>Ga0255057_10000111_pt1 | contig 43617 bp, 37 predicted proteins | sample Cases_109_6_MG_FD_189022 | JGI IMG/M metagenome (GOLD analysis project Ga0255057, IMG submission 189022) | Seawater microbial communities from Amundsen Gulf, Northwest Territories, Canada - Cases_109_6 | ecosystem: Environmental > Aquatic > Marine > Gulf | place: Canada: Northwest Territories... | reverse complement strand
GCTTGCGAGCGCCATCATCCAGGCGGCGACCAGGGAGATCCCGGGACGCGCCACCCGCATCCGTTTGAAAGCATGCAGAACGTAGAGCAACGGAAACACGCTCATCCAGAGGAAACGAATGGAAACCAGCATAGCCACGATGGCGGCCAGTCCCAGAGCAAAGCGCACCGGATCGAAGTCGTCCAGTGCCGCAAAGTTGCGCAGTCTCGCGAAACGCACGAAGGCCGTCACCGCGGCCATCAGGAAACCCAGGATCGCTGCGTTGGCCGCCAGCCACATGGGTAGCGTGATGGTGTCGTGATTGGCCTCGAAGTCGAAGGGGTAGAAGTGCGACCACTCGTCGGTTACGTGCCAGATGGCCGCATTCTCCGTGGACGAGAAATAGGTGAGATGTTGCTCGACGCCGCGCGGATTCAGGAGCGCGACGAACAGCCCCAGTAGCAGCGCTGCTGCCAGACGAATCGCCAGCTGTTTTCGCCGTGCACGCAGCGCCGCGCCCCCTTCAGCCGCGCGGCCCGAAAAGTGCGCCAGAGCGGCACTCAGCGCCACCCCCAGAATCGCCGCGATGAGCAGGTTGAGGCTGACGAGAAACAGCGAATGAAAGTTGACCCAGACGGCGATCAAGAGAACGTATGCCGCAACGCGTAACCACGAAGGCGGTTCTTCGCCCTCCAGCAACAGGCGGTAGCCCGCGAATGTCGCGATGATGCTGACGAGATCCGGGCGGAACTGAAACAGACGAAACCAGGCGAGGACGACGAATACGCAGGCTGCGAAGCATGCCGCGGCCGGCCATTCGCTGGCGCGCCGAAACATCGAGAACGCGAGCCAGACTGTCAATGCTACGGCGGCTGCGTGAACGACACGCAAGCCGTGGAAGCCCAGCAGCCGTTCCAATGCGTAAACGGACACCCCGAACAACCACTCGTGTTGAATCGGCGCATCGTCGCTCGCGGTATGCAGCATCCAGTCCGATTCCGGCCAGGGTCCTTCGGTGAAGTACATTTGCCCGGCCTTCAGGTGCCACCAGAGATCTTCGGTGTAAAGCGGCGCGCCGGCGAGCAACAGAACCATGAGAGTCAGCATCCCCAGCGCGGTGGCCGAGATGATCATCGGGTATCGATGGGGAGCCGGCGCAGAGTTCATGGCCTGAGAGATGCCGAGGGCGTGCAAGCTGTAAGCGTAGCAGCAAGCCCGCATTCCGGTGCAGTATGCGGGCTAATTCGCAGCGTTCACGCTGAGCCGGGGCCGACTTGGGGCCTGTTCATGCTCGCCACGCGGTCGCGCGCTCAACCCGCATATTTCGCCGCAACGCGGGTTAGACGAAGCGCCGGCGAAACCTTCGCCGCCACATCCGCTCCACCAGATTCGGCACGCCGGGTATGGCATTGGTCGCCCTTGCAATCCAATCGCGGCGCGCAAGCTTGTCGGGTCCATCATCACGCACATCACAGCTTCGGCAGGCTCCGGTCTTTTCGCCCGGCGCAAGAAGCGCACGACGGGCAGCACCCAGGTCACGGTAAAGGTGGAACAAGCCGTAGCCCGGTTTGTCCAGATCACCGATTATTGCGTCCTTGTGCTCGGGCGCGTCGGAGCGGGTCTGGCAGCAAAGCATTCCGCAGCCGTTGTAGTCTATGACCACGTGCCGCACCGGGGCCAGGCAGACAGCGCGACGTCGATAGGAGGCGAGCTTAGGTACCTCGACGAGTCCGCCGCGGGTGGAGATCGCCTCTTTCGTGTAACACGGGATCTCCAGTGTGCCTTTGAGCCTGGTTCCGGTAATTGTGTAGCCGACCTTGCTGCTCGGCTCCAGATTGAGTCCGGTGCGGCGACGAAACTGACGCAGACCCTTTGCCCTGGCGTCCGGGTCCCGCTCCTTTCCATCGGGAAGATAGAGATCGAGTATGAGTCGATCGGCGCCGGCCGACTCGAGCTGTGGCAGCGTTGAACGATCCATGTAGTCGCCGTTACTGATCACGACCAGCGTTGCGCGAGGTAATGCTTGCCGCGCAGAAGCAATACGATCGAAAATAGAGTGGTCGACGAGGGCTTCATGATAACGGGACCAGGTGAGGTTTCCGTCGTAGTCGATCTCAGCCAGAGCATCGATGATCTTCTTGAAAACGCCATCCTTCATCAGCCGCAATTCGCTTCGACGATCGATGAAGCTGTTGGGGCAAAACCAGCAGATGCGATTACAGAAATTGTGATTTTCGATCTCGACCTGGTCCACGAAACGCGCGAACAACCGGCGGATCTGCTCGATGGGCAATGTGTCGTCGACGAGTTGCGGCGGGAGCAAATTAGCGAAGGCGGCCTTGGTGAGCACGTTCCCGGTGCGGGCGAGCCAGGCCCTGGTTGCAGACATTCGTGCGTATCCTGAGCGCGTGATTCGAAGAAATCACGTCTCAGGGATACTACGACGGCGGAGTCCGACAGGTCCAACCATGCACGGCCGGCGCGACGACACGATCATCGGATATCGATTTGGGCAGGCTGGCTCGTGGGATTCAGCGTGAGCCGGTGCTTTTCGGGGCCTGGCAGGAACGGTGTCGGCTCGCCCTCGCTCCAGGCGCGATGGCCGGCGCCGTAGAACGGCGACATGGGATGGCCGCTCTGCCCGCCCGGCATCTGGAAATATCCCGATGACTCGCGCCCGGGAGCCACCACGAAACGCTCGCTTGCTCCCATGGCCGGTCCCTGCACCCGCGGCATATGGATGTCGCCTGGCAGGGGCCGGGCCGGCATGTCGAGCCAGCTGGCCAGCAGCGGTACCGCACGACTGAGAGGATGCCGAATGCGTACGATATTGGCGTTGCCCCAGGTGCATCCTGCGAGATCCCCCTGCCCGCACTCCCGAGCCGCGGCATCAGCCGTCGCCAGGAGCAGCTCGTCCCAATTCTGGTAGCCCGGACCCAGGAGGTGCGCCGGGCGCTCGTCGAGAATGCGCCACAATGCTCCCTCCCACTGACGCATACCGGGTGGAAAGTCGTCCGCATCCAGATCTGCGCAGCCCACCAGGATGTCGACGAATATGCGCCGCGCCAGCGCGCGCCGGAAGCTGCGCACGAGACGGTATCCGGCATCATCGATGGCAGCTCGACGGGCGCCGGCCCGCACCACCCGCCGGAGCTCAGCGCGGCGCCCATGGTCGGCCACCGCCCTTGGGCTCAAGACCTGCAAGAGAAGCCGGCGCCAGCGTGCCAGAAACAACGCGCGGTCATCCAGCTGAATGGCCAGCATGTCGGCCTCAACGCCGCCGTCCAGCTCCAGCAGACGGTCCCGGATTTGCGTGGCCCGTGCCCCCAGGGCATAGCCCCCATCGCCGAGGGCCACCAGCGCCGCACCGTTGACGGCCCGGGTGTTGGCGCTCCAGACGGCCCCGGAAGCCGGATTCACGACCGCCGGGTAGTCGTCCGGCGGCAACCAGCCGAACCAGCCCTGCCCGCCGTCAGCCCAGCTGGCCGGCAGCATCGGGTCATAGCCTCGCCGCAGGGGGATCCTGCCCATGACGGTCCAGGCAATGTTGCCCCCGCTGTCGGCCAGCACCACATTCTGAGGCGGGATCCCGCTTGCGTGGGCAACCTCCATGGCTTGCTCCACGGTCCGCACTCCCTCCATGTCCAGCAACCTCAGGTCGGTCGCCTCCGGGTCGTGGGCGAGCCAACGCAGCGCCCGCAGCCTGCCGCTGGTGTCCCTGTCGATAACAGGCCCCCAGATGGTGCTGCGCACTATCTGGGTGCGGGGCGCCGCGCCGCGGATCCGAATGATCTCCGTGTGTTCCTCAAAGGTTGAATAACCATCGGCGGTGCGGTATCGGCTCGGGTCCCGAGGATCGGTTTCCAGCACCACCAGATCGACCCAGTCGCCATAGGTATTGGTCAACCCCCAGGCCACGTGACCGTTGCTGCCGGCCACCACCGCGGGGGTCCCGGGAAGAGTCACGCCGGACACGTCGATACCCGGCGCCGGCGGCTCGGCGGCCGCAACCTGCAACCGCAGCCGGAACCAGGTGTTCGGCAGCGCCAGACCCAGGTGCATGTCGTTGGCCAGCATGGCCACCCCATCCCGGGTACGGCGCGGAGCTACTGCCCAGGCATTGCTACCAACCGGAATGCCCTCCTCGAGCCCGGCGGATGACTCCCGTGCATAGTCGGCGAGCGGATTGTGCTCCAGGCGACGCAGGTCGCAGACCTCGACGCCGGGCACCGGCAGCGAAGCCATGGCGCCACCCACCAACGGCGCATCCCATGGTGTGCCCGCCTGGCTGAGGAAGGCGTACATAGCCGGCGGCAGCGCGTCGTGCAGACGCCCGAGACGGGACTCGCGCGTGGCGCGCTCATCGTGGAGGCGAAAATACATGGCCAGCACCACCAGCACGGTGTCCTCGGCAAGCCACGGTGACGGATCCTCGCGCAGGATCAGATACTCGAAGGGACGCACGGGCAGTGCTTGGATGCCCGCATTTACGCCCGCGGCGTAGGCATCGATGATTGTCCGCTCGAAATTATTCGCGCCATCGATCACCCGGCGAGCGACGTTGCGTAAGCGATGAACGCGTTGCCGCATATCATGGTCGGCGGCGGCCACTCCCACCAGTGCGGCCAATTCTCCCGCCGCCAGGCGGCGCATCAAGTCCATCTGGAAGAAGCGTTCCTGGGCGTGCACGAAGCCGGTCGCAAGGGCAGCATCGCGGCGGTCGCCGGCGCGTATGGTCACGACACCCGTTTGATCGCGGCTGATCTGAACGGGCGCGGCGAGTCCTGCCAGCGCGCGCACTCCATCGAGCTGCGGCAGGCTCGCACGCACTGCGAACCACAACGCTACGACGGCGATAATCACGAGGCTTCCGGAGATGGTGACGAAGCGCTTCAGGAATCGCATGCTGCGTGAACGGCGTAGATTTCCACCGGCGCGCTCTTGCCGCGTACGTTCATCGCCCCCATTGCTTCCACGCGATAGTCTCCGTGAAGCAACGAGACGGTCTCGGCGGAAATCAGAATGCGCGTACCATGCTCCTTGTTGAGCTACTCGAGGCGCGCGGCCAGGTTCACCGCGTCGCCGTGAACCGTGTAGTTGATGCGCTCTCCCGATCCGACGTTTCCGGCGATAACCTTGCCCGTCGCGATGCCAATGCGGGTCTTCAACTGAACGCCGGCGAACTGCTTTCCGTCCACCGCTCGCTGCATCTCGAGCACCGCGCGCACAGCATGATCCGCGTGCTCGGCGTCGGCCACCGGAACGTTGAAAGTTATCAACATGGCATCGCCCTGGAATTGATTGACGATTCCTCCGTATTTTTCGACGGGCTCGATAACGGCTGGAAAGTACTCGTTCAGCATCTGCACGACCTGCTCCGGGGGCATGGTTTCGGCGATACTGGTGAAGGCCTCGATGTCGCTGTACAGAATGGTGGCCGTGGCATGGGTGGGTTTGAGCTGCCCCTGATCGGCAACGACCTGGGCGGCAACGCTGGCCGGAACGTACTTGCCGAATACCTCGCGGATGACCGCCAGCTGGCGCACCACCTCGTCGCGCAGACGCTTCTTCTCCAGAACCGCGGCGATGCGCGCCCTGAGTAGCGTTGCATTGAAGGGCTTGGGGAGATAATCCTCAGCGCCCGGTTCGATGCATCGCACCACGCTGTCGAAATCATCGATAGCGGAGATGACGATGACAGGGAGACTCGCGAGACGCCCGCTTGCACGCAGGTTCTCGAGCACGGAGTAGCCGTCCATCTCCGGCATCATGATGTCGAGCAACACCAGGTCGAAATCCGTTTCCGCCAACCGCGCCAGCGCCTCCCGGCCGTCGGCGGCAGCCGTCACGTCCGTGTACCCTTCGCGGCGCAGGCGCCGCGTCAAGGTATAGCGGTTGTCTTCGTTGTCATCGACGATCAGAACCCGGCATTCGGAAGCGCTCATCGGGGCTTACCGTCGCGGTTGCGGCGGTCGTTTCCTCACCTGGCGTCAGTGCGCCATGAGCAGAGGAATGGGGGTATTGTTCAGCAGGTGCCGCGTGGCACCGCCGAAGACCAGTTGGCGCAGGCGGCTGTGAGTGTACGCGCCCTTGACGATGAGATCCGCGTTCAAGTCCTTCGTCTCATCGAGAATCGCCTCACCCACGGAGCGGCTGCCGGAGTCCACCGCCCTCGCGGTGGCTTTGATGCCGTTTCGCTGTAGATGGGCGCTTACCTGATCGCCGCCCGGCCCTGGCACCTGCCAGCCCTCGACGGTCAACACCACGACCGAATCGGCTCGTTCCAAGAACGGCATGCTGAGTGCGATACAACGCGCGGTCTCGGTGCTTCCGTTCCAGGCAACCACGATGCGCTCACCGATCGACGACGGCGTCTGCGACCCCGCCACGAGCACGGGCCGTCCGGTTTCGAACAACGCCGCCTCACACATGACGCTCCAATCGATCCACGGCTGGCCGAAATTGCGTCCGATTACGATGAGGTCGAACAGACGGCCGTAGTCACCGATGACCTGACCCTCCAGCCCTTCGGTCTCCCGCCATCCGGCGGTCACGCCCTCGGCCGGAGTGCTGACTTCCGCGATCGGCACGCCGCGGGATTCTATGACCGACTGAAAGCGCTGATGGGCGCTTTCCGCGAGTCGGCGTTCCTCGTCCTTGAGCTGAGTCATATAGGAGCCCGCCAGAGCGATTCCTTCGCCGTCGAATATCTGAGGCGGACGCATGACGAACAATGCCTCGACATAGCTCGAGAATCGTTCGGCGATCAGCCACGACGTGCTGAGCGCACTTTGTGCAATATCGTCGTCGTAAAAGGGCACCAGGATGGTCTTCATGGGAACACGCGGTGCTTCAATCGAAGGGCTCGAGCACTAGACTAGCATCGTGGGCCGGGATTCGCACCTCGCGCCGGGCATCGGCAATCAGCTGTCCATGCTGACGAGCACCACCCCGGGTACAACCAGCAGCACAGCGAGCACTACACGCCCGGTGACCGCCCGCTCGCGAAACAGGGAAACGCCCAGAAGCAGCGTGAACAATGGTGCGCAGGCGACGATTGGTGCGACCACCGACAACCGTCCGCAGTCGAGCGCGCTGTTCAGGAACAGTATCGCCAAGCCGTAGCTCGCGCCTGTCAACACCAGCCAGCCGCAACCGCGATTGAAGGCCGTGTGCAGGGCGGCGCCGCGCCAGCGGTGGTCGGCGGCGGCGACCAGAAAAGACACGCTGTACCCCACCAGACCGACGAAGTACGGGCTCGGCAGGCTTTCCATGCCCAGCTTGGCAAAGGCCTGCGCGACGCTTCGCAGGCACGCGGCGCCGATTGGCAGCGTGAGCGCCCACCAGGGCCAGGCCCGCGAGACATCGTCCCGCCAGGAAAGCACTACCACGCCAGTGACAATAGCCGCGGTGCCGAACGCCACTTCGAGACCGAGATACTCGCCAAGCAGCAGCACCCCCAGGGCGACGCCAAACACCGGCGACGCGGACGCCAGGGTGCTCGAAATGGTCGCCCCCAGATACCGGGTACCGGCCATGGACAGGTTCGAAGACAGAAAGGGGCGGAACAAGCCGATGGCGGCAAACAGCGCAATCGCGGGCGACATCCAATAGTGGCGTTCGAGCAGCCACGGTGAAACCGCCCAGTAAAGTAACGCGGCGGTGCCGATACTCACCAGGGTTCCTGTGCGCGAATCGATGTGCCGTAAACCCTTGCGGGTGAACTGTATGCCGAGGGCAAAGAGAAAAGCGGCACCGATTGCAAGCACCACCGGCGCTGCCGTATTCGCGCAACTACCCATGCGGGCTAGGCTACCGTAGGTTGGGCTGAGTTTGCGAAGCCCAACACTCGACGGTGGGGGCGCAGAGAGAAGCGGTTCTTAAGCGACGCCCATGGTCAGAGCACCGTGCGCGCCGGATTCCTGCCGCTCGGCGCGCTCGAAAATCTCCAGGGGCTGAGGTGGGCAGATGCCGTAACCCTGGGCGTAGTCGACCCCCAGCTCACGCAGCACCTCGACAATGGCGTCGTTTTCCACGAACTCGGCAACGGTTTCCATACCCATCAGATGACCCACCTCGTTGATGGACTGCACCATGGCAAGGTGGATCGGATCCTCATGGATATCTCGGATGAACATGCCGTCGATCTTGAGGAAATCCACCGGAAGTGTCTTCAAGTAAGCGAAGGACGACAGACCGCTGCCGAAGTCATCGAGGGCGAATCGAGAGCCCAGGGCTTTCAGAGTGCCGATGAATCGGCTGGCGTGCTCCAGGTTGGCGATTGCCGCTGTCTCGGTTATCTCGAAGCATATCTTGCTCGCGGGGACCCGGCTCGAGACGAACAGATCGACCACGAAATCCAGGAATTTGTCGTCGCCCAGGGAGCGTCCCGACAGGTTGATGGCGCAAAGACTCAGCTCGTCGACGTGGCGGGGGTGGCTATCCAGCCACGCGAATGCCGAGGACAACACCCAGCGGTCCAGCTTGGTGGACAAACTATAGAGCTCCGCGGCCGGCAGGAACGCACCCGGCGCGATTATGTTACCGAACTCGTCCTGCATACGAATCAGTAGCTCGTAGTGGACCGGAGGCTTGTCGCCGGGTTTAATTGGCGCGATGGGCTGAAAGCTCAACCGAAAGCGGTTTTCATCCAATGCCCTGTTGATGCGCGATACCCAGCGCATGTGGCCCTGGCGCTTCGCGAGCTCCGTGTCGCTGTGGCTGAACATGAACACCCGGTGACCACCCTTGTCCTTGGCGGCGTGGCAGGCTGCATCGGCGGAGCTGAGCACGTTCGATACGCTGCTTTCGGGGCCGGTCAATGGCACCAGTCCGATGCTCGCCCCGACGGCGTATCGTTTCCCATGCCAATTGAAACGGAGTTCGCCGAGTAGTTCCAGGAGATTTTCGGCCACGTGCTCCGCGTGCTCGAGGGAGCAGTCGCGCATGATAATGCCGAACTCGTCGCCGCCGATTCGCGCCAATGTGTCACGGTGCCGGACACGCTTGCGAAGCAGGCCGGCGAGCTCGACGAGAAGCTCGTCGCCAGCGGAGGGGCCACAGGTTTCGTTGATAACCTTGAAGCGGTCGATATTAATATGGCAAACGGCGTGCTCAATCGGCTGCGGTGAATTCTGTTTGAGCAGGTCGTGCAGGCGTTCTTCGAACTCGCGGCGATTGAGAAGACCCGTAAGGCTGTCGTGGCTTTCCTGGTACGAGAGTTTCGCGGACAGGTCGGTGCTGATTTTCAGGGCCTTGTAAAATCGCTCACGGCTACGGTCCAGTGCCTGGTTGATACGCGCTATGGCAAACAGCAACACGGCAACCGTCAATGAAAAACAAAAGGCGCCGAGACAGAAAGCCCGAACGATCTCTCCTTCCACGTAGAAGGCGCTCAGCAGCAGCAATCCGGATATGAGCAACGCCGCCGCAGTGAAGGCGTTCAAGAGCTGGCCGAGCTTTGTCGGCTGGTTGTCCGGCTGAATGTCTGCCACCAAAGAGGCCCTCCGCAGCGCGAGAATAGGAACGGCATCCCTGATGGGCCCTGAACCTGTCTAGGGACATATCGGACGGGAGGATTTGCCCTTTACACAACCCGGCCGGACACCCGCGTAAAGTGCCCGCGAAGTGGGATGGCCGTCACAAATACCGCGTGTGCGCTGGGCGGGGGCAGCGCGGCTCAAGAATTAAACTCCGCAAGCAGATTCTTCCAGTCCGCTTGCCGGTCGCCGAATGCGACAAAAGACGGGTTTTCCATAGATGCCGACCCGTTGTAACGCAACGGTTTCAATGCGCGATCGGTCAGCCCACCACCAGCTTCCTCGAGGAGACACTGGCTCGCCGCCGTGTCCCACTCGCTGGTAGGTCCGAAAGCCGGATACAGATCGGCAAGCCCGCGCGCCACCAGACATGCCTTAAGCGAACTGCTGGCGCGAATCACGCGCACGCCGCCAAGCTTCGCCATCAGCCTGTCCACTTCGGCGTGCCGGCGGGTACGGCTGCGCAACACGACCACCTGGTGGGTGGGCAGCCGGCGGGTACGAATGCTCTCGCGGATCCCATCCGCGTGCTCGAAACGCGCGCCACCCCCGCGCACGGCTGCGCAACAGGTAGCGGAGACCGGCACCGCCACCACGCCGAGAATTGGCTCGCAATCGCTGATCAGCGCGACATTGATGGTGAACTCACCGCTGCGTGCGGCGAATCCGCGCGTGCCGTCCAGGGGATCCACCAACCAGTAGCTCTGCCAGCGGGCACGTTCCTCGAAAGGGGGGATCTCGCCCTCCTCGGACAGAATCGGCATACCCGGCTCGAGGGCAGCCAGACCCTCACTGATTATGTCGTTGGCCGCCAGATCCGCACTGGTTACCGGCGAATTGTCCTGCTTGTGGCGCACCTCGAACTTTGTCTGGTAGATGGCCATGACGCGACGCGCGGCGCTCGCGACGGTCACCGATACGCGATCAGCGAGACGCCAGAGGCGAGCGACGGCATCTTGAGTCATCGAGTCGAGCCCGCAGCCATCACGCCGGTACTCGCCGCTGGAAACGCAGGTCCAGGACTCCGTGTCCCAGCCGTCGTCCGCGGCGCTCGAATTTCGTCATCGGCCGGTGCGTACCTCGCGTACAGAAGTTGCCCTGCCCGGCCAGGTTCACGAACGCATCTTCCGACTCCAGCACCGCCAGCATGGTCTCGGCGTAATCCTGCCAGTCGGTGGCCAGATGAAAACGTCCGCCGGGCACCAACCTGCCCGCCACCAGCTTCACGAAATCCGCTTTCACCAGGCGGCGCTTGTGGTGGCGTTTTTTCGGCCACGGATCGGGAAACAACAGCAGCACCGTATCCAGGCTGGCCGGGGCAACCCGCTCGCGCAGCACGTCCACGGCGTCGCCGCGCAGCAGCCTTACATTGGTGAGGTGCTTTTCGGCGACTGCCGCGAGGGCCCGGCCTATCCCGGGCTCGTAGACATCGACACCCAGATAGTCACACTCCCCATGGGACTCGGCCAGGCTGACCAGGGTTTCGCCATTTCCAAAGCCGATCTCCATCACCCTGGTGGCCCGGCGCCCGAATACGGCGTCGAGATCCAGCACGCCCGCGCCTTCGAGGCCGTAGGTCGGCCAGCGGCGCTCGATAGCGGCCCGCTGGGCCGGCGTCATGCGCGCCGAGCGGCGTACGAAGCTGCGTACCGGTCGGTGGCGGGCCTCCGGGATCACTGTCCGGCGCCAGATCCCGGCTGGAGAGGCGGCGCGTACAGCCCCGACCCTGGTCTGAACGGTTCATGCGAATCATTCCCGAATGTAAGCAATTTGATTAACTCCATGAAACAAACCTGCTAAATTACGGATTGGAGGGGAGATATTCCGGCCGGGTATGGTCGATTAATAGTCTAATTGGGGTTCCCCGGTGCCAGGAAAAAGCCCAGAGATCGTCGTCATCGACGACAGCCTGACGTCGATCTCCCTATACGAACTCAGCATCGGTCCCCTCGATGTGAAGCTGAGGTCCTTCCAATCCCCCACGGAATCTCTCAGCTATCTCCAGGATCACGGCGTCGACCTGGTCTTTCTGGACGTCCTCATGCGCGAAAAGGACGGTCTCACCCTGCTCAAGAAGCTCAGGGGGATGAAGCGTCATCAGAATACCGTAGTCGTGATGGTGACGTCGAAGGACTACCATCAGGACCGGCACATCGCCAGGGGGCTGGGGGTGCGCGAATATCTCGTCAAACCCCTGCGATCTCAGGAAATTCGTGAGATTATCTGCAAGTACACGGACGCCCAGCCAGAACCCGGCCACTAGACATGGTCCATGACTGAAAATTACCTGCGCTTCTGGGGAGTGCGTGGCTCTTATCCGGCCCCGTTCGACAGTCATTGCAAGGTCGGCGGTAATACTTCCTGCGTGGAGATCCGCGTCGGCGACCAGGTCCTGGTCTGTGACGCGGGATCCGGCATCATTCCGCTCGGCAACGAGCTGATGAAGCAGGACGATATCCGCGAACTCACCGTGATTCTCACCCACTACCACTGGGACCACATCTCTGGCCTGCCCTTCTTCGTGCCCGCATTCGTGCCCGGATGGAAGATTCACTTTTTCGGCCCCGGTGAAACCGAGCACGACATCGCCAAGCACATATCGGACCAGATGAAGGCGCCGTATTTTCCGGTGGAGACGGAAACCTGGCTCGCCGACGTCAAATACCTGGAATCCGGATTGAATCCCCTGGACATCGGCTCCATACACATCGAACACTTCAACGTGCACCACCCGGGCAGCACCTTCGGTTACCGCATTCAGGCCGGCGATACGACCATCGTCTATGCATCGGACAACGAGCTCGCTTTCATCGACGAATCCATCGAGCGCCGCAAACCGGAGTTCGACGCCCACGAGCAGAACCTGCTGGACGCTATGAAGGAAGAAGAGCGGCGGCGTGTGAGGGAATTCATGCAGGACGTGGACCTGCTCATACACGACGCCCAGTACACGCCGGAGGACTACCGGAAGAAGCGTGGCTGGGGACATTCCTGTTACATCGATACGGTCAATTCCGCCATCGATGCGGGTGTCAAGGACCTCTACCTGTTCCACGTGGATCCGAACTACGACGACGATCAAATCGACGTCATCCACAAGCACTCCGACGAAATCATCAAGAAGGCGAATTCGAGCATGCGCTGCCACGTGGCACGCGAAGGTATGCGGATCGATCTGGGTTAGTCGGAGGGGGGGACAGATTTCAAATCTGTCCCCTATAACACGCCGTTATAACACGCCGTCGATGGGTGAAGAGGCGCTGGCAAAACGCTTGCGCGGCATGCGCCCGGCAAGATAGGCCTCGCGCCCCGCCTGGATAGCCTTGTTCATTGCCGAGGCCATCAGCACCGGATGCGTCGCCGCCGCGATGGCGGTATTCATGAGCACGCCGTCACAACCGAGCTCCATGGCGATTGCCGCATCCGAGGCGGTGCCGACGCCTGCGTCCACCACAATGGGGACATTGGCATTCTCGACGATGGTGAGGATGTTGTAGGGATTGCGTATTCCCAGCCCGGATCCGATGGGCGCCGCCAACGGCATGACCGACACGCAGCCCATGTCTTCCAGACGTTTGGCCATGATGGGGTCGTCGTTAGTGTAAACCATCACCTTGAAACCGTCCTTGACCAGCTCCTCGGCAGCCTCGAGGGTCGCCGTGATATCGGGAAACAGGGTCTTCTCGTCGCCGAGCACTTCGAGCTTCACCAGATCGTGGCCATCGAGAAGCTCGCGGGCGAGCTTGCAGGTGCGAACCGCGGAATGCGCGTCGTAGCAACCGGCTGTGTTCGGCAGAATCGTGTACTCATCGGGCGAGAGGAAATCCAGAAGATTGGGCTCGCCTGGATTCTGACCGATGTTGGTGCGGCGAATGGCAACAGTGACGATGCGGGCGCCGCTCGCCTCGATGGCCTGGCAGGTTTCCTCGAAATCCCGGTACTTGCCGGTACCCACCAGCAACCGCGAAGAGTACTCCACGCCGGCCACGACCAGGGGCGAGGCGGCGGCAGCCACCGCCGAATCTCTCTCCAGCTCCTCGATTATCGACATGGGGACCCCGGCCTGAATTCCAAGGCTCATCCGCCGCCGATGGCGTGCACGATCTCCACCCGATCGCCGTCGTGCAACCGATACCCGGAATGCAGGCTGCGCGGCACCACCTCCTCGTTGACCTCCACCGCCAATCGCTTACCGGTTAACTCGAGCCGGTCGATGAGGCCGAGCAAGGTCAACGTGTCTTCGAGGCCGCGCTGCTCGCCATTGAGGACAATATTCATGCACCTAGACTACGAGTGGCTCGATGCGAAATCAATACACCCGCGGAAGCCCCGAGTGGGCACACTTCGGGGGCTGGAGTGTCGCAGTGTTGTAGGTTGGGCTGTCTTTGTAGCGAAATTCCGCGCGGCTATCTAGAATCCAGGCGTGTGCGGGTGTAGTTCAATGGTAGAACTTCAGCTTCCCAAGCTGATAACGTGGGTTCGATTCCCATCACCCGCTCCAGACCGTTTCCCATGACAATGGCACACATTTATCAGGACTAGGAGTGTGTGCGGCATTGGCGGCCGTAGCGAGGGAGGCTTGGTTTCGTGAGCAGCACAAAGAAGCCCACCCCGGATCGCTCCGAGTTTCTCGCACGTAAAGTCGATGAGCTGAGCATCCCGAGCATTCGGCGGCACATCTTTTTGTGCGCCGATCAGACGGAGCCGAAGTGCTCGCAAAAGAAAGTGAACCTCGCGTCCTGGAGCTTCCTGAAAAGGCGCCTGGATGAGCTTGGCCTGTCTGGTGAGGGTGGCATCTACCGTACCAAGGCAAATTGCCTGCGGATCTGCCAGCAGGGTCCGGTGGCCGTGGTCTACCCGGAGGGCGTCTGGTATCGGGGATGCACGCCGGAGATTCTCGAGCGCATCATTCAGGAGCATCTCATCGGCGGTACGCCCGTGGAAGAATTCGTGATCACCATCAATCCCTTATCGGTGATCTGACGTCGAGCGGGCGCGGCAGCGCGGGATCAAGAGCGCACCTTCAGCACCATCACCTTCAAGCCGTTGCTCTGCAGCTCCGAGCGCGCGTCGTTCAACGCCTGCAGGTTGGTGAACGGGCCGACCCGCACTCGGTGCCACTTGCTCCCGCCCTCAATGGAGACGGTCTGGATCTTGACCGGCATTCCGATGAGCGCCAGCTCTGCCTTCAGGCGATCCGCCTGGGCGAGCTGACGAAAGGATCCGGCCTGCAGAACGTAGGTGACGTCGTCATTGTCCGAGTTCCGGCTCGCGGTGGTGCTCCCGGCGGTCAGCTCGTGCTCGGGAACTGCGACCTCCATCTCCGGCAATAAGGTGTAGAACTCGAAGCGCGGGCGTTTGGCCTTTTTCTCGGGCTTCTGCTCCTTGGCCTCAGCGCTTGCTTCAGACCGATCGCTGCTGGTCGCCTCGCGAACGGCCTGCACGACGCCCTCGGCGGAGAAGTATTCCTGAAATTCCGCGAACAAGGTGCCTGCCACACCGATAAGCAGTCCGGCCAGGAACCACAGCCAGCCACGGGCACGCTTGGGCTTCTTACTGCTCTTTCGCCTGTGCTTGTAATCCTTGGGTGCCATCGAGCTCTGCCTTGAAAACGGGCCTACATCTCCTCGGGGGCCGATACCCCGAGAAGCGCCAGCCCGTTGGCCAACACCTGTCGCGTTGCCGCTACCAATGCCAAGCGGGCCGTTCGCAACGCGGCGTCGTCCACCAGAAACGTGTGAGCGTTGTAATAGGTATGCAGGTCATTGGCAAGCTCACGTAGATAATGGGCAAGCTGGTGTGGCTCCAGATCCGCGGCCGCAGAGTCGATGACATCCGGATAGCGTGAGAGAGTGCGCAGAAGAGCGAGCTCGTGGGCCTCGCTCAGCCGGGCTGCATCGACAGCCGTTTTGCCTGGGTTGAATTCCATTCCGCGGGCCGCGGCTTCGCGCAGCACGCTGCAGATGCGCGCGTGGGCGTACTGAATGTAATAGACGGGATTGTCACTGGACTGAGATTTCGCCAGGTCCAGGTCGAAATCCAGATGCTGCGCGCAACGGCGTAAGATATAGAAGTAACGCGCCGCGTCGTTACCAACCTCTGAGCGCAGCTCACGCAGAGTGATGAATTCGCCGCTGCGCGTGGACATCTGCATCTTCCTGCCGCCGCGATAGAGCGTGACGAACTGCATCAACAGCGCGTCGAAATCATCCGGGTTGTCCCCGAGGGCCTCCAGCGCACCCTTTACCCGTGCCACGTAACCGTGATGGTCCGCGCCCCACAGATCAATGACGCGCTCGAAGCCACGCTCGAACTTCTCCATGTGATAGGCAATGTCCGAAGCGAAGTAGGTGGGCTGACCATTCTCGCGAAAGATAACGCGGTCTTTTTCGTCGCCGAACTCCGATGCTCGAAACCAGACCGCGCCGTCCTTGTCGTAGACATGGCCGGCTGCGCGCAGGCGCGCCGTGGCGCGGTCGATGGCGCCGCTGGTGACCAGCGATCGCTCCGAGTACCAGCGGTCGAAGGTCACGCCGAACTCTTCCAAGTCCTCGCAAATCTCGGCCAGCTGACTGTCCAGGGTGAATCGATGCACGGCCTCGAAGCCAGTCGTGCCGAGCAGTTCCTGTGCACGAGCGATGAGCGCGTCGATGTACGCCTCCTTGTCGCCGCCCTGACCCTCGTCCGCGGGGAGATCTCTGACAACGGCCCCGACTTCCTGTTTATAGGTGTCGCCGTCCCGTGCCTGCAGCGCCCCACCTAAGGCGCTCACGTAATCGCCCTGATAACCGTTGGCCGGAAACGGTAGCGACTCTCCGCAGGCCTCCAGATAGCGCAACCAGACGCAGGTGGCGAGGATGTTCATCTGACGCCCGGCATCGTTGACGTAGTACTCGCGCTGCAGGTTGAAGCCCACGGCGGCAAGCAGATTGGCGACCGCTGCGCCGTATGCCGCGTGGCGCCCGTGGCCGATGTGCAACGGCCCGGTGGGATTCGCCGATACGAATTCCACCTGCACGGGCCGACTCTCGCCGTGCTCCGATCGTCCGAATTCTTCGCCGGCCGCGAGGATTCTGTCCACGAGCGTCGCGCGGACGGTTTCCGCGATGGTGAAGTTGATGAATCCCGGACCGGCAATCTGCACTTCGGCGATCTCGGGCGAAGCCTGCAGCCGTGACACGATGAGCGCGGCAATCTCGCGGGGATTCTTATGCGCCTCACGCGCGAGCCCCATTGCCACGGGGCTCGCGTAGTCTCCATGGCTGCCGTCGCGGCTGCGCTCGACGGGGATCTCGGGCAGCGCGCTCAACGAGAGCTCGCCGCTATCCACGAGGCTCTCGAGAGCCTGCTTCAAAAGAGATTGCAGTGTTTCTTTCAAGACTCTTGTCGCGCTGCGGGGCGAGCAGCGTATTGTGAAGACTTCCCGCCCACCGCTTCAAGCTCGGCGACACGGAAACTCACAACATCTCCTGGGGATCGACGTCAAGAGACCAGCGTACGCGGCGGCCGGATTTGAGCGTCTCGAGCTCCTCGAGCCACGGCAGCAACAAGCCATGCAGAGGACCGCGTTGGTCGGATTGCAGCAGAAGCTGTGCGCGGAAACGCCCGGCGCGCCGCTCCATGGGTGCCGGCACCGGTCCCAGAGCCTGAACGTGATTGTCCCCCAGGCGCAGGGCACTGGCCCGTGCTTCAGCGAGGAAGCACATGGCACGATCCCGCTCCGGCGCTTCCGCACGCAGCAGTGCCAGACAACTGAATGGCGGCAGAGCCGCCTGCTCGCGTTCGCCGAGCGCCACTGCGCCGAAGTGCCGGTAACCTTCGCGCACCAGTACTTTCAGTAAAGGATGGTCGGGATGATGGGTCTGGATCAGCACGCGACCAGGGCGCTGGCCGCGGCCGGCCCTGCCGGCGACCTGCACCAGCAACTGCGCCATGCGTTCGGCAGCGCGGAAGTCGACGCCGAACAATCCGCCGTCCGCATCCAGAATCCCCACCAGCGTGACATTGGGGAAATGATGACCCTTGGCGAGCATCTGAGTGCCTACGAGGATGTTCGTGCTTCCTGAGTGGATCGCGTCGAGCACCTCTTGCAGAGCGCCTTTGCGGCGCGTGCTGTCGCGATCGACGCGGTCGATTCTCGCCTCGGGAAAGCGGTCCTGGAGCGCGGCGGCCACACGTTGGGTACCGAGGCCGAGGGCGCGCAGATCGCAACCGCCGCACTCCGGACAGGTTGCCGGAACGTCACGCTCGGCGGCGCAGTGGTGGCAGCGTAGACGCCCGCTGGCGCGATGGTAGACCATGTGCGCATCGCAGCGGCTGCAGTCTGCCTGCCAGCCACAAGCATGGCAAATGAGTATGGGCGCGTAACCGCGCCGGTTGACGAACAGCAGCACTTGCTCGCCGACCCTTAAGCACTGCTCGATGGCGTTGGCGAGTTTTTGCGAGATCCCGTCCTCGAAGGGCTGGCCGCGCAAATCCAGAACCTCGACCGCGGGCACCAGCGCACCCTGCGCACGTCGGGAGAGTTGCAGGCCCTGGTGGCGGCCACTGGCGATGTTGTTGAGACTCTCCAGCGACGGGGTCGCGCTACCCAGTAATACCGGGACCGCGCATTGGCGCGCGCGCACGATGGCGAGATCCCGGGCCGAATAACGAAAGCCCTTCTGTTGCTTGAAGGAGCTATCGTGCTCCTCGTCGACCACGAACAGACCCGGCCGTGCCAGGGGCGCGAACACCGCCGAACGTGTCCCAACCACGACTGCGGCGCTGCCATCACGGGCCGCAGCCCAGGCCTGCAGGCGTTCCCCGTCGCTCAAGCCCGAGTGCAGCACCGCCATCGGCACCGACAACCGCTCTCGAAGGCGTGTGACGATCTGTGGCGTCAAGCCGATTTCGGGAATCAGCACCATGGCCTGGCGCCCCAGCGCGATGATGCGCTCGATGACGGCCAGGTACACCTCTGTCTTGCCGCTGCCCGTCACGCCGTCCAGCAGAAAGCTCTGGAAACGATCCCGTGCCGCGTAGACGGTCTCGATGGCGTGGCGCTGCTCGTCGTTGGGGGTAGGTGAGGGCTCGCGGGGCGCGGGATCCAGCCTGGCGACGGCAACTATCGGAGCCTCGAATTCCTCGATCCAGCCTTTTGCGCACATGTCGGCCAGGGCCCCGCGCCAGGCTCCGTCAAGACGCGCCAGATCCCCTCGGCCCGCGCCGCGGGGAAGCCCGCGCAACAGCTCCCAGACGGCCGCCTGGCGAGGCGCGCGCCGAAACTGCTCAGCGGGCAATCCCTGTCCCGATTCGGTAAGTCGCCAGCGCGGCTCACGGCTCGTCGGCAAGGGCTTGCCCGCGCGCAGTGCCGATGGCAGGGCGCCGAGGACCACTTCTCCGATGGGGTGGTGAAAATAGTCGCTTGCCCAGCGTAGAAACGCGAGGTTTTCCGCACCGAGGAGCGGCTCACCATCGAGGACGCTGGAGATGCGTTTGAGGCGCTCCCGCGGCACCCGCGTGTGGTCCACGTGCTCCAGCACCACACCGACCCGTGTACCCGGACCGAAGGGCACGCGCACCCGTGTCCCCGGGGCCGGGAGCTCCAGGCCCTGCTTGTCAGGCGGCAGGTAATCGAACGCCCGGCGCAGCGGTGACGGCACCGCGACCCGCAACAGCCGGAGCCCGGGCGCACCGGCGGATCTGGAAGACGGGTCCGGGGTGTCGGTCAAAGGTTGCGGCCGCTAGGAGGAGCCCGCGTGGGTCACGACTGATGGCCCGCAAGCGCTTCTACCGCCCGCAGAGCGGCGCGCCGCATGGGCCGGCCATCCACGGGGCTCAGGGGCACGCGCCGGCGTGCGCGCTCGGCGAATACCACCAGCTCCACCGGAACGTCGTCGGCCATGAATCGGTAGGTGGGAAGGCGCTCGGTGTCGTCGCTGGCGAGCCTCATGCTGCGCTCGCCATGTTCGTGGGGAACACCGTTGTCGAGGAGAAACAATCCCACCTCCTCGGCGGTCTCGGTAAACAGATGCAGGCACACATCGCTGTGCTCGTCGGCGGTGCCGCTCAGCACCGCCCCCACCAGGCGCGGTTGAAAGCGCACCAGAAAGCGCATGGCGCGAACCGCCGTGCGGCGCAGCTGCGCCAGTCGCCGGGGCTGACTGTGGGCACGAAACAGGCGCTGATACTCGGACACAGCCGACTCGATTTCCCCATTGCTGGGAAGATTGCGTTGACCCGGGATGCGCAGGCGCTCGAGCGCTTTACGCTTGGCAAGCTGAAAATCGTGAATCCCGGCCTCGCACATGAGGCGCGCCGCCTCCTTGGCGATGCGCTCGCGAAGCTGTGTGGACTTCATGCTGGTGTGGGCAGGCACGGGCTGACTGGTAATGCTGGCGTTAACTAGTGTCCACCCAAAAAGAACAATTCTCGCAAAGACGCAAAGACGCAAAGGTCGCAAAGTCATAACTTGTTGTTATTAAAGGCATACTAATATCCTTATCTTGGTGTCTTTGCGCCTTTGCGAGAGAAATTTCGACGTTTATGGACAGACACTAACTAGAACAATTGCTCCGTGACCCCCGACTCGGGCGTCGACGTCGGCGTCGAACCGGGAGTGGTGGATGTCTCCACGAGACCTTGCCGGGGCACGTTCTGGCTGCGGAATGTCTCGAACACGGCGCCGGGTTGCGAGGCGCTGGCGAGCATTCCCGACTCGGGGTCGATGCGCACCGTCACCAGGCCATCGGGCTGCGCCAGGATTTCCTGGGGCACACCGTCCAGAGCCACGCGCATGAAATCGATCCACATGGGCAGCGCCGCTCCGGCGCCGGTTTCGCGGCGACCGAGCGGGCCCAGCTGGTCGAAGCCCACCCAGGTGATGGTCACCAGCTTGGGGCTGAAACCGGAGAACCAGGCGTCCTGCTGGTCGTTGGTGGTGCCGGTCTTGCCGGCCAGATCCCTGCGTTTGAGTCGCAGCGCGCGGCGCCCGGTGCCGCGCTTGATGACATCGCGCATCAGGGAATTCATGATCCAGGCATTCTGAGGGCTCAGAACCCGGGGCGCATGCCCGCTTTCGCCGGCTCCATCGTCGGCAAGCACCACCTCATCGAGTCCCGGGTCCGACGCGATATCCAGCGCCATGATTTCGTCATCCTCACAGTCCCGGCACACGCGCGGGGGATCGGTCTGATACCAGAGAGATCCGTCGGAGGCCTCGATGCGATCCACAAAGTAGGGCGTCACTCGGAATCCCCCATTCGCGAGCACCGCATAGCCGGTGGCCATCTCCAGCGGCGTCACGCCTCCGCTGCCCAGCGCCAGGGACAAATCGTGGGGAATGCGCTCAGCGTCGAAGCCGAAGCGCTGCAGATATTCGACGGCGGTCGCGATGCCAACGGCGCGCAGCAGACGGATGGACACCAGGTTGCGCGACTTGAACAGCGCCACCCGCAGCCGTGTCGGCCCGAAGAACTTGCCGCTGTAATTCTCCGGGCGCCATACGGCTTCCAGGCCGGGGTCGTCGAACACCACGGGGGCGTCGTTGATGATGCTGGCGGCGGTGAAGCCGTGCTCGATGGCGGCAGAGTAGATAAAGGGCTTGAAGCTGGATCCCGGCTGGCGATGGGCCTGGGCGGCACGGTTGAATTTGCTCTTATAGAATTCGAAGCCGCCGGTCAGCGACTGGATCGCGCCATCCTCCGGGTCCAGCGCCACGAGGGCGCCCTCCACGACCGGCACCTGCACCATCCGCCAGCCGTCTTCCTGGAGCTGCACCCGCACCACATCGCCTCGCTCGACCACGTCGTGGGCTGTTTCCAGCTTGGCCCCGAGGCGGTTCTCATCCACATAGGCGCGCGCCCATTCGAGGCCCTCCCACGGAATCTGAATCTCCCCGAAGATCTTCGCGTAGGCGGTGACCATCTTGTCTTCGACACCCACGACCACGGCCGGCAGAAGCCCGGCGGTAGTGGGAATATCGGCAAGCACGGCATCCAGACTGGCATCCGGGTCGTCCAGATCCACGTGAAATTCCGGCGCCCGGAATCCGTGGCGTTGATCGTAGGCCAGGAGATTCTTGCGCAACGCCTGGTTGGCCGCCTCCTGCAGTCGGCTGTCGATGGTCGTGTAGACCCGAAACCCGGCCGTGTACGCGTCCTCACCGAGGAGATCCTCCACGTAGACACGCACCATCTCGGCCACGTAAGAAGCCTCCACTTCCACGGACAGGCCGTGCAGCCTGGCGGTCACCGGTGTTGCCACCGCCGCCTGGTAATCTTCCTCGCTGATCGCGTCCAGCTCGCGCATGCGCCCGAGGACGTAGTTGCGCCGGCTCCTGGCGCGATCGGGGTTCACGATGGGGTTGAAGCGCGACGGCGCCTTGGGAAGGCCCGCGATCATGGCGATCTGGGCAACGCTCAACTCATCCAGACGGGCACCGTAGTAGACGAGCGCGGCGGCCTCGACGCCGTAGGCCCTGTGGCCGAGAAAGATTTTGTTGAAATAGAGTTCCAGAATGTCGTCTTTTGTGAGCTCTGTCTCAATTTTCAGCGCCAGGAGGATTTCGTTGATCTTGCGCACATAGGTTTTCTCGCGGCCGAGAAAGAAATTGCGCGCCACCTGCATGGTGATGGTGCTGCCTCCGGGCCCCTTTTCACCGGTGCGAATCAGATACACCGCGGCCCGGGTCAAGCCCTGCCAGTCGACCCCGGGATGCTGATAGAAGCGCTCGTCCTCGGCCGCGATCACCGCTTTCACCATGAGCTCGGGGATGTGCTCGAATTCCAGCGGTGTGCGGCGCTTCTCACCGAACTCCGCGATCAGGCGGCCGTCCCGCGTGTAAACACGTAATGGCTCCTGCAGCTGGACGTCTTTCAGGCTGTCGATAGGGGGCAATTTGGGCGCCAGATACCAGTACAGCCCGGCCACACCAATGCAGGCCAGAAGACCGGTCACCAGCAGAACCGCACCCAGCACCCTCAGCGCGCTAGACAGGCGAAACATTATCTACACTAGTCCTGTAGGCGTGGGCAAGGGACCCTCTAGACGGACTGCGTCATCCAGACCCGAGCACGCCGGCACCGCAATCCACCCGTCCCGATGCGTCCCGGGGGTACAGGGTCTGATGGCGGTGTCCGCGACAGCCGTGGCCGGTGCGCGCCGATGGGCAGGACCCACCCTCGCTGAATCCCTCGCCACATGTGGCGATTTGGGAGGCTAATACTAAAGTTCCTCCTAGTATACGCCGTCAATACCATGCACACGATGGCTGTTTGTAAGCACTTGGAGCCTGTTTGTACTTTCTGGAAACCGTGTTCTATATTTTAGATTGGCATTTAATGTAAAGGGCTACCAGTTGCCCCTAAATGCCGACTCCCAAAGGAAAAAATCGTGGGCTTACTATCCAGTAAAGAACTCCCGGTGATGGGCGTGGACGTTAGCTCTACGGCCGTCAAGATTCTTGAGCTGAGCGGCAGCGGGGGCAAGTACCGCATCGAGGCCTATGCTGTCGAGCCGCTGCCCGCCAACGCTGTGGTGGAAAAAAACATTACCGATGTCGAGGTAGTGGGCGAGGCCATCGGCCGGGCCATGAAACGCGCCCAGACCAAGAACAAGCTGTCCGCTCTAGCGGTCCCGGGCTCCGCCGTCATCACCAAGGTCATCACCATGCCCGGTAACCTCTCCGATGACGAGCTGGCCAGCCAGATCGAGCTCGAGGCGGATCAGTACATCCCCTACTCCATGGACGAGGTGAATCTGGACTTCGAGGTTATCGGCCCGTCGGAGTCGGATCCGGAACGGGTGGAAGTGTTGTTGGCCGCGTCCCGGGGCGAGAACGTGGACGTACGGGTGGCCGCCGCCGAGATCGGCGGGCTGACCTGCAAGATCGTCGACGTCGAGGCGTTCGCCCTGGAGAACGCTTTCTCGCTCATCGCCCACGACCTTCCCACGGGCGGTATCGGTGAAACCATCGCACTGGTGGACATAGGCGCCACCATGACGACCTTGAGCGTGTTGAGCGACCTCAAGATCATCTATGCCCGCGAGCAGGTCTTCGGCGGCAAGCAGCTTACCGAGGAAATTCAGCGCCGCTATGGCCTGAGCTACGAAGAGGCCGGCCTCGCCAAGCGCCAGGGCGGGCTTCCGGACAACTACGGTCCGGAGGTTCTGGAGCCCTTCAAGGAGTCCATGGCGCAGCAGGTGAATCGGGCGTTGCAGTTTTTCTATTCCTCCAGTCAGATTGGTCAGGTGGACCGCATCGTGATGGCCGGTGGTTGCGCACCCATAGACGGCGCAGCGGAAGTCATCGCCGCCAAAACCGGATGCGAAGTCAGCATCGCCAATCCCTTTTCGAATATGTCTCTCGCATCCAGAGTCAGGGAGAACGTAATAGCCAATGACGCACCCGCCTTGATGATCGCCTGCGGACTGGCGATGAGGACTGCCATCTAATGCCTCACATTAATCTATTGCCATGGCGCGACGAACTACGCAAACGCCGCGAGAAAGAATTCGTCATCACCGCGGTGATCGCGGCGCTGATGATGGGCGGTGTCGTGCTCGGCGTGCATCTACATTACGAGAGCCGGATCGCGTATCAGGATCAGCGTAATACGTTCATCGAAACTGAGATTTCTGCGCTCGACAGGAAGATCAAAGAGATCGAAAACTTGAAGAAGGAACGCGATAGCTTGATTGCCCGGACCAAGGTTATTCAAGATCTGCAAGCGGGCCGTCCTGAGATTGTTCATGTCTTCGATGAACTCGTCACCACCTTACCCGATGGCGTGTACTACACGAAGGTCGCCCAGAAAGGACGCGGACTGAACCTGCAAGGCGTGGCCCAATCCAACGCCCGTGTTTCGTCGTTGATGCGAAGTCTCAATACATCCACGTGGTTCGAGAACTCGGTACTGGTAGAGATCAAGACCAATCCCGAGAAGGAGAGGGCCGTGCGTCTCAGCAAGTTCATCTTGAATGTCGGCCAGGCGAAACAGAAGAAAACGGATGAGAAGAAAGAAGGCTCGGGTGGGTAACTAATCATGGAAATGCCTGACTTTTCGAAGCTCGACCTCGATCCGAACAACATCGGCAACTGGCCGGGGCCGATAAAAGGGGTGGTGATCCTGGTCCTGTGTGCCGCGCTCCTGGGTGCAGGTTATTGGTTCGACACCAAGGATCAGCTGGTGGTCCTGGAAACCGCGCAGCAGAAAGAAACTGAGTTGAAGAGGATTTTCGAGATCAAACAGCGCAAGGCCGCGAACCTCGAAGCGCTTCGCGAGCAGCTCAAGGACATGAAGGAGTCCTTCGGTAACCTGCTGAGACTGCTGCCGAACAAGACCGAGATCGAAGGTCTGTTGGTGGACATCTCGCAATCTGGTCTGGCGGCCGGCCTGGAGTTCGAACTCTTCAAGCCGAGTGCGGAGCAGGTTGCGGATTTCTATGCCATTCAACCGATTTCCATTCGCGTAACCGGGACCTATCACGAGTTCGGCAAGTTCATCAGCAGCGTTGCCGCATTGCCGCGAATCGTCACTCAACACGATGTCAACATGACCCCCAAAGGTGGGGGCACCATAGGGACCGGCGACGAACTCGTCATGAACTTGATTGCGAAAACTTATCGCTACCTCGAAGAAGAAGAGATCGAGGCAGCTGCCACTTCCAAGAAAAAGAAAGGTAAGCGGCGCTGACGCCGGAGGTTTCCTGTATGCGGCCATTGTCCACATCGGACCCTGTTAGCTCCTCCACACTGAGCAGGCGGAGCACTATTTTCCGCGCACTCGCCACGATACTGGTCGTGTGCGTGCCGTTGGCCAGCTGCGGCGGTGGCTCGATGGCGGACTTGAGAAGCTATGTGGCCGGGATCAAGACGCGCCCGGGAACGCCTATCGAGGATCTCCCGCCCATTCAGCCCTATGTGGTCTACACCTATCCCTGTGACGGTGCGATTCAATGTGTCGACCCCTTCGAGCCGTTTTTTCTGGCGCCCCCCAACAAGCCACAATGCGAACCGGATTGCCCGGTCGCGGACAACGGCATTTCGCCGGATTTCGACCGTAACCGCGAGGAGCTGGAGAGCTACCCGCTCGACGCTCTTCGCATGATGGGAACGCTGGAGAAGGGTGAGCAATTCTGGGCCATCCTGCGTGGCCCGGACTCCATCATCCACCGCGTCCAGGTCGGCAACTTTATTGGACAAAATAACGGCAAGATTACCGGCATTTCCGAGGACAGGATCGAGCTCCTCGAAATCATTCCCAACGGCCGTGGAGGCTGGGAGGAACGAGATGCCGAATTGGCTTTGGCCGAGTAAACGAATACGGAATCCCGCAATGATGAAATTGAGCGAATCGTTCTTCGGCGAGAGGGTCGGTAGCAACTTGGCTGGCGCAGTGCGCAGCGCACGTGCTCTACTGAAGGGTACGACGGTGGCCATTGTCGCAATGACATGGGCATGTCTGGCCCAGGCGCAGGCCGGCACGACACTCGACAAGATCAGCTTCTCCACGCTGCCTGGCGACCGGGTGCAAGTCGTACTCGATATGTCCGGCCCAGTGGACGAGCCGCTCAGCTTCGCCATAGATGAGCCGGCCAGGGTTGCGCTGGATTTCCCCGGCGTGTCGCTGAATCTGCCCCGCAAGACCGAGGATATCGGCGTCGGCATGGCGCGTAGCGTCACTGCAGTCGAAGCAGGCGGGCGCTCGCGCGTGGTTCTCAGCCTCGTCAAGCTCGTACCTTATGCGATTAAGGTATCCGGCAATCAGGTCGTGTTGACCCTCGACAGCACCGGCAGCACGACCAGCCAGGCGGCGGCCAAGCGCGCCGCCGGCATCAAGGGCAGCATCGAGAGCATCGATTTCCGTCGCGGCGAGAGCGGTGAAGGACGGGTCATGGTGACACTGTCCGATCCGGCTATCGTCGTGAATACCTTCGAACAAGGCGATGACATCATCGTCGAGTTCATTGGCGTCGAGTTGCCGGAAAATCTGTCGAGGCGCCTCGATGTCATCGATTTTGCCACTCCGGTCAGGATCGTCGACACCAAACAGACCGGCGACAACGTGCGCATGGTTGTCGAGGCCGGCGGCGCTTTCGATCATCTCGCCTATCAGTCCGAAGACTTGTTCACTCTGGATGTGAAGGCGCTCTCAGAGGTAGAGAAGGAACAGGCAAAGAAGGATAAGTTCACCTATACCGGCGAACGGTTGTCACTCAACTTCCAGAACATCGAAGTGCGCGCCGTGCTTCAGCTGATCGCAGACTTCACCGGTCTCAACATGGTTGCCAGTGACACCGTCAGTGGCAGCTTGACACTGCGTCTCAAGAACGTTCCCTGGGATCAGGCGCTGGATATCATCCTCAAGACCAAGGGTCTTGCCATGCGTCAGACGGGCAACGTCATTCTCATCGCCCCGACCGAGGAGATCGCCGCCCGCGAGAAGCTCGAGCTCGAGGCACAGAAGCAAATCGAGGAGCTGGCTCCGTTGCGCTCGGAATTCATTCAGGTGAACTACGCGAAGGCGGCCACGCTGGCGACGCTGCTCAAGGCGGAAGAAAATTCATTGATGACCGACCGCGGCCGTGTATCCGTGGACGAGCGCACCAATATCCTGCTGGTTCGGGATACAGCGGACGCCATCAACAGCATTCGCGAGCTGGTTGCTACTCTTGACATACCTGTGCGCCAGGTGTTGATCGAATCGCGCATCGTCATCGCCGACGACAACTTCAACCGTGATCTCGGTGTGCGCTTTGGTGTGTCCTACCAGTGGAACGTCAACGGCAGCCAGAGAACCCGGGCCTCCGTCGGTGGTGGCCTGCCCGGCGATACGGACTTCGGCAGCACCGTCGCATTCAACGATGGCACCAATGAGAATCTGCTGGTCGACCTTCCCATCGGCAATCCGGCGTCGGCCATCAAGTTCGCGGTCGTGTCGATTCCGGACTTCATCCTGCAGCTCGAGCTCCAGGCGCTGCAGCTCGAGGGCCGCGGTGAGGTGATCTCCAACCCGCGCGTGGTAACCGCCAACCAGAAAGAGGCGACCATTGAGCAGGGCACGGAGATCCCCTTTCAGGAAGCTTCCTCGAGCGGCGCGACCTCGACGTCTTTCAAGAAGGCCGTATTGAGCCTCAAGGTGACACCACAGATCACGCCCGATGATCGCGTCATCATGGACCTGGCGGTCAACCAGGATACAGTCGGTCAGGAGTTCTCCGGTATCCCCAGCGTGGATACCCGATCGATAGTCACACAGGTCCTGGTGGACAATGGTGACACGATCGTGCTCGGCGGCATCTACGAGCAGACGAAGCGCGAGGACGTGGAGAAGGTACCCTTCTTCGGCGACCTTCCCTATCTCAGCTGGTTGTTCAAGACCACCTCGATTCGTGACGAGAAGAAGGAGCTGCTTATTTTCGTGACACCGAAGATATTGAAGGACGCGGGCACGGCGGGGCTTTGACGCACAGACAGAGTATCGCGCGCCTTCCTGCCAGCTATCTAGTTCCTGTAGCGAATCTCGAGAGAACGGCGGACCCTGGACAAGGGTCCGCCGTTCGCTTTTCTGTGCCTTTGACTGCTCATCCATTTGCATCGCTGCTCCCGTAGAGAGTAAAAAGCAATGGACATGAAGGTTCCCAACAACATTTTCCTGGTGGGTCCCATGGGGGCCGGCAAGTCCACCGTGGGGCGCCAGCTCGCCAAGACCCTCAATATGGAGTTCGTGGACTGCGATCGCGAGATAGAGCAGCGAACCGGTGTCACCATCGCACGGGTCTTCGATGTCGAGGGTGAAGAAGGGTTTCGCAAGCGCGAACGAGCCATGATCGAGCAGCTTACCGAGCGCGACGGCATCGTTCTGGCAACCGGGGGGGGCGCCGTTCTGGATGACGCAAATCGTTCGCGATTGCGCACGCGGGGATTTGCAATCTACCTGAATGCGCCTATCGAACTTCTCTTGGAACGAACGGCGCGGGATAAGCAACGGCCCCTGCTGCAGACCGATGACCCAAAAGCCAGTCTTATCGCACTGGCGGCCGAGCGCGAGCCGCTGTATCAGCAGGTCGCGGATATGGTCGTTAAGACCGATCGACGCACAGCGCGACACGTGGTCAAGGAAATCGTGCGCAAACTGTCCCAGTTATGAAAACGCTGAACCTGAGCCTCGGCCCTCGCAGCTACTCCATCTTCATCGGTGAGGGGTTACTCGGCCGCGCCGATCTGTTCGATGCCGGTCTCGCCGGGAATCAGGTGATGGTAGTCAGCAACGAGACGGTTGCACCCTTGTATCTCGAGCGCCTCAGGAAAGCCCTGGGAGACCGGGACGTTCAAGTCATGGTTCTGCCGGACGGAGAAGAGTTCAAGACCCTCGATGAGTTCGCGAAGATCCTGGATGCCCTTGTCGAGGCGCGATTCGCACGTGATTGCACACTGGTTGCGCTCGGCGGTGGCGTGGTCGGCGATATGGCAGGGTTCGCGGCCGCCTGTTACCAGCGGGGAGTCGCCCATATTCAGGTTCCCACCACCTTGCTTGCCCAGGTGGATTCTTCGGTTGGCGGCAAGACCGGGGTAAACCACCCTCGAGGCAAGAACATGATCGGCGCCTTTCATCAGCCGACCTGCGTGATTGCGGATACCGAGACGCTATCCACCCTTCCTGATCGCGAGTTCCGCGCGGGGCTCGGCGAGATCATCAAGTACGGACTGCTGTGGGATGCGGAATTCTTTGCCTGGCAGGAAGAGCATATGCCGGAGCTGCTGGCGCGGGATCGCGACTGCCTCGCGACGGTCATTCATCGCTCTTGCCAGATAAAGGCCGAGATGGTGAGTGCGGACGAAACTGAAAGCGGGGTACGCACCCTGCTGAACCTGGGCCACACCTTCGGCCACGCCATGGAAGCGGGACTCGGATTCGGCACCTGGCTGCACGGTGAGGCCGTGGCGGCAGGGTTGTGCCTGGCGGCCGATCTCTCCGCACGCCTCGGCCGCATCGATGCCGACGATGTCAGACGTGTAGAGCGGCTCGTCGAGAGTGCGAGCCTGCCGATTCGGGCGCCGGCGGAGCTGAGTACCGATCGCATGGTCGAGTTGATGGCTGTGGACAAGAAGATCAAAGGCGGTAGGCTGCGATTGGTACTGCTGAACGCCATCGGCAAGGCACAGCTCGACGGCGACTTCGACCCCCGCGCCCTCAAGGAAACGCTCGAAGAGTGCCGCGGCGCGGCGTAAAAAGCACCGTCAGGTGCTTCCAACACGCAATAACGCTACACTTGCCCAGCGGCAAGACCCTATGTACGAGTTGAAAGCCTACGCTGCGTCCGACGACAGCAGTCGTGGACGAATTCATGAAGAGCCTGAAGCGACCATGCGCGGGGTCTTCCAGCGTGATCGCGATCGCGTCATACATTCGGCAGCATTTCGACGGCTCGAGTACAAGACGCAGGTTTTCGTCAATCACGAAGGCGACATGTTCCGCACCCGCCTCACCCACTCCATCGAGGTTGCGCAGATTGCACGCACGATTGCCCGTGCGCTTGGTCTTAACGAGGACTTGAGCGAGGCAATTGCGCTGGCCCACGACCTTGGTCATACCCCTTTTGGTCACGCCGGTCAGGATTCACTCAACAAGTGCATGCGTGACTATGGCGGCTTCGAGCATAATCTCCAGTCGTTGCGCGTCGTAGATGTATTGGAGGAAAAATATGCTGCATTTACCGGTCTCAATCTTAGTTTCGAGACGCGGGAAGGAATTCTGAAACATTGCTCACACGCCAATGCGGCGATGCTGGGCCCGCTCGGGGAGCGATTCTTGAACGGCGAACAACCTGGTCTGGAAGCACAGGTGGCGAACATCGCCGACGAGATCGCCTACAATCATCACGATGTTGATGACGGACTGCGCGCGGGACTCGTCAGTCTCGACGATTTGCAGAACGTTGAAAGCTTTCGGGAACCCTTCGCAGAAGTAACCGAGCTCTGGCCTGATCTGGCCGAACGGCGCGTCATTCACGAGGTAATCCGCCGTATGATCAATCGGCAAGTACTCGATCTGATTGAGACGAGTCAAAACGCCATCGACCAGTGCACCCCCGGAAGTATCGATGACGTCCGAAGAGCCGGCGCACCATTAATCCTCCTAAGCCTAGACGCGAGCAACCGACGTCTGGAGCTTAAACGTTTTCTTCGCGCCAACCTTTACCGACACTATCGTGTCCATCGAATGACATCGAAGGCGGCTCGAATCGTCGAGGCACTGTTCGTCGTTTTTTCCGACGACGCCCGTCTTCTGCCTCGACCCGCGCGGGATCACATGACGGATCTCGAAGAAGCGAACGGCGCCACAGGTCGCGCCCGCGCCATCGCCGACTACATTGCCGGCATGACGGACCGTTTCGCCATCGCCGAGCACGAGCGGATATTCAGCGCGTCCACTTTGACCTGAGATCGCGTCAAAACGAACGAGAAACCCGCATTCGCGCTACATGATACGCTGGCGATTGTCGGCGTCGTGACAGCCGCGGGTGCCGCAGCTATACTGTGCGGACTTTCGCCCGCAGCATTCACGCCCGAAATCGGTGCCCGCGCGGGGACGCGTAACCGGCACGATGGCCGGCAGGGGGAGGGTACCCCCACATCCGGCCAACCCCGCGCCCCCGACTGGCTCTACCCCCTCGGTAGCGACGCCCCCCTGGGGCGGCGAGAAGGCTGCGCAGCGCGCGCAGGCGCGGGCGACCTGCGAGCTCGGTGATGGTCAGGGGGAAGGGGGCAGTAATGGACAGGCCGATGGAACCAACCGGAGGATTGTATTCTCCCGAATTCGAAAAGGACGGCTGCGGCTTCGGACTGATCGCTCACATGGACGATGAGCCCAGCCACTGGTTGGTGCGTACGGCGATGCAGGCGTTGGAGCGTCTCACCCACCGAGGCGCCATCGCCGCCGACGGCAAGACCGGCGACGGCTGCGGCTTGCTGCTGAAGAAACCCCACACTTTTTTCTCCCGTGTCGCCGCCGAGAACAAGTTTCAGCTCGCTCCTCTCTACGCCGTCGGCATGGTGTTTCTCAGCCAGGACACGACGCGCGCGGATCGCGCGCGGGCGCAGCTCGACAAGGAGCTCACCCATGAGGGCCTCGAAGTGTGCGGCTGGCGCAGTGTGCCCACGGACGCGTCGGCCTGCGGCACAGTAGCACTGCGATCCCTTCCCCGCATCGAGCAGGTGTTCGTTAATTCGCCGGCGGCCATGGGCGACGAGTCCTTCGAACGCCATCTGTATGTCGCGCGACGACGAGCGGAAAAAGCACTGGAGAACGAGGATCAGGCCTTTTACGTACCAAGCCTGTCTTCTCGCGTGGTCGCCTACAAGGGCCTGATAATGCCGGACAAGTTGCCGGTGTTCTATGAAGATCTTCGCAACAATGACATGAGCGCATCATTGGCGGTATTTCACCAGCGCTTCTCCACCAACACCTGGCCGGAGTGGCGATTGGCGCAGCCGTTTCGCTTTCTCGCCCACAACGGCGAGATAAACACCATCCAGGGCAATCGCAACTGGTCAGTGGCGCGCAGCGTCAAATTCGAAACCCCTCTGATCCCGAACATGGAAGACGTGCGCCCGTTGGTATCCGCCAGTGGCTCCGATTCCTGCACTCTCGACAACATGCTCGAAGTGTTGCTGGCGGGCGGCATGGACATTTTCCGCGCCATGCGATTGCTGATCCCACCCGCCTGGCAGAACGTCGACACCATGGACGCGGACCTGAAGGCCTTCTACGAGTATCACCGCATGCACATGGAGCCCTGGGACGGTCCCGCCGGCATCGTGCTCACCGACGGCCGCTATGCTGCCTGCGTCATGGATCGCAACGGGCTGCGCCCGGCGCGTTACGTGATCACCAATGACCGCCACATCACGCTTGCGACCGAGATCGGCGTGTACGACTACGACCCTGCGGATGTGGAGGTAAAAGGGCGATTGAAGCCCGGCCAGATGCTGGCCGCCGACACCGCCACCGGTGAGCTGTTGCTGCCCGGGGATATCGATGCCCGCCTCAAGGCCAGGCAGCCGTATCGAAAATGGATCAAGGCGCGAAAGAAGCAGCTCAAGGCGAAGCTCGAGAACGAGCCGCTCACCAATACGCCCCTGGATAAGTCCCGACTGGCGGTCTACGAGAAGCTTTATCAAGTGTCGCTGGAAGAGCGCGACCATGTGCTGCGCGTGCTCGGCGAAGCGGGCCAGGAGGCGGTGGGCTCCATGGGCGACGATACGCCGCTGCCGGTCCTGTCGAGACGCACGCGATCGCTTTATGACAGTTTCCGCCAGCAGTTCGCCCAGGTCACGAATCCACCCATCGACCCCCTGCGCGAGCAGATCGTGATGTCGCTGGAAGTGTCCTTCGCCGGCGAAAGCAACCCGTTCGAGGAGCGCGAAGGTTTCGTCACGCGCCTGGTAGCGAGCTCACCGGTTCTTTCAGAAGGCAAGTTCCGGGAACTCCTGGACATGCAGGAGCCGGCCTTTCGCCACGAACGCATCGATCTAGGCTACCCCGCGGGAGTCGGGCTGCGCGATGCCATCGTCGATATTTGCGACCGTGCGGTTGCCGCGGTGCGCGAGCGAAAGCTCATCCTGGTGCTCTCTGACGGGGGCATCGCGAGAGACAAGCTGCCGGTGCACGCGCTCCTGGCAACCGGCGCCGTGCATCACCGGCTGATTCGGGAGGGCATACGCTGCAATGCCAATCTGGTGGTGGAAACGGCGACGGCCCGGGATCCCCATCATTTTGCGGCGCTCATCGGCTACGGCGCAACCGCCATTTATCCGTACCTCGCCTTCGAGGTGCTCAATGACATGATCGGCAGCGGCGAGATCCCCGCCGGCGACGGCACCCTCGTGGGTATCAATTACCGGCGCGGGATCAACAAGGGTCTCTATAAGATCACCTCGAAGATGGGGATCTCGACCATCACCAGTTACCGCGGAGCACAGCTGTTCGAGATCGTCGGCCTGCATCGGGAAGTGGTGGATCTCTGTTTTACCGGCACCGTCAGCCGCGTGCAGGGCATGCGCTTCGCCGACCTGGACGAGGACCGGCGGCGCCTCGCCTGGGAAGCCTGGAACCCGCGCCAGGCGAAGAGCCCCGGCGGACTGCTGAAGTACGTACACGGTGGCGAGTACCACGCGTTCAACCCGGATGTCATCGCAACGTTGCAAGAGGCGGTCAACAACGATGACTTCGAAAAATACCGGGAGTTCGCCGATATCGTGGACAAACGCCCGGTGGCAACACTGCGCGATCTGCTCCAGGTGACGGGCGACACCCAGCCGATACCCATCGAGGAGGTGGAGTCGGTGGAGGCCATCGTCAAACGTTTCGACAGCGCCGGCATGTCCCTGGGCGCCCTCTCTCCCGAAGCTCACGAAACTCTGGCAATGGCCATGAACAGCCTCGGTGGACGCTCGAATTCCGGCGAGGGCGGCGAGGACCCGGCCCGTTACGGCACCCACAGGATGTCCAAGATCAAGCAGGTCGCATCCGGGCGCTTCGGCGTAACGCCGAACTATCTCGTCAACGCGGAAGTGCTGCAAATCAAGATAGCCCAGGGCGCGAAACCCGGCGAAGGCGGCCAGCTGCCCGGCCACAAGGTCAACAAAATGATCGCCCGGTTGCGCTATTCACGCCCCGGGGTTGCGCTCATTTCGCCCCCGCCCCACCACGACATTTACTCCATCGAGGACCTGGCGCAGCTCATCTTCGATCTGAAGCAGGTTAATCCCGAGGCGCTGGTGTCGGTAAAGCTGGTAGCCGAAGCCGGGATCGGCACCATCGCCGCCGGGGTCGCGAAGTGCTACGCGGATCTGATCACCATCTCAGGTTATGACGGCGGCACCGGCGCGAGCTCGTTGACGTCGGTGAAATACGCCGGCAGCCCCTGGGAGCTGGGCTTGAGTGAAACCCATCAGACATTGCGCGCCAACGGCCTGCGCCACAAGGTGCGCCTGCAGACCGATGGCGGCCTCAAGACCGGACTCGACGTCATAAAGGCGGCAATGCTCGGTGCCGAATCCTTCGGTTTCGGCACCGCGCCCCTGATCGCCATGGGTTGCAAATATCTGCGTATCTGCCACTTGAACAACTGCGCCACCGGCGTTGCGACGCAGAACAACGTGCTGCGCATGAAGCATTTCAAGCCCAATGGCGTACACAAGGTGGAGAACTACTTCCGTTTCGTTGCCGAGGATGTGCGCGAGTGGTTGGCAAAGCTCGGGGTCACCACACTCGAAGCGGTGATCGGACGCGGCGATTTTCTCCACGTAATCCCCGGCGACACACCGCGCCAGGGTAATCTGGATCTCGCGCCGCTGATCTCCGACGCTGGCGTGCCAGCCGAAACGCCGCAATTCTGCAATACGCCTAGAAATGAACCCTTCGACAAGGGCGAGCTCGCGGAGCGCATGGTGAAAGATTCCATGCCCGCCATCGAGGCCGGAAGCGGCGGCGAGTTTCACTACGAGATTCGAAACTATCACCGTTCCATCGGCGCACGGGTATCCGGCGAGATCGCACGCCGGCACGGTGACGACGGCATGTCTGAGCATCCGCTGGTCATGCGCTTCGCGGGTACCGCGGGTCAAAGCTTCGGCGTCTGGAACGCCGGCGGATTGCACATGTATCTGGAGGGCGACGCCAACGATTACGTCGGTAAGGGCATGGCCGGCGGGAAACTCGTGATCCGTCCGCCGCGCGCGAGCCGTTTTCGTTCTCAGAAAACCGTCATCGTCGGAAATACTTGTCTCTATGGTGCCACGGGCGGCCGATTTCATGCCGCTGGTATTGGTGGCGAGCGATTCGCGGTGCGCAACTCCGGCGCCGTCGCGGTGGTCGAGGGCGTAGGTGATCATGCCTGCGAATACATGACCGGCGGTGCCGTGGCGGTTCTCGGGCGCGCCGGGGTTAATTTCGGCGCCGGCATGACCGGTGGATGCGCATTCGTATTGGATATGGAGCGCAATTTTTTCGATCTCTACAATCACGATCTCATCGACATACATCGGATTCATACGGAGCTCATGGAGGCCCATGCGAACTATCTCGTGGCGCTGCTCGAGGAATTCGTCGCCGAGACCGAAAGCGATTGGGGCCTGAGTATCCTCGACAATTTCGACGAGATGGTGCGCAAGTTCTGGCTGGTGAAACCCAAGGCAACTGAACTCACCAGCCTGCTCGATACCCTGCGTGAAGCTGCCTGAGCAGCCCGGTGTACAGCACTCAGCCATGCCGAACCCATTTCAATTCGTCGACGTACCACGCCAGGAGCCGAAAAAGCTCGGCGTGGAAGTGCGCGTACGCAACTACAAGGAGATCTACGGCCAGTACGACGAGCAGGGCGCGGCGTCCCAGTCCGAGCGCTGCATCGACTGCGGCAATCCCTACTGCGAATGGAAATGCCCGGTACACAACTACATTCCGAACTGGCTCACGCTGGTGTCCGAAGGCAATCTGCTCCTGGCGGCGGATTTGTGTCATCAGACGAACTCTCTGCCCGAAATCTGCGGCCGTATCTGTCCGCAGGATCGATTATGCGAAGGCGCCTGCACGCTGAATGACGGCTTCGGCGCCGTCACTATCGGCGCGGTGGAGAAGTACATCACCGACGAAGCCTTCAAGCAGGGCTGGCGGCCCGATCTTTCTCACGTGGTCGACACCGGCAGGCGCGCGGCCGTGGTCGGCGCCGGACCGGCGGGTCTTGCCTGTGCAGACGTGCTGGTGCGAAACGGCGTCAAGCCCGTTGTCTATGATCTGTATCCGGAGATCGGCGGCCTGCTGACCTTCGGAATTCCACCCTTCAAGCTCGAGAAGGATATTGTCCTGCAGCGGCGACGAGTCCAGGAAGAGATGGGTGTCGAGTTTCGGCTCGATACCGAGATTGGTCGCGATATTCCCTTTCAGACCCTGCTCGACGAGTACGACGGTGTGTTTCTCGGCATGGGCGCCTACACCGCCATGCGTGGAGGATTTCCCGGTGAGACCTTGCCCGGCGTGATCCAGGCGCTGCCATATCTGATCAGCAACGCATATCGCCACATGGGGATTGACGGCGACGACGAGCAATCGGCGGACATGAACGGCCTGCGGGTCGTAGTGCTGGGCGGCGGCGATACCGCCATGGATTGCGTGCGCACCGCGACGCGGCAGGGCGCGACGAGTGTCACCTGCGCCTACCGCCGTGATCAGGCCAACATGCCCGGTTCCATGCGCGAGGTGGAAAACGCCAGGGAGGAGGGCGTGCGCTTTCTATGGAATCGGCAGCCGCTGGAGATCGTCGGCAACCGTCAGGCGGAGGGTGTGAAGGTGATGACAACCACGCTCGGCGAACCGGACACCCGTGGCCGACGCCAGCCGGAGCCGGTGCCCGACACCGACGACGTGTTGCCCGCGGATCGTGTCATCATCGCATTCGGATTCAGGCCGAGCCCCAGCCCCTGGTTCGACGACCACGGCATCGTGCTCGATGAGGGCGGACTGGTAGTGGCAGCGGAAGAGGGCGGCTACAAGTTTCAGACCAGCAATCCCAAAGTTTTCGCAGGCGGTGACATGGTGCGTGGCTCGGACCTGGTAGTAACGGCAGTTTACGAGGGCCGCGAGGCTGCATTGGGCATGATCGACTACCTGGGCGTATGACGGCGGGCGCAGTGTCATGGCGAAGCTGAGGAACAACCGACTATTGCGCGCGCTTCTGCGCCAGCCGGTGGATCGCACACCCGTATGGATCATGCGCCAGGCCGGCCGCTATCTGCCCGAATATCGCGAGCTGCGCCAACGCGCGGGCAGCTTCCTCACCCTCTGCTCAACGCCGGAGCTGGCCTGCGAGGTAACCTTGCAGCCCCTCGCACGCTTCTCCCTGGATGCCGCGATTCTGTTCTCCGACATTCTGACGGTGCCCGCGGCCATGGGCATGGAGCTCAGGTTCACCGAGGGTGAGGGACCGAGCTTTCCAGCGCCGTTGCGAAGCGCCGCGGATATTGGCCGGCTGAAGAAACCGGACCCGGAAGTGGAGCTCCGCTATGTAATGGATGCCGTTCGCATGGTACGCCGGGAGCTGGACGGCGCTGTGCCTCTGATAGGATTCGCCGGCAGCCCGTGGACCCTGGCGACCTATATGATCGAAGGTGGAAGCTCGTCGCATTACCGTTTCGCCAAGGGCATGATGTTCGCCGATCCCAAGCTCATGCACCGCCTGCTGGGGGAGCTGGCGGACAACGTGTGCGCCTACCTGAACGCACAGATTCGCGCCGGCGCGCAAGCTGTCATGATCTTCGATACCTGGGGAGGATTGTTGAGCGCCAGGGACTATGAGGACTTTTCACTGCAGTACATGACGCGCATCGTCGCTGGCCTCGAGCATTCGGTGGATGAGGGTCAGGTGCCCGTGGTGCTGTTCACCAAGGGTGGCGGAGCCTGGCTCGAACAGATGGCGGACAACGGCTGCGATGCGGTAGGTATCGACTGGACGGTGGACATCGGCGATGCGCGCCGCCGCGTCGGCGACAGGGTTGCAATTCAGGGCAATCTCGATCCGTGTACCTTGTATGCACCCCCGGAGCGCATTCGCGAAGACGTCGCCGAAGTACTGGCAAGCTATGGCAGCGGTCCTGGTCACGTATTCAATCTCGGTCACGGCATTCAACCTTTCGTCGATCCGGCGCATCTCGCGGTCCTGGTGGACGCCGTCCACGAGCTGAGCGAGCCCTACCACAAGTGATGTCGGCGGCTGGACGGCACGGGTTGCGAAATGGTTAGCCGCCGCCCATGAAAGCGAGCCTCGGCATATTCGCCAGGGGATTGTGCATGGGTGCCGCCGACGTGGTGCCCGGCGTCAGCGGCGGCACCATGGCGCTGATCCTGGGTATCTACCAACGTCTGCTGGAAGCCATTCGCGCCTTCGATACGACGTGGCTGCGCCTGATTGCGGCGCGACGCTTCCGTGACGCCGCCGAGCACGTCGATATCCTGTTTCTTATCCCCCTTGGGGCCGGCATACTCGGCGCGATTCTCTTCTTCACCCGGGTAGTGTCGCTGCCACAAATGGTACGAGAGCAGCCCGAACAAATTTACGCGCTGTTTTTCGGCCTCGTTTTAGGCTCCGTCGTCGTCCTGCTGCGCGGGCTTGTACCGATGCGCTGGCGGGATTGGACCTGCCTGCTGGCGGGCACGCTGCTCGGTCTCGTTATCGTGAACGTCGTTCCCTTCGAGACTCCCTCTGATCCCTGGTTCATTTTTCTGAGCGGCGCGCTTGCCATCTGCGCCATGATTCTTCCGGGCATTTCCGGGTCCTTCATTCTGCTGCTGTTGCGCAAGTATGAGCACGTGTTCGACGCCATCGGGCATTTCGATTTCGCCGTGATCCTTCCCTTTGCCCTCGGCGCGATAAGCGGCCTGATGCTATTCTCGCGTCTGCTGGTGTGGTTGCTGAAACACCACTACCGAATAACGCTGACGACCATCGTCGGCATGCTGGTGGGATCCCTGTGGCTGCTGTGGCCCTTTCAAGCACGCATCTACGACGTCATTCGTGGCAAGCAACAGTTAGTCTACAGCTCACCCGTCTGGCCCGCGGATATGGGCGGCGGCGAAACTCTGGCTGGTGTGCTGTGCGTGGCCGGAATTGCCACGGTTTTCATCATCGATATGCTGGCGAGGCGCAGACGGACAACCGAACACGGTTTGCTCTGATCGATGCCCCGGCCCGGGAGTGAAGCATGCCCGAGTTGCCGGAAGTAGAAACCACTTGTCGTGGCATCGCGCCGTTGCTGTGTGGCCGGCGGGTCACGTCCGTGGATGTACGCGAGCCGCGCCTGCGCTGGCCGGTTCCGCCGGCCCTTGCCAGAGAGCTGCCAGGCCAGCTCATCTGCGGGGTGACCCGGCGCGCCAAGTTCCTGCTACTGGAATCACCGGTCGGGCACCTGATTCTGCATCTCGGCATGTCCGGAAGCCTGCGCATCGTGTCCCGGGATCTGCCTCCGGAGAAACACGATCACCTGGACGTCATCATGGGCGACGGCCGCTGCCTGCGTTTCCGCGACCCGCGACGCTTCGGCGCCGCCCTTTGGACCAGGGACAACCCCCTCGAACACCCGCTATTGAAGAATCTGGGCCCGGAGCCGCTGGAGGATAGCTTCAACGCCGTGTGGCTGCACCGACTCTCGCAACGCCGACGGGTAGCGATTAAGTCGTTTCTGATGAACGGCCAGGTAGTCGCCGGTGTCGGCAACATCTACGCCAGCGAAGCACTTTTTCTCGCCGGAATTCACCCCGCACGGCCGGCGGGCCGTATCTCCCTCAACCGCTATCAGCGCCTGGTGGGGGCAGTCCGAGACGTGCTGGCAGCCGCTATCGCGGCGGGCGGCACCACCCTTCGCGATTTCGTCGACAGCAACGGCAACCCCGGATACTTCTCCCAGAGGTTACGTGTGTACGGCCGACAGGGCGAAGCCTGCGACCAGTGTGGCGCACGCGTTCGCAGCCGCATAATCGGACAGCGCTCGACCTTCTACTGCCCGCGCTGTCAGCGGTGAACCAGGCAGGGGATCGCGTTGCGGTGACGATTTCCGTCATGCACGCAGAACGATATGGCGGTTTCAGTATCCAGCGTCGACAGAAGGCTGTTCAGGTTTTTGATTCGGAGAGATTTCCCGCCATACTTAGTCGAAACCCAATCGGATGCGGCATAGACGGCAATTTACAACATGATTTTCAACTTTTCGGATATTGGCCGGGATACATTGGTTGGGCGAGCCGTTCGATTGCCGCTATCCCTGATACCAGCGGAGACTCAGCTTCCGATTATGCAGGGCGCCCTGAGGGGACGTCGATGGATTGTCGGTTCAAGCAACCATGGATGCTGGCTGGGCAGCTACGAGCACAATCAGCAAATTCTCTTGGCGAAATACTTAAAGGAAGGCGATGTTATCTTTGATATCGGCGCTCATGTGGGCTTCTATACACTACTGGGTTCGGTACTCGTTGGAGACAGTGGGCAGGTTGTCGCATTCGAGCCCGTACCCAAGAATCTGATGTATCTTAAAAAACACCTGCAGATTAACTCAGTCAGCAACGTTGCGATTGTCGAAGCGGCCGTATCCAATCGCCATGGCCATGGCCGCCTATCAAGTGGCCCATCCAGTTCCATGTGGCACCTTGATGCTCGAGGGGAGTTGGGCGTGCAGACCGTCTGCTTGGACGAGCTGGTGCTGAACGCGAAAATTCCACCCCCGAATGTAATCAAGATGGACATTGAGGGAGCAGAGGTTCTTGCGCTGAATGGAAGTGCCGGAGTGGTAAGCGAGTTCCACCCGGTATTCCTCCTTTCCACACATGGAATCGATGTCCATCAGAGCTGTTGTAAATTCCTCGAATCCGCCGGTTATCATCTGTTTCCAATCGGTCAGACATCCCTTGATGAGTGTCGGGAGCTATTTGCTGTTTATGGCGCCGCCGCCTGAGTTCAATTGTGAAGTGCGATTGCTTGGTGTTAATGGGGGGAAACGCTGCTGCGTTGGTCCACCGACTGTGAAACCCTGTGAGAGAAACAGAAGAGGACGAAACAATGATCAAGGTTAGTGTGCTATATCCGAACAGTGAAGGCAGTAGCTTCGACATGGACTACTATTGCAACAGTCACATTCCCATGGTTCAAGAAATGCTCGGCTCGGCCCTTAAAGGAGTCGCGGTGGAACAGGGTCTAGGCGGCGCCGAACCTGGTTCAAGCGCAACCTATGCAGCCATGGGACACTTACTGTTTGACTCTGTGGAAGCATTTCAGGAAACATTCGGCCCTCACGCGGATGCGATCATCGCAGACATGCCCAACTACACGGACGTTCAACCCACTATTCAGGTTAGTGAAATCAAGATCTAGCAGTTTCCTGGCAGATCCCAGGTACTTCAGGGAGACACACAATGATCGTACGAATGTGGCACGGTAGAGTGGCCTCTTCGAAGTCGGATGAATACGCCGAATTCATGAAACAAAGAGCTGCGCCGGATTATAGTTCTGTAGATGGATTGCAGAAACTCTTATTCTTGCGCAAGGATGAAGAAGACGTGGCGCATTTTCTGTTGGTAACCTATTGGGATTCCATGGAATCCGTGAAAAGATTTGCGGGCGAAGAACCAGAAAAGGCCAAATATTATCCGGAAGACGATCAGTTTCTATTAGAGAAAGAAGAGCTATCCGCATTATATGAAATCTTTTACGAGCAATGACGGCGCCTCACAAGGCGCCGCTTGCCGCATAGAGATGAGCCGGAGCCGTTAGTATGAAGGTTGCATTCGTTGTATTCGACGGCATGACGATGTTGGATTTCGTCGGTATCTATGACGGCATCACGCGTCTGAAGTCGATGGGATTTATTCCTACTCTGTCGTGGGAGATCTGTGCGCTGTCCGAGGACGTGTCGGATGATCACGGATTGCGAACTGCTTCGACATGGACCGCGCGATCTCTGGAAGGTTTTGACATTCTCGTGGTTCCTGGGGGGCTCGGTACCCGGAAGTTACAGCATGACGATGATTTTACCGAATGGTTGCAGTCCGGAGAGTCGGCGCCCCTGAAAGTCTCGGTTTGCACTGGTGCGCTGCTGATGGGAGCCGCAGGATTTCTAACGGGTAGGCGTGCAACGACGCATCCGAACGCGTACGTAGAGCTCGAACCCTATTGCAGGGAAGTTGTGCGCGAGCGGGTGGTCGAAGATGGAGATATCATTACGGCACGGGGCGTCACCTCATCGATCGATGCAGGGCTTTATGTCGTGGGCCATCTCAAGGGAGAAGGGGTGCGCGTGAAAATCGCCCGCCAGATGGATTATCCATACGACTGGAAGGCAGTAGAGTCCTCAACTGCGGCACAGACGTAGTCGTCGAAATATCAGCTCACTTGTCGAGGTCGGCGCTCGTCAAGCGCGCGTACTTGGCCTGGAGTTGCTCGCGGTTCTCCACATGCTCGGGGTTGATGGGAATGCAATCCACCGGACATACTTCGATGCACTGAGGGGTGTCGAAGTGGCCAACACACTCGGTACATAACTCGGGATCGATCTCGTAGATTTCCTCGCCCTGGGAGATGGCGGCGTTCGGGCATTCGGGCTCGCAAACGTCGCAGTTGATGCAGACGTCGGTGATCATCAGCGCCATCCGGGTGTACCGCCCGCAAGACTAGCCGAGTCGCTTCTTCAGCGCCTTCTGCACCTCCGGATGCACGAAGGACCGGACGTCGCCGCCGAGCGCCGCAATCTCGCGTACCAGACTCGATGATATGAAGCTGTAGCCTTCGTCCGGGGTTAGAAACATGGTCTCGACGTCGGGAGCGAGCTTACGATTCATGCTGGCGAGCTGAAACTCGTACTCGAAATCCGAGACCGCGCGCAGTCCGCGCAGGATCACACCAGCCCCCTTGTCCCGCGCAAACTTGACCAGTAAGCCGTCGAAACCCAGCACGTCGACATTGTCGAGATGCGCCAGCGCCGTGCGCGCCAGTGACACCCGCTCATCCAGGCTGAAGCAGGTGGACTTTCCCGTGCTGCCGGCAACGGCGATGATCACGCGGGCGAAGTGCCGCAGGGCGCGGTCTACCAGATCCGCGTGTCCGTTGGTAATCGGATCGAATGTTCCAGGATAAATGGCGATGGTGTCCATGGCCCCTCACAGCGCCTGTATCGGCGGTGATCACTGCGTCGTCGTCAGGTCGCGTTTTGCGTAGCGGCAAGATGATACCTTACTTGGCCGGCTTTCTGTCGATGCAAGAGTTGCCACCCGTCGGGCAATTCGAGGGACGCCTGGGTTGCCCGTGTCTCCAGATACACCAGGGCGCCCGGGGCCAGCCAGGAATTCCGCTCGAGCTGGGCACATCGCTGGTCGAGGTCGTCGCTGCCGAAGGGTGGGTCGAGAAATACGATATCGAAGGGGGTGGCTTTACCCTCCAGCCAGCAACGCACGTCGGCATGCACGACGTCGATTTGATTGGCGCCCAACACGGAAGCCTGTTCTCGCATACACGCAACGGCCCGTTCGTCTTTCTCCACCAGCACCACCTGGTCGGCGCCTCGGGATGCGGCCTCGAA
>Ga0255057_10000110_pt1 | contig 43743 bp, 41 predicted proteins | sample Cases_109_6_MG_FD_189022 | JGI IMG/M metagenome (GOLD analysis project Ga0255057, IMG submission 189022) | Seawater microbial communities from Amundsen Gulf, Northwest Territories, Canada - Cases_109_6 | ecosystem: Environmental > Aquatic > Marine > Gulf | place: Canada: Northwest Territories... | reverse complement strand
ACGGATTGTTCCGCTCCGCCATCCCCAACGCCTCGTCCAGCGTCACCTGCCTCACCCTCTCCTGTCCCAACACCTCCGTCGCCACCACCAGCAACAGGAGAACCGCCAGCACCACCCGCATCGAGTCTCGCATGGGACGCCTCGTTATCTGTAACCCGCCCCGAGGGGCACTATGTCCGCTTCGCGACCACCCCGGGATCGTCAAGAACCTGTTCATACTCGCTTCGACCCACTGTTAGACCTTGCCCGTACCACATCGAATCCCTGAACCACCCGGTTTCCGTCGACTCCGCTGTCTGGGATCGCTTCGGCTGGAACGTCGCCATCTCTGATGCTCACAGGCGCTCACAGCCTCGCATCACTCGGAGCTGTCACCCGAATCTCCGTTTTCCTCCTGCTCGGCCTCGTGCTCCCGCTCCTGCTCTTCCAGCAACGCCCGGTAGCGCTCAACCTGGTCCGATGTGAGCACAGCCTCGATATGGGCTCGAGCTGAATCCACGACCGCCTCCCACTCCGGTCGCACCTTGTCGAAGACCGCCGACATCCGTTCCCGCGTTTCGACCAGGATCGGATCGATCTCAGCCTGCTGCTCAGGTGTCACCCCGAGCTCATCGGCGAAGCGTTCGATCGTGGACCTGCCTTCACGCCGAGTCGACCTGTCGCCCGCTTCCTGCGTCCTGTGCAGCGCGTATCTCTCGCCTGCCAGTCCCACGGTGAGCCCGGCTGCGAACATGAGTCCGAGCAGGACGGCGGCTCGTCCTCGACTGGCTCTTATCATGGCGCCGGCTCGTAGAGTACCATCATCAGCACGTCCAGATCGGGCAGACTGTCCCGGCCGAACGTCGAAGGAAAAGCTTCCTGCGAGCGAACCAGGTCTTCCACCGCCGGAGCCGTAGCGAGGTTTTCCTCGAGGTCCACCTGACCGGCGTGCCGGAGAGCCAAGCCTGCGAAAATGAGCGTGACGGCAGCCGCCACAGGGCTGAGAATCGTGGCCCAGTCTGCGATTGCGTCGAGCCAGTTCTCCCTGCGAGCGGCCAGGAGTGGCCGCGCTTCATCGAGGATCCCCAGCCGCATGCGCCGCCACATCAGATCATCGGGGCGCAGCGAGCGCAGCCACGTCGGCCACTTGCTGTCGTTTCTCATACCTCTACTCCGTATCCTCATGCTCTCCGTTGGCCGGTCCGGCGTCCGGGCCGATCAGTCTTCGCAACGCCCGGCGGGCGTGATGCACATGCGCCCGGGAAGTACCCACGGCGATCCCAAGGATCCCGGCGATCTCCTGGTGACTGTAACCCTCCAGGTCGTAGAGCGTGACCGCAAGGCGCTGCATTTCCGGCAGCTCGCCGAGGGCGATCACCACTCGCTCGCGGGTCAATTCCCGCTGGAGGTCCTTCTCCGGGTCGGGGCCGCCCGCCGCCGACACCGGTATCTCTTCGTGTCTCCTGAGGGCCTCCCGGCGCCTCAGGTTCAGGCACGTGGATCGCAGTACCCGGTAAAACCACGGTCCGAACGGACTGCCCGGCTTCAACTGGTCGATCCGCTCGAGCGCACGAATGAAAGCGCTCTGAACGGCATCTTCCGCGTCGTGCACATCGCGCAGTACTGATACGGCGCTCGCGTACGCCTCGTCGAGATAGCGATCAACGAGGCTCCCGAATGCATCCTCGCTCCCGTTCTGCACCTGTCGGACGAGCGTCTGCTCTTCCGCCAGGCTCTCGGCGGACCTCATGTCGCCCTGTCGGACCTGGTTGCAGTCCGATGGCTCAGGCCCGGCCGAATCGAGGCTTTGCGTCGTCGCCCTCGCAATACTCTTAACACGTCTCTCTCTTCAGGCGTTGCAACTGAATCCCCCGAGGATGCTAGGAGTGATTCCCCGAGGATGCTAGGAGCAGCGCCCGGATATCGGCAAGCGCAGGGTCCGTCTGCTGTCGGACGGGCAGAGCCGTGGGAGTGCGCCCGCGTCGGCACGAGGAGATTGCTTGCTCCCCCGTGAGGCCGGTCGCATCTTCCATCACGGCGACCGACAGTGATCATCGAACCCACAGGTGCAGGGCGGAAGCATGGCAAGCGACGGACAGAACACCCGAGAACTGGATCTCGCGTCCCGGACCCTCGTAGAGGAGCGGGTGCGATCGCTGCGCCGCCAGGTGAGGCGCGAACTGGATCCCGACGACCTGGTGCTTCGGCCGACGGCTCCGGCTGCGCGACGCCACCTGTTCGAGGAAGCTTGCGAGCTCTACTGGAACGAGCTCAACTGGGAGCAGCTCACGCAGGAGGAGCTGTGCGACGAGGGGGAACTGACCGAAATGGTGTTTCCGGGTCTCCTCACCCTGGTCAACGCCTGGCTGCCGCGGGCGGACAACGGAGAGCCCGACAGGGATCGCGAGCACCGTGACGTGGCGCACGACTTCCTGTTGTGGCTCGCCTCCAGGCTAGTGGAGCTGCGGATCAGGAAACCCGAGGACGGGGAAGACCGTTCGCAGATTCAGGGAGCGATTCAAGTCACGGACGAGCTGATCGACCTTGTTTCGTACCGACTCTACTGCATATCAGACGGCGAGATCGAGAAACTGGTAAACTGATCCGGACGGGTCCCACCGAGCACGCCGGTCCTTCGCCGGAGCCATCGCATGAACTGCGGTGGAGTGGGTTCGCCCCATTACTCGGAGAGGCTCCTACTTCTCTGCAAGACGGAAGGTATCAAATTGAGAACCATAGTCTGCATCAAGCGTGTCCCCGATTCCGAGGCGCGCGTGCGGGTCTCGGCGGACGGAAGAGGGATCGACCCATCCGGCCTGAAGTTCGTGATGAACCCATACGATGAGATCGCCCTTGAAGCGGCACTCCAGCTGAAGGAAAAGGCCGGCGATGGCGCCGTCACGGCGATTACCGTCGGGACGGATGACGCGAAAGAGACCCTGAGATCCGCACTGGCCATGGGCGCGGACGACGGCGTTCTGCTCAGGTCGGAAGGCTCGATAGACGGCCTGGCCATCGCGTGGGCGCTGGCGGACGAGGTTTCGGGAAGGCAGTACGACCTGCTGCTGTTCGGAAAGCAGGCCATCGACGACGACAACATGCAGGTCCCTGCCATGGTCGCCCAGATGCTGGGCCTCCCGTGCGCGACGGTCGTCGTGGATCTCGAGATCGATGACGGCGTGGCTACCGCGAAGCGAGAGATCGAGGGAGGGCACGAGATCGTGGAATTCGACCTCCCCGGAGTCGTGGCGGCCCAGAAGGGTCTCCAGGAGCCCCGTTATCCGAGTCTCAAGGGGATCATGGCGGCCAAGCGCAAGCCACTGGAAGCGAAAAATATTGAGCTGCGCGATCCGAAGATCGAGCTGCTGGAGCTGACGATGCCGCCCGCGCGACCGGAGCCACAGATCGTCGGCGAGGGGCCTGAGGCCGTACCGGAGCTCGTGCGTCGACTTCGAGAGGAAGCGAAGGTGCTCTGATGGCCGATATTCTGGCATTTGCGGAGACTCGCGACGGGGCCCTGAGGCAGGTCGCCAGGGAGGTCGTGGCGGCGGCGCGAAGAGTCGCTGACCAGATGCAGGGGCAGGTCCTGGCGCTCGTCATCGGAGGCCCGGGATCGACCGAGGCAGCGTCTGAGCTGGCCCGGTACGGCGCCGATCGAATCCTGGTAGCCGAAGACGAGAGCCTCAGCCTGTACAACCCTGACGTGGCTGTCGAGGTGGTAGCGTCGGCAATCGCCGGAGCCACCCCGGGCGCGATCCTGTTCCCGGCGTCCGCGCAGGGGAAGGACCTGGCGGCGCGAGTCGCAGCCCGGCTCGATGTGGCATTAGCCTCGGAGGTGACGGAGATCGACATCGAGGATGGTCAACCTGTCGTTACGCGCCCGATGTACGGTGGAAAGGCCTACGGACGTTTCCGGTTCCTTGACTCTCCGGCCCTGATCAGCCTGCGGCCGAACGTGTTTCCGACGAACGAAGTCCCGCGCGCCGGCACGGTGGAAGCGCTGGCATCGGTGGCCGTCGAGCGGAAGACCCGAGTCGTGGGGCTCGCGAAGGCCGAGCGGGAGACGCTGGACGTGAGAGAGGCGCCTGTCGTGGTGGCGGGGGGCAGGGGGCTACAGGATCCGGACAACTGGAGGCTCCTGGAGGACCTGGTCGATGCTCTCGGAGAAGAGGCCACGCTGGGCGCGAGCCGGGCTGTCGTTGACGCAGGATGGCGCCCGCACTCCGAACAGGTCGGGCAGACCGGCAAAGTCGTGTCACCCGGTCTCTACTTCGCGGTCGGCATAAGCGGAGCGATCCAGCACCTGGCGGGGATACGTACCGCCGGAGTGATCGTGGCCGTGAACAAGGACGCCGAAGCGCCTATATTCGGAGTCGCGAACTACGGCGTCGTAGGGGACCTGTTCGAGGTCCTCCCGCGACTCACGGAAGAAATACGTGCCGTAAGGGGGTTGGACTGCTACAGTGGCTGAAGTGAGCACAGAGGACAGCGGAGCGAGCTCAGGCGAGCTCTTGTCGATACCGTCGCACGCCTTCCTTCTGGCTGCTTTTCTCCCGGCGGTCGCGGCGGTAGCACGCCTGGCGCTGCACGGGGAGGTCGGGGTCTGGGGCCTGCTGATCTGGCTGCTGGGACTTGCTCCGGTCTTTCTTCTTACCCGGTATCTTGGTTGGCGCGGAGCCTTGCTCGGCCTCGCCTGGACGTCGGCCATGGTGGTGATGGCGGAGCTGTTCGCGGCTCTAATGGCCGCCCGCCCGCCAGAATGGAGCCTGGTAGGCGTAGTGATCGCGGTGACCGCGTCCGTCGCGCTCGGCAGCGGCATGGAGCGGCAGTGGTGGTTCGCCCGACGTGAAGATAAGGTCGAGTCCGGCGAAGAGCCGTGCTCCGACGATCTGCCGAAAGGCGAGATCCTCCACTACTTTCTGGAGAAGCTGTTCGAGTCCGCTCGCAGGCGCCCGCCCCTGACCGTCGTCCTGTTCGAAGTGGACCGATACGACGAGTACACCGAGATGTACGGCGAGAGCAAGGCGTGCCAGGCGCTCGAAGTGGCCGTGCAGGCCCTGAAGACGCAGACCCGCGCGTCCAACATGTACGGAAGGCGGGACGACCGGAGACTGGTGGTGTTCCTGAGCGGGGAGACCTTGAGTTCCGGGCATGAATTTGCCGTTCGGGTGCTCGAGGAAATCGGGGCCCTGCCGGCGCCGTGGTCGGGGAGGATCACGCTGAGCGCGGGGATCGCCGCGTTCGAGCCCTCGATGCCGAATGCCGACGCGCTTCTCTCCAGGGCGGGACAAGCCCTGGAGACGGCCCGCCGCATGGGTGGCGAGCGCGTCGTCATCGCCCAGGGGACGTCGGGCGAGACCCTGGTGACATCTGGAATGATCGTGGTCCAGCCCGACGGGCAGGTGCGAGAGTTACGCGACAGCGTCTAGAAGGGTTTCCTGGTGACCTGCCAGGTCTCTGTACAACCCTGTCCGGCCGGTCAGTCGCTCCTGCGGTCGTCCTCGGCTTCGAGGCTCGCCCGGACGCACGACACGAAGCGGCGGAAGACGATCTCTGCAGCACCAGCGAGTACCCGGCTGAGGATCGGCCCGTTCAGTCGTCCGGCCAATCGCACTCCCAGCTGTACGTCGACGTGAGTGCCCGCTCCGTCCAGTTGCGCGAGACGACTCCGCATCCGCAGGTCTGCGGTGCCGTCGCCCTCGATCTCCTTTGCCGAAGCGGCCATCAGCACCGTGTGTTCGCCCGCGTCGAGCTCGTGGAATCCAGCCTCTCCCGAGAGCGTCGTCCCGATAGGGCCGAACCGCAGGTCCACCTCTCCGACGAAGGTATCCTCCACGATGTCGAGGAGATGCGCCCCCGGCATGCACCCGGCTATGCTGTGCGGGTCCGTGAGGAAACGCCACACGTCTTCGACGGGCCTGCGGACCTCGAAAACTCGATGCAGACTGATCGACAAGCGGTCTCCTGACGGAAGACTGTTGGCCGCGGTCGGTGGGGCGCCAACGTGGTTGGTGCGGAAGGGGCCGTCAAGGAGATCGTGCGGAAAGGCGGCGGGCCTGCCTAGATTAGAAACAGGTTGCTGAAGAACCCCGGGTGGTCGTGCGCGACAGTTGCTTCGCGCCTGTGGCCGTCTTGCCGAGGCGAGACAAGGAACGAGGAGGAAGGCGATGCTTGAGCATCTTCGACGACGAGTGACGCAGTATCGACCGGCAACCCCCATGCGCCCCACGGCGCTCGTAACGCGGCCGCCCGGGGTTCTTCAGCGGCCTGCTAAATGAGTCTTCGGGAGATTCGAGACACTGTCTCAGATTGGGTGAGTCGGGATCAGCCGTGGGGCGAGGCCGTGCTGATCGGAGTCAAGCGGTCCGCGCCGCGGCCGCCGGGGGCTCGCTTCGTTGTGGGGGCCGACGGGTCCTTCGCGGGAACTATATCGGCAGGCTGCATCGAAGCCGACTTGCGCGAACACCTCCTGGCCCGGCTTCCAGCGGGCGAGCCCGGAATCGTCAACTACGGAATCAGCGACGCGATGGCGGCGGGCGTAGGTCTGTCGTGCGGCGGCGAGATCGACGTGCTCCTGCGGTGTCACGACGCGCGCGATCCGGTATGGATAGAGCTCCTCGAGCTTCTCGCCGCCGAAACTCCTGGAGCACTCGTCACGGGTGTGTCGAGCGACGTGTTGGGCCGCCAGTTGTTGATCAGACCGGACGGCTCATATGTCGGGAGCCTCGGTCCGGCGGACCTGGATCGAGACCTGGCTGGCAACATCGATGGACTGCTCGACCGGGATGGCGCAGATCTCGTCGACACCGCGGGCCGACAGGTATTCGTGGACCGTGTCCTCCCGCCGAGACGACTCGTCATCGTGGGCGCCACCCCCGTCGCCGTCGCGCTCGCCCGGATGGCCGTGCTGGCCGACTACCGGGTAACGGTCGTCGAACCACGCGAAGGGCTGGCACGCCCCAAGTCGTTTCCGGATGCCCGCCTGCTCGTGGACTGGCCAGAATCAGCTCTGGATGCTCTGGAGCTGGACGAGTGGACAGACGTTGCCGTTCTCGCGCACGACGAGCGGCTGGACGTTCCGGCCCTGCGCCTCGCCCTCGCGGCCGGATGCCGGTACGTAGGTCTGCTGGGTGGCAGGCGCACGCAGCGACTGCGCCGGGAAGCGTTGGCTGAAGCTGGCATGGGGGAGCCGGACACTCGACGGATCCGCGGACCCATCGGTCTGGACATCGGAGCAGTCACTCCCGCGGAGATCGCCGTGGCGATTCTCGCCGAGATCCTGTCGAGACGGCGCGGTGGCATGTCGACAGTTCCTTGAATGAGCGGAGACGAGGAAGGGACCCCGGGGGCCGTTTCGCCGGAGTGATTCTCGCCGCGGGACGTTCGACCCGTATGCCGGGCGGCTCGAAGCTCCTGCGTGAGTTCGGCGAGTCCACGGTGATTCACCGCGTCGTGAGCACCGCTCTCTCAGCTGGGCTCGACCCGATCATCGTGACGCTGAGGCACGATGAGACAGGCGTGGGGGAGGCGCTCGCCGATCTCGATGTCCGATTTGCGAGGGTGCCAGAGTCGCCTGAGGGTCGGCGGATATCTGCCCTTGCCGGCATCGCGGCACTTTCAGACGAAGCGGTCGTCGCTGCCATGATCCTTCTCGGTGACGAGCCGGGCCTGAGCACTGACGATGTGCGCACCATGAGAAGCGCGTGGGTGGCGAACGAGTCAAGCGCGCTGCGACCCCGGTTTCGAGATCGATCGGGCCACCCTGTCGTCTTGTCGAGGGACGCGCTCGAAGTCATTTCGCACTTCGACCGGTCCCTCGACCCCGAGACCGGTTTGTGGGACCTGGTAATTCGGTCCGGCATTCCGCACATGGAGGTGCCGATCGATCGTCTCTCTCCCGTGGACGTCGACACGCCAACCGATCTGGCGCTGGCGCGGAAGGAGGAGAGGCATTGAAGGGGCGCGGAGCAGTGGCCGCCCTGATTCTGGCTGCCTGGGTCGCGGCGCTCGGATGGCAGGCCCGGCGGGTGTTCTTTCCCGCGGAGGCACAGAGGCTGGCCCTTGGCGTGAGGACGATTCCTCCGGGCGTCGCCTACTACCTGGTCTTCCGTGCCGGTGTTCGGGCTGGATGGGGGCAAACCGAGATCGATACGCTGCCCTCCGCGAGGGGATTCCGGGTTCGTGACCGCGTGTTCCTGGACCTTCCCGGTCTCGGTGCCACCGGTCGGTCGGAACGCTCGTCGGAAGAGTACCTGGACTCAAGGCTCAACCTGGACAGCATGGTCCACCTGTCCATCGTCGACGGTGATACGACGCGGCTCCGGGCCGTCTCGGACGGCGACTCCGTCATCCTGCTGTTCGACGAGCAGGACCAGACGGTCGTGCGCGTGTCGGTCGAAGAAGCGGTCACCACCCCGTCGGGCTGGCGCCTCCGACTGGCGGCAGGGGGACAGTCGGAGCCCGGGACGACCTACCAGGTTCGAGTGTTCGATCCGCTGACGGCCGCTGTACGTATGCTCCAGCTTGACATCCTGGAGACGAGCTCGCTGGCATTTCCGGACAGCGCCGACACCGATTCGATCTTGGGCGGGTGGATACCGGTGAGGGAGGATACGGTGCAGGCGTGGCTGGTGCGGCGCCGCGCGGGCGATGTTCGGCAGGCGGCCTGGATCGACGAGGACGGCAGGTTGGTGGACGGAGAGATCTTCGGAGGGCTTCGGGTGGAGCGGACGGCGTTCGAGCTGGCGTTCTTCAACCGGCCGGGAACGATTGCCCGGTCGGAGGCCGTAGCGGATAGCATTTCAGCAGGGGAGCGGGAATGATCCTTCTGGAGAACCTGACCAAACGATACGGAGACTTCACGGCCGTCGCCGGTATCGATCTGGAGATCGAGGCGGCGGAGATATTCGGCCTGGTGGGACCCAACGGAGCCGGGAAAACGACGACCCTGCGGATGATCGCCGGTATCCTGAATCCGGATGAGGGGCGTGTTGTCGTGGGAGGACACGACAACGTAGTCGAGCCCATCGAAGCCAGGAGCATCCTGGGCTTCGTACCGGACCGGCCGTTCGTGTATGACAAGCTCACGGGTGCGGAGTTACTACGTTTTTCGGCTGGACTTTACGGACTCCACGGTCCGGCGATCGAGACGCGAATCGAGGAACTGCTCGACCTTTGGGACCTGGCTCCGTGGAAGGACCAACTGGTCGAGTCCTACTCTCACGGCATGCGACAGAAGCTGATCATCTCCTCGGCCCTCGTGCACCAGCCGAAAGTGCTCGTCGTGGACGAACCGATGGTTGGCCTGGATCCTCGGTCCGCGTGGTTGTTGAAGGACGTGCTGCGGACATTCGCAGACAACGGCGGAACCGCCCTGGTGTCTACCCATACGCTGGAGCTCGCGGAGAGCCTGTGCGACCGATTGGCAGTGATCGACAGGGGAAAGGTGGTCGCATCGGGGTCCATGGCGGACCTGCGACGCGAGGCTCAATCGGAGTCGGCCGGGCTCGAAGAGATCTTCCTCAAGATCACTCGTGGGGCCACGGACACAGAGATCACCCGAGTCGTCGAGGGCTGACAGGTGTCCGTGGGGTTCGAGTACGTCCAGCTGTTGACGCCGAAGGTCCTGTCGGCGAGACGGCGCAGCGCCCCCGGCCGCGGCCGCTGGGGACGATTCGCGATGATCCTCGGTATCGGCGCCGCGGCGTGGCCTGTTATCTACGTGACACTCACCCGGCTCCTTCGGACCCTGCGAGGCGTAGAGGAAGTCGGTCCGCTGCTCGCCTCGAAGCTGCTCGCCCTCGCCCTGCTCGTGTTCGTCGGCATGCTCTTGCTCTCGAACCTCATCGCGGCGCTTTCCAGCTTCTTCCTGTCGCGCGACCTGCCGTGGATTCGAGCGGCGCCGGTCGACTGGCTGTCCGTCTACCTGGCGCGACTCACCGAGACGCTGGTCAGCTCGTCGTGGATGGTCGTGCTGATGCTCGTTCCGATGCTCACTGCCTACGCGAACGTGTTTAATGGGGGGTGGCTGTTCCTCGCTCTGTCCGTGGGGGCCCTGGTTCCGTTCCTGCTCATACCCGCGGCGTTGGGAAGCGCGACGACTCTACTGCTCGTTCGGGTGTTCCCTGCACGGCGGTCGAAGGACATTCTGGGAGTTGTCGCCATCGTGGCTGTCGCGCTGGTGATCTTCCTGCTGAGAGTGCTCCGGCCGGAGCGTCTCGTGAATCCGGAGTCGTATCGCAACCTGGTCGACTTCATGGCCGCGCTCAGGGCTCCGTCATCGCCGTGGTTGGCATCCCAGTGGGGCGCCGATGCTCTCACGGGATTCCTGCAGGGTACGTTTGATCCGTTCCTGCTGATCCTGTTGTGGACGACGGCCGCGGGAACCGTGACCGTAGGCGCCATGCTGCACCGAAGCCTGTACGCCTCGTGCTTCACTCGCGCCCAGGAAGGGCACGAGAATCGGATCCGTCGAAATGCAGGCTGGATCTGGTTCGAGCAGGTATTGCGCACCGCTCCAATTCAGCGACAGCAGCTCGTGCTCAAGGATGTCCGGATCTTCTTCAGGGACAGCACTCAGTGGTCACAGTTGATCATTCTCGGGGTTCTCGTGGTCGTGTACGTGTACAATATCCAGGTGCTTCCTCTGAACTCGGGAGAGATGATCACCCGGTTTCTGGTCACGCTCGTCGTATTCCTGAACCTGGCTCTTTCGGGCTTCGTTCTGGCGGCGATCGCTGCCCGGTTCGTGTTTCCCGCTCTGAGTCTGGAGGGTCAGACCCTCTGGCTGCTCGGTTCGGCGCCCCTCAAGCCCGAGACGATACTGGGAGCGAAGTACTGGGTAGGGGCCGTACCCCTGACGGCGCTCGCCGTCATTCTCACGGGCGCGACCAATCTTCTGCTGGGAGTTCCGGCTGGTCTGGCCGTTCTGTCTCTGGCTTCCATCGTGGGGCTCAGCCTGGCTCTTACGGCGCAGGCCCTCGCCTGGGGGGTGTACTACCCCGAATTCGAGTCGGAAAACGCGGCTCAGATACCGACCTCGATCGGAGGCTTGTTGTTCATGCTGGGCGCGGTCGTAAACCTCGGTGCGGTGCTTGCCGTACAGATCTGGACGCTACGAGGCTACCTGATGTCGGGGCTTCCGGGCCGGGAGCCTCGCGACCCGCTGTTTTGGGAGATCGGGCTGGCGGTCGGCGCTACTCTGTTCCTCTGCCTCGCGGCGGGGATTCTACCCTATCGGGCAGCGGTGCGGCGGCTCGGTCGGCTGGGTGGTTGACCTGGTCTACCGCCTCACGCGTTCAGTCGAGGCCGGCCATCGAGGGTGCGGCGTTTTCTCTGAACTGGCGGAGACGGTGCCGCGCGTCACGCATTTCGGCATCCGTGAACAGACCCTCCTGCTGGGCGAGCAGGAGTTCTTCCCTCTGCGTGTCGCTTAGCAATTCCATCTCGACCGCGAGGACGCCGAACTTCTTACCGGGCTGTCGACGCTGCTCGAGCAGTACACGAGCCACCTCGGCCGGAGTCAGAAGATCACGCACGAGGGCGACTGTGCCGAGAGCGAAGTGACGAGGAACCGGAACTTCAATTGTTGGTACGCGGAACTCGTCGTACTCCTGCTCGACGAGCTCTGAGGTCCCCAGCTCCTGCAGCCCGGGCATCGCGGAAAGGGGCTCGATCGCCTCTTCCTCGATCACCATGGCATATCCGTGGTCCATTCCGCCCAGAGACTCCACCGGGGGAACCACCTCACCGAGCACCACGGGCGAGTCCGCTTCCGCTATCTCGTCTACCTCCGCCAGCACCCCTACCTCCGCCGGCTCCTCTTCCACCGCTTCCTTGGCGGGCTGGGCCGGAGGCGAGACCACGCCGGCCGGACGCTCCGGCTCCTCGAGATCCGCGGGCATCGCTGGGATGAGGTCACCGATCTCGTCGACGTCGTCCGAGTCGGAATCACCGATGAAGCGCTGCAGGACCTCCCACTGGGCGTCGAGCAGCTTGCGTTGCCGCGCCTGGTTTTCGAGCAGGAAGCGAATGCTGAGGAGATGGAGGGCGTATAGTCCCATAGCCGCGGCTGCCGCCGCCAGCGTTCGGTTCTGGCTGAACCACGCCATTCCGGCCACGATCACCGCGACACTGGCGACCGCTGTCAGATAGTGCCCGCTGTGCTCTCGATCGGCTGTGCCGATTCTGGCCATCGAGATGCCTCCATCCACGTGACGCCGTCCACATGAGTCGCCGGGGCGCAGCCGCTCATGGTCCGCCGGGAGTCCACGATCACACGCATGATCCGGACGCTTTCGGCGTCGATGAATGCATCTCGCGTGCCAGAGTTGGTTCAGCGCCCTCGCCGGATGCGCCAGGTGTCCACGACATCTGTACCTTGCACCACGAAAAAGGCGTCAAAACAGGCCGCGGTGAGGCACGAGTGGTTCGGGATGATGCGTATGCGGGTACCCACGTCCAGGACCCTGGATAGCATGCCGTGCTCCTGACTGAGGGAGGTCAGTCGGGCATTTCGCAGAATCGCGCCGGGACTGCGGTCATCCAGCACTTCGCCGAAGCTCCGGCGGCCCATATGTGCCGGCCCCGGGTCCAGAGACATGGCCAGGGCCCCCGCGTCCACGACTGAGCTCCCCCTGTCGCGACTGGACGAGACGACGGACGCCAGGACCGTGGCCGCGCAGTCGGCGACGGTGCATGAACCGAGCAACACCTGGGTGTAGTCGTAGAAGGCATAGTTGCCGGGTCGAACCTCGCTGATTCCGTCCAACGTCCGATAGACCGACATCGCCGGCGTGGAGCCGACGCTGACGTCGGGTACGGTGATTCCGCGGCTCGCGAGCTCGACCGCCAGCTCGGACATCGTCCGCCGTTCCGTTTCGGCGATTCGCACCATGTCGGCTCGAGACTCTGCGCGGTAGGTATTGCCGGAGTGAGAGAGCAGTCCGGCGAGCTCGAGTCCGGCGTCGATGACCCGTTCCGCCAGCTCGACCGGGGCAGTGGTTTGCGGATCCACACCGGCCCTGCCGTAGCCGCAATCGATCTTCAGCCACACGCGAAACGGAGCGCCCGTCTCGACGAGCCCATCGACTGCCGTGGCAGAATCCACGACGACCCCGAGCCGAACCCTGGCGGCGAGATCAGCCGCTTCCCCTGCTTTCTCCGGTGTGACCGGAAACGCCCACGTGAGATCGTCGAAGCCACCGTCGACGAACTCGCGTGCCTCGGCCAGCGTGGAAACCGTGATGCCGCGGGCGCCCAGCGCCCGTTGTCCCAGCCCGATCTCGAGGCACTTGTGAGTCTTCACGTGGGGTCTGAGATGGACACCAAATTGCTTGCACCGTAGCGACATGCGACGAAGATTGTCTTCCAGTGTGTCGATGTCGAGCAGGAGTGCCGGTGTCGGAATGTCATGGATTGTAGGCATGCTCGGATCTTACTATGGTGCGGCCCCCGGTGTCACGCGGAGTCGAAGCCCGTGTCGGTAGCAGTGCCGGTCCGGAGATTGCGGGGCCAGGGCGTTCTCATGGCAGGGATGCTCAGCTACCTGTCAGCATTGAGCTGAGTCGGCGGACCATCGATGTGACCTGCAGGCGCTGTTCGTCGTCATACTTGTGAACCCGATGCGAGGTCTGGAAATCAGACAGGTAACCGATGCCGAGCTGGTTCGCGAAGCATTGCAGGGCTCGGACCGGGCGTTTGGCGAGTTGGTTCGCCGATACCAGGACCTCCTGTTTCGTCACGCGGAGCGCATGACGGGACGTCAGGATGACGCAGAGGATGTCGTTCAGTCGGCTTTCATCAAGGCACATCGCAGCCTCGGCAGATGCCGCGATCCGGAACGCGTTGGGGCGTGGCTGTTTCGCATCGGCGCGAATGTCTGCAAGGACTTCCTCAAGTCGCGCCGCGCCACTGTTTCGCTGGAGCAGGTACCCGGATTACCGGCCACGGCCGACGATCCTCAACGTGAAGCCGAGATGGGATCCATGAGGGACCAGATCGAGCGGGCGTTACAGAGCCTTGGGGTGGAACAGCGAGAGGCATTCGTGATGAAGCACGTGGAGGGCTGGTCCTACGTGGAAATGGCCGAGGCGCTGAGCGTTTCGGTCCCGGCGCTGAAGATGCGCGTGCACAGGGCGCGCGAAGAGCTGCAGGTTCTGCTGGAGTCGTACGGGAGATGAACATGGACAGCCGGCTGCAAGAATACCTGGATGGAGATCTGCCCCTGGAGCAGCTTCCCGTCGAACTGCGCACGGAAGCCGCTACGTGGGACGTGCTTCTCGACGACATCAGGCGTACGGCGCCCGCTGGAGCCCCGATGGGCCTGGACGCTCGCGTTCTTGCTGCGGTAGCCGACAAGGGGCGACGGTCCCGGCCGCGGTGGCTCGAGTGGCTGCTGCGTCCCCGCATGGTGCCGGTGCCGCCGGCAGCGGCGCTTGCCGCCGCTGCACTCGTGTTTGCCGTCATCAGCACTCTCGGTCCATCCGACGATGGTGCGACCGGTGAGCCGCAGGTATACGTTCAGTTCATCGTGGACGTGCCCGCCGCTGAGACCGTGCATCTGGTCGGAGATTTCAATGAATGGCAGCCCACCGTCGAACTTGAGGATCCGGACGGAGACGGCGTGTGGGTCGGCCGGGTATCCCTGCAACCGGGCGTGCACCAGTACATGTTCGTGATTGATGGCGCCGACTGGATCACGGATCCGAACGCCGTGAGCTATCAGGACGATGGATTCGGCCAGCGGAATGCGGTGGTCGCGATCTCGAGCCTCAACGGAACCTGATATCCTCGCTCGCCGGGGCCCGCTTCGATGGCGTGTCCCGGGACACCGGTGGAGCCGGTCCGTTCTTCTTGCGCTGGTGGCGACAGGCCTGGCCGTCGTGCAGGCTCGTGCCCAGGACGTGAGTCTCGACCTCGATCTCGGAGCGTCCTACTCCCTTCCTCCCGCGGGCGGAACAGGCGATCCGAGTGGGTATCTCAACGGCGGTCTCCGACTCGCGGGGTTGTTCGGGTCCGGGGGCTATTTCCATCTCGGCGGTTTCGGAGGACTGGCCCTACAGGCGGAAGGCGCCAGTTGGGCTTCTCTCCTGGCTGGCGGTGGATGGCTCGAACCCGTGTCGTCGACGGTGGCGCTGGGCCTCTCCGTATCCGGAGAGGTCTTTACGGTCGGAGCTCCCGTTCCATACCGGGCCGCGTACGTGCAAGCCGAGCCGGAATTGCGCTTCGGAAGCGACAGAACTTCGGTGCGCCTGAACGGCTACGGCGGTATCGGCGTCTCGGAGGTCACCACGATCCACACGTTCGTCAGGGACACCCGGTTCGGCCGGAGGTTGTTCCAGGTCGGCTTTCCGGTGACAAGTGACCTGTGGGCGTGGGGAGGCGGCGCGGAGCTCCGCCAGCAGGTGGGACCGGTGGCGCCGAGAATTGGCGTCGAGGCCTATGACAGCCCGCAGGGAGCATACGTCGTCGGGCGCCTCGGCCTCGAGGCGACGTTCGACGGAGGCGTTTTCTCGGTGGAAGGGGCCGTATGGGACTCACCGGACGGCGACGAATTCGTTCTGACGGCAGGCCTGGCGGTGTTTATGGGACCGAAGTGGAATCTGTCGGCTTCAGGAGGCCGGTATGGGCCGGATCCTCTCCTGGATTCGCCTCCCGGGGGGAGCGCCGGCGCGACAATGAGCATGGAGATAGGGCGCTTTGGACCCAAGCCCGAGATGGAGTACGAAATCGGCGGCACCGTACCCCAGTTGGAGTTCGAACTCGGCGGAGCCGAGCTACTGACGTTGACCCTGAGCCTGCGAGCTCCCGACGCATATCGCGTCACCTGCGCGGGCGACTTTACGAACTGGATGGAGATACCCATGATCAGGACGGGGGACGCGTGGCTCGTCCAGCTTCCGGTGACGCCGGGTCCACACCATTTCGGCTTCTTCGTCGACGGCGCGTGGTACGTGCCGCCGGAGGCTCCCGGGATAGCCGAGGACGAGTGGGGAGGGATACACGCGACGTTGTTCGTGCCCGAGCCGCGTGATTCATCGGATGTGACGTCTTGAGCCTCGGACTCGTCTTGGATGTGAGTGGAACGGGCGCATTTCGCGCCGCCTCCCTCGGGATGTGTGCTATGAATGGAATGATAAACCGACCTGGATGCGGCATGACCGCGTTGAAGCGATTGCCTTTGATCGTGCTGACCGCAGCCTCGCTTGCGGGGTTCGCTGTCCAGCCGGTCGCTGGACAGCAACCAGGAGCCCGGAAGCTCGAAGAGGTCCTCCCGGCGGAACAGGCGGCCCGGGTCAGGGAGATTGCGCGCGAGGCCCGCGAGGCGGGTGTGCCGCCAGGCCTGATCGCGCGCAAGGCCTTCGAAGGAGCGGCGAAGGGCTATCCTCCCGAGCGGATAGTGACGGCTCTGGACGCATATGCGGGTCGGCTGCGCGAGGCTTCGGGTCTCCTCGGGTCTCAGAGGAGGCCGAGCAGCGTCGCGGCGGCGGCTGAGGCCCTGCGGCGGGGCGTCCCCCAGGACGCGATCCGCTCGATAGCGACCCGCGAGCGTGGCGGTCGAGACCTCGCCGTTCCCCTGATTGTCCTCAGCGATCTGACGGAGGCCGGCGTGCCGACGCAGAACGCGCTCGAGATGGTGAACGCGGCAATGGATCGGGGCGCGCGGGGAGACCGGATGCTCGGGCTGTCGGCCGCCGTCCGGACACGGATGCGACAGGGTGACGATTGGCGCACGGCCGTGGACGCGGTCCGTCGTCGTGCCGAGAGACAGTACATGCAGCGCGATCGACGGCCGCCGGGCGACGAGGCCCGGCCTCGTCAGAGTCCGAGCCAACGACCCACGAGCTCGACTCCCGTTCCGCCGGGTAGCGAACCGCCGCACCGACTCCGGGACGGTGGCTGAGACCGTAACATGGACCTCTGCGCCACCCGCCCGGGTGGCGCATGCGCGCCCGTCAATGTGCAGGCTGCTCCCACGGCCGAATTGAGGTCTGCCGGAATATTTCGTATTTTCGGCAGCCGGCATTCTGCCAGGGCCCGGGACGGAAACGAGATGGGCTCCGGACGTGGACCTCTCGAGAGGCGGAAAGCAGTTTGATGACCAACGCACTCCAGGCGTACGTGGCCGGATCGGGCCGACACCTTCCGCAGAGGTCCGTCGACAACTTCGAGCTGTACGAGTTGGAGTCGATCCGCCAGGCCTTCGACGCCGACCTGGCGCGCGGGTCGCTGCGAGGTGTCGACCCCGACGAGGCGGCTGGGCTCACGGTCGCCGAGGTGTTCGATCGATGGTCGGTGCAGGTCACCGGCATCAAGAGGCGACGGATTCTGGATCCCGAAGTCGATCGGTCGTCGGAGTGGATGTGTGCGGAGGCCTCCCGCGCGGCCCTGGCCGACGCCGGAATGGAGCCCTCGGATCTCGACTTTCTTCTCGTGGCGTCCCTCACGGAGCGCGAGATCGTGCCGAACGCCGCCTGTACGGTGGGTAGCATGCTGGGGATTCCCAACGTACCCGGCTTCGTGCTCAACGCGGCGTGCGCGGGGTTCCTCCACGCGCTGGCCGCCGGCTACGCGTTCGTGACATCGGGATCGGCTCGCAATGTGCTCGTCGTGGCGGGAGAGTTCCTGACGGGGATCACGGACTACTCCGACCCGAAGACGGCGGTCCTGTTCGGAGACGGTGCCGGTGCCGTCGTGCTGACGCCGGAGGGAGGGCGGGGCCGGGTCCTCGCGGCGCCGTATACAGCCGCGGATTACTCGCCCGAACATCTGAATCTGATGGGGCAGGTCATGCGGGCACCCGGTGATCCGGTACCCAAGCTGGGCATGGGTGGAGGTCCAAACGTGCTTCGAAACGCGATCAAGTCAATGATCAACGTGGCGGAGCATGCCCTTGAGCGGACGGACGTGACGTGGGCAGATGTGGACGTCGTGATTCCGCACCAGGCGAACAAACGTATCACGGTGGGTATCGAACGTGCGTTGAGCCTGCCGAAGGGCAGGGTGATCGATGTGATCGAGAACTACGGCAACTCGTCCGGGTCGACCGTACCGATCGCTCTGGATGAGGTCTTGAAGGGAGTGCACGGTCCGTTGCCAGAGACGGCGAACATCGTGTTGACGGCCGTCGGAGGTGGCTATACCAGTGGCGGCGCCGTCATCGAGTGGAGTGGGGGTACCTCGGCCTGAGCGGAGTTCTTCAGCAATCTGCGAACGTCGTGGTCGTGTGCAGCGGGTCTACCGGATAACCGTCGCCTCCACCGACAGGATCTTGGGAAGGTGCCGGGCGATCTCCCGCCATGCGATTCCGTCGCGACTCACGAATACGTGGCCGGTGGACGTACCGAAGTAGACGCCACACGGTCGCAGCCCGTCCGTCGCCAGAGCTTCCCGCAGTACAGTGATCCAGGCATGCTCCTGCGGAAGCCCCTGTGTCCGAGCCGTCCAGGAATATCCCCCGTCGTTTGACTCGTACACGCGCAGTCGGCCCTCGCACACCGCGCGCAGGTGGCTGCTCTCCTCGGGAATCACCCAGCAACGGTCGGGATCAGCCGGATCGATTCCCATCACATAGCCGAAATCGCTCGGCAGTCCTGCCGTGATCTCGATCCACGTCTCGCCCGCATCGTCCGTTCGGTAAGTCCCGCAGTGGTTCTGCTGGTACAGGCGATTCGTGGATTGCGGGTGCAGTCGCAGGCTGTGTACGCACTGTCCCGCCTCGGGCCGAGGATCAGGTAGGAAGTCCGCTCGCACACCGTGGTTGATCGCCATCCACGTTGATCCGCGATCTGACGATCGGTAGGCGCCACCGGCGGACATGGCCGCGAAGATCCTGTCAGGGTCCTCTGCATCGACCTGGATCGAGTGCAGAGCCAGACCGCCCTTGGCCGGTTGCCACGCTGCCGCGGAAGGGTGCTGCTCGAGACTCTCGATGCGCTCCCAGCTCTCTGCCTCGTCCCGGCTCACGAACAGGGCGGCGGGCTCCACGCCGGCGTACACGACGCCGGGCTCTGTGACTCCACCGGGCGCCAGGTGCCAGATCGCCTTCACATCGCGGCCCGAATCGGCGGGGAACGAAGGGCGAGCTTCAAGGGGCTGCCACGTCTTCCCGGCATCCCTCGTGCGATACATTTGTGCGCCCCACACCTCGTGCTGCACCGCCGCGTAGCCTGTTGCCGGGTCGCGCGGGTCGAGCAGCGCGTGGTACACCTCGTAGCCCGCCACTTCAGGACCCTCCAGGGTCCAGCCCTCCCGGTTTCCATCGGACTGCGCCCTGAACAAACCGCGACGTGTGCCGATCAGCAGGACGACGTCTTCCGTCACAGCCAGTCTCCCGGGATCGGGATCACATCGACGACCGCGCCCGCCGGAATCTCCGAGACTCCTTCCGGCACTACGAGCAGTCCGTCGGCCGCGCTCATCGACGTCAGGATTCCCGAGCCCTGCGGGCCCGTGAGCTCCACCTCGGGCAGGTCTCCGGCGACCCGCGACAGGGTGACCCGATAGAAGTGGGTCAGGTCCGCTGACGAGGAGATCGCCTTTCTTGCCCGTGCCCTGATCCTGGGGACTTCCGGTTCCCGGTGGCCCGCCATCTTGCGGATTGCCGGGCGCAGGAAGACCTCGAAGGTCACCATGGCAGACACCGGGTTTCCCGGCAGGCCCCAGAAAGGTCTCCCATCCAGGAGTCCGAAGGTCAGCGGGCTGCCAGGCCGGATGCGCACCCTCCAGAAGACACGTTGCATGCCCATGTCGTCCAGCGCGGCCTTGACCCGATCGTGATCTCCGACGCTTACGCCCGCCGATGAGATCACGGCGTCACAATCTGCGGCCCGCTCCAGGCGACGGCGCACATCTTCGGCGTCGTCGCGAGCAATGCCCAGCATCACGGGCTCGGCGCCGGCGGTGACGAGCTGCGCAGCCAGGGCGTGACCGTTGGAGTTCATGATGCGACGTCCGGCTCTGACTTCCGCGACCTCGTCGAAGTCCGCGAGCTCGTTCCCGTTGGACATCACGCCAACTCGTGGACGTCTGCGTACGACCACATTCCGCATCCCCTGCATGGCGAGGACGCCGATCGCAGCGGGAGTCACAGGATCTCCGGCCCTCAGCACCGTGTCACCGGCCTGGATGTCCTCTCCCCGGCGCCGGATGTTCCGTTTTGCGTCGGAATCCTGGAAGAATGTAATTTCCCCGTTCCGGCTATCATCCGTATGCTCGACGCGCACGACTCCCGTCGCACCCTCGGGCACCGGAGCTCCGGTCATGACCCTCGCCACCGTCCCTCGGGGCAGCGGGCCTGAGGGAAAACAACCGGCGGGAATGTCGTCTGAGACGGGCAGCGTAATGGGGCCGTCCGCCGTGGCGCCTTGCACGTCCTCGGCATGTACCGCAAATCCGTCCATGGCGCTGTTGTCCCACGGCGGATGAAACACGGCCGCCTTCACGACTTCTGCTACCGCCGCTCCCAATGCACCGGCGGCCTCGACTCTCTCGGTTGGCAGCGCCTCACACCGGGACAGGATCTGGTCGAGAGCTTCGCGCCACCCGAGCCAGTCGGCGGCCGGAAATCTCTCCCGCCCGGCGGCGGGTCCGGCGCTCACGGCTCCTCCCTATACGCGGGCCAGCCTGGTTCCACGGGTCGTCTGTACAGCGCGACCTGCTCGATGAGAAGGTCCTCCAGGGCGACGGCCACGCCACCGGGCACGTCGTAGTCGTTGACCATGAGCGAGAACACCAGAGTTTCTCCACTGCCGTCCGTCAGGTATCCCGACAGGGCGCGCGCCGACGCCAGGGATCCGGTCTTGGCCCGCACGTTGTTTTCGCCCGGAGTTCCGGAGAGACGTTGGCTCAAGGTGCCGTCCACCGCGGCGATGGGCATCCCGTCGAGGAAGACTCCGTACTGAGGGTGCCGCCACATCGCGCGCAGGAGACGCGCCATCGCGTTCGGGGCGATCCGGTTGTAGCGGGACAGTCCGGAACCGTCCGACAGCGACATGGCGCCCAGCTCGATTCCCCAGCGCTGCAACACGTCGCTGCCGATCGCGATACCCGCTTCGGCAGTGCCTTCTCCCGCCATCTCGAGCCCGACGGTGCGCAGGATGGACTCGGCCATCTGGTTGTCGCTCGGCTTCAGCATCTCGGATACGGCTGCGCCCAGGGAATCGGACACGAGCACGTGAGACCAGGTGGGATCGTCAGGCGGCGTGGCGGAAATCGCCCGGTGGAGATCGCCCTCGACTTCGATTCCGGCCTGTGTAAGCGCACGCCCCAGGTGCGACAACAGGTACAGCGTCGGGTGGTGCGTGGCGAGGTGGAGCTTGACCGTGTCGCCGGCCGGTATCCAGCCGACCATGACGACCTTACCGCCCTCGGGGGGCGGCTCGTATCTCAACCGGACGCTTGACCCCGGGGCTCCCGTTCTCACCCGGACTTCGATCGAAAGGGAGGGACCGGGCTGCTCGAGCTCGAACAGGGCTGGAAGGCCCACGCTCTCAGCCGGGACGAGCCGAGCCCGCACGGTGTTGGGTCGCACCTGCAAAGCTGAAACGCCGGCAGCCCACGAGGCATAGATCTCGTGCCAGTACCACCCCTGCCCCCACTGCGGGCCCTCGAACGCCCTGTCGTCGCCGACGACGTCACCCGCGATCCGTCGAATTCCCGCGCCAGCGAGAAGATCCGGCCACGAGTGCACGTCCTCGCGCGTGAGCCACGGATCCCCGCCCCCGATGATCCACAGATCGCCCTGCAGCACACCGTCTACCACGGGACCGTCCGCGGCCAGCGTGGTCAGCCACCGATAGTCCGCGCCGAGCACATCCAGCGCGACCGCCGCTGTGACGATCTTCGTGTTGCTGGCGGGGACGAACAGCTTCTCTCCCTGTACCTCGTACAGGACTTCCCCGGTCTCGGCGACCTGCACGACCAGGCCTACGTGGGCCCGCGTCAGAGCCGGATCCGCGAGAATGCGGTCCAGGCGCGCTGCCAGCTGCTGGGGCGAATCAATCGACTTCGCATAGGCGGTTGCCGTCGCTGCGGCCGGTTCCTGCCCGAAGGCCGGTCGGGATGCGAGTGAGACGCACACCAGAGCGAACGCCCCGATGGACTGCCCCATCTTCCAGATTGCGCTCCCGCGTCGCCGCGTACTGCCTGCGCTCATTTTCCCTCCGGGTTCGCCGCCCCGTCCGGCTCCTCGGCCATAGCTTCACCGGAGAGCAGCGTCTCGGCCCGGAGGTGATCCTCCGGCCGGTTCACGTTGAAGAACATCATGTCGGGGTCGCCGAATCGGGACACCGTGCTCAGGTCCGCGACCCTGACGTCCACGTCTGAAAAAAACGACACGACGGCCCGGTCGCCCCGCCGGATGGCGGCTTCGATCGCGGGCAGCGCATCCACCCCGTAGGCGGCGCACAGAGGCTCGAATCCCCGAGGACCGTAGCTGGCCGGCACAACAACGCCTCGCTGATCGAGGCAGTCGGCGAGGTGTCCGACGAGGGATGGCGGCACGAACGGCATGTCACACGCCAGCACGATGGCGCCGCGCAGACCTTCCTCCCGGGCCCACGCGACGGCCGTGTGTATGCCGCCCAGGGGCCCGACTCCCGGGACGAGATCGGGACGAATCGGCAAGCCGGCTGCCTCGTGCTTCTCGATCTCGTTCGCGACGAGCACGACCCGCCCCGTCGCGGGTTCGAGCGCACGCGCCGAGCGCCGCACGAGGGAAACTCCACCGAGCGTCGCGAACGCCTTGTCTGAGCCGTACCTGAGGCTCTGTCCGCCTGCGAGCACCACGCCGAGAACGTCAGATCGCATGGCTTTCACTCGCCAGCCGTCTCGTCGTCGGGCCAATGGTACTGCGGACTCTCACGTCTCGCTCGGCCGACCATGATCAGCCCGCACCTGGCAGCCACGGAGGCGGCCAGCGCAGATGGGATCGAGCGGGACACGAGCGCGCCCACGCCAGCGCGGCACGCCTTCGCCGCCATCGCGCCCGAGATACGCGAGCTGACGAGCAGGATCACCTCCCCCGGAGACACGCCTGCCACGAAGGCCGTGCCCACCAGGCGGTCCACGACGTGGTGTCGGCTGACGTCCTCGACGACCGAGCGCAGTTCTCCACCGATCGCGAGTCCACCCGTGTGGACGCCGCCCACGGCCGTTCGCAACGACGCGCGGTCGAACATGTCCCGGAACCAGGCAGCCACACGGTCGCGATCGCTCAGCATGTCTCTGATTTCTGCGAAATCGGATGTTCGGCGGGTGGGAAAGCGGTCGAATGGCGTCGAGACGGCCGCCTGTTGCATGGTGGTAGAGGCAGGGCCACCAAGCACGCTGCTCACGCGGAGGAACGTCGGGTCGTCCAACCGGACTGCGACGTCGGCGGCGAAATCCCTCGCGCCCGGGCGCACGGTCACGTCTCGAATCTGCCCCGATGAGTGGACGAAGCCCTCGGACACCAGCCAGCCCACAGCGAGGGGACGGAGATTGTCGGGAGTGCAGCTCCAGACGACGGTCACGGCGTCGTTCATGGTGAAGCGGACTAGCGCTTCAGGAGCCAGGATTCCGTTGGATCGCTCCGCTGCCCCACCGGTCACGGTGTCTCCCGACGCTTCAGAAATAGTAGTACAGGCCGGCGGTGAGCTCGAAATTGTGAGTCCACTTCTTATCGCTGGGAGCCGGGGAGCCGGAGTCCAGGAGATTCTCGAGCACCCTCAGGGTGAACCAGCCGTCCGGGGTTGTCAGTCGCCACAGGTTGTCGCGCGCCTCGAACGCGAGCCCCAATCGCCCCGATACGTCGAACTCGGCGCCAACGGCGAAGTTCAGCATTGGGGCCGTCCCGATATCGAACACGAACGGCTGTTGCGGACTTGCAAGAACGTCGCTGGTTTCCGTGCTCAAACCCAGGAGCACTCCCCCTCCGATCACCACGTACGGCTGCAGCCGGTGGTACGACCGTGATCCTGTCAGGGCCATCTGCATCGAACCCTCGATGATCAGCCAATCGGCGCTCACCGTGTCGACGACGGCGGGACCGCCCTCGAGGCGCGGGTCGATGACCCACTGGTCACTGTTTCCGTAGCCAACGCCCAGCTCCAGCGACAGCGGGCTGCTGAGGCGCGCCCTGAGGCGGGCGGCGATGAAGGGCGATGAACCCGGCCCGAAGGGCGGGTCCCCACGATCCGTGAAGATATACCCGCCGACCAGACCGAGGCGAAGGCCCCGTTCGATCCAGCGATACGGCGTGTCGATGCTCGCTTCCTGCGCGCGCGCCGTCGCGGGTTGAAGAGCCAGGCCCGCGAGCGCGAGCGGCAGGACGGCCAGAGAGCGGACAACCCTACGTAGAAGCGTGACTTCAAGCAGTAATTTCATTGACACCTGTTCAGACCGTACTCTATACTCGACACCGATGAACGTGGAGCCCCGCCGACGATGCGACACCCGGATTCGGGCCAGACATCGTGACGGGACTCGAGGTGGCCAATGTAGAGGCCCAACCCCCCCATTTCCAGTTCGGATGTCATTGCGAAGAAAAGCCGTCTGGTCGATGCTCGTTTGCGGTCTGGTCGTCGGTGTGGCAAGTCCGGCGATCGCCCAGTCCGTGCGGGTCTCCGTTCCCGAGGAGAACTTCCGTAAGGAACCCCGGGTGACGAGCAACAACCGGCTGGCCACGGTGTTCGAGGGCGTGATCCTGGAGGTGGCGTCACGCCAGGGACGGTGGGTCCGCTCTACGCTCGAGGGGTGGATCTGGACACCCTCCGTCTCAGCGACCGACCGGGATGGATTCGACCTGATCGTTTCCAACCCGGGAGGAGAGAATCTCCGCGAGGCTCCCGAAGGGGACGCCCGCCGAGTCGCCAGGCTGCTCCGGGGCATGCTGCTGGACCGGGTCGAAGGGCAGGGGAACTGGACGCGGGTGCGGCGAACCGCGTGGCTGTGGTCGGAATCCACAGTCGAGACGGAAGGCTCTCCGTCCGTCCCTGCGGCGAGCCAGGACGATGTGACAGCGCCGGTCCAGGTCGGCACTGAAATTCCGTCGCGTCCCGCCGAGCTTCCAGGCCGGATCGTGGTGTCCGGATCCGACGTTTCGCTCCACGTCTCACCCTCGGGTGACACGCTGGCTACGCTTTGGCCGGAGGCGGACCTAGAGGTCCTGGCGAGGGAGGGGAGCTGGGCCCGCGTGCAATTGGAGGGCTGGGTGTGGGTACCGTCGACGCTTCCCGCGGATTCGGTTGCGGCGACGGCCGCGCTCACCCCGCGGGACGTTTCGGCCAATCCCGCCCAGTACCGGGGACGCCAGGTGCGCTGGCGTCTGCAGTTCGTATCGGTCGAAACGGCCGAGCCCGCGCGCGAGGATTTTTACGAGGGGGAGCCGTTCATCCTCGCCCGCGCACAACAGGGCGAGCAGGGTTTCGTGTACGTCGCGGTGCCGCCCGAGCTCCTGGAAGAGGTCGAAGGCCTGCGCCCGCTTCAGATGATCGACGTGCTCGGCCGGGTCCGGACCGGCCGATCGGCTCTCATGGGAGTGCCGGTTCTGGATCTGATAGCGTTGTATTGAGAGGGGGCGAATGACTGACGGGGTGGGCACGAGCGACACGCCGCTGCGACACGCCGGGCATGGTCCAGGTGGAGGGGACGGGACTGCCCTCCACCATCGGGCGACGCTACCCGTGGATCGCTCCGTGCTCTGGACGCCCAGCAGGGATCCGGGGGATCCCGGCGGGCCGGCGGCCTCGGGGCCCTACGAGCTCTTCCTTGCGCGCTCCGTGGTGCGCGATATCGAAGTGCAGTCGTCGACGGACGGGAGGGACTCTCACTTCGGGTTTCTTCTGGGACACCTGTATCGCTGTCCGGATACGGGAGTGCATTACGCGGTGGCAGACCTCGCCGTTCCGAGCAATGAGCTCGTTTCCGAGGATGCCCCGGATCCTTTCCTGCTCACAGCCTGGGCCGACTCGCAGGTCGCTTTTCGCGAGCATGGCGGTGTGCTGATCGGTTGGTATCACAGTCATTATCTTCTCGGACTCATCCTGTCAGAGGGTGACCGCGAGATGAACGAGCGTTACTTCGGCGAGCCGTGGCAGTGCTGTGTGCTGACCGTCCCGGACCCGGCTCGGCCCATGGGGGCCGTCTTCCGCCCTGCTGCCGCGCAGGCCGGGGAGGAGGCCGAGCCGGCGCCGTTCCGCGAGCTCCTGTCGATCGAGGATATTCCGGTCTCGGGACCGCTGGCGAGCGCGCTGATGTGGAAGAATTACCTGCCCGATCGCGAAGTCCAGCCCGTGCCGGACGACGCGGACCTGCGGGAGGCAAGGGAGACTCCGCCGGTCATTGCCGTGCCCGCCGCCGGTGATTCGTTCGCCTCGTCCATGACACTCGTGCTTCCTGACAACCGTTCCGAGAGGCTGTATCCGAGACTTCCGGTCCGGCGTAAGACCATCGTGTGGTTGCTGGCGATCGTGGCGGTGGCGCTCGGGGGCTATGTGGGTGGACTGCGGTTGTTCCGGTCCGGCGGTGATGCACCGCCAGTCGCGGCCGTGCCCGTGGAGCGACCTCCTCGGCGTCCGCCGGAAGTGGAGCGGTTCCTCCAGGCGTCGACTGATCTGGAGGAAGCCATGCTCGGTTACGAGGAGCGTCGGCAGGATTTCGATCTGGGGCGCATCGGCTGTGAGCTCCTGGCCGGCGGATACGCCACCGCGGACAACGCGTTCATTTCGATGGCCGGAGCCTACGCCGGTCTGGGCGACACGGCGGACGAGACGCTCACGGCGGACTACGAGCGCCTCGTGGAGGACATGAACCAGCTGAACCGGCACTTCGACACCTCGGCGTGTCCTCGTCCCGAATGAGGATCCATTTCATGCGACGATTCCCGATATCCGCCTTCGTCCTCCTGGCCGTGCTCGTTTCCGCGCCGCCGGCCATCGGACAGGAGGCGGAGCCGCTTCAGAAGAGCGACATCATCCGACTGCTCACCGGCACCACCTATACGAAGGCCGAGGTGGCGGGCATCATCCAGCAGAGCTGCCTGTCGTTCACTCCGACGCAGCGCGATCGCACCGATTTTCAGGCCCTGGGTGCGGACGCCGCCATCCTGTCGGCCATCGACGGCTGCCGGGGCGGTCGTGAGCCAGCCGCGCCGGCTCTTCAATTGACCATGGGCCGACGGATCTTCGACGTGACCGCAGGGGACACCCTCCGTGTGCCGGTGACGATCAACCGGGGCAGCGCCGGAGAGAGTGGACTGCGCCTCCGGCTCCTGGGAAGTGGCGCGATCCGTGGGGGAGCAGGTCAGGATGCCGTGGCTTTCACGGACGCGAACGGCCGGGCCACCCTGGTCGTTCCGGCCGGTACGGCGGCCGCGAGCTACAATCTGACCGTCGACGGCGACGTGGCGATCGGTGGCTCGCGCGCCGTGACCGTCCGCGTCGGTCCAGCGGCTCCCGCGCAGGCCGTCGGAGTCCCGGATCCGGTGGCGCTGGAGTCGGTGGACGCAGTCGCAACGCTCCGGGTCGGCGTGCACGATCGGTTCGGCAACCCGATCCCGGACGTTCCGGTGGAAGTCCGAGTGGGCTCGGAGGATGGACCTGTCCTCACGTCGGGTCGAACGTCAACCTCCGGCGAGTTCGAGGCCTCGATCTCGTTGTCCCTGCTGGGCAGCGCCAACCGACTTGTGTTCCTGTCGGGTGGCATGATTCTGGGATATGGCGGCGTTGCCAGACCCGAGGCCCGGGGGGCAGAGCTTGCAGCGGTCTCGGGCGCGGACCAGACCGCCGAGGCAGGTCAGGATCTGCAGCTTCCTCTGGTGGTGGCGGTGATGGATGGTAGCGGCGCTCCGGCGGCGGACGTCGAGGTCCTGTTCACGGCGGAGAACGGGATCGTGCGACCTGGAATGATCCACACGGACAGCCGCGGTGAGGCGAGCACGACCGTGACCATGGGCACGAGCGGCACGGAGACCGTCGTGACGGCAGTGGTCGGCGACCTGGTCCGCACGTTCACTTTCCAGATGACCCGTGGGGGAATGACGGTCGCAGCCATGCAGGCGGCCCTGATCCAGGCGGCCGGGCTCATGGAAGCGGGCGACTTTCAGGGCGGCCGTGACCTCTACGCTCAGGTCGCAGCGGCGGATCCGTCGAACCTCGCGGCGGCCACGGGCGTGGCCGACACGTACGCGGCGGAGGGGCAGTACGAGGAGGCCGTCGCACGCTACCGGACGGTGCTTCGCATGGAGCCCTCGCGGCGCGATGCCCAGGTCGGAATGGCCACGGCGAGCCTCGGGGCGGGCGACCCCGCCGAGGCGGCGCGCTGGTTCGATCTCGCCCTGAGCCAGGATCGAAGCGACGTGGATTCCTGGATCGGACTCGGTGACGCTCGGGCGCGTCTCGACCAGGGAGATGAAGCGCGTGAGGCCTATGAGCGTGCGCTCGCTCTCGACCCGGGGAACGAAGCCGCCCGGCGTGGGATCGCCCGGCTGAGCGACAACCCGCTCCTGCTCGAGGCGGATGTGTGGGGTGGCTACACGGACGACAACGGGCGGGATCCAGGATTCCGCTGGGCGGAGCTCAGGATCTTTCCGGGCGGGGGGCTCGAGTTCTGGTTCGCGTTCGACAACATGTTGAGCTTCCGTCATCCATACCTGGTGCGCGGCGAGGACGACATCGAGGGCATGTTCGGTGGCATCGGCTACAGCTACGGAGCGAATCGGGCGTACCGCACTTCATTCGAATTTGGACGCCGCGAGGAACCGGTGAACAAAACGATCCAGACCACCTGGACGGTGGATCAGACGATCGGCTTCACTTCGGGCGGCTGGTTCAAGCTCGGTGGATGGCTCGGTCACTGGTTCGATCAGGATGACTGGGTGGTGTTCGCCGAGACCGGGATTCCGGCCGGATCCGCCATGGTGGTGAAGCCCATGGCCTCTTATGGCGACTACTTCGGTTCGGGCTTTTCGGGTCTTCCCGCCGGAGTTCCGAATCGGGCCCCGGCGAAGGAGCTGCGCATCGGCCTGGTGACCCGATACGAGGCGGATTCAGGCTTCGGCGTCGAACCGGGCGTGTTCTACGGAAATGTGGACAGTGACGCATCGGAGGAGTTGAGCGGCAGTCTGTGGGATGCTTCAATGCGGCTCTGGTACGCCGTGAGCCGGACGTTCGCCATCGACAGCTTCGTTCAATACCAGTCTCCCCCGGGACTGCCTTCCTTCTGGAGGGTCGGACTGGGCCTGCGGTTCGGGGTCAAACACCCCGACTGATCCCGGGTGGTCTCCAGCCGGTCGCTGCAGAATCCCGGGCGGCCGCGTTTTCAGCGATCTGCCAGTCCGCGGATAAGCGCTGACGCCGCACCCCCGTGACCTTGCCGGACACGGGGGTGTCGTCGTATCGTCTTCCTGTTTTCGGGTTTTATTCGGTTTTCGGGAAGGAGAGAGGATTGCGACGCTCGGCGGCCATCGTGGAGCTGGAACGACAGATCGAGAGGATCGAGTCGAGACCCCGCAGTTCGGGCGGCTCCGTTCCCACCGGGGTTTCTTCTCTGGACACGCTGTTGCCCGAAGGTGGGTTGCCCAGGGGACAGGTGGTCGAGTGGTTGGGTCCCAGATCCAGTGGCAAGACAACGCTCCTCCGGGCCACTTTCGCCGGTCTGCGCGCAACCGGCGAGTCGATCGCGCTCATCGATTCCGCCCATTCCCTGTATGCGCCGGACTGGACCGGCCTGATCGCGGGGGAGGGAAGATTCTGGGTCATCCGGCCTCCCGACCCGACCGAAGCCGTGTGGTGCGCCGATCTGATCCTGCGCAGTGGAGCGTTCGGGGCGGTGGCGCTCCTGGCGTCGACCCATGGCGTCGCCCCGGTGCATACGAGCCTCCTGTTGCGTCGTAGTGTGACGATACGCCTCCAGCGCCTGGCGGAGGAGGCGAACGCCGTTTTCGTGACTATGGGCCACGTTCCGCTGGCGGCTCTCCGACTTTCCTTCCGCCCCGGCCGTGTCGAGTCCGTTCCGGAAGCATTCGGACCTTTTCTGCCATCAGTTCGACCCGTGTGGGTGCGAGTGGGCAAGCGGGGTGCGGTGGAGGTGCCGCTCCTGTGTCCCGTATGTCCCTCCTGGGGGCCCGAGCCGGCGCGGGATCGGAAGGGCCCGGCGACGTGAGAGCCGCTCCCCCCCGGGTAGCGACGGTACTGACCGGGGAGGTCCCGCCAACTTCCGACGGGCCCGGCGGGACGGATCTCGTTATGGCGCTGCTGGCTGGCTCGCCACGGGTGGCGCCGTTGGGACCGGGGGCATGCCGGGTGGACGCACGAGGTTGGGATCGCAGGGGAGGGGAGCCGGCCCTGGTCCGGGCACTGCGGGAAGCCGCGTTGGCGGCGGGATACACCGGGGCATGGACCGGTGTGGCGGATGTGGCGGTCGTGGCCGATGCCGCGGCCTTGCTGGCGAGACAACTGGACGGTCATGAATCGGGTGCCCCGCCTCTTCCGGGCGGCGGCGCGCGCGATGGTGCTTCGATCATCGTGGCCCCGGACGCCGGTCCGGCTTTTCTGGCGCCTCTGCCGCTGTCGTTCTTGCCGATCCCGGACGATATGCGGGAGACTCTACGGGCCCTGGGCTTCCATCGTATCGAAGAGCTGGCCGTTCGGGATCGGAGTGAGCTGGAGAGTCGATTCGGTCCCGCCGGCGTACGGGCGCACAGGTGGGCACGGGCGGAAGACGATCGAACGTTCCGTCCTCTCGCTGCGGACGACCTCCCCGAAGCTTCACTCGAGCTGGAAGGGGCAGCCGTAACGCTGGAGCCGCTGTTGTTCGTGCTCCGTCATCTCCTGCATAGGGTGTGTTCCGATCTGTTGCGCGTGGGCCGGTGCGCCTCCCGTCTTTCGCTGGAACTTCACCTGGATGGGGCAGCTGCCTCACAGCAGGCCCGGGTGCTTCCGGCTCGTGCGACGAGACGTGAAGACCTTCTGTACGATCTGTGTCGTGCGGCGCTCGAGCGGGCCGTGGACACGACCGGGTGCCTAGCCGCTCCGGTAAGGGAGATTGTGCTTCGGGTGGAGGAGACGGCGCCTCCCGGTGCACGCCAGGGGGATCTTTTCGCGGGGGATTGGCGTGATCCGATGGCTGCGGCCGCGGCCCTCTCCCGTCTGCGAGCCCGACTGGGAAAGGAGGCGATTGCGTGGCCGCATCCCCGCATGATTCATCGACCCGAGGCCCGCAGTCGCTGGCGACCGGTAGCCTCCGTCGAGACGCCGGAGGAGGAGAAGGCTCGCTCTGCCCCCTCCCCGGGCACGACCCGGATCGTTTCGACCGATGGAGCACTCGAGAGCACCCTTCATCTCCTGCCCGATCCGGTCGAGGTGAAGGTGTGGGCCCGGAAGGGACGCCCCGTGGAGCTCCAGGATGCCGCGGGACGTCGACCGCTGATCGTTGCCGAGGGCCCGGAACGTCTGTCCGGTGATTGGTGGAAGGACCCCTATCGCCGCGAATACTACCGGGTGTGCACGGGGGAAGGGGAGCTGCTGTGGCTGTACAGGGAGTGGAGAGGGAAGAGTAAGGAAGCCCGGTGGTGGTTGCACGGTGTTTTTGACTGAGGGTCGGTCGTCCGACTTCGTAGAGCTGGCCGCGCGATCCGCTTTTTCTCTCCTGTCCGGTGCCTCGAATCCCGAGTCACTGGCGGAGCGGGCGGCTGCTGTGGGGTTGCCGGCCCTCGCGCTGGCCGACGTGTTCGATCTCGGGGGCGCCATCCGCTTCACTCGTGCGTGTGATGATGCGGATGTGCGTCCCATCATCGGCGGCGAGATCCGCCTGGGGGACGGCAAGCGGACGGCGGCCGGCAGTGTGGGCGACGGAAGGGTGCGCCTCGTGCTCCTGTGCGAGAGCCTCGCCGGCTATCACGACCTGTCCTCGCTCATCACCCGGGCACGCCTGGCCTCTCCCCGCGGTTCTCCGGGGCTGGTGTTTCCCGAGCTCGAAGGCAGGACCGACGGGCTGACGTGTCTCCTGATGACCGGGAACCTGTTGCCCGATACGCCAGGGCTCGACTACCGGATCGAGCGACTGCGAGCCCTGTTCCCGGACCGGTTTCACCTGGCCCTGGAGCATCACGGACTGCCGGCGGACGCCCGTCGGTGCGCCGCCTGGATCCGGCACGCGCGCGACGTGGATTTTTCGTGGGTGCCGGTGAACGCCCCCTGGTACGCCTGCCCGCGTGATCGGATCGTGCTGGATGTGCTGACCTGTCTTCGATACGGCACGACCCTGGAGGAAGCGGATGACCGGTTGCCTCCCAACGGAGAGTGGTACCTGAAGGGCGCTGCCCACATGCGGGAGCGCTGGGGACGGGAGGCGCTTCTCGAAACGGTGCGCGTAGCGGAGCGCTGCCGGTTCCACATGACGGATCTGAAGCCGCGGCTTCCTCCATTCGAAGTGCCCGGAGGTGGAGATCGGAACGCGTTTCTGCGAGGACTCGTGGAACAGGGAGGGCGCGAGCGGTACGGAGATCATCTCGGTACCCGGCACCTCAGGCAGATCGAGCACGAGCTCCGGATCATCCGCCGCCTGGAGCTGGCCGACTACTTCCTCATCATGTGGGACATCGTCCGGTTCGCGAACCGGCGCGGGATCCTCGTGCAGGGCAGGGGATCGGCGGCCAATTCCGCCGTCTGTTACTGTCTTGGGATCACCGCCGTGGATCCGATCGGGCTGGATCTGCTGTTCGAGCGCTTCCTCTCCGAGTCCCGCCACGAGCCACCGGACATCGATCTGGACATCGCTCACCGGGACCGGGAAGAGATACTTCAGTACGTGTACCAGAAGTACGGTCGTCGGCACGCTGCCATGGTATGCGAGTCCATCACGTACCGCGGGAAGATGGCGGTGCGGGATGCGGCCCGGGCCCTGGGGTTTTCCTCCGCCGAGAGCGATCGCCTCTCTCTGGAGGTGGATCGCGGGGGTGCCATGGACGCGGCTCGCAGGCTGGCGGAGGGTGGCGCGGCGAATGCCGGCCTGGATCTCGCTGACCCCCGGACGATTGCCCTGATCCGGACCGTAGCCGGCCTCGAGGACCTCCCGCGGCACCGTTCCATCCACGTAGGAGGGTTCGTGATCTCCGATCGGCCGATCGGAGAACTGGTACCGGTGGAACGCGCATCCATGGCAGATCGCACGGTAATTCAATGGGACAAGGACGACCTCGACCTGCCGGGGTTCATCAAGTTCGATCTGCTGGGGCTCGGAATGCTGACGCTCCTGGGCGATGCCATCCGCACCATCCGGCGGACGCGCGGGGTATCGATCGATCTGGCCAGGCTGCCTCCGGACGATCCGGAGGTGTACGACATGATCTGCGCGGCAGACACCGTGGGCGTGTTCCAGATCGAATCGCGGGCCCAGATGAACACACTTCCACGGGTGCGTCCCCGCTGTTTTTACGACCTCGTGGTTGAAGTGGCTCTTATCCGGCCGGGTCCGATCCAGGGTGACATGGTGCACCCGTACCTCAGGCGACGGAACGGAGAGGAGCCGGTCACTTACCTGGACCCGCGTCTCGAGCCGTTGCTCAAACGAACGCTGGGTGTTCCGCTGTTCCAGGAACAGGGGATGAAGGTGGCCATCGCACTGGCCGGATTCACTCCGGCACAGGCCGACAACATGCGCCGGGCCATGGGGTTCAAGCGTTCGCACCAGAAGATGCAGCAGGTCGAGAGAGATCTGGTGGAAGGCTTGAAACGAAACGACGTCGCGCCGGACGTAGCGGCCCAGATCCTGAAGTACCTGACGGCATTCGCCAACTACGGTTTTCCGGAGAGTCACTCGGCCAGCTTCGCGCTCCTCGTCTATGCTTCCGCCTATCTGAAGCGCTATTACGCGCCGGAGTTCTACGCGGCGCTGCTCAACGCTCAACCGATGGGCTTCTACTCGCCGGGCACGCTCATCCACGACGCGCGTCGTCACGGGGTGGAGGTGCGGCCGGTGGACCTGGCGCACTCCGCCTGGGATTCGACGCTGGAAGGGCCTCAGTCTCGCGCTCCGGGTGCTTTGGACGCGGAGCCTCCTCGGAGCTCCATTCCTGCCCTACGCATCGGACTCCGCCTGGTGAACGGACTCGGGCCACGGGCTCGGGAGAGGCTCCAGGCGGCCCGTGAGGAGGGATCGTTCCGCAGCGTGGAGGACGTGCTGCGGCGCAGCGGCCTGGGCCCTTCCGAGCTTCGCGTGCTGGCGGAAGCGGGCGCGTTCGAGACGCTGTGGCCGGGGCGTCGCCAGGCACTGTGGGAGCTGCTGAGGCAGGCTCGAGGAGACGCGGGCCCCCTGGCTCGCAGAGGGCCCGAACGGGCGGCGCCGGTTCGGGAAATGTCGCCTGTGGAGCGAGTGGCCGCGGACTATCGGTGCGTCGGTTTGTCTCCCGAAGGACACCCGATGGAATTCCTGCGAACGAGACTCGAGCGCCAGGGCGTGTTGACGGCGGAAGATCTCCGGTCGCGCCGCAGCGGTGACGAGGTACGCGTTGCCGGGCTGGCGATTTGCCGCCAGGTCCCGGGAACGGCGAAGGGAGTCATGTTCGTCACCCTGGAAGATGAGACCGGGTTCTCGAACTGCGTGGTGATGCCCGATGTCCGGGAAGGGCTTCGGGACACGTTGAGGGCGCCGCTGCTTCTGATGGAGGGAGTCGTGGAAAACGAGCAGGGGGTAGTGAACGTGCTGACCCGCCGGGCATTTCGCCTCGACCTCCATGGAGACCTGGGTCGGAGCCGCAGTCGGGACTACCGGTAGAGCCTTCCGGTTGTCGGCCCTCACACTGCAGGTATATTGGGCCCCAACTTCCGAAACCATCGCGAACACGCCGACAGGGGTCGAACCACGTGGCACACGCGCCCGAGAAGCCGAAGATCGTCTCGAAGCCCTGGGGCCGGGAGATCTGGTACGCACATACGGACAGGTATGCGGGGAAGATCCTCGAGGTCACGCGCGGCCACCTCCTGTCGCTTCAGAAACACCGGATCAAGCACGAGACCCTGTACCTGCTGTCGGGACGCATGCGATTCACGCTGGAAGACGACGTGTTTGACTGGGAACCCGGAACGGTCGTCGAGATCCCACCCGAGACCGTACATCGCATGGAGGCGCTCGAGGACAGCGTCATTCTGGAGGTGTCCACGCCGGAGTTGGACGACGTCGTGCGTCTCGAAGATCGCTACGGGCGGGCGCTTGACTGACTCGTTTGCGTGGATGGCCGGTCGCGTCTATTCTCACCGGCCCGTTTGACGGGGCAGATGAGAAAACCCCCTCGGCCACGGATCGACTGCGGGGATAGGATCCAAGGTAGGAACCGTGGCTCTGGGGGTTGTCTCATCTACTGAAACACGCAAGCGACGAGAACGTTCCACCCCGCCTTTCACGCTCGGCCATACCGTCTGACCACGGAGGCATCGATGCGACATTCCGCACAGAACGGCAGCTCCCAGACCCTGACCGCGATATATGCCGCCCTCGCCCTCGGTGTCTTCCTGTTCGCGGCGGTCGTGCTGTTCGTTCTCGAACCGATGGAGACATCCGTAGACGGGAATATCATGCGAGTCGTGTGGCTCGGACTTGCCGCTGTGGTGACGCTCGCGGTCGGCATCGTCCGCGGCCGGTTGGCGGGTGCGGGGGCCGACCAGGCAAGAACGGCGGCGATCGTCGTCTGGGCGCTCGCGGAGGGCCAGGCGCTGGTCGGAATCACGGGGACGATGCTGACCGGCGATCGGGTGATCGCCTACGCTTCTCTGGCTCTTTTCGTGTGGCTGTGGATGCGGTATCCGCCCCGCGCATTCAGCGGCGGTTAGGAACCGGCGGGTAGAAACATGGGTCGGGTCAGCTGTCTATCTCCGCAAAGATCTCTTCGTGGGTGCAGTGTCTGCCCGTGGCCTTCTTCGAATAGATCAACGTGCCGTCGAGCTCGACCTCGAACACACCGCCTCCCGAGCGGACGAGGTCGATGACCATGTCCGGATATCGTTGTTTCAGACTGGCCGCCAAACTGGCGGCTTTGGGTTCGTAGTTTCAAACCCCGCAGTATTCGATGCTCAGGCGCACCCTCGACTCCTTGACATGTGATCGTCCGCCGGGCGACAGGCCCGTACCGCCAACAGGAATGTGTCCAGAGCAGGTGTGCTGGATCAACCCCTTCGTCCGCTCAGTCTTGCAGGAGGAGATTCGTTCTGTACGCTTCCATGATATCACTTCGGCTCAGGAGGCCGAGCAGGCGCCGAGACTCCCGCCGCTCGACAACGGGCACGAAGTCAATGTCACGCAGACCCATCCGGTTCATCGCGTCCAGGAGCGAGTCATCCGGCGTCACGGTTTCCAGGATCGGTCCCGCCAGGTCAGCCACGATCAGCAGGTCCAGCAGGCCTCCGTCATCCAGCGCACGCGAGATCTGCTGGTAACTGAGCATTCCTTCCAGCTCGAACTCACGGGAAATGACTGGGAACTCAGTCTGTCGGGATCCCTTGAGCTGTGCCAGCACCTGGCGCAGCGGAGCGTCCTCCAGGACGACGAGTGGGTCACGATTGTAGCACTCGGCTACGGAGACTCCCTCCAGGACCGAGCGATCCGCGCCGTGCGAGATCTGTTCACCCAGCCGGACCAGGGCCTCGGAGTAGAGTGACTCCCGCCCGAGGCGCCGGGAGACGAGGTAGCTCACGACGCACACCAGCATGAGTGGCAGGATGAGCCCGTAGTCGTCCGTCATCTCGAAGATGATGATGATGGCCGTCAGCGGTGCGAAGGTGCCACCCGCCACGAGGGCGGCCATCCCGACGAGGGCGTAAGCTTCGGGCGTGATGTTCATGCCCGGAAATAAGGCCTGGGCCGTCAAGCCGAAGAAGCTGCCGAACGCCGCGCCCACGAAAAGGGACGGGGTAAACACACCGCCGGAGCCGCCGCCGCCCATGGTCAGCCCGGACGCGAGGATTTTCAGGAGACCGAGCGAGAGAGCGATGCCGCCGGCGATCTGCGAGCTGAGTATGAGCGAGATGCCGTGCCGCCCGTCGCCGAGTAGCTCCGGGCTGATGAGACCGAGCGAGGCGAGAAGAAGGCCGGCCACGAGCGCACTCCCCACACCCTCCCCGACAAAGCGCGCCAGCAGGTCCTGCGTCCCGTAGAAGACCTTGACGAACAGCGCTGCGAGCGCGCCTGCCGACAGCCCGAGCAACAGATAGAGGGGCAGTTCCGCCGCGGAGACGAACAGGAATTCTGTCGGAACGGCGAAGGCAGGCTGCGCACCGAGGAACGCGCGCGACACGACGGCTCCCATGACGCTTGCGACGACCACGGGGCTCAGCGAGGAAACAGCAAAGGTGCCAGCGACCACTTCGAGGGCGAACAGGACGCCCGCGATGGGGGCGTTGTAGGCGGCCGAGATCCCGGCTGCCGTTCCGCAGGCGAGGAGCACGCGCCGGCGGGTCGCACTGTAGCGGAAGAGCTGCCCGAGTCCGGATCCGACAGACGCTCCCGCTACTGCGACCGGACCCTCCGCACCGAGCGAGCCGCCACCGCCCAGTGTCACCACCGAGCTCAGGAGCTTGTACGCCATCTCGTTGAGCGGCAGCTCGCCACCCTTCTTGGCGTACCGGCGGATCAACACGGGGACCATCTCTCCGCCCGGCTCCTGTCGGGCCCTCGTGCGTAGCCAGTGGGCCGCCGCCAGCGCCAGGGGAAGGACCACGAAAGCCGACAGCCCGGCGACCGACCCGACGGACTCGCTCGCCCAGCCCAGCATGTGCCGCATCATGTCGACCAGGCGGTAGAAGCCGACCACGATGAACCCGGCGCCAGCGCCGATCAGCGCGGCCAGCGACAGCATGATCCATTCGCTGGAGATGCCCCGCGCCAGGAACTGTCGGGTGGCGGATCGCCAGGATCGGCGGGCCCGGACCCGCAGGCGCACCAGGAAGCGGCTTTGTCTACGCATGGATGTTGTCGGACAGCAGCGGGATCATGGGTTCGCGGAGCATCGTTGGTTTGCCCTCTCGCCGCGGGCGGTATCGGAGCAGTATTGTCCCTCGCTTCCGGTTGGGCAACGGGAAGTCCCGGAGATCACCTTCTCACTTCCCCGGGTTGCGGGGCGAGCGAATGGAGTGCAGCGCACCGATGGAACGAGCAAAAGACCTCGACGGCCGCGTCACGGAAGTGGTCGAGACGCTGGAACATGAACTGCCCGGTTACGACACGGAGGTGTTGGGCGAGTTCGTCCGCAGGCTCCTGTCTCGCGTTCCCGCCGAGAGGCTCGAACAAGCGGAGCCGGGAATCGTGGGTCAGGAAGCGGTCAGCCTGTTGCGGCTGATCGAGCGGACCGGGCCGGATGCCATCGGCGTGACCCTGCGCCGGCTTCCCGAGCAGCCGCACCGGGCGGTTCTGCAAACGGTGATGTCCGACTGCGCGTTCATCGTCGAGACGCTGCGGGAAATGCTGGCCGCCGAGGGCTTCAGCATCCTCGCGCTCCTGCATCCCGTTCTGTCGGTCGGACGGGACCAGGAGGGCTCGGTCAGCTTCATCGGCGGGAAGGAAGCCGAGGGTGTCAGAACGTCCGCGACCATGGCGCTGATCGAAGGTCACATCGAGCCCGGCGCGGAAGGCGTGATCGAGGCAGAGGTCGGCCGCAGACTCGGACAGGTCCAAGGGGCGACCTCTGACTTCCGTTCGATGCTGGAGGTGGCGGGAGAGATCGTTCAGGACCTGGAGGACCTGAGAAAGGAGCTGGACTGGAGAGAGGCAGAGCTGGAGGAGATCCAGGAATTCCTCGGGTGGCTCCAGGACGGGAACTTCGTCTTTCTCGGCTATCGCGAGTACGACATCCGGCACGGAGATGGGGATCAGCGCGAGGTGCAGCTTCGAAGGGGTTCGAGCAAGGGCATCCTCAGGGATGAAGCCAGCTCGAAGGTCTACGAGGCACTGCCCTTCGAGGAGCTACCGGACGAACTAAGGGCCAGGGTCCTGGGCGGACCCCTGCTGATGGTCTCGAAGACGAACGCCCTGTCACCGGTTCATCGCCGCGAACGCATGGACGACGTGAGCATCAAGCGGCTCGGTCCCGACGGAGTAGTGCTGGGCGAGCGTCGGTTCCTCGGCCTGTTCACGGCCAAGGCATTCGCGCAGGATGCCTCGAGCACGCCCATACTCCGGCGAAAGCTGGCGGAAATCCTTGAAGCGGAGCCAGGTCGGCGACCGTATCGCGATCGGGATGGCCGACGGCATGGATCGGGACATGGCGTGGAACCTCGTGTGCCTCGAGTTCCTGGACGGGATGCTTCCGGTCGCCAGCCTGTCGCGGAGGGCTGGAATCGATGCCCGGCCGGTGGGTGAGGTGTACTTCGGACTCGCGTCGGACATCGACTTTCCGTGGTTGCAGGACCGCCTGGCGGATCTGCCGGGCGCGGACCTGTGGGAGCAGCAGGCCGCGAGACGACTTGCTCTCGAATTGGAGGCGGCGCGGCGGACCATCGTGCAGCATCTGATCACCGGGGGAGAGTCTCCGGGTGACATGCCGGAGATGCTGGCCGGTTTCCGCGATCGATGTTCCGAAGGCCTGACCCGGATTCGTGGGCTGATCGGTGAGCTGAAGTCGGCTGACAGCCCGAGCCTGGCCGCCCTCATGGTGGCGGTCCAGGCTATATCCGATCAGTGCAACGGCTGGGCGACCCCGGCTCCTAGTACGTCGTCAGATACCGGTCGAGCTCCCACCGGGTGACCTGAGCGATGTACTCTGCCCACTCCTGCTTCTTGGCGTGCACGTAATTGCCGAACAGGTGCTCGCCCAGGGTCTCGCGGATCAGGTCGTCCTTTTCCATCTCCACGATGGCCTCGCCGAGATTTGCGGGGAGGCTCTCCATCTGGAAGCGGGAGCGCTCCTCAACGCTCAGTTCCCACACGTTCGTGTCGATCGGCGGGCCCGGCTCGATCCGCTGCTCCAACCCGGCCAGACCCGCGGCCAGCTGCACCGCCAGGGCGAGATACGGATTGCAGGCCGGATCCGGCATCCGGAACTCGACTCGAGTACCGACGCCACGGCGATCGGGCACTCGGATCATCGGCGACCGGTTGCGCTGTGACCAGGCGATGTCCACCGGTGCTTCGTAGCCCGGCACGAGGCGCTTGTAACTGTTCACCAGCGGATTCGTGATCGCCGCCAGGGCCTTCGCGTGTGCCTTGAGGCCTCCGATGTAGTGGCGCATGGCGTCGGAGATCTGATACTCGGCCTCGGCATCGTAAAAGATGTTCTCGCCGTCCTTGAACAGGGACTGGTGCGTGTGCATCCCCGATCCGTTCTGTCCGAAGATCGGCTTCGGCATGAACGTGGCGTGCAAGTCATGCGCGAGCGCTGCGTTGCGCACGATGAACCGGAACGTGGTCAGGTCGTCGGCGGTCGTGATAACGTCGGCGTACTTGAAGTCGATCTCGTGCTGGCCGGGCGCCACCTCGTGGTGCGCCGCCTCGACCTCGAAACCCATCGCTTCGAGATCGTTCACGATCATCCGGCGGGCTTTCTCGCCGAGGTCCACGGGGGTGAGGTCGAAGTACCCTGCGGAGTCGTGCGTCACGGTGGTCGCTCTGCCCGTCTCGTCCCGCTGGAACAGGAAGAACTCGGCTTCCACTCCCGCGTTCATCACGTAGCCGAGCTCGGCGGCCTTCGTGGCGATGCGCTTGAGACACAGCCGGGGGTCACCCACGAAAGGCGAGCCGTCCGCGTTGTGGACGTCACATATCAGGCGGGCGACGCGGGCCTCGGGGCTGCCCCAGGGGAATATCCGGAACGTCTGGAGGTCCGGTTTGAGGAGCATGTCGCTCTCCTCGATACGGACGAAGCCCTTGATGGAAGACCCGTCGAACAGGATCTCACCGTCGAGGGCCTTCCTGAACTGACTCGCCGGTACCTCGACGTTCTTCGTGTGTCCGAGAATGTCGGTGAACGTCAGACGCAGAAACCGGACATTCAGCGCCCGGCACAACTCGAGGATTCCCTCCGGGTCCGGCGCAGGACCCAGCTGCCTGCCGTATGTCGCGAAGAGTGCCGCTTCCTCGTGCTGGGACGGCGCACCGAACATCGTGTCTGGTGTCATGCGTTCCTCCGTTCGAGTTCTCGTCTCGACTCAGACGATTCTTCCAGCCACCAGTCTGCAGGATTTCCATCCATACGTCAAGGTATCAATAGACGCAATATTCATACCTGTCAATCATCGTCTATTTAAACGATATATTAGTTATTCTACTGCATAAAATGATACATATACAGGAAACACAGCCTGGCACGTCATCCGCTGTAATCTTTCGCGGCGCCGCAGCGCCTCCTCGTTCCCTGTCGAACAGGGTTCTTCAGCAGCCTGCTGAGCCTCGCGAGGGTTGCGCCACGTGTGGGAACGGTGCTTCGTTCAAACTGATTCGCAGGCCGCCGAGCTCAATCCGGGACGGAGACACGTTGCTGATGACACAGGATGGGCAACAACCGGGAGCCTACATCCTGCCGCTCGACCTGGAGCTCCTCGAGCGAACACCAGGGTACGGCCTGATCGCCGACCGTATCGATCGGGCAGCCGCCCTCGCCCGCGCGCTCGCTGCCAGTCCCGCGTGGAGGTCGATTCCCGACGCAGTGATCGTGGCTCGGACCGAACCGCCCGAGCGCCTGGTCGCACTCGGGCGGTTTACCGTCGAGGATGCGAGGCGTCTCGAGAGTCTGGCCGGATTGCTGCCCGATGCGCTGCGGAGGCTCAAGTACGTGAGCTACGCGGACGCCGAGCAGATCGTGGGAGAGCTGGCCGAGCGGTTGGTCGAGCGGGTCGGCCGCGCGTGGCTGGACGACGCTTGCTTTATCGCGCAGCCGCGGGGCGGGCTGATCGTCCTTGGAATGCTGGCCTATGAGCTCGGTCTGCGCCGCGACCAGGTCGGCGCTTGCGATCAGCCGGAGCGCCGGGGGCAGGACGGGCCGTTGGTCCTGGTCGATGATTGCAGCCTCAGCGGCTTGCGGTTTCGCGAGTTCCTTGCCAGCCACCCGTCCAACGATGTCGTGTTCGCCCACCTCTACTCTCACCCCGATCTGAGACAAGCGGTCGAGGAAGCCGAGTTGAGAGTTTGGGCATGCGTGGCATCTCGTGACCTCGTGGACCACGCGCCCGAGCTGCACGGATCCCGGTACGAGGACTGGTTGCGGCGGTGGCGGAAACGATCGGATCCCGGCGTGTACTGGATCGGTCTGCCCGACCACGTAGCTTTCTCGTGGAGCGAGCCCGATATCACCACCTGGAACGACCTCACGAATTCCGAGGAGGCAGCGTGGCGCCTCCTGCCGCCCGATCTGTGTTTGCGTAACCGCGCTCGCCTGGACGAAAAGGGACGCTGGCAAGTCCAGCCCGAGTCCTCAGGTCGTTATCGGCCATCGCCGGACACCGTGTACGCTACTCGCCCGGCGTCGACGATCGTCGCAAACTGCCTCTCCGGGCAGGCGTACGAACTCGAGGGCATCTCCGCAGATCTGTGGTCAGCGCTCGTGACGGGGGAAGATCCAGCGCGGATCGTCGACCGGCTCGCCTCCGAATACGGAATCGCCAGTGAGGTGCTGGCGGCGGAGATCGAAGCGTTCACCGCTACGGCTCGCGAGCGCGGACTCCTGGTCGTGGCTGACGGCGCGTAGAGACATGACCGATCGACCGGCCGCCGAGGCGCCCTCATCTTCCTTGGAAGCCACGGAGCCACGGACGTTTTCGCTCTACGGCATCACTCTCGAGTCCGACTATCCATTCAGCACGCCGCTGCCCGGGTCTCGATCGGAACCCGACCTTCGTTTCAGCCGGGCGTGGCACCGTCCGGACGTTACGGATTGGTCCAGCTCGAAGCCCCTTTTCCGCAGCGTGTACCTGACGGAAGACGGCGAGCCGGAGGTCTGTCTCTACGTCCACTCCGACTTCGAGGTGCTGAGGCATACTGGAGTAGCGGATTTCTACGTGTGGCCGGAGCGCATCGTGTGCCACCAGCTGGAGCCTCGCGAGGACGTGCTGATCGAGCTGTACTTCCTCGGCCTGGTGCTCGGATTCTGGTTGGAGCGCAGGGGAACGCGGGTGCTTCACGGATCGTCGGTAGCACTCGACGACAGCGGCGCCGTCGTCTTTCTGGCGACAAACACCGGTGGCAAGACCTCGCTCGCCGCCTCGCTCATGCTGGCGGGAGGAGAGTTGCTGTCTGACGACCTGCTCGCCATCGATCTGGAAGCGGACGCCCCTGCCGGCTATCCGGCGTTTCCGCAGATGCGGATGTGGCCCGACCTGAGGCGCCACTTCCTTCCGGATCACGAAAGTCTGCCGACCGTCCTGCCGGATATAGACAAGGTACGGGTTCCGGTGGGTGCCGGGGGGCTGGGGTCTTTCTGTCGGCAGCCCAGGCCGATCGAGGCGATCTACCTTCCCGAGCGACGTGATTCGGATGGTGACGGATCGGTCGTGGAGAGGCAGCTGGTGTCGCCTCGCGACGCATTGATCGAGCTGGTGCGGGAGTCTTTTCTGTCCAGGATCCTGGAGGAGGCGGGGATTCACCGCGAGAGATTCCCAGACCTCTCCCTGCTCGCTGCGCGTGTTCCGATGTTTCGTCTATCCTATCGGTCCGGGCTCGATCTGCTGCCCAAGGTGCGGAGTCAGATCCTCGAGTGGCACCGGGGATTGGAATGAGCGGGTTGTGTGGGGTTGTGCGGTGGGACGGGGGTGAAGTGGAGGGAGTGTGGGTGGAGGCGATGGTGGAGGCGTCGCGGTGGCGGGGTCCGGA
>Ga0255057_10000109_pt1 | contig 44268 bp, 41 predicted proteins | sample Cases_109_6_MG_FD_189022 | JGI IMG/M metagenome (GOLD analysis project Ga0255057, IMG submission 189022) | Seawater microbial communities from Amundsen Gulf, Northwest Territories, Canada - Cases_109_6 | ecosystem: Environmental > Aquatic > Marine > Gulf | place: Canada: Northwest Territories... | reverse complement strand
ACGCGGCGGCCAACCTTTTGACGAATGCCGCCTTGGACCCCTCCTCCCGTACCCCCGAGTATAAGGTGTGTGCCGTGCGGGTGACCCCAGCCGACTGATCTGTCACCGTGAAACACTGCTGAGAAAACCCTCTCCCTCGCCGATCGACAAGGTGGAATATAACAGCAAGATTTAGCGTTGCCGACCATCCGCAAAGGAGAACCGCCCAGCGAGTAGGTTATTTTAACGCAACCGGGCCTTGCTTGACACAATTGGGCTTGTTACTGGCGGGCGGCCAAGCTGGTCTGGTGGTTTTCAGCCACGTTCACGCTACCTGCGGCTCGCCTGCCTCACTTCATGGCGAACCCAGGCTGTAGAGTAACCACAGTCCCAGGATGTAGGTCGCAATCATGACGAAATTCTCAAGCCGGAGGGGGAAGACTCGGCGCCGGCCTCGGAAGAGGATGGCAACGATGCCCAACGCGAGCAACGTGACCCCAACGAGTATCGTGAGCAGATGATCCCGAGCGACAAAGCCGAGAAGGGGCCCACGAGCATACGCAACATCCATCAACAGGAGTATCACCATATTGAACATCACGCTGCCGAAGAGATTCCCGACCGCGAGGTCGAAGGCCCCCAGGCGAATTGCCGAGAATGTGGTGCTCAATTCGGGCAAAGTCGTGGCGAGACCGACCAAGAGGGTTCCGACAAATGTAGTGCTGATCCCTGTTTCAAGAGAGACGGCCTCGGCCGAGAGGACAAGCACGGGAGTCAGAATCAAAAGGCCGATGGCTCCGAGAGCGAAACCGCCTGCTGCCTCCCACAGCCGAACACGGTTGAGACTCCTCCCACGGATCGGCTCGGCGGAATGGACCGGCAGGACCGCGAGACGGTATAGGAGTCTCATTCCTCCCAGGTAGACCGCAGCGATCATGATCGTCTCGAGCCCGACATGGCCGATTCGGCCCCATCCCCCCGCGATAATGCCAACCCCCGCCATCACCATGAGCAGAATCCCGAGCAGGCCGGACTGCATGTGCTCTTTGTGCACATGCTCGAGGATGCGCCGGCGGAAGAAGACCAGGCCAAGCACAGCCAGGATCAGCATATTCGCCATGTTGGCGCCAAAGATGTCCCCCACGCCGATATCCGGTGCATCGAGCAGGGCGGCGTTGACAGCGGTGAGCACTTCGGGAAGCGACGTGCTCGCAGCGAGCAGCACCGTTCCGATCCAAAGCCCGCCGAGCCCTGTCTCATCTGCGATCGTGTCGGCATGGCGGGACAGACGCGAGGCGACGAGGAAGATCAAGGTGCTTATCGACAGGAGAGCCAGGAAGGGGATGAGCGGACCATGACCCGTGAGGAGCCCCTGTAGGAACGCCTTCATAATTAACCGATCCCGGTCATGGCTGTCCCAACGTGGAAATGTTTTTTCGTAGAGGCATGGTCATCCAGACCGCCCTATTATACACATGACGGACTTCCCGACCTGCCCAAAGACGGATAACCGGATCACAAGCCCGTGCGTGAATGACCGCGAGGAGGATTGGAAAGATTTGTCTCCCGCAGGAGTTCACATGGTGGGCTGTCGCAAGAGTCGGAGGCCATTCGCCACAACGAGCAGCGTGCTTCCCTCGTGCCCTACGACCCCGAGGGGGAGCGTCATCCAGCCGACGAGGGTCGACGCGACCAGTCCGACAATCACGCATCCCGCGAAGGCGAGGTTCTGCAGGATCACGCGGCGGCATCGCCGGCTGAGCTCCAGCGCCCGCGGGAGCTTCGTGAGGTCGTCAGCCATCAGGACGATGTCCGCCGTCTCGAGTGCGACGTCGGTCCCTGCCCCCCCCATCGCCACACCCACAGTGGCTGCGGCCAGTGCCGGCGCATCGTTCACACCATCCCCCAACATTGCCACTGGACCGCGTGTCGCGATGAGTTCCCGCACAGCCGTCACCTTGTGCTCCGGCAGGAGCGTGGCCCGCCATTCCGAGATCCCAACCTCTGCGGCGACCGCCTTTGCCACCCGTCCATTGTCGCCGGTGAGCATCACCAGTTGGGTGATCCCCTGACGTCTCAGACTCTCTACCACCTGCCTCGCGCCCGGTCTGACCGTGTCGGCGACCACGATCAAACCCACCGGGGCTTCCGCTCCAACGACAACAACGGTCTTTCCCTGCGACTCTAGAGTCTGCAGTTGGGACGCAACGGGGGCGGTGAGTTGCTCGCTCGTTTCCCGCATCAGGCCCGGGCTTCCCACCCAGATGCGCCGCCCTCCTACGATCCCTCGAATCCCGCGTCCCGGAAAGGTCTCGACCTCGTCAGCCGGAATGATTGGCACCCCGCGCGCCTGTGCCGCGTCGACCACCGCCCGACCGAGATGATGTTCCGAACGGATCTCGACCGCGGCGGCCAGGGCCAAAATCGCTTCGCCGTCTTCCTCTCCAAGCGGAATGACGTCTGTCACCCGGGGCCGTCCCTCGGTCAGGGTCCCGGTCTTATCGAGCGCCACAACCCGGACGCCCGCCGCTTGCTCGAGGGTCACGCCCCCCTTGAAGAGGATCCCCTCACGGGCCCCACCGGCAATCGCGGAAAGAATTGCGGCTGGGATGGAGATCACCAGGGCACACGGGGACGCCACCACGAGGAGAACCATGGTCCGGTAGAGGGATGCCGTGAAGGTCCAGCCGAGGAAGAGCGGGGTGGCCAGAAGGAAAAGGACCGCAGCCCCAAGCACCGCCACTGTATAGTACCGGCCGATCCAATCGGTCAGATGCTGTGTCTCAGCTTTCTGGCTTTGAGCCTCCTCTACGAGACGGATCACTCGTGCGAGGGTGCTTTCGGAGGCCGGACGAGTCATCTGCAGCTCTAAGACTCCCTGCTGATTGAGGGAGCCCGCATACACCGGATTACCCGGTCCCTTTTCGACCGGCACGGATTCGCCCGTGAGCGAAGACTCATCGACCCCCGACCGCCCCACGATCACTTGGCCATCGACCGGGATCCGTTCCGTGGGCCCTACGACCACCAGGTCACCCACCTGAACATTCGCAACCGGAATCCGGACCTCTTCGCCATCTCGCCGGACCCGGGCCTCTTCTGGACTCAGCTCCATCAAGCCCACGATGGCCCGCCGCGTCCGGGCCATCGCATACGACTCCAGCGTGTTCGAGAGGGAGAAAAGAAACATCAGGATTGCTCCCTCCTGCCAGTGGTTGATTCCGGCGGCTCCGACGGCCGCCGTTACCATCAGGAGGTTGACGTCTACCGTCCTTTCCCGCAGGGCTGCGATGGCGTTTTTGGTGCTGTAGTATCCCCCCGCCGCATATGCCACAACGAAAAAGGCCACCTGAGCAATCCAGGGAACTCCCGGGACAAACCCGAGGAGTGAGCCCGTTGCCAGGGCGCCCAGGCACACGGCGGTCAGGATCGTCATCCGCCGTCGCCCTGAGGCTCCGGCGTCCTTCTCCATGGCGACCCTCGGCGCAAAGCCGAGTTCCGCGATCCGGCGCTCGAGTTGCGCCCGGGCCCCATCCGCCTCGACCTCGGCCCGGACAACCGAACCCGGAAAATCAACGGCAAGCCACGGTACGCCCGGGACCCGCTCGAGGTCCCGTTCGAGCGAAAGAGCGCACTCGGTGCAGTTCATGCCGGCGAGCCGGAGTGTGCAGCGTTCGTACCGCTTCCCTAGCTTGGCGCCGACCGCCTCCGCCACTTCTTCGACCTGTGCCAGCTTGATCCGTTCCGGAAAATATTCCAGGGTCAGGACCTGCCGGACCGGATTCCAAGCCGCCGAAACCACGCCCCTGTGGTCGAGCAGCGTCTGCCGCAATAGCTCCCCGCAGGCCACATCTTCAAATGGGATAGCCAGCGGAATCTCCACCTGCCGCGTCATCGAACGGCTCCGTTCATCCACATTTTGCAAGACTCTGTTTCGGCCACGTTCTCTTCCTCTGCACGGACGCCAAGAGACGCATGCTGACGATGACCCCGGCCAAACGAGGGGGGTCCAACCAGCGAGCGATGCTCCTCAACAGGGTGACGGAGCAAGGCTCGTGCCGTTTGACGCAAGCCCGCCTCGATCAGAGGCAACCTCGCGCTGCTGCTAGGTAGACAGCGGCAGCTCCTGCCACGGGCGCAAGTGGTCTTGGACCGCCCGCACGCCCTGGACAGCTTCGGCGGCCACGTGGATGGCATGCCGTTCACTCTCGGATCGCACCAGGCCCCACAGGTGGACGACCCCCTCATCGACGACGATGGACAGTAAGGTCGTGTCTGCCCAGGGTTCGCTCTCGAACACCCTGAGGAGCTGCTCCCGGATGGTGCCGTCTTCCCGCGCCTCGGGGGCCATCGGCTTCAGACCTCGCGTCGCCAGTCCCCGCAGGAGATCCGCGCGGCTCACGATCCCCACGAGCCGGCCATCCCAGACGACGGGGACCCGCTTGATCCCCTTCTGCTCCAGGAGCTCTGCGATGGTGGCGATGGGTGTTTCCCCCGTCACGTTCACGGTATTCCGGGTCATCACATCCTTCGCGCGCTTTCCGTGGGTCTTCACGAACTCGCGCGCCAGTTCCTCGGTCTCGCCAAAGGCGGCCAGCCACCAGGACTGGCGCCTCGCGGTCTCGTCCCGGCGCATCAGGTCTCCCTCGCTGATGATCCCCAGAATACGGCGGTCTTCGTCAATGACCGGCACTGCACTGATGTGTCGTTCGAGGAGCAGGGCCGCGATGGCGTTGACCGGCATCTCTGGTCCAACGGCTACTATCTTGGTTGTCATAACGTCTTTGGCCTTCATTGGTCTCCCCCGCTCACCGGTGACCGCTCGACTGAGTGGCTCGACTGAGCTCGCCGAAGTCTCGCCGAAGTCCGACGACCGATGACCGACAACCGACGAAAACGGTTTTCAGCCGTCAGCAGTCAGCATCTGGGTATCAGGTCTTAGGTTTTCGGTGTTGGACATCGGACCTTGGACTTTGGACCTTGGACCGCAATCTGTGAACCATAAACTCTCAGCTAGGAATCCTCTGACCCTTGAAAACATCTGATCTGGTCGAGCACCCGCTGCCGGATATCAGCGGGAGGAGGGAGCGGGCTGATGAGATCCCCGTTCTTCATCCACTCATTCAGGAGGGCTTCCATCTTCCCTCCGCACTCACACAGGGAAGGGCCCTGTGCCTGCGGCGTCACCCGATCCCGGTGGCACCGGCTGCAACGGCACACCTGTTTTGCCCCCGACGATTTCCCGCGCTTCGCAATGGCGACACCGTCGATCTCCACGATGTCCATGGAATAGTCAACCACGGGCGCGTCGCTGATGGCGGTCCCTACCCCGTACCCATCCACAACCGGGTTCAGCTCGCGGATCTGCCGCTCGCCGATCCCTCCGCTCACAAAGATCTTGACATGCCGGAACCCACGCAGATCAAGTTCCCAGCGAACCTCCGCTGCAATCTGCTTGAAGTTGCCCCGTCGTGAGCTGGGCGTGTCGAGACGGACCGCATACAGCTCATCTCCCAAGGCCGATGCGACCCGCAAGGCTTCGAACTTCTCGTCCTGGAACGTATCGATCAGTGAGATCCGTTTCACATCGGCAGAGACTACGCGGTGAAATGCCTTCGTCGCCTCGACGGTGTCGCCGTATAGCAAGATCAGGGCGTGCGGCATTGTTCCCGTCGGGGGTTGGCCGATCAGCTCGGCCCCTGCCCCCACCGACACGCCGTCGCAGCCGCCGATGAACGCGTTCCGCTCGATGAACGGCGCCAGGATCGGATGCATCCGGCGAGCGCCAAAGCTGACGAGTGTCCGCTCGCCCGCCGCCTGCCTACACCGGGCAGCCCCTGTGGCAATGCCACTCGCCTGGCAGATCAGGCCGAGGATGACCGTCTCGTACACGCAGAAGTCGGTGTACATCCCCTCGATCTCGAGGACCGGCTCCCAGGGTCGAAAAATTGTCCCTTCTGCCATGGTCCGAACATCGAGATCCATTCCGCTCACCAGGCTGGCAACCTCTTCCACCCCGGCCAGCACTGCCCAGGTCCAGTCCCTGGGGAGCGACTTGGCGATGAATTCGGCCTTGACCCGTTTGTCCAGTCCCTCGGCCTTCAGGATCTCTCGCGCCCTGGCGAAATAGACATCGGTGACCTTGCCCGCCTTGACGGCGTCATAGGTGGTACAGTGAAACATCCCCGACCTCCAAACTTGGCGCGTGCCCGGTCCCCCCTTAGAATGACACAGGCTCCGGGGTCTCCATGAGATCGCGGATCATGATCACCAGATCCTGCGGTCTGCCTGCCTGGTCTTTCACGTGCTGGTACACGATTGCCTCGCGTTCGAAGCCAAGGTGCCGGAAGGCAGACAGGGCAGCGTGTTGCGTCCCCATCAGTTGCACGACCAACCGTTCCAGTTTTAGGCCCTTAGCCATGTCTACCAGTTCCCCGATCAGCAGGGTGCCCAGGCCTTTCTCTCGATAGTCGGGATCAATAACAAGCCGCACCGTTCCAACATGCCGCGCCCAGCCCCGTTCCCGCCGGTGAAGTGTCCCATCACCTATGACCTTCCCATCGGACAATGCGAGAACGGGCAGAACCCGGTCGTAGTTCAACCCATCCACCCAGGCCCGAATAGTTGCAGGGTCCGCAACATCATCTCTGAAAAACAGACGATCTTCCTGGGGGACTTTCTGGAAGAACCCGGAGAGGGCACCTTGATCTTCTTTCACCATGAGTCGGACGACCACCTCAGTGCCATCGCGAAGTTTTTCATGCTTGGGGTAGTGTTTCACCATGTCATCTCTCCTCATCATCAATAATTAAATTATATGGCCGCACATCGACCGCGACCATGAACAAACCTTCTGAGACAATTCCTTTTTCAATTTCCGCTGGCTGTCTCCGCCTCCGGAGAGGTCTCGCCGGTGTCCCACTCTCTCGCTCCGCTCCCTTGCTTCACCTGAACCGTCAGGACCGGGCAGGCCGCCTTCCGGATCACTGCCTCCGCCACACTCCCGAGCAAGACGTGACTGAGTCCGCTGCGCCCATGGGTCCCCATCACGATCAGGTCGGCTTGTTCCCCCTGGGCCTCCACGACAATGACCTCGGCTGGTGTCCCCACCACGATCTTCCGGCGGGCGCGCAGCCCTAGTGCCTCCACCGCGCGCTGTCTGCGCTCAAGCTCTTGTTCGAGAGGCGCGAGGTATCGCTCCATCCAGCCTGCTGGAGGAGGAACGGGATGATCAGCCAGCCCTGCCAGCTCTGCGGGGCGTACCGCGTGGAGCAGGATCACCTCGGCCGTGAGAAGGTCGGCGAGCATCAGGACGTACGGCCAAGCCGCCTCGGAAACCGGCGAGAGGTCAGTCGCCCACAGGATCCGTTGCACCGTCGTCAGTGGCAGTTCCGCTTGCCCGGGCCGGAGGGCGAGAACGGGCACGGGGACGGTCCGGAGGACTGCCTCGGTGACGCTGCCCATCAAGAGATGGGCGAGGCCGGTGCGCCCCTGGGTCGCCATCAAGATCAGGTCGGCCCCGCTCAGTTTAGCGGCCCTGGCGATTCCAGGAGTGGGCTCTCCTACAATCACCTTGAACTCGGCTGTCAGGAAACTTCGGAGCTCAGCCGGGACGACCGCCGCGAACCATTCCCCCAGCCGTTCGCGACCTTCATTCAGGATATCGACCTGCGTCCTCCCGCTCTCCATCCGTTGAGCCAGGTCCTTCCCCGGAATGGCGTGAAACACAGTCAGTCCGGCCTCTGACCGCATAGCCAAACGAGCGGCAAGGCGACAAGCAACCTCGGCGGCAGGGGAAAAGTCGGTCGGGGCGAGAATCCGCGTGATCTTCGCTTTCAGAGTCATGATGTCCCTCCTACGTCGATCGCCATGGCAAGACCGGTGGTAGTGCTGTCGGCGTCACGATGCCCGAAGTCTCTTGGAGAGAACCTCGATCCCCGCCCGCTCGAGGACACGGAGAACCTCGTCAGGCTCGAACGCCTGGAAGCGCAACATGAGGACCCGGTCGGTCGCTCCACGCAAGCTGGTGGGTTCCGTCCACGCCCCCACGAAGGTGCCGACCTCTAGTGGCAAATCAGCAAAGAGGCGGCTGACCTCCTGTAGCCTTCCCGGGCTGTCAGCAACCTCTACCTCAAGACGCGGCGAGCCGGACAAGTCATCCAGTAGGGCGGCGAAGGCTTGAAGCATGTCGGTTTCAGTGACGATACCCACGAGCCGGCCAGCATCCAGGACCGGGAGACAGCCTATCTTTCGGCCCGCGAGCATGTGCGCCGCCTGTGCAAGTGAGGTCCTGGGGGTGACGGTGACCACCTCTTCGGCCATCACCTCCCACACCGGGATCCGATCCATCGAGGCGGCAAATTCCGTAGCCTCACCCGGGCTCATCGGAGAAGGCAAGGCTTCGCGAACATCCCGGTCGCTGATGACCCCTACCAACCCGTCCGCGGAGACCACCGGGATGTGGCGGATGCGATGTTCCGCCATTACTCGGTAGACCTCTCGGAGAGGCGCCTTCGGCTCTACCACCACAGGTGCCGAGCTCATGATTTTCGCAATGGTCATCATGCGTACCCCTCCCGGTCGCACGCTATTTCTCCATGCCGACCTCTTCTTCCATTTCGCGCCACCACCCGCTGCGCGGGGCTGCCTTTGAGGGCACGATCAACACAGGACAGGGCGCCTCCCGCAGGACCTGATCGGTCACGCTCCCTATGAGGACTCGCGGCAGACCACTCAGCCCGCGCGTTCCCAGAACGATGCAGCTGGCACGGATCTGCCCTGCCACGTGAACGATTTCGGCTGAATCGACGCCGGTTTTGAGAAGGAAATCGACCTGCTCTTGGGCAAGCCCTAACGTCTTGGTGAGGGCCTGAAGATTCCCTTCGGCATCTCGGCGCAATGCAAGCGCTGCCTGTCGCGTTGCTTCGGTACCCTCTTCTCCTTTGAGAGGAAGGACCTCGGCCAGGACATGCAGCAGCACGAGTCGCAGCCCCAGCTTGCGCGCAAGATGTGCCGCGGTCCGGACGGCCGGTGTGGCACTCGCGGAAAAATCGGTTGGCGCGAGAATCGGTCCGGCCTTCGCCGTCTCGTCAAACTTGTACACGACGGCGACTGGAAAAGGAACCCTCTTGTACACGCTTTCTGCGACACTGCCGAGGAATACGCGAGCCAGCCCCCTTCTGCCGTGCGTTCCCATGACCAGCATGTCTGCGCCGGTCTCGCGTCTTACGCCCACGATGGTGTCGGCCGGATCGCCAACCTCTGCACGTGTGGTTGCGTCCATGCCGCACTTCACCACTTCAGCTTGTGCGGCGCGAAGCAATGTATCCGCATCGCCGGATTCGTCCGACCGCAACATGACGTGAAGTAGAGTGAGGGTGCCTGCCAGTTTTTGAGCTACAGTCGCGCCAAAGCGGACAGCCGCTTGAGACTCGGCTGACCCGTCCGTCGCCACGAGGATATGCATCGTCACTCCTTCCCTCGCGACCTCCCTCGTGCTCGAGCGGTCACCGCCTCTCGGTCAGCTCCAGGTGGTAGACCGCCATATCGTGGTACTTGCCTGCGCGATCGATGATATCTCCCTCGAACAGAGCCACTCGTGTGAACCCCCGGTCCTGGAAGACATTGATGGCAGCCTGATCATCGGCCGGGATCTCGGCATACAGACGGTCGAGGCCTTCCTTCCTGGCAACGGCCGTCAATTCGTCGATCAGCTTCGAGGCGAGTCCCTTGTGCCGGAACGCGGGATCCACCACGACGCGCACGCCACCCAGATGCCGCCGCCACCCCTCCTTCCGGCGGTGCAGTGACGCATCAGCGACGATGCGACCGTTGATGTCGGCAACCAGGGGCAACACGCGATCATAGTCCAGCCTCTCAATCCAGCGGTCGATAACCCTGATATCGGTCACGTTGTCTTTGAGGAAACACAGCTCGTCCTCACCAATGCGCTTGAAGAAAAGCGCCACCCTGTCTCGGTCCTGCTTTACCATGGGCCGCACGGTAACTTTGGTCCCGTCTTCGAGGATCCACGTCTTGGGGAAGTCTGCCAATAGCTCTTCGTTCTTTTCCATGGCGCACCTCCTTCTCACCCGCACACGCTTTTGCGCGCCTTATATCGCTAACCACACGTATATATTAGGAAATCAGCAAGCCGGGTGCCACCGGGCGACGGCGACCTCAATCGAGGGCTAACTGCTCAATTCTTGAGGCAAAGTGGGTCCAGAGGTGACTGGCCTGCAGGAGCATTTTCCCACGCGACTGAGACACCACTGCCCCATACCTATCCCGGGGTTATACGCGCATGAGCTGGAAACGGTGAGGCGGTGGGTACAAGAACTGTTCCCTCCTCTGGGACAGCCGTGTCCCAGCGATGTGTGGTTGTCCCATGGGTACGGGTCTAGGCAGAGGCGATCCGGTAACGTTTGATGAGGCGGTGGATGGTCTTTCGATCGACCCCGGCAGTCTTGGCCGCCTGCGAGATGTTTCCCTGATGCTTCTTCAGGAGCGCGACCAGGTACTCCCGCTCGAAGGCTTCCAACCATTGTCGCTTGGCCTTCTTGAGGCTCAGGTGATCGGCGACCAACGCGGCCGGCGCCTTTTGGGGCAGGCGCAAGCTCGCGGGAAGTTCCACGGGGTTGATCATCTCCGCTTCCGCCAAGACGACGGCTCGCTCCATCACGTTCTGGAGCTCTCGGACGTTGCCGGCCCAGGGATAGGCCTCTAACAGCTCGAGGGTCTCTGGCGAGATCCCCTTGATCTCTTTGCCACTCTGGGCGGCATACTTTCGGAGAAAGTGATAGGCCAGGAGGGGGATGTCACCAGGCCGGTCTCGCAAGGGTGGCAGTGGAAGGGAAATGACATTAAGCCGGTAGTAAAGATCCTCCCGGAATCTCCCCTGCTGGACCATCTCGGCCAGGTTCTGATGGGTGGCGGAGATGACTCGGACATCCACATCGATGAACCGGTTCCCCCCAACCCGGCGGACCTGCCGCTCCTGCAGGACCCGAAGCAGCTTCGCCTGCAGTTGAAGGGGAATGTCTCCGACCTCATCAAGAAAGCTCGTCCCGCCGTTGGCCTCCTCAAAGAGGCCACGCCGCGTGGCTATTGCCCCGGTAAAGGCCCCTCTCTCGTGGCCGAACAGCTCGCTCTCCAGGAGATGTTCGGGAAGGGAGGCGCAGTCGACCGGAACAAAGGCCCGAGCGGCCCGGTGGCTATTGGCATGAATGCACCTGGCGATGAGCTCCTTGCCGGTCCCACTTTCGCCCACGACCAGGATGTTGGCCTCGCTCGCCGCTACTTTCTTAATTAGGTCGAAGACCTGTGCCATGGGGCGGCTTCGGCCCACGATGTTTTCAAACCGATAGGTCTCGGTGAGTTGCTCCCGTAGGCGGCGGTTCTCCTCGAGCAGTCGTCGCTGGGTCAGGGCTCGCTCGATCACGAGCTGAAGCTGGTCGGCGCTGAAGGGCTTGGGGATGTAGTCAAAGGCCCCTTCCTTGACCGCCTCCACCGCCGTCTCCACCGTGGCGAAGGCGGTAAAGAGGATGACCAACGCATCGGGATCGATTCGTCGAATGGTTCGGAGGACCTCCAGTCCGTCCATTCCCGGCATGCGCAGATCGGTGAGGGTCACCATGGGGTGCTCTTGCTCGAACCGCACAACTCCCTTCCCACCATCCGATTCGAGCAGAGGCTCGTACCCGAGCCGGTCGAGGATCCGGCTGCAGTTTTCCAGCATGTCTTCCTCGTCATCGACGACGAGGATGCGCTCTTTCGCCATGGGTCGCGCCTCCAGTCTTCGATCCTCCGGGAATAGGAAGCTGGATGATAAAACTGCTCCCCTCACCCGGCAGGCTGTCCACGGTGATGGTTCCCCCATGCTCCCGCACGATGCCGTAAGTGATGCTGAGGCCGAGTCCGCTCCCCTGCTCCTTGGTCGTGAAGAAGGGATCGAAGATGCGTGGAAGGATCTCGGGGGGAATTCCCAGGCCGGTGTCGCTGATCTGGATCCCCACCATATCGTGTTCGATGACCGATGACCGATGACCGCCCCGGTCTTCCTCCATACGGTCATCAGTTGACGGTGGTCGCTGAACGGTTGTCGAAACTCTCAGGACTCCTCCGCGAGGCATGGCTTCCCGAGCATTGGTCAGCAGATTGACAATGACTTGCTCGAGGTGATTGGGGCTCCCCTGAATTTTGGGGAGATCCCGAGCCAGGTCCTGCTTCAAGGCGATCCCCTCCTTCGCCAACTGTTTCTCGACGAGGAGGAGAGCCTCTTCGACCACCTGGTTCACATCCACCGAAGTGAGTTTCCAGGGCGCCTGGCGGGAGAAGGAGAGAAGGCCCTGCGTGATTTTGGCCACGCGTCCGGCGTGCTTCTCGAGCACACGGAGGTCCTTGATGACCTCCCGCTTTAGCCTCCTTTCGAGGGCCTCCATGAGCATGAGCTCAACCCGGGAAGTGATAATCCCGATGGGATTATTGATCTCGTGGGCGATCCCCGCTGCAAGCGTCCCCACTGCCGCCATCTTCTCGGACTGCCGGGCGATCCTTTCTAGCTCGATACGCTCGGTGACATCCTCCAGGGCGAACACCGCACCGATCACCTCCCCCGTCGGGGTCCGCAGGGGACTTCCCTTGAGGTCCATCGTCACCCGCCCCCGGAAGCGAGTTTCATGTTCAACCCCCCCCAGCGCCACCTCTTCGTTTTCCTCCAGGATCCTCGCAAGAACCTTCGCAAACCCTTGCGCCTTGAGTTTAGGGAAGGCCTCCAGGATAGGCAGCCCGCGAGCCTCGATGGCGGTCATGCCGTACAGTTGCTCCATCGCCCGGTTCCAGGCGGTAATCCGGCCCTCTCGGTCCACCACGACAATTCCGTCCCGGATGCTCTCGACCACGTCTCGGATGAAGGCCTCGCGGACCTGGGCCTCCTCGCCGAGGCGGGCGACTTCCTGTACCTCGCGTGCCAGTGCCTCCTCCGCCTGCTTGCGTTCGGTGATGTCCGTGATGAAGCCCATGGCGATGACCCCGTCCTCCGTTTTGATGAAGCTTAAGCTGATCTCGACGGGGAACTCGGTCCCGTCCTTGCGCCTGGCAGCGAGATCGAGGCCAATGCCCATCGGCCGGACGCGGGGTTCGGCAAAGTAGACGGCCCGGTGGTCCGCGTGGGAATTCTGGAAGCGCTCGGGGAGCAAAACCTCCAGGGTTTGTCCGAGCAGTTCATCCCGCTGGTAACCAAACAGTTCTTCGGTCCTGACATTGGCGAGCACGATGCGGCCGCGGGCGTTGACGATCACAATCCCTTCCGCCGCGGATTCCAGCAGGGCGCGGCCTGTCGCCTCGCTCTTGCGCAGGGCCTCCTCCGCCCGCTTGCGCTCGGTAAACAGGCCGACCCGGTTACCGATGTCAGCCATATCCTTGAGGAGGTCGTGATCCGGCTCACGGATATCGCGTGTAAAGAACACCATGACGCCTGTCACATCGCGCTCGCTTCGGATCGGAAAGGCGAGCGCCCCGTGCAGTTCCGTCTTGGACCCTATGGACATGCGCTGGAAATCGGCATCCTCCGTCACGTCAGAGACCCATGCGGGATCGCCGGTCGCCCACACCCGGCCGGGCAAGCCGCTTCCGGACGAAAAAGTGGTCTCCCGACTGATTCTTTCGAACTCTCGTGCCTCTAGGAACGGCACATGCCAGCTGCCTTCCCACCGCAGCACGTTGGAGACCGCGTCCACCCGCCACAACTCTCCGAGCTCCGATCCTATGCCTTCGCAGATGGCCTGAAGCAGCGGAGACGTGGCATCTCGGAGCGTGACAGACTCCGCGAAAACGTGAGTCACCGCGAATTGGGTGTGTACGCGCCTCTCCGCGCGTTTGCGCTCGTGTTCTGACGCCTCCAATTCAGCAATTCGCTGGCGCATTTCTGCCAATTCACGTTCGAGCTGTTCTCTTGTCTTCGCCTCATCTTTTTTCATATGGGCTTTCTCACAAAGCCAGCCTTTTCACGTAATTGGTCATTCCCAAAGTGCTTCCGAAAATGCTACTGAGACCAGGTCTCATCGCCGTCAGGATATAGCAAACGTCCGCGAAAGCCAAGTGAATGTCCGCGTGAAAAGTCCGGGCATGATCCAGGATCCGATCCGCATAAAGCAGAGGGTCTAAAAAAATGTTTAGTTTTGTCTAATTTTTATGGTAACCTATATGCGGGTCTTCTCCAGTGTCTATCGTGGGCGTGCCTGCCTCCTGGCATGGCATGCACAAGAACGAGCTGGGTCTCATATTTATGTTGAGATGACATGCGACGAGCGCTGAGCATCTTTCCCGAGGTTGGATGCCCGGCCTGGCTTAGTTGAGGTGGAGATGGAAAACGGATGGATATGGTTTCTATTGGCCGTCGGGGCTCTGCTGACTGGGAGCTTGTGGGTACGCCTCAGGCCTCTGGCACGCTGGCACCGTTGGCGAGCCTTGCGCGAGCGTGCGTTATTCGAGGACGCACTCAAACATCTGCTTACCTTCGAGCACAGCAGCCGCGACGCCACCGTCGAGTCGCTCGCCGGTAGTCTGAGGTTGTCGCAGAAACGCCTCCTTCGGCTGATCGCCCGGATGGAGGCCGCCGGCCTGCTGCACTCACATGGCGCAGCGCTGCACCTGAGTTCTGAAGGGAAACAGTGGGCGCTTCGGGTCGTTCGGGCCCACCGGTTGTGGGAGCGGTATCTGGCAGATGAAGCCGGTGTGCCGCTTGGTGAACTCCACCACGCGGCCGAGCGAGCCGAGCATCGCTTTACCCCTGAGGAACTCGACGCGTTGGACGCCCACCTGGGTCATCCACTGCGTGACCCCCACGGCGACCCCATCCCGACGGCCACTGGGGCCGTTACCCCACTCGAGGCCTTGCCTTTGACCGATTGGCCCCTCGATCAGCCAGCCCAGATTCTCCACGTGGAGGACGAGCCCGAGGTCATCTTCAAAGAAATCGTGGCCGAAGACTTGCGTCCTGGGACGCGTGTGTGGGTCCTTGAGAGGAGGCCGGAATATCTGATCATCAGTGACGGGCAAGTTGAGCACCGCCTGACCCCCGTTGTGGCCGCGAATATCCACGTCGCCAAGGCCATCGAAGGCCCCAGCCAGCCGGCGGGGCTCATGCGACTGGCAGATCTGGCACAGGGAGAGGAGGCAGAGGTCGCGGCGCTCGATCACGGCTGCCGCGGATTCAGTCGCCGGAGACTCCTCGACCTCGGGCTGACCCCAGGGGCGCGGGTGCGGGTAGAGCTGAGCCCCGCCTTCGGTGATCCGCGCGCCGTTCGCGTGCGCGGGAGTCTGATCGCCCTTCGAAGGGAGCAGGCTGCCCAGGTCTGGGTACGGGGCGGGTCGCGATCCGACGGCAAGAGTCAGCACGCTGGAGCATCGCAGTCATGAAACCCGTTCAGCCTACGATGAGCACGTGTGAAACATGCCCTGCGCACGCCCAGCTCGCACAAATGGGCATCGACCTGAGGAAGTACGACCGAGTGGTGGCGCTGGCGGGGAACCCGAACACCGGCAAATCCACCGTATTTAACGCGCTAACTGGCCTCAAACAACATACCGGCAACTGGCCGGGCAAGACGGTCACCCGGGCCGAAGGCGGCTTCGCGTGGGCCGGCATCCGCTACAAGCTCGTCGATCTGCCCGGGACTTATTCCCTGCTTTCGGCTTCGCAGGACGAGGAGATTGCCCGGAACTTCCTCCTGTTCGGCCAGCCAGACTGCACCATCGTGGTGGTCGATGCCACCGCCCTCGAACGCAACCTGAATTTAGTACTCCAAGTACTGGAGATCACCGACAAAGCCGTCGTATGCGTGAACCTCATGGACGAGGCCCGACGCAAAGGGCTGGAAGTCGATGTACGCAGCCTCTCCCGGGACCTGGGAGTCCCGGCGGTCCCAACCGTTGCCCGCACCGGAGAGGGCCTGGGCGATCTGATCCGCGCGGTCACCGAAGTGATCAACGGCGAGGTTCGCACGTCTCCACGGCGTCCGCCTGCTCCTCCGGAGGTACGGGACGCGGTCGAAGAGCTCCTGCAACTCGCCGACGGCCTGGAGCTTAGCCTGCCCAGCGCCCGCTGGGTGGCCTACCGCTTACTGGAGGGAGACCACCGGGTACGGCAGGCACTACTTTCCGGCGAACTCGCCCAACTGGTGACAGCGCAAGCTGCCCCTTCCCGCCGGGCGAGCCGTAAGATCGCACTCGAGGGAGCGCAATGAGCGATCGCGTTCACACCTTGACTCCTCAGGACGTTCTGGTCCGGGCCGATGCGCTGCAGCGAAAACTGGGCGGTCGGTTCCGGGACAAGATCGTCGAGTCACTTTACGACGAGGCCGAGCGCATCGCGCGCCGGGCGGTCCATACCCGGACCGACCGGCACTGGGATCTCGATCAGCGCATCGATCGCCTGGTCACCTCGCCGATCTTCGGCATGCCGTTGATGCTTCTCATACTTGCGGTCATTTTCTGGGTAACCATCACCGGTGCCAATTACCCATCCGAGCTTCTGGCCACCGGCCTGTTCTGGTTCGAAGCTCGGGCGGTCGAGCTGTTCAACGCCTGGGGGATTCCGTGGTGGGTCACCGGTTTTCTTTGGCACGGGGTGTACCGTGGCCTGGCCTGGGTGATCAGCGTCATGTTGCCCCCGATGGCCATCTTCTTCCCCATGTTTACCATCCTCGAGGACCTCGGGTACCTGCCCCGCGTGGCCTTCAACCTTGACTGGTTGTTCAAGAAGGCCGGTGCCCACGGCAAGCAGGCGCTGACGATGGCCATGGGTTTTGGCTGCAACGCCGCCGGTGTCATAGCGACCCGAACTATTGACTCGCCCCGGGAGCGGCTCATTGCCATCCTGACCAACAATTTTGTGCCTTGCAATGGGCGTTTCCCCACCCTGATCATGCTCGCCACAATCTTTGTCGCAGCCGCGTTCCCGCCGGCCTTCGCATCACTAGCTGCTGCCGGGGCTGTGGTAGCCGTCGTCCTCCTCGGCGCTCTCTTCACTCTGCTGGTTTCCTGGGGACTGTCTCGGACCATCCTCAAGGGCGAGGCCTCGGCGTTTACCCTGGAACTCCCGCCTTACCGCCGACCCAGCGTGATGCGCATCCTGTACACCTCACTCATCGATCGCACGCTCTTTGTCCTGTGGCGGGCCATCATCGTCGCCATCCCGGCCGGGGCGGTGATCTGGATCCTTGCCAACATCTCCGTCGGCGGCGCCAGCCTGGCTCAGCACACCGCCGACTTCCTGAACCCTCTGGGCGTGGCGATCGGGCTGGACGGGGTGATCCTGTTGGCCTACGTCATCGCCATCCCGGCCAACGAGATCGTCGTACCAACGATCCTTATGATGTACCTGGGTACCGGCATGATGATTGAACTCGAGGGGTTCGAGCAAATCCGCGCGCTGTTAGTGGACCAGCACGGGTGGACCCTGCTCACGGCGGTCAACCTGATGCTGTTCTCACTCTTGCACAACCCGTGCGGCACGACCATCTGGACGATCTGGAAGGAGACCCGCAGCCGAAAATGGACACTGGTCGGGGCGCTCATGCCCCTCGGTATCGGTTTCCTGGTGACCTTCCTGACAGCGACCGCCGTCCGCGCATTCGGGTGGATCTAGTGCCGCACCAATATTATTTCTCACTAGTATTCCGCGCTGGTGCGGCACTTCCGCTAGGGGGGCAAGCCCCCCTTCGGCACTCGGCATTCGCCTCGCTGAGCACCCCCCAGACGTAGGGGAGCCTCTCCCCTACAACCCCTCAGTGCCCCCGGCGGAACCCTGGGGTGCTTACGAGAATTTAGTCGGCGGGCACTAGGCGCTCACTCCGAATCACCCACACTCCCCTCTTCCCCCACCTCAACACGACAGTAGCAGACTCCGCCAGCCCAGTCTCGTCCAGCGTATGGGGCATCAGACCCCGTGATCAGAATATGACCAAAATCATGTTTTCCCATGCGCGCAGTCATTGCAATGGCATGACCTGGTATGGCAAATGGTAAAAACTCAGGGTGGCGGCCGGCTGTTGCGCCTAGACCGCAAGTCACGAGGGGTGGTTCCAAATGTGGAGCTGGCTTCCCGAGAATGTTTCCACTTACGGGGGAGACATCGACTCCATCCTCTATCTGATCTATTACATTACCGGAGCTTGGTTTTTTCTCACCATAGGGATCATTGTCCTTTTTCTCTTCTTATATCGCCACCGAGAAGGGCGCCGGGCAACGTATATCCATGGGAACACCCTGGCCCAGATGGCCTGGATCCTTGTCCCGACGCTGATTGTCCTAGGGCTGGACCTGTGGATCGATTTTCAAAGCGCACCGATCTGGGAACGTATCAAGGTCCACATGCCGCCTGGGGATGTCCGGGTCCAGGTGACCGGCAAGCAGTTCAACTGGGAGATCCTCTACCCGGGGCCGGACGGGCGGTTCGGCACGGCGGATGATCTACAAGTGGACAACGAGTTGCATGTCCCCGTCGGACAAGTCGTGCGCGTGACTCTCAAGGCAAAGGACGTGATCCACAGCTTCTTTCTTCCCAACTTGCGCCTGAAGCAGGACGCGCTGCCAGGACGCGAGATCGAGGCCTGGTTTGAAGCAACCAAGCCAGGCGTGTACGAAATCCCCTGCGCCGAGCTCTGCGGATTCGGGCACTCAGGGATGGTCGGCTACCTGACCGTGCACTCCGCCGAGGATTATGAAAAGTGGGTAAAGCGCACGTGGCCCTCTTCCTAGCCCGGATTATTCACGAGGAGGTGAATAACCGCCCTCCGGGCTTCGACTCCGCCCCGCATTTGCGGGGCGTCCCTCAGGGCTAGCCTTGAGCAGGCCGCGGACGCGGACTGTCGAAACCTACCGTGCGGCCGAGGCCGCACGAGTAGGCGCATTATTCACGAAGGTACTCCGTTCATGAATAATGCGGGCTAGGGGCAAGCGCTAAGCCTTCAGCAATCAGCGGTCAGCAAGAAAAGGAAGACATGCTGAAAGCTGATAGCTGATTGCGTATCGTGAGCGAGCGTGTCAGACAAAACAGGGGAGATAGTCAGCGATGAGCGACTCCGTCACGGGCAAAGCTCCGCCTGAAGCTCATCCCCATCATACGGATTTGGGCTTCTGGCGCACCTATGTCTTCTCCACGGATCACAAGACCATCGCAAAGCAGTACCTCGCCATCGGGCTGTTCTGGGCGATCGTGGGGGGGCTGCTCGCCTATCTGATGCGCTGGCAGCTCGCGTATCCCGAAACGGCGGTCCCGGGGTTCGGCTGGGTTCCTGAACCTCACATGGTTGACGGCATCATTCCGCCCGAATTTTACAACATGCTCATCACGATGCACGGGACGGTCATGGTCTTCTTCGTGGCCATGCCGATCCTCCTGGGGGCGTTCGGCAACTTCCTCATTCCCCTCATGATCGGGGCCCAGGACATGGCCTTCCCCCGGCTCAACATGCTCTCGGTCTGGGTCCTGGCTTTCTCCTCGGTGGTCCTCCTGGTCTCCTTCTTCGTCCCCGGCGGGGCCGCGGCCTCGGGCTGGACCGCGTATGCACCGCTCTCCGCGAAGGCCGTCTACACGGGGGTGGACTGGGGGCAGAACCTCTGGATTATCGCCCTCGCCCTCGAATTTGCCTCGTTCCTCATGGGCGGGGTCAATTTTCTGACCACGGCCATTAATATGCGGGCGCCGGGACTGTCACTGTTTCGATTGCCACTCATGGTCTGGATGGAGCTCACCGCCGCCGTCCTGTTCCTATTGTCGGTGGGGCCCCTCATTGCCGGGGCCGTGATGCTTCTGCTCGATCGCCTGGCAGGAACAAGTTTCTTTCTCCCCGAAGGTGGGGGTCATCCCCTCCTGTGGCAGCATCTCTTCTGGTTCTTCGGCCACCCGGAGGTGTATGTGATCATGTTGCCCGGCATGGGGGCTGCGCTCGAGATCCTGCCTGTCTTCTCCCGGAAGCCGATCTTCGGGTACCGCCCGATCGTCTACTCGACAATCGCCGCCGGCATCCTCAGCTTCGTCGTCTGGGCCCACCATATGTTTCCGAGCGGCCTGGACCCCCGCCTGGCGATGCCCTTCAGCTTCACCACGATCCTCATCTCTATTCCCTTTGCCATCATAGTCTTTGCCATGATCGCCACCCTGTGGGGGGGATCGATCCGGTTCCCCACGCCCATGCTCTACGCCCTTGGGACGCTGGCCGTCTTCATTGTGGGGGGGCTCACCGGCATTTTCAACGGCTCGGCACCGGCGGACATTTACATCCATGATACCTATTTTGTAGTCAGCCACTTTCATTACACCCTATTTAGCGCGGTCTTCTTCGGAGGGTTTGCCGGGATCTACTACTGGTTCCCCAAGATGTTCGGCCGCATGATGAACGAGACACTGGGGAAAATCCACTTCTGGCTGACCTTTATCTTCTTCAACGCGGTCTTCTTCCCCATGTTCTTCCTCGGCGCCGGCGGGATGATGCGGCGGATCTATAACCCGCTGCAGTACGAGTTCCTCCAGTCGTTGCAGCCACTCAATGTGTTCATCACTTACGCCGCGATCGTGCTCTTTCTGGGGCAGCTTCCCTTCGTCGTCAACTTCTTCTGGAGCCTCTGGGCTGGGAAGAAGGCAGAGCAGAACCCCTGGGAGGCGAATACCCTGGAGTGGACTACTCCATCACCGCCACCCCACGGCAACTTCGAGGCGATCCCGGTGGTCTACCGCGGCCCGTACGAGTACAGCCTACCGGAGGTCTCCGAGGATTGGCTGCCCCAGGATCGCCCGGTCGAGCCGCGGCCTGTGCCGGCCGGGTAGGAGGAGGGAGCCAGGACGATGAGCCAAACGCACGCAATCGAAACCCAGACAGAAACTCTTTCAGGCGCTGCCATCCCCTCCGGACGGCTCGGCGTGTGGTGGTTCCTCGCGTCGGAGATCGTCCTGTTCGGGGGACTCATTGGCACCTTTATTCTGTTCCGCCATGGAAATCCCGAGTGGGTGGCGGCAGCGGAACATCTGAGCCTTGCCATCGGAACGGTCAACACCCTTGTCCTGCTGACCAGCAGTCTGACCATAGTGCTGGCGTTTGCGGCAGTGGACAAGGGAGACTCGCGGAGGATGCGCACCTGGCTGTTTCTGACCATCCTTTTGGGGCTCGTCTTTTTGAGCATCAAGGCGTTTGAATGGAGCACTGAAATTGGAGCGGGATTTATTCCGAGTACCGGTGGGTTCTGGTCCTTTTACTACGCGATGACTGGTCTCCACGCGCTGCACGTCATGGCAGGAATCGTGATCAACACTATACTTTTTATTTCAGCGGTGTTGGACCGCCTCAAGCCGCATGAATACCGGATCGAGCTTGCCGGTTTGTACTGGCATTTTGTTGACATTGTGTGGATCTTTCTGTTCCCACTCCTGTACCTGGCGTAAGGGCGGATTCTGCGGTTTCGCCGCGTAAGTCGCTCAAGGAGGACCCGGATGGCTGGTGAAAGGGGACACCCTAATTACGTGGCCGTGTGGTTCTGGCTCGTCGGCCTCATGGTCACCTCGGTCGCGATCAGCCAACTTCCGTTTTCGAAATCGGCTACCGATGTCGTGATCTTCGCGATTGCTGGGGTAAAAGCCGTATTGGTCGCGCTGAACTTCATGCATCTCAGATTTGAGCGGCTTCTGATTTATAGCCTGGCGATTGTCCCGCTCCTGCTTTTCTTCATTTTGACTGCAGTCCTCTTCCCCGACATCGCATCGCACTAGTGCCGCACCAACTATTTCTCACTAGTGCCGTTCCAACTATTTGTGCCAACATTCTCGTTGCACTCGTTCACGACCCTTGCCACGAGGCAGACATCTGAAAATTGGCCCCTCGATCTTCCTCGGGGTGGTGAGCCTGTCGAACCACTTATCAAGTTGGAACGGCACTAGTATTCCAGCATTCCAGCAGCTGGCGGCTGAGTGCCGACAGCTGTTCTCGTCGGTCGCTCCGTCCCGATGGGACGAGAGTCCCTTCGGGATCGGTCATCGTGATCAAGTGGACGGTGGTATTAGCCGAGGATCACGCGGGCCGCAGCAGAGTCAATCCCAAGCGTCAACGAGAGGCTGTAGAAGGTAAGCCAGATAAGGACCAGGGTGACCACCTGGGCGAGACGGTTGTGCAGGAGGCCCTCGCCATATACCCAGATCATCCCCAACGCCCCGGCGACGAACACAAAGTGCATGATGTCATTAAAACGGTGGAAGGTATAGAACGGAAAGTGGAGAGCCGGGTTCTGAGACAACAGCTTAGCCTCCAACGCGGGCCCCGGTGTGCCGAGGACGTGCAGGTGCACCCCAACGATGAACCACACGATCAACAGGCTGAGCCCGGCGAACATCCGGACTGAGGTGAACGTCGTCCTACCCCCCAGGACCTCCCACAGTGCAAGGAGACTGACGGTCCCTCCACCCCAGGCGATACTCAACCCTCCGGTCGTGATGACCAGCAGCATAAAGGCGGTCACCGGCAGCAAAAACTCGGGCACAAATGGCCGCCCGACCCCCAGCGTATACCAGGCCTGCTGCGTCACCAGGAGTCCCGACAATGCTGCCAAGAGGAAAACAACAACACTGATAAAGAGCGGCCCCCACGCGTCACCGGTGAGACCCAGCTCCTTCAAGGTGACTGTTCTTCCCATCCGCTGTCCTTGTTGCTCCATGATCCGTACTCCCTAACTAAGGAATGATTTTGGGCTTCCACCGCGATAATAACAGATGTTCTGGCAGGGTCATACCTGGGGAGTCATCCGGCTGAGCCCTCGGCCCGAAAAGCCGGACTCTCGGCTGGTGAGGTGAGTGTACCCTTATACCCTCTCCCTGGAATATGTCAAATCGAAAAATCAATCGGCACCTCTACCCGGGCCGCACCCCCTCTAAGGTGTTGTCTCATGTCCCAGCGGTCCTCCATAAATTTATCCCCAGGCACAGGACAGCTCCCAAGCCGATCACTCCGGAAAGCGCAAAGGCGGATTGGGCAACGACCAGGCTTGCGGGGATCGCCTCGAACACCCCTAAGGGTATAAGTGAGGGGAGCACGCGGCAGACCGCCGCCGTATTGCCCAACCACAAGGTGGCCTCCACCAGTGTGGCGTTGGCAACACATTTCTTCTTGAGGAGGCCTGGAATCAGCCGCACGGACACCCCGAAAATGAGGAGGGTAATGAATCCCAGTACGTACATGTGCCGGACGGCATCGGTGCCGACCGGGGGCTGATACCCGAGCAAGGCTGCAGCTCCGTCCAGCACCTCGAAGCACGCAGCGAGGACGAGCCATGTGTACGCCGCGTACACCAACTTTTCAAACCGGCCAAACTCTCCGTAATCTGCCAGGCCCAGCCGCGTGGGGCGGCGGCCCGGACTGGGCTGCACGTCCTGCTTGGCTGTCCACGGCTCATAGCGACGGGTGAGAATATCGAACTGCCACACGAACCAGAGGATGATCCCCCCTCGCAGGAGCATCCCCAGGCTGGAGACGAACCGGGCGGGCCCAGGAGCCAGGGCTGAGAAGAGGGGGGACATTGGAACCACCAGCAAACAAAAGGAGATGAGATAGACGTATGCGGTGCCGCGAATTGGCCAATCTGGAGCTCGCAGGGTCAGATACAGCGGCAGCATGCGGACCGAAAAGGCGAAGGCGACCGGGAGCAGCACCAGACCAATAAAGACCTGTAAGGCGAATTCATTCCAGCCTTTATCCATCACGATGCCCTTCCGCACGGCCATTTGCACCAGTAAGATCAGGTTAAGGGTTGCATACAGAAGCCAACCGGTCATCATCATGCCAAAGTAAGGCCTGACCGAAAGCAGCGCCGGTTGCATGCGGATGTCTCCAATTCCACCTAGCGTCCTGAGAAGTAGCGATACGTACATCGCAATACCGCACCATTCCAGGAGTCCAGAGCCTGCAACCAGCCAATTCACAGGAATGTAGAAGACACCCCCGGCGAGATATGGCAAGACCGAGTGACCAATGGTTCTCAGTAAGAGACCGGCGGCCATCAGCCAGAGAATCCGTGGGATCCAATGCGGGTGAGTCAGCGGCACGCTGGCCAATCGAGGAATCACATGGAGACTAATCCCAATGATGAATAATCCGGCCCAGCCGACGAGTTGCAGGTGGCCATGAGTCTGGATAAAGCTGTAGAACCCTTCCCCGAGGGGAAAATCGAAGCCGATGACAAAAGACACATGGGCGCCGATGGTAAATCCTGCACAGATGGCCGTTGCCAGCGCCACCCAGATATAGCCGATACGAAACTCGGCCTGTCTGGTTTTCGGATCGGAAATAACTGGCAGGGTCCTCATATTATCAGTGAGCCTTTTCTTCGACGGAGGGACGGCAGCCTCACAGTCCTCGGCTGAAGGCCAATCCGAGGATCAACACCACGATGGCGCACAGAGTGTTCAAGCGGGCCAGGAGCGCGACACGGCGTCGGAGCCGAGGCGTTTCGCTCCCCTCACCTCCCTTCTGCATTTCGGCCACAAGTCTGGGCCCCAGAGAGAAGTCGTGGAGCAGGCTCAGCATGAGAATCACCGCCACCAAGACCAGCTTGGTGATCAGGACCGGCGTAAGCCTGAAGTCTAGGAGCGCCCACATGGTCGGTCCGGTCACCAGGAGGATTGCCAGGGCCGTCCACCCGATTTTCAGGAAGCGGCGGCCGACAATGTGCAGGAGGGCCGCCCGTTCCCCTGGGGGACGACCGCGAAGGACCGGTGTGATGACCAGACCCAGGAAAAGCATCCCGCCAATCCAGACCACCGCCGCCAGCACATGGAGAGTCACAAGACCCAAATAGACCATGCCTGTCTCACTCAATAATCGCAGGAAAACCGGTATGATCCTGGACCAACAGCCCCATTACCATACCATGACTCGGCCTACATCGGTTCCCTCCAGGTGTTGTACCTCTCCTCGGCGTGAATGGATTCAGTTGACCAGGGACCGCTTCCGGGCATATATTCATCCGGGTGATGCAGGCTTTTTCGAGGTCTTCCCGGAGGAGACAGCAAAATGGGCGAGCTTAAGGTGCACGGGTTTCTTTATTATCGGGTTCCCAGAGGGTTGCGGACCCGCGAGGTAAGAAAGAAGGTTCACGACGCGGTGGAGGAAGCGCAGAAAATTCCTGGAGTCGTGGCGCTCTACCCGTATAGCCTTGTCGGGCTTCGAGCCTCGGCAGATGTCGGTTTCTGGGTGGCGGCGGAATACATCGAGGCCTATCAGAGTGTAGGAAGCCGGTTTCTCCAGACCAATCTCGAACTCGCGGCGAGTCTCTGGGGTTTCGTGCGTCCTTCACAGTACACCGGCCAGAGCGGAATCAGCGTCGAAGTCCCGGGGGAACGAAAGCGGTTTCTGGTGGTGTATCCTTTTATTAAGACCCACGACTGGTACCAGCTTTCGACCGATGATCGCCGGGCTCTGATGAAGGACCATGCTCGGGTGGGACACTCGTTCAAGGAGATCGAGCAGCTGCTCGCGTACTGCACCGGCATCGCCGACTGGGAATTTGTGGTAGGGTACGAAATGGATGATCTCCTCCACTTTTCCGAACTGGTGATGGCACTCCGGAGTACAGAGGGCCGGCCTTACACCCGCCGGGACACCCCGATCTACACTGGGCGGTTCGGCTCGTTGCAGGAAGTGCTGCAGGAGGTCTTCGGGGAGGAGGATTGAGAACGCGCGCTTATGTCTCAGGATCCCACACGACTTCGTGAGATCTGTTTCTCCCTCCTCGAAGAGAACCGGATCATGACCTTGGCCACCTTCGGGGAGGAAGGTCCATGGGCGGCACCGGTCATTTACGCGTGGGAAACGCATTCCACATCGATTTCCCTCTATTTTATGTCTCGACTCTCCACCCGCCATGTCAAGCACCTCTTAGAAACACCCCATGTGGCTGCCGCCATTCATCCGAATGAAACCCGCCCCCTTCGAGGTCTTCAGGCAGAAGGCAGGGTGGAAATGCTTCGGGGGAAAGAGGCCCTGCGTGTCATCAGGTTTTACCTCCGTCGGTTCCCCCTAGCCAAGAGGCGCTTTACCATTCGCGCAGTCTTGGAGGAAAGCCTCGACCTCCGGTTCTTTCGATTCTTGCCAGAGCGAATATTTATCCTTTCGGAGGAAGACTTCGGGTGGGGAAACCGCTACCTTCTTGAACTTCCCACCGGTGCGGTCTCCCAGGCGACGGGATGGGAGTAATATGCTCGGGAAAGTCAGGACCTCTGGAGTAAGGCATGACCTATACCGGCATCCTTTTTCTGCACCTGCTTTCAGCCATCACCTGGGTCGGAGGGAATATCCTCTTCTTCGCTGTGGCCCCCCGCCTCAGGAGGGACCCCGAGGGTGGTCCAGCCGCCCTTCGGGTGCTTGGAAGAACCTTTCGGGTCCTGTCCTGGATCGCCATGGCCATCCTCCTGACGACCGGAGCGTACTTTCTCGGCCAGGGCTGGGACTACCGTGCATGGCCGCTGTCTCTCAAGCTGGTTATCGTCGGAGTCGTCCTGCTGCTCAAGGTCCTGCATGATTTCTGGATCGCGCCGGCTGCCGCACGCAAACGGGGCGGATTTTTCCACGCCGCGCTCTGGATCGGGCGGACCAACGTCTTCCTGGGTATTGTAATTGTATACCTGTCAGTGTGGCTTTGAGGACCGGACACCAGGATGGGAAACATGCGTGACCGAATTTTGAAGGCCGCCCGGTGCGAACCCGTGGACACCACGCCCGTCTGGATCATGCGTCAGGCGGGTCGGTACCTTCCCGAGTACCGAGAGGTCCGGAAAAAATACTCGATGGAGGAGATCTGTCGAACACCGGAACTCACGGTGGAGGTCACACTCCAACCGCTCCGGCGTTTCGATCTGGACGCGGCCATTCTCTATTCGGATCTCCTCGTCCCATTGTGGGGAATGGGAATTGCCTTTGACCTGGTCGAAGGGAAAGGCCCCATCTTGCAGAAGGCCCTCACACCCTCCGAGCTGGCGGCACTGCCCGCTGTAGACCTTTCCGCCCTGGAATTTACGTTCAACGCCATCCGTATCCTTCGGCGGGAGCTGGATCGTCCGTTAATCGGCTTTACGGGCGGGCCCTTTACCTTTGCATCCTACTTGATCGAGGGGAAACCCTCGCGGGACTATCCCCAAACCCGGGCGTTTCTCCATGCCCACCCTCGCGAGTGGAAGGCGCTGATGCAGCGGCTTGCCGAGAACCTGTCCCGCTACCTCAGGGCCAAAATCGAAGCGGGGGTGCAGATGGTCCAAGTCTTTGATTCGTGGGTGGGAGTCCTTTCGCCGGAGGATTTCCGGGAATCGGTGAAACCCTACTTGATAGAACAGCTCGAGCAGGTGGGCAATGACGTGCCCCGGATCTATTTCAGCACCGCAAGTTTTCACCTCTTCCCGGAGTTTGTAAACCTGCCGGCGGAGGTGATGGGGGTGGACTGGCGGGTTCCCCTCACGCAGGCGAGAGGAATTTTTGATGACACCTTTGCGCTGCAAGGAAATCTGGATCCCAGCCTGCTCCTCGGTACCAAGGAGGAGCTGTTCCTCAAGACGGCCAAGATTGTGGAGGAGGGACAGGCGCTCTCCGGACACATTTTCAACCTCGGGCACGGCATACTTCCCCCGACCCCGCCTGAGCAAGTAGAGCGTCTGGTGGATTTCGTGCACACAAAGGGAGAGCGGCGATGATCGGTGTGCTTCTCATGGCCTATGGAACACCGAGAAGTCTCGACGAGGTGGAGGCGTATTTCACCCACATCCGTCGAGGGCGTGCGCCCTCGGAGGAGGAAGTGGAGGAACTCAAGGAGCGGTATGCGTCGATCGGTGGGGTGTCGCCTTTAACCGAGATTACGAAGTCCCAGGCCAAGGGGCTTCAGGAGATGTTGGATCGCAAGGCACCGCAACGCCTCCGAGTCTACCTTGCGATGAAACACTCCCCTCCCTTCATCCCCGAGGTGGTCGAGCAGATGATCCGGGATGGAATCCGGGAGATGGTAGCCCTGGTGCTGGCCCCCCACGAATCCAAAATGATCATTGATGATTACATGAGGTACGCGAGAGACGTCCTGGGATCTCAACCGAACGTGAAAGCACACGTCATCCGGACCTGGCATTTGAATGACAAGTACCTGTCGGCGTTACGAAAAAGAATTCAGCGGGAACTGGCGGCATTCCCCCAGCCGGGACCGGAACAGACCATGGTGCTCTTTACCGCCCACAGCCTGCCCGAGAAGATTCTTGCGACGAAAGATTCCGATCCCTATCCCACCCGGCTCGAGGAAACAGCCCAGGCCCTGGCGGAACGGCCGCCGCTGCCCCACTGGTGCCGCGCCTATCAGAGCGCAGGCAAGACGCCGTTTCCCTGGCTGGGTCCCGATATCGTAGAGGTCCTTGAGGAGCTCAAAGCAGAGGGGCATTCTCAGGTGCTCGTGGTCCCCATCGGCTTTGTGGCCGATCACCTCGAAGTCTTGTACGACATTGACGACGAGGCCCAAGAGAAAGCCCGAGAGCTGGGGCTCACTCTTCGCCGGACTGAGTCCTTGAACGCGGACCCCGAGTTCCTCGAGGGACTTGCGGAGGAAGTGCTTCAAGCCACCGTCTCCGTATCCCGGTAGCGTCTTTTTTTTCCCGTAGCCAACCCTGCCAAACATGGTCCCATAGGTCCCCCGCGCGTTTCTCCACATATGACGAAGATCATGTATTTTTCCGACTTGCGTCATTGATCCGCGACCAGCGAGGTCATACCTTCTAGGTATAGAGGTCCTCCCAGCAGGAGGCGCTGCTCGTCCGCTTGAGCTAAAGGAAAGGAATGTAAATTGCAGGAGTGCAATATATGAGCTTCACGAAGATACCAAAACTGCGAATCGGTGATTTGGAAGCTCATATACCAATTATTCAGGGAGGAATGGCTGTTGGCATTTCCTTATCAGGGTTAGCCTCGGCTGTTGCAAATGAGGGTGGGATCGGAGTTATTGCTGCGACTGGGATTGGTATGCTTGAGCCTGATTTTAGCAGAAATTTCACCGAGGCAAACAAAAGAGCCTTGCGGAATGAAATCAAAAAGGCAAGGGAGATGACAACGGGTATTATTGGTGTGAACGTACTGGTCGCCCTTTCAGATTTTGATGATCTTGTACGGGTTGCAGTGGAAGAAGGCGCAGACGCAGTTTTTCTTGGTGCAGGACTTCCACTCAGGATTTCTAAAACATCGTTGCTGGATAGGCCGGGGAACGGCACAACCAAGGTTGTTCCTGTAGTCTCTTCTGCAAGAGCGGCTAATGTCATATTTCAATATTGGAGGAAAAACTACAATCATGTGCCTGATGCCGTGGTTGTTGAGGGTCCGTTGGCCGGTGGGCACCTCGGATTCAATAAAGAGCAAATCAGTAACCCTGACCATACATTGGAAAAGATATTACCGGAGGTGGTTTCTGTAATAAAACCCTATGAGCAGCATTTTGGTAAGAGCATTCCAGTAATTGCTGCAGGAGGCATATATACAGGTGCGGATATTCATAACTTTATCCAGTTAGGGGCTCAGGGAGTGCAGATGGGAACCAGATTTGTTGGAACTCACGAGTGTGATGCTTCTATAGGCTTTAAGCAGGCATATGTGAAATGCAAGAAAGAAGATCTTGTTATAATTGACAGTCCCGTTGGATTGCCGGGAAGGGCCATACAGAACAAGTTTCTTGAGGAGGTATCAGCAGGAGTGAAAAAACCCTTTAAATGCCCCTGGAAGTGTCTGAAAACCTGTGATGTTGAAAATACGCCATACTGCATTGGTGTCGCATTAACCAATGCCAAGAAGGGAAACTTTCGGAACGGATTTGCTTTTGCGGGAGCTAACGCCTATCGGACAGATAACATTATCTCCGTGAAAGAGCTTATTGAGACTTTGTTGGAAGAATATGAAAGAGCAGCATCTGCTCGCCTACCCCTAGCAAGCCTTCGTCTCCCCTCCGTGAAGAATTCCATCTAAACATGACCAAGATCATATTTTTTCCTGCCACCCATCATTGACCCGGGATCGCCGACGTCCTACCTTTTAAGCAACAGAGCCAAAAGAGCCGAAAGGTCGGTTGAGACCATGCGCCTGAGCCGAGAGAGCGAGTACGGACTGAACGCAATGATCTACCTGGCCCAGCAGCCGCCAGCGACGATCCTGCCGCTGAACCAGATCGCCGAGGCGAGAGATCTCCCGGCTGGGTTCCTTGCCAAGACCTTTCAGAAGTTTGCACGGCACGGCCTCGTCCGATCGTTCCGGGGCCGCCGGCGCGGATACTGCCTGGCTCGCGAGGCCTCGGAAATCCGCCTTCGAGAGCTGCTCGAGGCGATCGAGGGTCCGGACCTCTTCCAACGGTGCGTTTTCTGGGGCGGCAGATGCGGGGACAGCAACCCCTGCCTACTTCACGAGGGCTGGCGGGAGATCAAGCCCCAACTCACCGAGTTCCTCGAGGGCATGACCCTAGCCTGTCTGGCCCAGAATGAGAATGGAGGAGCGGATGCAGCTTCGTTATGAGCCTGCCTTCCTCGAATCGGTCCTCTCCACGTTGATCCGGGAACGGGAGGCGAGCGGCGATCTACGCTTCACCCACGAGTACCACGCCCTGACCGATCCTGCATACCACCTCGCCCCAGCCGCCCGCGAGGACGCCTTCCAGCGGATCCACCGACGCCTTTTTCGCCGGTGGAATCTTGCGGCACCATTCGAAGCAGTCCTCACGGAATTTCCCGAGCTTCAAGAGCAGGTCCAGACCCTTTGGGTTGTCCAGGTCCCGTCCTCTCGCGATGAAGGGGCCGATCTCCAGTTTCCAGATCGGGCGGCGGCGATCGTCCGTCTTTTGCCTCGGCGTCTCCTGGATTCGCCGGGCCTCGGACGTCTCCTACACCATGAACTGACCCACCTCGCCGATATGCTGGACCCGACCTTCGCCTACCATTACACCGAGCAGATCCTCGAGATCCTGCCTGCTGAGGAGCCGCTGGTCCGGGATCGGTACCGCTTGCTGTGGGATATCACCATCGACAGCCGACTCCTGCGGGCCGGGCGTGACACGGTAGCCGACAGAGAACAACGGCGAGCCGAGTTCGAGGCTCAATACCGCGGCGTCCCCGCTCTCCTTGTGGAGAGGGCATTCGGGCGACTGTGGGAAATGCCGCGACCCTCACATCCACAACTCGTGGAGATGGCCACCGATCCGGCTCAGGCCCTCTTCCAGGCCCAAGAGGCTCTCATTCGTTCTCTCCGAGGCTCCCGCTGCCCACTCTGTCGCTTCCTATCCCGGTCCCTCCGACAGGGGATAGAAGAGATACCGCGACCGCTGGCGGAAGAGATCCAACGGGATTTCCCGGAGTGGCGGGTGGAGCGCGGGGCCTGCGAACGATGTCTGGAAGCATACACCATCGCTCAAGCAACGTCATGACAGGGGCTTCAAACGCTTTCTCACTTTTCATCGACCATCCCGACAGGGAGAGGATGGCGAGAATCGGATCCCGAAGAAAGGGGGATGACTCATGAAAATAACCCGTAGGACCTTCCTGAAGGCGGCCGTGACCGGCGCGGGAGCTCTGGTCGCAAAGGATGCGCTCGCCCTGACGTTCCTCAAGCCCATCGATGTTGAGAATCCCCTCGGTGTGTATCCCAATCGTGGCTGGGAACGGATCTATCGAGACCAGTACCGCTATGACCGGAGCTTCACGTGGGTCTGTGGCCCGAATGACACGCATATGTGCCGCCTTCGAGCCTTCGTCCGAAACGGGGTCGTGATCCGAAGTGAGCAAGAGTATTCCGATGGGCGCCACGGCGATCTCTATGGCAACCAGGCCTCGGTCAACTGGAATCCTCGTGGTTGCTTGAAGGGCTATACCTTCCACCGACGGGTGTACGGTCCCTATCGCCTCAAAGGTCCCGTGATCCGCAAAGGATGGAAGGAGTGGGCGGATGCCGGTTTCCCCTCACTCTCGGATCAGCCGGACCTTCGAACACGCTACCGCTTTGACGACCGGGGAAATGACGATTTTGTACGGATTTCCTGGGACGAGGCCTTTCGCTATACAGCCGAGGGGCTGGCGGCGACCGCCACGACATACAGCGGCGATGCGGGAAAACGCCGGCTGCTCGCGGACGGGTACGACCCGTTGATGCTCACCCACTGGAATGGCGCGGGGACACGGACGATGAAGTTTGGATCGAACCTTCCCATCCACGGCGTCATCGGGAAGTTCGGGATCTACCGGTTCGCCAACATGATAGGGCTGCTGGACCATCACGTCCGAGGTGTCCCGGAGGACAAGGCCGTCGGGCCCCGAGATTGGAATGAATACACCTGGCGCGGCGACCAGGCCCCCGGCCAGCCCTTCGTCCATGGCCTCCAGACGTCCGACTGCGACTTTAACGATCTTCGCTTCACCAAACTGCACATCCAGGTGGGAAAGAACCTGATCGAGAACAAGATGCCGGATTCTCACTGGATGGTGGAGACCATGGAACGGGGCGGCAAGATAGTCGTCATTTCGCCAGAGTACAATGCCCCTGCGACGAAGTGTGACGTCTGGATCCCGGTCCGGCCGGGCCTGTCGGACACCGCCGTCTTCTTGGGAATCGCCAAGATCCTCATGGACGAGGGGTGGTATGATGCCTCCTTCGTGAAGGAGTTCACCGACCTGCCCCTCCTCGTCCGGACCGACACCCTGAAGCGCCTCAAACCTCAGGAGATCTTCCCTGGCTATCGGAACCGAGACCTCTCTCGGGGGCCCAGTGTTCGGATCCACGGCCTCACCCCTGCCCAGCGGGAGATCATCGGAGATTTCGTCATCTGGGACCAAAAGACCAACGCCCCACAGCCGGTCACCCGGGATGACGTGGGGGCCAAGCTTCGCGCGAAGGGCCTCGACCCCGCCCTGGAGGGGACCTTTCAGGTCCGTACCGTGGACGGCACCCCCCTCGAGGTCATGCCGATCTTTGAGATGCACCGGCGGCACCTCCGGGACTACGACCTCGAAACAGTCGAGGCGATCTCCGGGGCGAAGAAGGACGTCGTGTATCAGCTCGCGAGGGACATCGCCACCATCAAGCCGGTGGCCATCCACATCGGCGAAGGAATCAACCACTACTTCCATGCCACGCTCCACAACCGGGCAACCTACCTCCCGCTGATGCTGACCGGCAATATCGGCCGCCACGGGGCCGGCGCGTTCACCTGGGCCGGTAACTACAAAGGGGCCCTGCTGCAGGCGTCATCCTGGACAGGGCCTGGCGTCGGTGCATACACCCACGAGGATCCATTTCACCCAACCCTGGACGAGCATGCGCGGATCACCCACGCACAGCTCCGCAACACCACCACGGGGGAGGAGCCCTCCTACTGGGGCACTGGGGAACGGATCCTGGCGGTGGACACCCCGGAGGGCCGCAAGGTTTTCACCGGCGTCTCGCATCTGCCCTGTCCGACCAAGGCCATGTGGTACAACAACGCGAACTTCATCAACCAGGCCAAATGGGTGTACAACCTCATCGTACATGTCTTCCCGAAGCTCGACATGATCGTCGACCAACAGATTGAGTGGACGGCCTCCGCCGAGTACGCCGACCTGGTCCTTCCGGCGAACTCCTGGATCGAGTTCCAGGATATCGAGTGCGGCGGGTCCTGCTCGAACCCCTTCATCCAGGCCTGGGGCGGAGACGGGATCAGACCCCTGTACGATTCCAAGGACGACGCGGCGATCTTCGCCGGTGTGGCTGAGGCCCTGGCGCAGAAGTTCGGGGAGCCGCGGTTCCGCCATTACTGGAAGTTTGTGTCGGAGCAGAAGGCCGCCGTCTACCTGCAGCGGGTCTTCGACAGCTGCACCACGACCCGAAGCCAGGACGACTCTTACCAAGTCGACAAGCTCCTCAAGGGCGATTACGGTGCGCCCGGCACCGCCTTGATGCTCTTCCGAACCTATCCCCGGGTTGCCTTCTGGGAACAGGTCCATGACAACGTTCCCTTTTACACCGACACGGGACGCCTCAACGCGTACTGCGATCTCCCGGAGGCCATCGAGTACGGCGAGAACCTCATCGTTCACCGGGAGGGGCCCGAGGCGACGCCGTACCTGCCGAACGTCATCGTCTCGACGAGCCCCTACACCCGGCCACGGGACTACGGCATCCCCCTCGAGGCGATGGAGGCCGATCTCCGCACGGTCCGGAACATCAAGATGTCCTGGGCCGAGGTTCAGAAGACGGTAAACCCCCTGTGGGCACGGGGGTATCGCTTCTTCTGTTCGACTCCCAAGAGCCGGCACTCGGTCCATTCTTCCTGGTCCACCGTGGACTGGAACTGGATCTGGTCTTGCAACTTCGGCGACCCGTATCGCATGGACAGACGGGCGCCGGGGGTCGCCGACCGGCAGATCCAGATGAACCCGCAGGCGGCGAAGGACCTTGGACTGAATGACGGCGACTATGTCTACGTGGATGCCAACGCAGCGGATCGCCCCTACGTGGGGTGGAAGCCTGCGGATCCGCGGTACCGTGCGTTCCGGTGCATGGTACGGCTGAAGTTCAATCCGGCCCTCCCCTACCACTTCAGCATCCTCAAGCACACAGGCTGGATCGCAACCGAGCGAAGTGTCCGTGCCCACGAGAGCCGACCGGACGGGAGGGCGCTGTCCCCTGAGACGGGATACCAGGCCTCCTATCGGTACGGCTCGCAGCAATCCATCACCCGAGGCTGGCTCCCGCCCATGCATCAGACCGATACGCTGTTCCACAAGAAGACAGGGGCCATGGGTTTCGTGTTCGGTTTCGATGTGGACAACCATGCCGTCAACACGGTCCCCAAAGAGACGCTGGTCAAGATCACCAAGGCCGAGGATGGAGGGCTGGGCGGCAAGGGGATTTGGGAGCCGGCCCGGACGGGATTCACCCCAGGGAACGAAAACGACTTCATGAAGCGGTACCTGGCAGGGGAGATTGTCACCATCAAGAAACGCTAGGGGCAAAGGCTCGGAGGGGACGGGAGATGATGAAAAAACCGTTCGAGGACGATGACCCGATGGAGCTGACCGGCGTGGCCCTGCCCGGAGGCGATATGGAAGAGGCGGCGGAGGCTTTGGTGGAGGAGTTCGTCAGGATGGGGTTCGATGATGCGCATCTCCTCCATCTCTTCGAAAGCCCCTTCTACACCGGAACCCATCAGATCTACCAGCAGAAGGGAGAGGAATACGTGAGGGCCCTGATCGAGAAGATCCGATTGCGATGGCGCGTGCCGCGCGGGAACGACCCTCGTGAGGCTAATGAATAATGCATGAGGAGGAAGGCGATGCCCAAGGTCTACAACTGGCAGCTCGGTCGAAAGATGCACTACCCTTACGAGGAACGGCATCCCCGCTGGCAGTTCGCCGCCGTCTTTAACATCAACCGCTGCATCGGCTGCCAGACCTGCACCATGGCCTGCAAGAGTACCTGGACGTTCTCCAAGGGGCAAGAGCAGATGTGGTGGAACAACGTGGAGACGAAGCCTTATGGAGGATACCCGCAGTTCTGGGATGTGAAGCTCTTGCAACACCTCGATGAGGCTCATCAGCGCGAAGGGACTGAAGCGGCCTGGGATGCCTCACAGAAGGACGGGACCCGGAGACCCTACGGTGTCTTTCAGGGAATGACCATTTTTGAGGCTGCCCTCAAACGGTACGGCCCGGAGGGGCACATGAGGGCCTTGGGTTACATCCCGAGCGACGAGGAGTGGCGTTCCCCCAACATTTACGAGGATACTGCGACCGGCCACCAGGGGAGCCGGGGGGAATTACATCCCCCGGGAACCACGCTGCCGCAGCATAAGACTTGGTTTTTTTACCTGGCGCGCATCTGCAACCACTGTACGTATCCCGGGTGTCTCGCGGCCTGCCCGAGGAAAGCTATCTATAAGCGTCCAGAAGATGGGATTGTCCTGATCGACCAGCAGCGATGCCGGGGCTATAAGAAGTGCGTCGAGGCGTGTCCCTACAAGAAAGCGATGTACCGTCCGACGACTCGCATCTCGGAGAAGTGCGTCGCCTGCTATCCCCGGATCGAAGGGAAGGATCCCCAACTGACCCCCGACGGCGTGCCCCTCGAAACCCGGTGCATGACGGCCTGTGTGGGAAAGATCAGGCTCCAGGGCCTGGTCCGGATCGATGAACGAACGAAAGAGTGGACCGAGGATCGGTCAAGCCCGCTCTACTTCCTGGTCAAGGTGGAAAAGGTCGCTTTACCGCTCTATCCACAATTCGGCACCGAGCCCAATATCTTCTATATCCCGCCCCGGTGGGTGCCGCGCCCGTATCTGCGGCAGATGTTTGGACCCGGAGTGGACCAAGCCATCGAGCGGTACGCTGCCCCATCCCGCGAGCTGCTAGCCGTCCTCCAACTCTTCCGGATCACCCAAAAGGCCATCTTCCGGTACGAGATCCGGGAGGGGGAAAAGATTTTCGAGACCGAGATCGGGGGCAAACCGTGGACGATGTATAACGACACCATCATCGGCTATGACCGGAACGGCAAGGAAGTGGTCCGGACGGCAGTCGAGGAGCCGACCTACGAGCGCCCGAAAGAGCACCTGAACTCGATCTGAGCGGGGGGGGCCTGTCCCTCCTCGGGAGGACATCATGAAGACCTCATCGCGCCGGTTTGACGAGGCCTTAGCGCGGGGCCAGGTGTACCGATTCCTCTCCGCGGCATTCACCTATCCAACCGAGGTGGGTTACGCAGCACTGCAGGCAGAATTTAGCCAAGAGGCCGCCGGAGCCCTCGCCGTCCTGGGGTGGCCCGTAGATGGGTTCGAGGAGCTTCACAACGTGCTCCGTGACCGGCCGCGAGAGCAGTTCGAGTCGGAGCATGTCGCGATCTTCGGCCATACCGCCGCAGGTGAGGTCCCCCCGTACGAGGCGCGTTACGGCGCCGGCCACTTGTTCCAGGAGACGCACTGCATGGCAGACGTCGCAGGCTTTTACCGAGCCTTCGGCCTCGAGGCGTCTGACACCTGCCCCGAGCGACCGGACCACATTGCGGTGGAGCTGGAGTTCATGCACGTCCTGGCGATCAAGGAGGCGTACGCCCTCAATCGGGAGTGGTTGGAGCAAGCGGAGGTTTGCCGCGAGGCACAGGCACAGTTCCTCCGGGATCATCTCGGCCGGTGGGCCCCCGCGTTCCTTCGACGTCTCGCGGATGACGGAAAGAGCGGGATCTTTAACGTGCTGGCCGGTGTGACCACGGCCTGTCTTGAGGCAGATTGCCGTGCCCTCGGCGTCCGGATCGAAAGCGTCGCGCTCGAGCTCGCCCCAATCGATTTCGAGCCTGCTGGATCGGATTTTCCCTGCGGGGCGGAGGGTTGCGGAGGGGATCCGACCCTGATCCGCATCGCGCCGAGGGCCATGACGCAGGCTACGTCCGCGAAGGAGGGGATGGAATGATCAGGAGGATCTTCAGAGGCACGATCGTGGCCGTCATGGCGCTGACAATCGCCGTCCCGGCATGGGTGCCGGAGGACGGACAAGGGGCGGAGATGGCACCTCACGGGAAGAAGGCTCAGGTAAACAGAGAGGTCCTTGCTCAGGGCAGGACCCTATATGAAAAGAAGTGTGCCGTCTGTCACGGGACCGACGGGAGGGGAGACGGGTCCGCCGCTTACCTCCTCTACCCAAAGCCTAGAGACTTCAACAGCGGCGCGTTCAAGATCCGTGCGACCACGACCCTCCCTACCGATGACGATCTTTTCAGAACCATCACCAATGGAATCCAAGGGACCTCCATGCCCTCCTGGGCCTCGCTCACGGACCAGGAGCGGTGGGCATTGGTCGCCTATGTCAAGAGCCTCTCCCCGGTGTTCAAGACGCAACCCGCCGGACAACCTGTCGCGATCCCAGAGCCAATACAGCGAACGCCTCGCCTCCTTGCCCTAGGGAAAAAGTTCTACACGGAAGCCGGCTGCTTCGACTGCCACGGGACTTCCGGTAAGGGGGATGGGCCCGCCGCCGCCACCTTGAAGGACGAGTGGGGCTATCCGATCGTCCCGTACGACTTCACGATCCCCGGCAAGATGAAGGGGGGTTCCACCGTGAAGGATATCTATCGGACCCTTCAGGTGGGGGTTGGGGGAACCCCCATGCCTTCTTATGAAGGTGCACTCACCGAGGAGGAGACATGGGCGCTGGCTTATTACACCCTCTCCCTCGCCCAGAACGCAGCAAAGGAGGCGATGCCGAAGGAGTCGGGAACGATCAGGACGTGGTTCGTGCCGGGGAACCTCCCCCTCGACCCGCTTGCTCCGGCATGGGCCAAGGCCCCTCCGACGGTCGTTCCCCTGAGGACCCTCTGGATACGGGCCAAGACGATCGACCAGGTGACAGTAAAATCCATCCATAACGGTAAACAGATCGCCTTTCTCCTCGAGTGGGATGATGCCCTCGTAGACCAGGAAGTTCTACGAAGCGAGGATTTTCGAGACGCGGCGGCTATCCAGTTCCCAGTGAAGTCCAAGAAGCCTCGCGGCACGGGCAACCCTGAACCTTCGTTCACCATGGGAGAGAAGGGAGGCCCGGTAAACATCTGGCACTGGAAGGCGGATTGGGAAGCGGACCTTCAGCGATACCGTGACGTTCAAGACCGCTACACAGGTATGGCGGTGGACCGTTACGTGATCAATGGAGGCGCCCCGCCAGGAAGTCCAACCACCGCACAGGTGAAAGACCCGACGTCGACCCATGATCCGACCTACCTGGCCGGATGGGGGGCAGGAAATCTCCTCTCGAATCCGCTGCGTCGCTCGTCGGTGGAAGACCTGAATGCGATCGGCTTTGGGACGCTCACCTCCCAACCATCCGAAGACCAGAACGTTCAGGGGAGGGGCATCTGGAAAGAAGGCACGTGGTTGGTGGTAATGGTGAGAGAGACGCGTTCGAAAAGCGATCGGGATTCGCAGTTCATTCCGGGCCAATCCCTCCCCGTGGCCTTCGCGATCTGGGACGGCGCCCAGGGGGACCGGGATGGGCAGAAGGCGGTCTCGGTCTGGCAACGCGTGGAGCTAGAGAAAGCCGCCGGGAAATGAAGGTCGCCTTCGAAATTGGAGCGACTACGTCAAGGCGAGAGAAGCCACCGATCGCTTTCCCGCCGATGTTTCTAAGATATTAGGAGAGCCGGGTTCTCTGGATATTCACTTCCTTCCCGAGTATGGAGGCTCCGGCACCGCCTTCACCACATTTAAGATTATAAACAGAGTATCTACGATCAACCGGTAGCCTTGCATGCCTTTCTGTTGTACCGACAGTGGCACCGAAAGTCGCTTTCCGCCGTCGCCGCCGTCCAGCTCTGCGGCGCCGGTCACCGTGAAGCCTCTTTCACCATGGGCGATGCGAATAGCCCCGTCAACATCTGAACTTGGAAAGTGGATTGGCGAGCGGGCCTCCAATGGTTCCGGGACCCGCTAAACCTCTTACAGGATTGGGGGGGATGATGCAATCCGATCATGAAAGTAGCGGCCGAAACCCCACCCCAACTGAAGGCCGCCCTGGCTACAACGCGCGAGAAATAGCTGTGCCCTCTACGATAGCCATCACCCTCAGAAACACGCTCGTGCACTATTTCAGAAAAATGCGCGCAACGACCATAAGCCCGCCCAGGGTCAGCCCCTCCGAAATTCTCTGGTCATGGGTGGGTGGCTTCTGTGGTATCGGTGCGGTGTCCTTTATCAATTTCAACCTTATTGAAAAGACAGACCTGCTCATGGTCATAGGATCGTTCGGGGCCTCAGCCGTGCTTATCTATGGTGTCATTCATAGCGACCTTGCCCAACCAAGAAACCTTGTCGGGGGACACATCGTTTCCGCTATTACAGGAGTGACCGCCTATAAGATGTTGCATCCGTACCTCTGGTTGGCTGCTGCTGTGGCAGTGGCCACGGCTATTGCAGCCATGCATGCGACGAGAACCGCGCATCCACCCGGTGGGGCCACAGCCCTGATTGCAGTCATCGGGAGCGCGAAGGTTCATGCCCTGGGCTACTTATATGTCATCCTACCGGCCGGATTGGGTGCGACGGTCATGCTGGTGGTTGCACTTCTCGTGAACAATATTCCCAACACTAGGAAGTATCCGAGGTTTTGGTACTGACCCGGTAGGTGACAACTTAGTTCTTGGAGGGATTAGCGGAGGAGATCCTGCACACGACCACCACTGCATCCCGCTGGATCTTCTTTTTCCCCCATAGCCGACCCTTCCAAGCATAGCCCACGGTCTCCATCTACCTGCTTGGATGCTGTCCATGTGACGCAGATCATGTTTTTTTCAAACTTGCGTCATTGATCCGATATGAGCGAGGTCTTATCTTTCAATGAGAGGAGTCAGCTTAGTACCGACTCTATCGAGATGAGGTTTGCCTCGTCAGGAGGAAGAGACAATGGGCGCTCCATGGATTGTTATCGCAGCCATCCTTGCCATCGCATTGCTTTACGTCTTGGTTCCTGTCGTTACCGATGCCTTTCGCCGGTACCGCAGAAGAAAAATCCTCCGATGTCCTGAAACGGGGAGAGACACAGAGGTCGGTATTGACGCCTCTAAAGCAGCACTCACCTCGGCCTTCGGCCCACCGGTCCTGCGTGTGAAGGATTGCTCGCTATGGCCTGAGCGAAAAGACTGTGAACAAGGCTGCCTCCCGCATTTGAGGGAAGCGGATAGTCCGCACCCAAGGTGAGAGCCTAAGGTCATGCAAGGACAAGCTCACCATCAACTCGTCATTGTCGGCGGTGGAAACGGAGGGATCAGCGTGGCGGCCCAGCTGCGCAAGGCCCTGAAGCAACAGGACATCGCCATCATCGAGCCCTGCCGCAAACATTACTACCAGCCCCTGTGGACGCTGGTCGGCGCCGGCGTTTTTCCCAAGGAGGTGACCGAAAGAGAGGAGGCATCCTACATTCCGTATGGGACCACGTGGATCCAGGATGCCGTAACCGAATTCCAACCGGATGACAATACGGTCCTCACCCGTGATGGGAAAAAAGTGAGTTATGACTTCCTGGTGGTTGCGCCAGGTATTCAAATTGATTGGGACAAGATTAGCGGGCTCAAGGGAAACATCGGACGACACGGCATCTGCAGCAATTTCGCCTACGAGTACGTGGACAAAACATGGGAGTATATCAGAAACTTCAAAGGGGGGAACGCCATCTTCAACTTCCCCAACACGCCGATCAAGTGCGCGGGCGCACCCCAAAAGATCATGTATCTAGCCGACGATTATTTCCGAAAGTCAGGTGTGCGCGACCGGGCAAATGTCATCTATGCCTCGGCAGGCAAGGCGATTTTTGGGGTCAAGAAGTACGCCAACCCGCTTAATCAAGTCGTCGCCCGCAAAGCCATCGAGACCAGGTACCATCACAACCTCATCGAGATTCGGGTCGAGGCGAAGGAAGCGATCTTCGAGCGCTTGGACACCGGCGACAAAGTCGTCTTGCCGTTCGAGATGATCCATGTCACACCCCCCATGAGTGCCCCCGACTTTGTGAAGCAGAGCCCATTGGCCAATGCATCCGGGTGGGTGGATGTTGACAAATACACGCTTCAACATACCCGCTATCCCAACATCTTTGGCCTCGGCGATGCGAGCAGCCTGCCGACTTCCCGAACAGGAGCTGCGATTCGCAAACAAGCCCCTGTCCTGGTGAAGAATCTCGTCTCGGCAATGCGGGGGAAACCACTCACTGCACGATACGACGGTTACGCCGCCTGTCCGCTGGTCACGGGTTACGGGCGCCTGATCATGGCGGAGTTCGACTATGACGGCAATCCAAAGGAATCGTTCCCCTTCGATCAGTCGAAGGAACGGTACAGCATGTACCTGCTCAAGGCCTATGGCCTGCCACTGATGTATTGGCATGGTATCTTGAGAGGACGCCTCTAGCAGGGTTGCGGGACATCCACGTCCCCCAAACAACAAAGGTTTTTTGCGTCATAAGAGACGGCTTCTGACCTTTTACCGTACGAACCACTGAAACATATGAACCCATATACGTACATCGCCAATGTATCTGAGTTGTTACCGGACATGCCCGCCGATAGCATCATTAGCCGCACCATTTACACCGATGAGCATGTGAAGGCAGTCCTCTTCGGCTTTGCAGCAGGTCAGGAACTCTCAGAGCACACCGCCTCGCAGCCCGCTATTTTGCATGTTCTGCAAGGGGAAGCCAACTTGACGCTGGGTGATGATTCGTTGGAGGCCCGGGCGGGAGCATGGATCCATATGCCCCCTCTGCTTCGCCACAGCATTTATGCGAAAACCCCCGTGGTGATGCTCTTGCTGCTGATTAAGACAGCGATACCACAGAATCCAGATGATCCTCCGGGTTAAAAGGACACCCGAAACACGCTAACACGGAGTTCCGCCCGTCTAGCCTGGACACTCGGGGGACTTGTCAAGGGATATGCAGCGCCTGCGAATTGAAGACGGGCAATAGACTGGAAAATCTCTGTCCTGTGGGGCATATATGTCTCACGCAGCATGTCCTTTATGCAAAAGGCTGATCAGCGTTACACGAAAAACTGTCCTGCGGCATCCCTGCCCCACTTGCTTTTGTCTGCCGTCCCGCCCTTTTCGAAGTCCCCTCGCCACACCGCCTTTAAAATCCGCAGATTAGCCTGCATGAAGCGTTCACACCTTGCCCAGAAGGGAAAGTGGCATTCCCATTGCTGCCCCATCCCCTTCTAATCCCCCGCCCAAATCCGTCTTGACCAAGTGCCAAGCCAGGAGATATGTATGAAGGGTGAGAGGCTGCTTCGGCGCGGAGCTTTGGCTCATCCGCTGGGCCCGCTCGCGGCGGGCCCCGCTCGGCCGGAAGCCTGCGACAGAACTCGTGGGTGCGTCAGAATAGATTGGGGTCTCTCAATGGGTGAGCGAGAAGACGATATCCAATGGACCGAGGAGAGCCTTCAGCGAGTGGAGAAGGCTCCCGGCTTTGTCCGTGCAGGGATCTACAAGCTCATGCGCAAACGGGGAAAGGAACGGGGGCGGAAGGTCATTACCTCGGAGTTTTTGACGGAGATTCGAAACGAGTCGATGCTCCGGGTGGCGAAGAGCATCAAGGGCTTCGGCTTCGAAGAGCTCAGCATGGATGCCTTTGAAGTGGCAAAGCAGAAGATGCGGAAGCTCCCCAGGAAGGTGACGGTCATCGAGCAAATCAAGACGTTCTTGGGCCAGAGAACGCAAAGCAACGACATGATCGTCGCCAAGTTTACGCGCTACCTTCAGATGATGCCAGAGAAGGGGCTCCCCTGGACAGAGGAGGCCTTGGCTCGGATCCAGAAGATCCCGCCGTTCGTCCGAGACATGGCCACGCAGGCCATCGAGGACGAGGCGAAAAAACGGAAAGAAAAGATCGTCACCCCCGAAGTGGTAGAGCAGATTCTCACCCAATTTTCGCAGGCTCCCTGTACTGAGGGCGGAGGCGCAGAAGAAGCCACCCAGACGGTGGGTACCAGAGTCGAAGGCCCCCTAGACGGTATCACGATGCTTTGGACGGCAGAGGCGGAAGAACGGCTGAGGAGGGTCCCGGTTCCCTTTATCCGCCGAACGATCATCCAGAGGGTCGAAGCAACTGCCAAGCTCAAGGGCCTCCAGGTGGTTGATTTAGAAACGTACGAGGCCGGCCTCGCCGAGAGAAGATCCGACGATCTAAGCTGAAGAAGTTCATCCTCTTTTCTGATCTATATCATTGACGGGCGACCGGAAACGGATCAGGAAGATTTGGAGGTTCTTTGATACGCGCAGCACCCCGGCCATCGCCGTCATCTCGAACATGGAAGGGCGCCACAGAGGTGAGACCTCCGAGGAGCTGGGCCAGACTTTCGGTATCCCCATTCGAGTGACGATCCCGCACGAGCCTGCGCTCGCAACCTTCCAGGCGGGGGCCGCTCCCTATCTCATCGCCCAGAAAGGGACGGAGGTCCGCAGAATCTTCTTCGACCTGTCAGAAGATTTGGTGGAGTACCTGGTCGGGCTCCATGACGAACACGAGGATGAGGAAGACTTTTAAATCAGAAAGCGACTTCGGTGGGACAACGTCTTGTCCCGTGTGGCACGTGTGTCCCAGGGGTTATCTCCGTGTAACATTGGACCCGCAGACCTGATCTGCGTCATGAGAAAGGCTGCTGCGGGACATTCCTGTCCCAGTCTTCTCTTGCTCCTTTTACTGCTGCCTGCCCTCCGATTGGTGCTATCTCCTCTAAAATTAAGGGATTAGTT
>Ga0255057_10000108_pt1 | contig 44307 bp, 49 predicted proteins | sample Cases_109_6_MG_FD_189022 | JGI IMG/M metagenome (GOLD analysis project Ga0255057, IMG submission 189022) | Seawater microbial communities from Amundsen Gulf, Northwest Territories, Canada - Cases_109_6 | ecosystem: Environmental > Aquatic > Marine > Gulf | place: Canada: Northwest Territories... | reverse complement strand
GCCCTGGTCGAGCATCTCCCAGATCCGGGGGAGTCGTTCGACGACGTCGCTTGCATCGGACAGGCCTAGTAGTCATCACAGACAGAATTCAAGGGGGTTGTTTCGAAAGAATTCGTACGCCGTTTCACGGTCGATCGCCGCTCCACCAGCCTTGCCAGCTACCCTTTGCTAGCGTCGATTTTGTCTATCTGATTGCTGTCCATAACCTTTGTGAAGCCCTTCACAAAGAAGTCTCCTGTGAAACAAGAACGAACCACAAGCCAGGTCGCCAAAGCCGTCAACGAGGGCTGGTTGGAGGGTGGCTCATTTGTCAGCTCGATTCTCGCCGGCACGCTCCTGGGTCTTGTCGCGGATCATTTTCTGGGCACCGATCCGTGGCTCGTGGTCATCGGGATTCTCGTTGGTGCCTACTCCGGATTTCTCCAGGTTTGGCGCTACTCTGCCAGGATCGAAGAAGACCCTCGTGAGCGCTGACGAGCAAACACCAGTGGAGAGTGTGCTTGCCCGTCACACGGTGGCGCGGGTCGTCTATGTCGGACCGGTCCTCGTCGCCATCTTCGCCCTCACCGGTGGTTGGGTCGGGGCGTGGAGTGCAGCGCTCGGTCTCGGTGTGGTCGTGGCCAACTTCCTGCTCGCCGGTGCGATCCTGTCGGTTTCGTCAAGGATCAGTCTTCAGGCTTATCATGCCGCCGCCCTGATTGGCTTTTTCCTGCGACTAGGCCTTTTCGTCGGGGCCGTCTATTTAATAGCTGCGCTGGTCGACGTCGACAGACTGGCCTTTGGGCTATCGGCGGTGGTCGGGTACCTGACGCTGTTGACCATTGAGGCGATTGCCGTTTCCAACGGGAAAGAAAGGGACCTGAGTTGGACCAACTGATCCTGGCGAGCGAATGCGACGTAGTCAACGAGGTCATCTGCGCACCCGCCGACGTCAAAGAGCTTTTCGAATTCACGCATATCTTCTTCTCGATTGGTCCGCTCGAGTTCACCCGAACTGTCATCCTCTTCTTCCTGGCCGCCTTCATCGTTGTTGGCCTGCTGTTCTTTGGGCTCCGCAAACGTCGCATGGTTCCCACCAAGTTCGGCGTGGCCATCGAGTCGTTACTGGAGTTCGTGAGGGACGGGGTGGCGAAGGACATCATCGGGCCTGATGGCATCAAGTACGTTCCCTACCTGACCTCGATCTTCTTCTTCATCCTCGTCGGCAACCTCTTCGAGGTGACACCAGGGATCAACTTCCCGATCACATCCAGGATGGCGATTCCGGCGTTTCTAGCCATCGTCACGTACGTGATCTTTGTGGTCATGGGTTTCGCCAAGAACGGCTTTCGCTATTTCTTCGACACCGTCTGGCCCAAACACGTCCCTCTAGGACTGCGTTGGCTTGTAGGGATAATCGAGCTCGTCTCCATCTTCCTGCTCAGACCGTTCACGTTGGCAGTTCGGCTGTTCGCAAACATGGTGGCCGGTCACCTGATGCTGACCTTGTTGTTGGGTTCGGGGATCATCTTCCTGACCTCCTGGTCCGAGATCGGGTTGAAAGCTCTTGTCGGTTTGCCCTGGTACACCCTGGGCATTGCTATCTATCTGTTTGAGATAGTCGTCGCTGTTCTACAGGCATACATCTTCACTCTGCTGTCGGCTGTGTATATCCAGTCGTCAGTCCAATTCGAGCACTAAGGAGAAAGAATGGAAGGCAATATCGAGGTACTCAAGGGCGCTATCGCCCTCGTTGGGTACGGACTCGCGGCCGTCGGGCCCGGCATCGGCATCGGAATCGTGGTTGGCAACGCCATCACGGCCATGGCGCGCCAGCCTGAAATGGCAGGAACTATCCGAACCACGATGTTCCTCGGAATCGCATTCACCGAGGCTCTGGCTCTGATCGGTTTCGTGCTGTTCTTCATCGCCTAGAGGTAAAGAGATGCAGTTTCTGATCGCAGCGATGGTGTTAGCCCAAGAGGAGGGTGAATCATCATCCAACGTGAGCTTGGTTCTTCCAGAAACCAACGAACTCATCGCCGGGATCATCGCCTTTGCGATTGTCTTCTTCTTTGTCTGGAAGTGGGCGTTGCCCACTTTGAACAAGACACTCGAGAGTCGTCAGCAGGCGGTGTCGGGCGAGCTGGCCGATGCGGAGAAGGCGAAGGTGGAAGCCGAGAGTCTTCTTGCGGATTACAAGGCCCAAATGGCCGAGGCAAAGAGCGAGGGCAACAAGATCGTCGAAGACGCCCGGGTGTCTGCCGAGCAGATGAAGGCTGATGTGATATCCAAAGCCGAATCCGATGCCGACGGCATCCGTAACAAGGCTCGCGACGAGGCATCCACCGAGAAGTCCCGAGCACTCTCCGACGCCAAGTCGCAGGTGGGTGACATCTCAGTAGACCTTGCCGGCAAGATCGTGGGTGAGGCCCTCGACGCCGACGCTCACAAGGCGCTGATCGACCGCTATTTGGCGGACTTGGAGACCCTTTAGTGGACCATCGGATCTCGGGATACGCCAACGGAATCTTCGAGCTTGCCAAGGCCGAAGAGGAACTGGTGCGCGTCGAGGACGAGTTGTTCTCCGTTGCTCAGGCTCTGGATGACTCGAATGAGCTTCGGTCGACGTTGACGGATCCCCAGTTTCCAATGGATAAAAAGCATGCGCTTGTCAATGACCTCATCGGTGGTCGGGCATCGTCTCTAACGCTCGACCTGGTTCAGCTGATCGTCAGCCAGGGTCATGCATCCGAATTGTCTGCGATCGCTCGTGCCCTCGTGGAGACCGCCGCGGCATCACGTGATATGGCAGTGGCCGAGGTCCGGTCAGCGGTTGCGCTGGACGACGAGACGATTGAGCGTCTGGCCGCAGCGTTGGGTAAGGCCACAGGAAAGAATGTTGAAGTCAAGGTGGTCGTCGATGAGGCGGTCATCGGTGGCATCGTCGCCAGGGTGGGAGACACCGTGATCGATGGATCACTGGCCCGCCGCGTTGACTCACTACGCCAGGTCGTAGAGAGCTAGGAGTTTCATGACTGATTTGACCATCACTGCCGATCAGATAACTGAGTCGATACGCGCCCAGATCGAGGGCTGGGAGCCCGAGATAGGCAAAGAGACCGTCGGTTATGTGAGATCGATTGCAGATGGAGTAGCCCGTGTTGTGGGTCTTCCGAACGTGATGTCGTCAGAGCTTCTGGAGTTTCCCGGTGGTCTCATCGGGGTGACCCTCAACATCGATGAAGATGACCTCGGCGTCGTCTTTCTCGGTGAGTACACGCACATCGAAGAAGGAAACCCTGTCAAGCAGACCGGGACGGTTCTCTCCGTTCCCGTCGGCGACGCCCTACTCGGTCGTGTCATCGACCCGCTCGGAAACCCGATCGATGACAAGGGAACCATCGAAACTACCGAGCGCCGTCTTCTGGAGACCCAGGCGCCCTCCGTCGTCGAGCGCCAGCCTGTCACCGAACCGCTTCAGACCGGAATCAAGGCCATTGACTCGATGACACCCATCGGCCGCGGTCAACGGCAGTTGATCATTGGCGACCGTCAGACCGGCAAGACCGCGCTTCTTGTCGACACCATCATCAACCAGAAGCAGTATTGGGGCACCGACCAGGCCGTCAAGTGTATCTACGTTGCCATCGGCCAAAAGGCCTCCACTGTGGCCGAGGTTGTCCAGACCCTTGAAGAGCACGGTGCTATGGAGTACACGGTGGTGGTCAACGCCGCAGCTTCGGATGCCCCGGCGCTGCAGATGTATGCCCCGTACGCCGGATCGGCAATCGGCCAGCACTGGATGTACAAGGGCGAACACGCCTTGATCATGTTTGATGATCTATCCAAGCAAGCCGTTGCCTATCGCGAGATCTCGCTACTGCTGCGCCGACCACCCGGTCGTGAGGCCTATCCAGGTGACGTCTTCTACCTACATAGCCGTCTTCTCGAGCGTTGCGCCAAGCTCTCCGATGAGCTCGGTGCCGGCTCGTTGACCGGCCTTCCCGTCATCGAGACCAAGGCCGATGACATTTCGGCGTATATCCCTACCAACGTCATTTCGATCACCGATGGGCAGTGTTTCCTCAAGACCGACCTGTTCTTCCAGGGGGTGCGTCCCGCGATGGACGCCGGCGAGTCAGTTTCTCGCGTCGGTGGTGCCGCTCAGATCGCTGCCATGAAGAAGATTGCCGGTCCCTTGCGTCTCAACCTTGCCCAGTTTCGTGAGCTGGCCGCTTTTGCCGAGTTCGGTTCAGAGCTCGATGCCGCTTCGCTGGCCCAGCTGGAGCGTGGTCGTCGGGTCGTGGAGGTTCTCAAGCAGCCCCAATACGCACCGGTACCGGTCGAGGAGCAGGTTCTGACACTGTTTGCAGTTACCGAAGGTCACATGGACGACATTTCTGTCGGAGACATCCGCCGATTCGACTCTGAGCTCAGGGAGCACTTCAGGGCCCGTCATACCAATGTCCTGGCCACCATCTCCGAGACCGGCAAGCTCCCCGAGGGCGATGACATGGCCGAAGGTATCGCCACGTTCAAAGAGATCTTCGAAGCCTCTGAGACAACCGAGTAGTGGCCAGCGCTCAGCTTCGTGACACCCGACGCCGGATCAAGAGCGTCGAGGCGACCAAGAAGATCACCCGCGCCATGGAACTGATTGCGGCGAGCCGCATCCCCAAGGCCCAAGCCCGGGTTCACGGCTCCAAGCCTTACACGGCAAAGCTGATCGAGGTGATTGAGAATGTCGGAGCGGCGGGCGCCGGGGCCGGCCACAAGCTTCTCGAGCGCCGGGACTCGAAGAGAGTCGGGTTGCTGATCGTATCGTCCGACCGAGGATTGGCCGGTGCTTACGCATCGAGCATCATCCGTCTGGCCGAGAGCCGGGTGTTCGAATTGGAACGAGAAGGCAAGGACGTAATCATTTACGCGATAGGGAAAAAGGCCCTGTCCTACTTCCGCTATCGCGATTATCACATCGAGCAGGCCTACCTCGGAGTCACCGACACCCCTGGATACGGCGATGCCCGCGCGGTGGCCAACCGGGTTATGGAGGACTACGCCGTCGAACGCATCGATGCACTCGAAGCGTTCTACACGAGGTTCCAGTCGGCGATGAAGCAGGTGGCGACCCGTCAAGAGGTGCTCCCAATCACTCCACCGGAGATGGATGATGAAGAGGGTGCGATTCAAGTCTCTTATGGATTCGAACCATCGCCTGAGGAGATCCTCAACCGTCTTCTTCCCCGGTATGTCGAGGCAATCATTTTCAACATGTTGCTCGAGGCGTCGGCCTCGGAGCACAGCGCCAGACGTCGGGCAATGAAAGCCGCAACCGACAACGCGGAAGAGCTGATCAAGAATCTTACGGTCCAAGCCAACCGGGCCCGTCAGGCCGAGATCACCACGGCCATCACAGAGATCGTTGGTGGCGCCGAAGCTTTGGTGGAGTCCTGATGGGGCCCACTGACAAGTACCAGACAACCTCACGATGGAGCGAGCAATGAGTGACGCCAGTCACGACACGAAGAAAGGCGTTGGCCGGATCGTCAAGGTCGCTGGACCGGTTGTGGACGTTGAGTTCCCACCGGACAGCCTTCCTGAGATTCTCAACGCGATAGAGATCAACTTCAGTCTCCTCGGGGAGGATCTGATGGTCCTTGCCGAGGTGGCCCAGCATCTGGGCGGGTCAAAGATCCGTGCCATCGCGCTGGCACCAACGGACGGCATGACCCGTGGCGCCGAAGTGACCGATACCGGCTCGCCGATCATGGTGCCGGTCGGTGACCAGACTCTTGGTCACATCTTCAACGTTTGGGGGGACTCCCTCGACGCCCCCGACCAGGACTTCTCCGAGCCTCGCTGGCCGATTCATCGGACACCTCCGGCGTTTGCGGACGTGGAGCCTCAGAAGACCATCTTCGAAACCGGTATCAAGGTCCTCGACCTGATCTCTCCTTACCTCGAAGGTGGGAAGATCGGTCTCTTCGGCGGTGCTGGTGTCGGCAAGACGGTTCTGATTCAGGAAATGATCAACCGTGTCGCCACCCAGCATGGCGGTGTGTCTGTCTTCGCCGGTGTTGGTGAACGGACACGTGAAGGCAACGACCTCTTCCTGGAAATGCAGGAGTCGGGGGTCATCGACAAGGCCGCTCTCGTATTTGGCCAGATGGACGAGCCACCCGGTGTGCGTCTGCGTGTCGCTCTTTCTGCGCTGACGATGGCCGAGTACTTCCGTGACGTCCAGCAACAGGACGTCCTTCTCTTCATTGACAACATCTTCCGTTTCACCCAGGCGGGCTCCGAGGTGTCGACCCTGCTGGGACGCATGCCGTCCGAGGTTGGTTATCAGCCAAACCTGGCCGACGAGATGGGTGCCCTTCAGGAGCGGATTACGTCCCTGAAAGGCCGGTCGATCACATCGCTTCAGGCCATCTACGTGCCTGCGGACGACATCACCGACCCGGCGCCTCACACTGCGTTTGCCCACCTCGACGCGACCACTGTGCTGTCCCGCCCACTCACGGCCCTAGGTATCTATCCGGCCGTCGACCCCCTCGACTCTGCGAGCCGCGCCCTCGACCCACAGATCGTTGGTGAGGAGCACTACGAGGTGACAATCGAGGTGCAAAGAATCCTGCAGCGGTACAAGGATCTTCAGGACATCATCGCCATTCTTGGCATCGACGAACTGTCCGAGGAGGACAAGCTGGTCGTGGGTCGCGCCCGTCGCATCCAGCGCTTCCTGGCGCAGCCGATGTTCGTTGCTGAGCAGTTCACAGGTCAGGAAGGCATCTATACGTCGCTTGAGGAGACAATTGCCTCCTTCAAGGCCCTGATCGGTGGCGAGATGGACCAGTACCCGGAGCAGGCCTTCTACATGGTCGGAGGTCGTGAGGATGTCGAGCGCAAGGCCGCTGAAATGGAAGACACCGCCGCTTAGGCGCGTAGTGTCTCACTGATGGCCAACACTTTCCAGGTCGATGTGGTGTCCCCGGAGGCAACCATCTGGAGTGGGCAGGCAACGATTCTGATTGCCCGCACGCCAGAGGGAGAGCTCGGGATCATGGCGGACCACGAGCCCCTGATGGGGGCGCTGGCCACGGGTCCCGTCGAGATCGAAGAGGAATCTGGTGAACGGACCACCATTGGTGTCCAGGGTGGGTTTATCCAGGTTCTCAAGAACCAGGTGACGCTGATCACTGACCGCGCCCAGGTAACCGAGAGTCACGCCGACGCCAAAGAGGTAGCTCAGCGTCTTGCTGAAGAGGCCGAGACTGAAGAAGAGGCCGAGGCCGAGGACGTCTAAGCCCACCGGTCTCAAGAAGTGGTTCTTCCAAGCACCATCATGGATTTACCGGGCTCATCTCGGTTTCCTGATGGGGAAACGGCTCCTGATGATCGAGCACCGTGGACGAAGGAGCGGCAAGCTCTACCGCACTGTCATCGAGGTCGCGGGAAGACACCGTGACAAGGGTGAGTGGATCGTCACCGCCGGATTCGGGCCGAAGTCCGACTGGTACCTGAATCTCCAGGCAGGGACTCTCGAGGCCGTTTGGATTGGGTCGAGGTGCCACACCGCGAATGTGAGGTTTCTCGAGCCGATCGAGGCCGGTGGTTTGATGGGTGCGTATGAGCAGGCCCATCCCCGGACCGCAAGAAACCTGCTCGATTTGATGGGTGTTTCCTACGACGGCACCGACGAGGGCCGAGTTGAGATGATGAGACAGATTCCGATGGTTGCGTTCAGGCTCGACGAATTCGTTTAGCCGAAACTGGCGAAGTCGACGTTGGAGTCCAGTTTGTCCCGTTGGCTGGGTGGAGTGAACCCGGTGAGAAACTCGAATGCCTGAGTGAGGCTCGACAGTGTGTCGGCGCGCATTGTCTTGGCGACCCGTATTTGTGGCTCGCCATAAAGGCCCCAGGCGATGATGTTGGCGGCATGTTCGACAGCTTTGGTCTCCCAGGGCATGTCGGTGCCGGTCCAGCCGGCGAGCCCGCGCAGTTCCGCGAAGGCGGCCCTGTCGTCGACAGTCAGTGTGGCGTCTGCCCAGGCGTGCGCGAGCTCGTGAAGAACGTGGAAGCCTCGATTCGTGCACATCTCGATGATGTCACTCGACTCACTCCTCGTTCGCCAGACGCCATAGTTCTCTCCTGAGCCGCCACAGCGCTCCTTGTCGTTGTGGAATCGGATTTCGACGGCGGGAAGATCGAGACCGACCTGTTCAAACCGTCCCAGTGCCCATCCTGCGGTGGTCAGGTCGATTGGTTTGGTTGCGAAGACCACGATGTCTTGCTGAATCTCTGATTTGAGATCCTCAGCGGGAGTCGGGGGGAGTCCGGAGTTGGCAAGGAGAGTGAGAGCCACGGTGAGAGAGAGGATGCGTGCGGTCATGAACACACCGTCCGCCCCGGTGCGTGTAGCTCCGGTGTAGACGACGTGATGACGGCTCTACGTGGTACCTACGCCGATCATGCCGACAGTCGGACCAGGACCCAACGTGGCTGATACTGTTGGGCTGGGATGGACAAACTCCGGTTCCGGATTCTCGGCCCACTTGAGGTCACGTGTGGGGTAGAACCGATCGAACTGGGCAGCCCCAAACAACAAACAGTGCTCGCCGTGCTGCTTGCCTCGCCGAATCGGGTGGTGTCAACGGATCGCTTGGTCACTGAGATCTGGGGCGAGAATCCACCCGACCAGGCTGTCAATTCACTGCAGACCTATATCTCCCACATACGGGGGCTGTTGGGCGAGCATCCGAGCGGAGGGGAATGGATCGAAACGCAGCGTCCCGGATATCAGATATGTGTCCAACCCGGCCAACTCGACGCTCTTCAGTTTGCAGACGCTGTGGACGGTGGGACCGTCCTTGTCTCGACTCAGCCCGCAGAGGCGGCGCAGATCCTGAGGGAAGCGCTGGGACTCTGGCGTGGGGAAGCGTTTGTCGGCGTGGCAGACCATTTCCCGATGCTGCAGGCGGAGGCGATCCGGTTGAATGAGCTGCGGTTTACAGCACTCGAGTTGGCCATCGAGGCCGACCTGGCAATAGGCAATCATGGGTCTGTCATCGGTGAGCTCGAGATGCTGACCGCGGAGCATCCTTTGCGGGAGCACTTCTGGGTCTGGCTGATGACAGCGCTCTATCGATCTGGACGTCAGAGTGAGGCGCTCCGAGCGTTCCAGGCTGCCCGCAGGTCTCTCGGTGAGCTGGGGATCGAGCCTTCGCCAGAACTCCGGGAGCTAGAGGATCGTATCCTCCTCCAAGACCCGAATTTGGTGTGGTCGGGGCAAGACGCTCGGCCGAAGCACAACCTTCCAGCCCAGATATCTAGTTTCGTAGGGCGCCTAAAGGAGCGATCGGAGGTAACGAAGCTCATCCACGAGTCGAGGCTCGTGACGGTGACTGGCCCCGGGGGCTCGGGGAAGACCCGTTTGGCTCTGGAGGCCGCTGGTGATGTGGATCAGGAATTTCCAGAAGGTGTGTGGTTTGTCCCACTGGCTCCGCTTGGTGATGGCTCCTTGATAGCAACTGAGCTTGTCGGGATCGTGGGCCTCAGTCCTCCGCTCAACCGGGCCCATCTCGATGCCCTGTGCGATTTTCTCGCCGACCGCGCAACGTTGCTGGTGGTTGACAATTGCGAGCATCTTCTCGAGGAAGCGGCGAAGTTTGTCGTGACGGTGTTGTCAGCCGCGCCCGCCTTGAAGGTCCTCACTACGAGTAGAGAGCCCCTCGGCATCGCCGGAGAAGTGGTGTGGCCATTGCAGCCAATGGAGCTACCCGGCACCGGGGAGACGGTCGTCGGTGAGATTGTGAAGTCAGAGGCAGTTCGGCTGTTTGCAGAGCGAGCGACCGCGGCCCGACCGGCGTTCGGCATCGACGGCACAAATGCCGAGACCGTTGCCGACATCTGTCGTCGGCTCGATGGGTTGCCACTGGCCATTGAGCTGGCTGCTGCCCGTAGTAGCTCCTTGAGCGTCTACGACATTCACCTACACCTCGATGACCGGTTCAGGCTGCTCAAAGGTGGCGGCACCACAGCGCCACCCCGGCAGCAGACCCTTCTTGCTGCGGTGGAGTGGTCATACGAGCTGTTGGATGATCGTCATCGGGAGTTGTATCGGCGTCTCGCCGTTTTCCCTGCAGGTTTCACTCTCCACGGTGCCGAAGTGGTTGGGGCCATGGCGGGGATTGCTGAAGAGGATGTGCTAGATCTTCTCACCCATCTCGTCGCCCAATCACTCGTCAACGCAGAGGAGGCTCAGGTCAGCGTTCGCTACCGAATGCTGGAGTCGATCAGGGCACATGGGCTCGAGCTGCTTGAGCAGGCTGGCGAGTCCGACTCGGCACGAACAGCCCTCCTCAATTGGACTACAGAGTTGGCAGCTGAGGCAAGTCGCGAGATCCAAGGACCAGAGCAGCTGGCTTGGATCGCCAGGCTGGAGATCGAACACGACAACATCAGGGCGGCCCTCCGATGGGCTCTCGATGTCGACCCTCTCGCGGGCTTGGAAGTGATCACGTCAATGGCCGGGTTTTGGTGGCTCCACCCCTTGAGCCCAGCCCCAGGGGGCACTGCAAGAGCGAGGCCGTACCTTCAGGAAGGGGCTGCCTGGTTCCAGAGAATGATGGATGCAGCTGGAGAGACGGTGCCGACTTCACTTCGAGCCCGTGCTCTCCTCCGGGTCGGAGGTCTCCTCGATCTTCGACTTGGAAGAGTCCAAGAGGCCGAAGAGCACCTTAAAGAAGCGGAGTCACTGGCACGTCAATTGAACGATCCGCAAATCGAAGCCGGAGCGAACTTCTACCGGGCCTGGGCTACCTGGGACAGTGTCCCGCTCGCCGAAACGGCATCCCTTTGCCTTCGCGCCGCCCAACTGTATGGGTCGGCGGAAGATCCCGCGGGAGTGGCGCAGGCCAAGTTGTTTCAAGGCTACGCCCTGCTTTTGGCAGAGACGGAGAAGGAGGAGGCGGCTCACTTGATCCGGCAGTTCGACGACTGGGCCAGATCTACGGGCGCCCCCAGCGCCGTCGCGCACGCCAACGATTTCAGTGCAGTTGTCGCGATGCTGGACCGGAGCGCGGAGGATATTGCCGGTCTTGTGGAGGAGGCCCTGAGGCTCTTCTGTGAGATCGGCGCCCAGCCCTGCGTCAGCCATGTCCTTCAAACCGCTGCCATGCATGCTGCCGGCACGGGAAAACCCGAGCATGCCGCTCTCTTGATGGGAGCGGCTGATGACATTCACGAACGAACAGCCAAGGTGGCAATGGTGATGCCCGCCTGCAGAGATCGCGCGACATGGGTGGAGGAACTGGGTGCCGGATTCATGGACAGTGACGCGAGTAGAGCCGCATTTGAAGCAGGCCGCGCCCTTGGCTTCGACAAGTCCGTCGCGGTGGCCCTTGAGGGTCTGAGGGAGTGATCAGCCAGTTCTACTCAGGCGTCCCTTCCATACCCAAGGCCTGTCTGGCTGCAACCAGATCGGGCATGTCGAGCCCCTCGGTTAGTTTTCCATAAACCAGTCCTAGTCGATCCTGCCAGGCATCACCGTCGAGTCGGGCCAATCTGGTGAGGGCTCGCAATTCGACGAACCGCGTCTCGAAGGTTGCTGCCATGTCAACCGACTCTCGGAAGGAGACCGCGGCATCTTCCGCGCGACCTGCCATGAGAAGAATGTCCCCCTGGGTTATCAGCATCTCTCCGAGGAGACCCGTCGGCGGATCTGATGTCAGAGCCACGGCCTCGTCGATCATCTCGAGGGCGCGCTCGATGTCTCCCGTCATCGCGGCCACCGGTGCCCGCAGCTGGAGCAATGGTCCCCAGAAAATTGGCGGAGTTGGCAGCCGCTGGTAGATCTCTATCCCGTGTTCGATCTCGGCCATGCCCTTGTTTGGATCGCCACTAAAGGCCTCGACGACACCCAGCAGGACCATTGCCAAGGCGCGCCAGATTTGGTAGTCATATTGGTTGGCGAGGGCAAGCAACTCAGCAGCGTGTTGAGCAACCGAATCGAAGTCCTGAGTTGTCAACTTGAAGAAGGCCACGTGATACAGGGCATATGCCTTTGAGTAGCTATGACCAAGTTCAGTGGCATCCCGCAGGGCCTGATCCGCCCTTGCGGCTGCCTGCTCGGGGAATCCCTGCATCGCCAGCAAGAACGCAGATGTGGTCAGGGAGATAATCCCCGAATGTGGTCCAAGGCGAAATCGCTCGCTGCCCATCTCTGAGGGATCGAATGCCTCGACCGCCCGGTTGATGTACTGGAGTCCATCGTCGAGCGTCGTCGTGAAGGCCTTGCTGACTCCATAGACCAGGTTGGCATCCACAGCGAGCGTGGGGTCATCGGCATCCTCGGCGATCGCGAGGAGCTGTTCACCGATCTCCATGGCCTTGTCGAGGTCTCCGCGCAGTGTGTAGAAGGAGGCGAGGCTGCGTAACACTGGAAAGAGTTGTGGGGCGGCACCGGATTCCTCAGCATGTGCCATGGCATCCATGAATGCCATCTCGCCTTCTTCGGTGTATCCGCGAATCAACATGCGTGCCCGTGCCAGGCTGGTCTCGAGGGCGATCTGCTCTCTGGTCCGCTCCGGCGACTCTGGCTGGTCGGTCAGGGTGTCGAGAAGATCTTCTGCCAACAGGATGGCGCCCTGGTACCAGCCCTCGGTGTCGTACAGCATCCACATCGGATCGAAGAGCTCATGAAGGCGCTCGAGGTCTTCACGATCTCTCCAGAAACTCCACGCGATCTGGAGATTTTCGATCTCATCGGTCAGTCGTTGTCTGGCGTCATGGCGGTCTGACCCGGCGAAAGTGTCAGCCAGCAGCGAAGCGACGTCAGCGAAATGCGTTGCGTGGGCTTGCTTCCAGGTCTGGTGGCGGTCGGCATCCTCCACAGACCGTTCGGTGGAAAAGCGCCGAATTGTCTCTAACAACGAGAAGCGAGACATCCCCGATCGCGACTCTGTTTTGCGAACGAGGCTCTTGTCTACCAGCGACGCAAGGTCGTCCAGGGAGTCGTCCCCGGCTTGGATGCTCACTGTCACATCCTCAATGTCGCTGACTGTTGCACCTGCGAAAACAGCGAGCAGCTGGAGAAGGTCCCTCTCGCTGTCGCTGAGCAGCTCGTAACTCCAGGCGATCGTGTCCCGGAGCGTCTTCTGTCGTGCGGGTAAGTCGTAAGCGCCGCCCTTGAGGACGTCTAGCTGACGGCTGAGTCGCTCGTCGAGTTCACGTAGCGAGAACATTCGGAGCCTTGCGGCCGCCAACTCGAGGGCAAGAGGCAGACCGTCGAGTTGAACACAAATCGAGGCGATTATGGCGGCGTTGGCTTCCTCGATGCTGAAGTTGGGGATGTTCTGAGCGGCGCGTTCAGCGAATAGCTGCCCCGATTCTGAGTCAATGACTTCTTCGACACTGACATCTCCCATCCCGATGGTCGGAACTGAAAGGGGGTCGATGGGATAGAGCTGTTCACTACGGACTCGCAGGGGCTCACGACTCGTCGCGAGCACGCCGACACTCGGGCATGCTTGGAGCAACTCATCGATACTCAGTCCGATTGCCTCGATCTGTTCGAGGTTGTCCAGAATCAACAGGGTCGCGCGGTCGGCCAACCCTCGCTGCAGTGCATCGAGCGCCGACTCATCTGACGCCGAGTCGATTCCGACCACTCGAGCGATGTTGGCGAAGCTCTCGTCGATGGACGTCTCGGTGGAGAGGTCGACGAAGAATACACCTCCGCGGTAGCGGTCGACTTGTTCTGCTGCGGCCTGCAGTGCAAGACGGGTCTTGCCGGTTCCTCCCGGTCCGACCAGGGTCACAAGTCTTGAAGCGCTCTGATCGATCAGGCCTCGAATCTCTCCCAATTCCCGAGAGCGTCCGAGAAAAGAGGACGTTTGAGTGGGCAGGTTGTTTGGCGTGACGTCCAGAGTTGCCAGCGGAGGGAACCTCCCGGGATGGCCAGGAGCTGAGAGCTCGAAGATGTGCTCGGACTGTGAGAGATCCTTCAGCCGATGTTCCCCGAGGTCTCGCAGGTTCAACTCGGCACCTGGCTCGGTTGCATACTCCGTTGCAACGGCGGAGGAGATGAGAGTTTGTCCGCCATGACCAGCTGCCATCAACCGCGCGGTTCGATTCACGACTGGGCCGAAGTAGTCATCTCCGCGAACCTGAGTCTCGCCCTTGTGGATCCCGATCCTGGCCTTGATCGGTCCGGCTGTCTTCCAAGTTTGCCCTGAAAGCCCGAGTTGGATGCCTATTGCGGCATCGATTGCCGAAGCAACGTCGTCGAACACAGCCATGACACCGTCACCGGTCGTTTTGACCACGTCACCACCGGCCGACGCGATCTCGCCGCTGACAATTGAATCGTGATGCTCCAGGGCAGTCCGCATCTCCTCAGGCTGGCTCTCCCAAAGCCTCGTGCTGCCTTCGATGTCGGAAAACAGGAAAACGACTTCTCTTGAGGTGTGTCCTTTCACGGTCTCGACTCTATCCGGCGGGACTGCTGGTGAAGCTCGCCGCGAACTCTTCGATGGCCCGGGGAAGACCGTTCCCGATGGATCGAGCGATCACAGGGAAGAACATGGCTGAAAGCACTCCGGCACTCTCAACATCGAGCGTGACAAGGATGAGCGTCCCATCCCCGTCGTCGGACAGGTCGACGCGTATCGCCCCGCGTATCTCTGAATTCGCGATGTTGAGAACCATCATCCGTCCTTCTTCGCGGGCGTTGGGTGTTGCCTCACCGAGATACTTGGTGCCGGCGACGAAGGTCTCGAAAGTGAAGCCCTGAAGTCGGCCCAAATCGTCGATCAACGGGTCAATCACGCGGTCGACACCCCCGATGCCTTCCCATGTCGAGGGCCAATCAAGAGCTCTCCACACCTCGGATCTGTCTGCCGAGGTTTTGGAAGAATGACTGAAGGTGTCTTTGGGCACGGCGGCAACCTAACTAGGTTTCACTCCTGTTGCCGTCGCTGGGCCGTAACCTGTCTCCCGACCCCCTCCTTCAACAATGCTCATTGCACGCGACCTTCGTCTAGATGTCGGCACCCGGACCCTCGTCCGCGATGCCGCCTTCAGCGTGCAATCAGGCGATCGCATCGGGCTGGTCGGTCGTAACGGAGCGGGGAAGACGACGATGATGAGGTCGCTCATGGGCGATATCGAACCAACGGAGGGAACGGTTCTCCGGTCAGGTCGCATCGGATATTTCTCCCAGGAAGCTGCTCTTCCCGAACTGGATCATCCGGATGCCTCGGCGCTGGAGCGGATACTCATGGCCCGTGAGATCGGTGCGATGCAACGTCGGATCGAGGAGGCGAGGGCACGTCTCGACTCGCTGGAGGGTGAGGCGCGTGACCGTGGCATTGCACGTTTCTCCAGGCTTCATGACGACTTCGAGGCCAAAGGCGGCTTCCTTGCCGAGGCCGAAGCCAAGCGGATCGCTTCCAAGATCGGGATCGGAAACGATGAGCTTCATCAACCGGTGGTCACCATGTCAGGTGGGCAACGTCGTCGAGTCGAGTTGGCGAGGATCCTTTTTGCCGAAACCGACGTCCTCCTGCTGGATGAGCCCACCAACCACCTCGATCTCGACGCCAAGTCCTGGCTCATCGAGTTCCTGACGTCATACAAGGGCGGGATGTTGGTCGTTTCCCACGATCTTCCGCTCCTCGACGAGGCCATCACCGAGGTGTTGGCTTTGGAACATGGCGAGATCGAGCACTATCGCGGCAACTACTCCCACTACCTGGTTGAGCGTGATGCGCGCAGACAACGCAAGGCGCGGGAGAGGAAACACCAGGACGAGCACATCGCCCGACTCGAGGAGAATATCCGTCGCTTCAAGGGAACCACCGAGAAGATGGCCAAGGTCGCGCGGGCCATGGAAACACGAGTTGATCGCATGAAACGTGAGCTGGTTCAGGTGCAGAAGGGCGGCAAGAAGATTCGGGTCACCTTCCCCCAACCCGAGCCGTCTGGAAGGGTTCCTCTCGCCGCCACCGGTCTGGCCAAGGCTTTCGGCGAGAACGTCGTGTTTCTCGACATCGAGTTTGCCGTGGAACGAGGCGAGCGGATGCTTCTCGTCGGGCTCAACGGTGCAGGGAAGACAACCCTTCTCAGGATTCTGGCCGGTGTCGAGACCACTGATCTCGGGGAGGTGTCACTCGGACACAAGGCGACCCTCGGCTACTACGCGCAGGAGCACGAGCAGATCCTGGGCGGCGTGACTGTTCTTGATCACATGAGAGAAGCGGCTCGGCTACCCGACCAGACTCTTCGAACCCTTCTCGGAACCTTCCTGCTAGCGGACAAGGTCGAACAGGATGCATCGACCCTCTCTGGAGGGGAAAAGACAAAGCTGGCACTGGCGATGCTGGTTGCCTCGCAGCCGAATGTTCTTCTTCTCGACGAGCCCACCAACAACCTCGATCCTCAGGCGAAAGAGGCACTCCTCGATGCTCTGACCATCTACGAGGGAACTGTGGTCCTCGTCAGTCACGACACGGACTTCGTCGCCCAGTTGGCTCCCGACCGCGCGGTTCTCATGCCCGACGGCGAGATGCGCTTCTTCGACGAGGAGCTTCTCGATCTAGTCGCTCTCGCTTGATTCGACGACGTGATGAGCAATGGCCTCGTGAGCGTCGGTGAGACCGTGGGGGTCGATGTGGATCACCGCGGTGACAGGGAAGGTATAGCGATGGTGGAGGGCATGCTCCACGTCGAGAGCAACCTCATGACCGGCCCCGACGGTCAGATCAGGGTCGACGCAAACGGAGGCAGTGACCCTCAGGGTGTGGCCTTGCCATCGCACACGTAGGTCAGCCAGGTCACGAACACCTTCGACGCTCCGGACGGTCGAGTCCACCTGATCCACGATCTCAGGCTCGATGCCGTCGAGAATTCGTCGTGACATTCGGCGGGCCGATCGGGCAAGGAGCCAGAGGATCCCGACTCCGACGATCAGCCCGGCGACCGGATCGACCCATGCCGCCCCAAAGGCCGCGCCGATTGCAGCGACGACCACTGCCAGAGATGTCAAGGCATCGGTTCGAGCATGTTGACCGTCGGTGACGAGTGCCTCGGATCCGATGGAGCGCCCGACCTTGATCCGGTAGCGGGCAACGAACTCGTTTCCGAGCGCCCCGACGATGCCGGCGGCCATTACCCAGGGGATGTGATCGATGAGTCGTGGCTCGAACAGTCGGCTCACCGACTCCCAGATCACGAGGATGGCCGACAAGCCAATGGCCGCGACGATCACCAAGCCGGCGACGTCCTCGAGCCTGTGAAAGCCGTAGGTGTACCGGTTGGTTGACTGCCGACGCCCTATTGAGAATGCAATCCACAACGGAATCGCGGTCAACGCATCGGTGAGGTTGTGCAGGGTGTCGGAGAAGAGGGCAACGGAACCACTGAGAACCACGATTGCCGCTTGAAATAGAGCGGTGGCACCGAGGGCGAGAAGTGAGATCTTGGTGGCGCGAATCCCTTCGGCTCCGGAGTCAAGGATGATCTGATGACCTCCGTCATGGTCGTGCCCATGACTCACTCGAGGACCAACATCGTGCTCATGGTTGGGGACGTTAGACGGAGCGGGAAGACCCTCTCGACCAGGGACAACCGACGGACCCAAGACAAGCAGGCCAATAGACAAACGAACGTTCGTTTGTCTAACATCGGGAATATGACAGTTGAGGAAAAGTTTGAGTTGCTCATTGATGCCGAGGAGAAGATCGAGCCATCGGATTGGATGCCGGATGGTTATCGGAAGACGTTGATTCGTCAGATCGCCCAGCACGCCCATTCCGAAGTGATCGGCATGCAGCCTGAGGGCAACTGGATTACTCGTGCACCAACGCTGCACCGCAAGGCAATTCTCATCGCCAAGGTGCAGGACGAAGCCGGTCATGGGCTGTATCTGTATTCAGCTGCCGAGACACTGGGCGTTCGACGAGACGAGCTGCAGGAGCTGCTTCATCAGGGCAAGCACAAGTACTCGTCGATCTTCAATTACCCCACGCTCAGTTGGGCCGACATGGGGACCATCGGATGGCTGGTGGACGGCGCCGCCATCACTAACCAGGTAATGCTCACTCGGGGCTCGTACGGTCCATACGCCCGGGCGATGGTGCGAATCTGCAAAGAGGAGTCTTTCCATCAACGGCAGGGCTATGAGTTGCTGATCAGGCTCTGTCAGGGCTCACCGGAGCAGAAGGCCATGGCCCAGGACTCGATCAATCGGTGGTGGTGGCCTGCCCTGATGATGTTTGGGCCCCACGACAGCGAATCGACGCACACCGAGCAGTCAATGAAATGGAAGATCAAGAGGGTGTCCAACGACGACCTTCGTCAGCAATTCGTCGACATGACTGTGCGACAGGCCGAATACCTGGGTCTCGAGCTGCCCGACCCTGATCTGGCATGGAATGAGGAGCGCGGCCACTACGACTTCGGGGAGATCGACTGGGATGAGTTCTGGCAGGTGGTCAAGGGCGATGGCCCGATGAATCGGGAACGCGTTGCCCACAAGGTGAAGGCTTGGGAGGACGGAGCTTGGGTCCGTGAGGCTGCCATTGCCCACGCCGAGAAGAGTGCGGCCCGGACGGCGGCCTGAGGAGGATTGACCAATGACATACGACGTTCCGATTGCCCCCGGTGAGAAAGCAGAGATCGACGAGACCACGGAGCTGAGCGGTGAGAGTTGGCCAATGTGGGAGGTATTTGTCAGGGCTCAGAGGGGAATCTCTCACATTCACATAGGGAGCTTGCACGCTCCGGACGCGAGGATGGCGCTGGAGAACGCCCGCGACGTGTACACGAGACGTGGTGAAGGAGTGAGCATTTGGGTGGTCCCCAGCACCGAGGTTCATGCCTTCGAGCCCGATGCCGCGGCTGACTACGTCGAGGCAAACGAGAAGGTCTACCGATTGGCCACCCACTACGAGATCCCCGAGGAAGTGGGTCAGATGTGAGTGCTGATCAGGTCGTCAGCGTTGCTCCCCAGGGCACTCCAGCCCCCGATCCGGGTGACCGGTTCACGATGCTGATGGCACACGCCGATGACAACATGGTGCTGGCCCAGAGACTCAGCGAGTTGATCTCATATGCACCTGAGTTGGAAATCGATATCGCTCTCGGCAACATCGCACTCGATCATCTTGGCGTCGCCAGGGCTCTCTACTCACACGCCGGGGACATCGAAGGTGAGGGGCGAACCGAAGACGACCTGGCCATGTCGAGGTCCGAGCGGGAGTACACGAATCTCCTCCTGGTCGAACAACCCAACGGAGACTTCGCTCACACAATGGCGCGCCAACTCTTCTTTGACGCATATCAGATGGAATGCTGGAAAGAACTCTCGAAAGCCGATGATGAGACCCTGGCCGGCATTGCCGGAAGGGCACTCAAGGAGGCGACCTATCACTTGCGTTTCTCCTCGGGTTGGATCATCCGGTTAGGCGACGGCACGGAGGAATCGCATCTGAGAGCCCAGGCCGCTATCGATGATCTCTGGCAATACACCGCGGAGATGTTCGAAGATGAGGCCGAGAAGTATGAGCGAGCATGGGCGGTGACAATCTCCGAGATCATGGGTGGGGCCAAGCTCGATGTCCCCGACGACCCTTATCAGCGGACCGGAGGACGAAGCGGGTTCCACACAGAAGTTCTCGGAACATTGCTGGCCGATATGCAGTGGATGCAACGCAGCTACCCGGGCCTGCAATGGTGACCACTGCCACTTTCAGCATTGTTACCGCCAGGAAGCTGGCAGCGTCGGTAGTGGACCCGGAGATCCCGGTTCTCACCATCGAAGACCTCGGGATTCTCAGATCTGTCGAGATAACCCAGGATGGCATTGTTGTCACGATCACGCCGACCTACTCGGGATGCCCTGCAATTCGGCAGATCGAAGATGACATCGTCAAAGCCTTCATGTCCGCAGGCATCGAGAGCGTCGAAGTCCAGACCGTTCACTACCCGGCGTGGTCAACGTCCTGGATCAGCGATGATGGACACAAGAAGCTCGAGGAATTCGGGATTGCTCCGCCGGGCCCCGAACAGGATGTCACGTGCCCTCGTTGCGATGCAGCCAGCCCGAAGCTGATCGCGCGTTTCGGTTCCACGGCATGCAAAGCGCTCATGGTTTGCTCTTCTTGCGGGGAGCCATTCGACTACCTCAAGCAGTTCTGATGTCTGAGTTGGAGTTCTACAGGTTGCGCGTGACCGAGGTGAGCCCACTCACCGAGGACTCCGTGAGCGTCACTTTCGATGTTCCCGAAGACCTGTCCGAGGTATTTGCCTATCTGCCAGGTCAGCATGTGACAATTCGGGCAATGCTCGACGGTGAGGACGTCCGCCGCTCCTACTCGATCTGTGCAAATGCCAACTCGGGCAAGCTACGTGTCGGGATAAAGCGTCTCCAGGCTGGTGCATTCAGCACCTACGCCACCTCAGGGCTCATGGCAGGTGATGTGCTCGATGTGATGTCACCGGTCGGTCAGTTCACGGTCGATATCGACCCGACCAAGAAGCGTCGTGCCGTCGCCATCGCAGCTGGTTCCGGGATCACACCGGTGATCTCAATCATCGCTACCTCTCTGGAGAGCGAGCCAGCGGCGAGCTGGACTCTTCTCTTTGGTAACAAGACAGCCAACAGCATCATGTTTCTCGAAGAACTGGAAGGGCTGAAAGACCGTTACCGCGACCGGTTTCAGCTGTTTCATCTGCTCAGCAGGGAGGGTTCCGACGTGCCACTGCTCTCGGGACGAATCGATGAGGCCAAGATCCGCACGATTCATGACCGTCTCCTCGGTTCGGCACCTGTCGACGATTGGTATCTCTGCGGTCCCTACGACATTGTGATGATGGCACGTGAGACCCTTGGCGACCTTGGGGTGTCAGACGACCACATCCACGACGAGCTCTTCTTCGCCGGTCCCCTAGATCCATCGACACTGCCCCCAGAGCCGCCGCCCGGAAAAGGCTCGGTCGAGCTGACCGTGATCCTGGATGGCCGAGCCGTGAACACCACGATGTCATCGGAGACCTCGATCCTCGATGCCGCCCTCAGGGTGCGGTCCGAGTTGCCCTTCTCCTGCAAGGGAGGAATGTGCGCCACTTGCAAAGGGAGAATTGAGGAAGGTGAGGTGAAAATGGACAAGAATTACGCCTTGATCGACTCCGAGGTCCAAGCCGGGTACGTCCTCACGTGTCAGTCGCACCCGCTCTCTGACCGTGTCGTCGTTCGATACGACCACCGCTAGTGGTCTGTCGCACAAATGGTGTGAGGGTGTCTCCGAGACATCGGTGCTCGATTCGCCAGGACGCACAACGAAGGCGCACCCGTAGGTGCGTCAAGGCGGAGGACGCAGCGAGCGACGCCGAGGGCCGGAGAGACACCGCAATCATTTGTAAGATGGGCCACTAGTGGTCACTGTCAGGAATTCCAGGTCTGACGTCATCGATGCCGCCGGCCGTTTGTTCGCCGAACGGGGTTATCACGGCACCTCGATGAGGGAGCTTGGCAAAGAACTTGGCTTGTTGGGCTCTTCTCTCTACTCCCATGTCGAGTCGAAACAGGATCTGCTCGTGGAGGTCGTGGAGGAGGGTGCCCGACTGTTCCAGGCATCGGCGGAACAGGCCCTATCGATTGAGGGAAAGGCGCGTGTCCGTTTTGATGCCCTCGTCGTCGGGCATGTGGACGTTGTCATGGACAACGTGGATGTCGCTCGTACTTTCCTCAACGAAGCCAGGATGCTCGACATCGATCATCGCCAACGTGTGATCGAAGTCCGTGATCATTACGAAGGGGTATTTCGGTCGGTCCTGGATGAAGGGATCAGAGATGGTTCCTTTCGGTTCGACATCGACCCGAAGACCACCTCCATCTTCATCCTGTCGGTCCTCAACGCCCTGGAGCGCTGGTATGACCCCACGGGACCGATCGACAGGCAGGGCTTGGCGAATGGGCTGAAGCGCTTTGTGATCGATGGAATCGCCTAACGTTTCGCCTAACGTCCATCTGTCAACTGGTCAACTTGGTGCACTGTTAGGGTTTCGATCCAGTTCGGAACAGGAGTAGCAGATGGTTGGAAGACCCGGAATGAGAAGAACCGCTCGTCGTACCTCGAGACGCACGTCACGCCGGGTCAGCCGACGACAGAATGCGATGTACTCCGACCCTGAGCCTGCCCAGCAGGCGCCACCACCCGAGGCGCCTCCCGCCCCGCCCCCGGAGCCAGCGGCGGCGGTTGAGGAAGACAAGTACGCCAAGCTCAAGGAAGCCAAAGAGCTCCTCGACGCTGGGATCCTCACTGATGACGAGTTTGCCGCGGAGAAGGCAAAGATTCTCGGCTGACGGCCGCGATCGGTCGCGCCTACCGCAGCGATCGTGAATGAGTCATGAAAGTAGTTCTCGCATATTCCGGTGGTCTCGATACATCGGTGATCCTGGCCTGGCTCAAAGAGGAATATGACGCCGACGTGATCGCCTACACGGCCGATGTCGGTCAGGGCGACGAAGTTGGCGAGGCCAGAGAGAAGGCACTATCCACCGGGGCATCCGCCGCTGTGGTGGATGATCTCAAGCACGTCTTTGTAACCGAGGCTGTCTTCCCCGCGATTCGGGCTGCCGCGGTCTACGAGAGCGAGTATCTCCTGGGAACCTCACTGGCGCGGCCCATAATCACTCAGGGTCTCGTGGCCACCGCCCGGGAGTTCGGTGCTGATGCCATTTCGCACGGAGCCACCGGCAAGGGAAACGACCAGGTGCGCTTCGAGTTGTCTAGCGCGGCCCTGGCACCTGACTTGAAGACCATCGCCCCCTGGCGCGAATGGGACCTTGGCGGTCGCTCAGATCTGATGGCATATGCCGAGGAGCGAGGGATCCCGGTCCCGGTGACAAAGAAGGCTCCCTATTCGATGGATTCCAACCTCCTTCATATTTCATATGAAGGAGGCGTGTTGGAGGATCCGTGGGTCTCTCCGCCTTCCGACATGTTCAAGATGACCGTCGACCCTTCGGATGCTCCTGACGATGCCCAAGAGTTGGTCATCGGGTTTGAGTCCGGAACACCCGTTTCTATCGACGGTGCTCGTCTCGATCCCGTCGACCTACTCACGAGCCTCAATGAAATCGCCGGTCGGCACGGTGTCGGTCGTGTCGACATCGTCGAGAACCGTTTTGTCGGAATCAAGAGCCGTGGTGTCTATGAGACACCGGGAGGGACATTGCTCCATGCCGGGCGCAGGGCCGTCGAGTCGATCACCCTCGATCGTGAAGTTCTTTCGCTTCGTGATGAGCTTGCTCTGCGTTATGCCAGGATCGTCTACAACGGCTTCTGGTTCTCCCCCGAGAGGCAAGCTCTTCAGGAGACTATGGACTCGATTCAGGAACCTGTCACCGGTGAGGCACGTCTGGTCCTGTTCAGAGGTGCGGTTCGTGTTCTGGGCCGGCGGTCGCCAAATAGCCTGTACAACGTGGACATAGCCACCTTCGAGGCCGAAGATGTCTATCGCCAGGCTGATGCTGAGGGTTTCATCAACCTCAATGCACTGCGGATTCGCGGTTACGGCATGGGAACGAGCGAATGACCCCCTTCGTATGACATTGTGGGGTGGTCGGTTTGGGGGCTCGGTGTCGGATGGAACGTGGGGTTTCACCACCGACGACATCGATCGCCGTCTCCTGGTGGTCGATGTCGAGGGCTCTATCGCCCACGTCGGGATGCTGGGTGCAAGCGAGGTGATCGAATCCGATGATGCAGACATCCTTACCGATGGGCTCAATGTGATTCTGGCGGAGGCCGAGTCAGGGGACTTCACGTTTCTGGACACTGACGAAGACGTTCACAGTGCAGTCGAGCGCAGATTGGGTGAGATCGTCGGGGAGTTGGCAGGCAAGCTTCATACGGGACGGTCTCGCAACGACCAGGTAGCCCTCGATCTCCGCCTGTATCTGAGAGTCGCCGGGAAGCAACGCAGAGGCCAGCTTCATGAGTTCGCCGGGACACTCACCGCGATAGCCGAAGCTCATGCCGAGACCATTGTTCCCTCCTATACGCATCTTCAGCAGGCCCAATCCACGACCCTCGGTCATCATCTGCTGGCTTACGCGTGGATGGCCCTGCGGGCTGCAGAGCGATTCTCCGATGCCGCCAAGAGGATCGAGGTCTCACCTCTTGGGGCCGGGGCATCGGCCGGGTCGTCCCTGCCTCTAGATGGCGAAGCTGTGGCCACCCGGCTCGGGCTCCGTGGCGCCATTCCCAATTCGTTGGATGCGGTCGGGTCGAGGGACTTTGTTTCGGAATACGTGTTCTGTTGTGCCCAGTCCATGATCGACCTGTCGAGACTGGCCGAGGAGATAGTTCTTTGGGCCACCAAGGAGTTCGGGTGGGTGACGCTGGCGGACGATGTGAGCACCGGGTCGTCGGCGTTGCCACAGAAGCGAAACCCCGATATTGCGGAACTGGTTCGAGGGAGGGCTGCAGTCGTCTCCGGCGACATGGTCGCAATCCTCTCTCTTCAGAAGGGGCTGCCGCTTGCCTACAACAGGGATCTTCAGGAGGACAAGGGGATAGTGTTTCATGCCGATGACGTCCTCGCTTCAGCCTTGAGCGCGATGAAGGAACTGCTCAACGGCCTCGAGTTCGATCCGCCGGCCCCCGGTCCCGAAACTGCCAGTCTTGATCTAGCCGAAGCGCTTGTCAGGAAAGGTGTTCCCTTCCGGGAAGCTCACAATCGTGTCGGTGAGTTGGTGGCCCTTCTCGAAGACGAGGGGCGGACATTGTCCGATGCATCGGTCGAGGATTTGCTCGAGATAGATGGCCGGTTCGAGGAAACGGACCTGAACCTTCTCGACCCGACCAACTCGATCAGGGCGCGTGCCACTTACGGATCAGGCAGCCCCGACTCGGTGCGGGCTCAGATCGCTGAGATCCGGAAACAACTCTGAGGCTCAGCCACCGTTGGACGAGGCTTCCTCAACTGTCCAGGTGCCATGAGACCTGATGAGCTGAGAGAGGTCTCCGTCTCCAAAACGATCTTTGGCCTTCTCTAGCTGAGCGTTGAGCTCGGTGTCATAGGCCGGACGTTGGACATTGCGAAAGATCCCGAGAGGGGTCGGCCCATAAGGACCGTGAGACAACCGACTGAGTGCAAAAGCTATAGCTGGCTCAGGCCTTGTCTCGTCGTGAACCAGAATTGCGGTCGGATCGATCGAAGACGAGTCGACAACCGTTGCTTCTCCGTCGCGCATGACGACGGCCTTGGAGCCGCCGTCGAAGACTATGGGTTTGCCGTGCTCGAGATCGATTCGATTGTGAACGCGCTCCTCCTTGCCCGTGATCTGAATAAACGCCTTGTCGTTGAATACGTTGCAGTTTTGATAGATCTCGATGAACGCGGAACCTTCGTGCTCGTAGGCGGCCTTGAGCACACCCTGAGTGTGGTTCCGGTCCATGTCGAGCGTGCGAGCCACGAAGCTGGCCTCGGCCCCAAGAGCCAGGGACACCGGGTTGAACGGGTAGTCGATCGACCCGAACGGGGAGGATTTGGTTGTCTTACCCACCTCTGAGGTTGGGGAGTATTGACCTTTGGTCAACCCATAAATCTGGTTGTTGAACAGAAGGATGTTCAGGTTGACGTTGCGACGCAACGCGTGGATCAGGTGATTGCCCCCGATCGAAAGCGCATCGCCATCGCCGGTGATCACCCACACGGAAAGGTCGGGACGTGTGCTGGCAACACCCGAGGCAATTGCCGGAGCCCTTCCATGGATTGAGTGCATCCCGTATGTGTTCATGTAATAGGGGAATCTCGAGGAGCAACCGATACCGGAGATGAAGACAAACTCCTCACGTGGCCGTCCGAGGGCCGCCACGAATTGCTGAACGGACGCGAGGATCGTGTAATCACCACATCCAGGGCACCAGCGAACCTCCTGATCGGTCTGGAAGTCGCCTCTCGTGTATGAGCGGGTGGTCATTTGATCATCTCCAGAATCTTGTCCGAGACCTCTGAAACTTTGAACGGTTCGGCGGCGACCTTGTTCAGACCGGTGGCGTCTATGAGAAACTCTGCCCGGATCACCTTCAGCAACTGCCCTGTGTTGAGTTCGGGTATCAGGATCTTCTCGTAGCCACGGAGGATGTCCCCGAGGTTGTTGGGCAGCGGGTTGAGATGTCTCAGCTGCACGCATGCCACCTTGTGCCCATCGAGACGGACCCGGCGGGCGGCGGCACGGATCGCCCCAAAAGTCGAACCCCATCCCAGGACCAGGATCTCGGCGTCCTCTTCACCATCGACTTCCAATTGGGGTATGTCGTTGGCGATGTTGGCCACCTTCCACGCCCTGGTGTCGGTCATCAGCTGGTGATTGATCGGGTCGTATGAGACATCACCGGAAAGGGCGTCCTTTTCCAGTCCACCCACCCGATGCTCGAGGCCGGCCGTTCCAGGGATCGCCCACGGCCGGGCGAAAGTGTCGATATTTCGCATGTAGGGGAGGAAGGTCCCATCGGGCCCATTTGGATGCTTGGCGTACTCGGTGTCTATCTCGGAGATGGAATCGAGGTCAGGCAGGAGCCAGGGCTCGGAGGCGTTGGCCACGGAGTTGTCGCTCAACAAGATCACCGGGGTCATGTATTTGACCGCGATCCGGGCTGCCTCGATTGCCATGAGGAAGGCTTCTGAGGGTGTCGGAATGGCCAACACTGGCAATGGCGACTCACCGTGGCGACCGTACAGCGAGAAGAGAAGATCAGACTGTTCCGGCTTGGTCGGCAAACCCGTGGACGGTCCGCCCCGTTGCACGTTGATGACGATCATCGGAAGCTCGAGCATGAAGGCAAGCGAAATACCCTCACTTTTCAGGGCGATTCCCGGCCCCGACGATCCTGTGACAGCCAGATTGCCGGCAAACGCAGCCCCGATAGTTGCGCCCACAGCTGCGATCTCGTCTTCGGCCTGGAAGGTCCTGACCCCAAAGTTCTTGTGATGAGACAGCTCGTGCAGAATGTCCGATGCCGGTGTGATGGGGTAGGTGCCGTAGAACAGTGGAAGCCCCGACTTTCGGGAGGCGGCGATCAATCCCCAAGCAAGAGCCGTGTTGCCATTCACGTTCGTGTATGTGCCCGGCTTGAGGGCGGCCGGCTTGACTTCAAAGGTGTTCTTGGTGGCCTCGGTGGTGATTCCGAAGTTGTATCCGGCCTGGAAAGCAGCGATGTTGGCCGCAGCCACCTCTTCTTTTTTTCCGAACTTCTTTTCGATCCAATCGACTGTTGGTTCGGTTGGCCGATTGAAAAGCCATGCCATCAGACCGAGAGCAAAGAGGTTCTTTGAGCGCAGGACGTTACGCCCCTTCACACCTGTGTCCTTGACGGCTTCCTTCGTGAGGTCGTCCATCGGAACCTTGATCACTCTGTACCCCTTTAGGGAGTCATCATCGAGAGGGTCGGATTCGTAACCGGCCTTTGCGAGGTTGCGCTCATCGAAAGCGTCGGTGTTGACGATGAGGGTCCCACCCTGACGCAGATCCTTGAGGTTGGTCATCAGGGCAGCCGGATTCATCGCGACGAGACAATCGGGTTGATCACCCGCGGTGAGAATGTCGTAGTCCGCAATCTGGACCTGAAAGCTCGAAACACCAGGCAGGGTTCCGGCGGGGGCCCGGATCTCCGCCGGGAAGTCGGGAAGCGTGGCGAGGTCGTTTCCGAAGAGAGCCGAAGCATCGGTGAACCTGTTGCCGGCCAGCTGCATGCCGTCACCTGAATCTCCGGCGAATCGGACTACAAGCTTGTCCAGCGTTTCTGTTGGGGTTGTTGAGGGGTCCGCCGTGGCGATCTCGTCGGCCATCTGGTCACCTCCTTTTGGATGGGTTGCTGCGCGCGGGCGCCTCTCTCAAGTTGAGGGAGACCTGGAACCGCATAGTTTGTGTTTGGTCAATCCAAGTCTATCCACCCTGAGGCTTAGGTGAACTGATTGGGGCAGGTTCGAATCCGACTATTCCCTCCGTCTCGAGAGCCCGGCCAAACGCAATCAAGGCCGGCTCAGAATTCCTCGCTCCTATCAGCTGAAGCGAGGCGGGCGGCCGCCCGCGATGTGCCCGTCCTGTTCCTGGCAGGGGGAGGGCAAGCGCGGGATTGAGAGTGTGGTTCACCAGGGCCGAGAAGTAAGAAAGAACGCCTCGATAGTGCCGATCTCCGATGAGCTCCTTTCCTATGACTTTCCGTCTGACCGGGACGGTTGGTGTGATGAGGAAGTCCACCGTTGTGAGGGCATCGGAGAACCTGGCCCGCATTTGCTCCTGCCATGCCCGGGCCTCCTCGCCCTCGGCCTCGGTCACCAGATCACTGTCGGCGAGTCTTCTGGCTACATCTTCCCCATAGATTTCGTTCTGCCGGCGAAACCCGGCATGCACGTCGCGGACCTCTGCCGCAATGGCATTCCAGAGTTGGATAGAAGGCTCCACATCTGGCATGTCGATCGTGTGCACCTCGTGTCCAATGGCCCGAAGCGTCTCGACCGCAGTAGTGAATTCACCTGCGATGTCATCGTCGGTTGGGCTCGTCTCGTACCAGGGTTGGGGGATCCCCAGTCTCAGCGACCTTTCCTCCGGTGCTGGCGTTGGGTCAGCCGACATTTCTCTGTAGGCGAGATCGATGTTCTCCATCGAGTTGGCCAGTGGCCCTACCGTGTCGATGGAGCTCACCAATGGGAAGACCCCGTTTAGCGGAATCCGACCGTGGGTCACTTTCAACCCGTATATGCCGCATAACGCTGCAGGCACACGGACGGAACCACCGGTGTCGGTTCCGATGGCGATTGGCGTGATACCGGCGGCGACCGCCACCGCTGATCCGCCGGATGAGCCGCCGGGGGAGGTGGTCGGATCCCAAGGATTGCGGACAGCCCCCCAATGGGGGTTCTCGGACGAAAAACCGAATGCCCACTCGTGAAGACCGGTCCTTCCGATGATGACGGCACCGGCCCTCTCCAGCCTTTCGACACATGCTGCGTTCGTTTCTGCTTTCTTGCGATAGAACTGTGATCCGGCAGTGGTTACCCGATCCTTCTGATCGATCAGATCCTTGAGTGCGACCGGAACACCAGCAAGTGGTCGGACGTCGTCGCCACTGCTGATCCTGGAGTCGATTGTGTGAGCTCGGTTCAGAGCTCCTTCGTCATCGATCGATATGAAGACGTTGAGTGTCGCCTGGTTTGAGTGGGCAGCGTCGAGCGCTGTCTTAACACGGGTGACGGCAGAGACCCAAGACACCTCGTCAACGCTAGACCACTAGCGTTTTGCGCGATCAGCTCTCGTAGGTCAGCCCGCGGTGTGATGGAACAAGCGAAACCCAGGGCTTACCCACGGGGACCGGGATGATCTCGCCGTTGGCGTCTTTGAGGATGAACCAGTCTTGTTCCGAGTCGCGTTCCCATGTTCCTTCAGTGACTCGTCCGTCGGCAAAGACGAAAGCCTTGCCGGTGCCTGTAGTACGGGAGCTGGGCAAGGGCTTTCCGGAAACACCCGCGGGAGGAAACGCGGTGTATTGCTCAACGTAGAGTGCAACCATGACGGGTACCCCCATCGGGCTTTCGGTCCCGTCCTCATCGATGAAGGTCCCCTCCTGGCCGTTGACGGTCCTGAGCCAAAGTTCGGACACCTCATCCCACTTCCAGATGACCGATGTGCCCGAGAAGTCGATGTCAACCGATGTCACCGGATCGGAGTTGTCAGACATCAGGCCAAATTCCCAGATGGGACCGGTCGGAGGTTCGTCCGGATATCCACGCCCTGTGGAGACCTCCCGTAGAAGCTCAGTGTTGACGTAGAGGTTGTGTGGAGCGCTTCGGCTGGAGATTCGAAATGTGGAAGGTGGTCCAGTCTCACCGACCAGATTCACGTCCTTCGAGACGATGAGGCTGCGTACCCATGCTTGGGCGCCGGAGATGGCGAATGTGGGCTCGTTGAACGCACTCAGAAGGGTGGGATCGGTCGGACGACCGGACCGCATCGGGCCGAGGTAATCGGCGTCGCTTTCGTGCCAGATCGAGATGTAGCGCGTGATTCCCTCAACGCGGAGCTCGATGATCATGTCGGCGAGATCTATGCCCGATTGGGGGTTGGCCCTGGGGTGGTTGTCGATCTTGACGGCGAGAAGCCTGCGATTGAGAAGCTCAGGATCGTCGACTGGAAGACCATTTATCAGCGACGTGTCCCGATCGTCGATGATTGTCGTGGTTGGTGGAATCGTCGTTGTGGACGTGGTTGTGGTCGTCGTTGTGGACGTGGTCGTCGTCGGCTCGGTTGTCGTGGAGGTTTCGGGTGTTTCGGCCGCTCCTGACGTGCAGGCCGAGAGAATCAATCCGAGCGCGACCAACCTGGCAATAGTGGGGCGCATGCCACGAGTCTAGAAAGGGTGAGCCGCTACCCCTGGTTGCATTAGCCGATCAGTCGATGAGGGAGCTGCCTCGCACTTCCAGGTGTGGGAGAGCCGATTCCGGCTGGTCTACCGATATGGCGAATTCGATACCGTCAGCGCTGGCCCGGAGAACGTAGATGGCTTCGATGTTCACGCCGGCCTCTGCCAGGGTTCGGGTCAGTCTCGCCAACTCCCCGGGACGATGAGGCATCTGGGCTTTCAGAACCGTGTGTTCCTCGTGCTGAAGAGCCGCCTCAATCAGAACTCGACGTGTCGTAGCGGCGTCATCGACGATGAGCCTGACAGTTCCTTCACCATCGTGACCATATGCGGCCAGGGCGTCGATATTGACCCCGAAGGCGGCCAGGGCTTCGGTGAGAGAGGCAAGACGACCGGGTCGATTCTCCATTTGGACGATGAACTCGGTCATGATAATTCGACTCTACGCGTCTTCGGCAGGCGTGTGGTCCAAAGTTGGATCGGGTGGCTCGGTCCTTCCTCGCTTCGAGAGATATGCATGCCAGACGATTCGGGCCGCCGCCGCCCGAACGGGTCTCCACGGCTCGGCGAGAATCTCCAGCTCTTCCTCGTCCGGGATATTGCTCATTCCGAGTACCTCACCGACGCCAACCTGAAGAGCGCGGTCACCCACGGGGTACATATCGGGGTGCCGTAACGCAGACAGCAGGTAGGCCTCCGCCGTCCAGGGTCCGATGCCCTTGAGCGAAATCAATGCGGATCTAGCTTGGTCGGGGGGGAGAGATGAAAGGGCGTCGATGTCGAATCTCCCGGTCGTCACGAGAGTGGCGAGGGAATGCAGATAGCCGGCCTTCTGACGGGTGATGCCGATCGAGCGCATCTTGTCGGTACCGACTTCGACAAGATCGTCGGCGGTGACACCATCGGTGATCTCGTCGAGTCGCCGGTACATGGCCGCTCCCGACTCCAGCGAGACCTGTTGCTCGAGTATCAAGAGGACCAAACACGGGAGGCCGGGAGGTCGCACCCAGAACCGGGGAACTCCGAACCTGTCGATGGCAGTTGCAATCGAATCATCTTCACTTGCGAGTAGCACGACGGCCTCGATGAAGGTCGTTTCATCGAATCGCTCCACTACAGCCAATGCTGAATCGGATGGGATCGGACCCAGAGTCAAGCTGTCGGTGGTTGTCACTTCCGCATTGTCGGAGAGCACCCAGAGCTGCCCATCATCGAGGGTCTCCGGCGGGGTACCGACCCGCTTGACCAACCAAAAGTCGTCACGGCGGGGGTGGGGGAAGACGACTGGGTCTCCCCCGCTCGGTCTCCTCGATGTGGTCGTCACGAGCTCGTCGCCCGGCTCAAAGGCCGGTCGCATCGAGTCCTCGGCTACACGGAAGCGTTTCATCGACATGATCAGGTCGTGAGTATGGTCAAGAGAACTCACGAGAGATCAAGGAGATCCCATGCGTCAAGTGACCATCGCCTATGCCCACTGCGACCTCTACTGCGGTGTGTACGACCCGGCGCAGGCCAAAATCGAGGCCCTTTCGGTGCAGAAGATCGCCCAGAAGTACCAGGAATCAGATGACGAGGTATTCAGGGCCCGGGCGCTTGCGCTCAAGGAAGACCGAGCCGAGGAGGTCAAGCATCATCTAATGGTTCTTTGGGCTGACTTCTTCACGGCTGAGCATCGTCAGCAATTTCCCAACCTCGACGACCTGTTCTGGCAGGCGATTCATCAGGCGGGTGAAGCCAAGAAGTCCGCCGATCCGGCGGATGGCGAAAAGCTCGTCGAGTTGATCGACGATATTGGCGTCATCTTCTGGCAAACAGAGAAAGCCAAGGGGATGGGCGTCTATCCGCCCAACTAGGCGGAGTCTGAAGGACTCGTTACCGGGTCCGATTCCTCGCTGTCGGACCCAAACCTCTCTTTGACGCGAGCGGCAAGTCGATCGGCCCAAGGCAGGTCTCTGGAGAGCAGAGCCAGGCCTCCCACAATCGACACGATGCCGGGTCCGGGCAGGACCAGCATGAAGATCCCTGCGACGATGAGCAGGAACCCACCGGTGATTCGTGCGATGCGAGCCATGGTCAACAACATAGTGGACAATTCGCCGTCCCGTTATTGGGGATGACCCTGGTTTGACCCCTACAAGTCGACCCAGGTTTTAGGTTGGGCTTTCAATCGAGGGCGTCCGATTCCAACTTGTCGAAGAGTGGCTTGATTTCTCCCAACTTGGTTCCTCCCGGAACTGGAGGCACCTTCCATTCGTCAACCTGAGGATCGAGACCGAGCAAGACCCCTATCTCTCTCGATGAGAACGGAAGATAGGGCGTCAACGCAACCCGAATCGAAGATATCGCCTGTAGGGCAGTCCAAAGGATCGTCCCCCCACGCACCGTGTCTTCCTTGAGAACCCTCCACGGTTCGGTCGCGTTGAGGTAGGCGTTGACTTGCGCGGCAGCGTCCAAGGCGCTTCGCAGACCGGCGCGTAACTCGATCTTCTCGATGTGATCAGCGACCCTATCGAGTGTTGACGGCCCGAGGTCGAGGATGGCCTGGTCGGCTTTGGTCAGCTCGCCTGGCTCCGGCACGGTTCCGTCGAAGTTGTTGACGCTCATCGAGAGGACCCGATTCACCAGGTTTCCCCAGGTGGCGACCAGTTCCTCATTCACCCGCCGCACGATCTCGTCGTCGCTGAGATCAGTGTCGTGCTGCTCGGGGAGAATCGAAGAAACGGCAAATCGCAAAGCATCGGGCTGGAGACGCTCGGTATACCACGCGATGGAGTTCCCCACTCCTTTCGACTTCGACGCCTTTTGACCTTTGAAGGTGATGTACTGATTGGCCGGAACGTCCGTCGGCAGATTCAGCTCGCCGTGACCCATGAGCATCGCCGGCCAAATCACGGTGTGGAAGGGGATGTTGTCCTTGCCAACTATGTAATAGGACTCGGCCTCGGGGTCCTTCCACCACTTCTTCCAAGCATCCGGATCATCGGTCATCGAAGCCCACTCGATTGATGCCGACAGATAGCCGACAACGGCGTCGAACCACACATAGATCTTCTTACCGGGACCCAGGTCGTCGACCGGCACCTCGACACCCCAGTCGATATCTCGGGTCATTGCCCTGATCGGCATGTCTTCGACCATTCCGAGTGCCCAATTCTTGACGTGTTTTCGCCACGTCGTCTGGGGCTCGATCCATTGCCGTAACCGATCGGTGAAGGCCGGAAGATCCATGAAGTAGTGCTCCGTCTCGCGGAGCTCGGGTGTTACCCCGCTGAGCTTTGACCGTGGGTTGATCAGATCTTTAGCATCGAGGGTTCTGCCGCAGTTCTCGCATTGGTCACCCCCCGCGTCGGGGTAATCACAATGGGGACAAGTTCCCTCGACATAACGATCGGGGAGGAAGCGGTCGACCTCCGGGTCATAGAACTGCTCGGAGCTTGCCTTGTTGAGGTAGCCCTCGTCGAGCAACTTCAGGAAGAACTGTTGGGTGACCTGGTGGTGATTCTCGGTCATGGTTGTCGTGAAGAGGTCAAACGAGATCCCGAGAGTGTCCCAATACCCGAGAATCTCAGGGTGGTACTTGTCGACGACCTCCTTCGGCGTGATCCCCATCTCGTCTGCCTTGACAGTTATCGGCGTGCCGTTGGCGTCGGATCCCGAGACCATCAGGACGTCGTTTCCGGCAAGGCGGTGGTATCTCGCGAAGATGTCGGCCGGCAGATAGGCGCCACCGAGGTGTCCTAAATGCAACGGACCTGATGCATAAGGCCAGGCGACAGCGACCAGTATTCGACGACTCATTCAGCCAGCTTAGATTCGGAACGGGGCCATCTATCGCGAGGTAGCCACACCAGGTTCGGGGACGTGAGAGGTCGAGCGCTCGGCGAGGATCACGCCGGAGAGGATGAGGACGGCTCCGCCGATGATGGCGGGTGTCAATGTCTCGCCGAGAAAGATCACCGCGAGCGTCACGGCGACAACAGGCACGGCGTATCCCGTCAGAGCCAGACGACGAGCAGGGTTCATACCCGCAGCAATGAGGAACGAGGTGAACGCAAGGGTGGTTCCGACGGCGCCAACGGCGGCGATCAGAACCCAACTGGTGGTGTCCACCGCAGGGACGTCCATGTCGAATATCAGTGGGGTGATCACAAACATCACGACCGTGTTGACGGTGAACTGGGGAAGAACGAGGTCGTCACTAGGGATTTCGAGGGCGAAGCGCCGACTGAAAGCCCCGCCGATCCCGGCGAGAGCCACTCCGGCCGTCAAGAAGAGAACACCGCGCCACAGGTTGTCGACGCCCTCCACCGTGGTGCCACCGATCCCAACGAGAAGGGCCGAGCCGGCCAACGCTATGAGAAGTCCTGGTAGCGATTTCGCCTGGAAACGCTCGCCCTCGACGACGAAGTGGGCCGCTGCGATTGTCGCGATCGGAATCAGGGCGATCAGGATTCCGCCGAGACTTACGGGCAGATCCTTTAGCGAAAGCGTCATGAGGGTCATCGGCACAGCCATGCCAACGGTTCCCAGCAGGAGGCCTCGCTTCCAAGCCTCGATGTTTCGTGTCCGAAATCGTCCGGTGACTGCCATCAGGACACCCAGCGCCGCCATGGCGAATCCCATACGGAGTGGTACCAATGTGAACGTGTCGACACCTCTCAGGAGGATGGCGCGGGTTAGAACGGCAGAGGCGCCCCAACCAAACGTCGCCGCAAACAGGGGAGTCCACGGATTCATGGGATTGGCAACCTAACCGCAGTGCTCAATAAACAGTGCCGGGAGGCCGATATCCTGTGACTATGCGATTCCGCACTATCACGATCCTGGCAGTTCTTGCTCTTGTCGTCGCAGCGTGTGGCGGAGGTGTTACCAACGACGCCACCGCTACCTCAGCCGATGTAGCCACGACCACTACGAACGCGCCAGAGTTAGATAGCGCGCCCGAGGCAAAGCTCCTCGCATACAACCTCGTTCCCGGCACCACTTATGAGTACGAGGTCAGCATCGACCAGCAGATCGAAATGAGTGCGACAGGTGACGCTTCGGCGATGGGTGATGAAGAGATCCCTGGCGAGGCCTCGATAAACATCAAAGGCACCACTGCGATCAGTCACTCCGTCGCCGAAGGCCCTGAAGAGGGCACTTACGAAGTCACCATTAGAGGAGACTTCACAGATCTGGCGATCACCGGGACTATCGATGGCGAGCCGATTGACGCTGACGACATCCCCGACTTTGCCGAACTCGAGCCGATCGACGTGACCGTGGTGGTCGACGAGCAGGGCAACATCATTGTGGACAACGAGCTATTCGGGGATATCTTGTCAGGCGATCTTGGCGGATTCGGAGATCTGGCTGCGCCAGGAATGGATCCAGGCCGTTTTGTGGGACCGCCCTTTGCCGACCGTGAGGTGACCGTGGGAGACACATGGTCCGAGACGATCGAGACACCGATGTTCATGGGTGACGATCCGATCATCACCCAAGTCGATAACGAGGTTACGGGGACCGAAAGCATCGACGGCTTCGAGGTCTTTGTGATCGAGACCACCTCGACCACGTCGATGATCGAGTTCGACCTTGCCGAGTTTCTCATTGGATTCTTTCAAGCATTCATCCCCGACGATGCCTCTGACGAGGAAAAGGCTGAGGTCGAAGCGATAGCCGAAGAGCTTCGATTCCTCTTCGTCATCGATGAGACGGTTGCCGAAATGACGACGTGGTTCGACGCCGAGGTGGGGTACGCGAGACAGGCCGAGTTCTCCATGGGCACGAGCGTTGTCATGGATTTCAACATGCCCGATGATGACACCGGTGAGATGGTGAGTTTCGGGATGGAGATGGGCATCGCCCAGAACGTCACCTACCGCTTGATCGACGCACCCAGCGCCTGATCAGGGTTGAGACGCAGCGCTAGCCGCAGCGCTAGCCGCAGCGCTAGACGCCCTCGAGTGCGACGATCTTCGAGTTCGGTGCGTATCTGCGTCTGACTGCCACCCACTCCTGATATTCCGGGCTGTCGTACCAGGTTCGTAGGTCTTCCATCGAGGGGAATTGGATGATCACCATCCGCTCCGGTTCCCAATCGCCTTCCAACACCGTCGTCTCACCACCACGGGCGATGTAAGTGCCACCGTGGGCCGTGGCCGTCGAAACTGCCGCCTCGAGATACCCGGATCCGCGGTAGCCCTCCATATCGGTGGGTAGAACGTCTGCAATCAAATATGCGGCCATGAGTCTCTTCCTTCCTGGTTGTCAGCGCCGGGGACGGCCCCGCCACGTTGTGTAGACGTGTTTCATCATCGCGAGTGAATAGGCAGGCAGCGTGAGGAGATCGTCCTCATCGAGGAGTTCATAGTCCTTTTCTGAAGGGTCGATATTTCCCAGGTTCCTCACCGGGATGTCCACAGAAGACGACTCGTCTTCTCCTTCCTCCAGGTGGTCAATGACGGTTGTCTCGTCTTCAGGTGGCTCGTCAAGGGGTTCGGGGGGCTCCGGCTCCCGCTCCGGCTCCCGCTCCGGCTCGATGATGATGGGAGACGGAGGGACATTCATCTTCACTTCCGCAAGCTCACTGCGCATCTCACTGAGTCGTTCTCGGAGAAAGGTGGTCTCGGTTTCCGCTTTGGCGGCCCGCTCTCGCGCATCGGCAAGTTGTTGACCCGCTTCGTGGAGGTTTCCCAGCTGCATCAACATCTTGTTCCACGCGTCGAGAGGGACGAGCATTGTCCCTTCCGGGATACCCGGTTGCGAGGTCGCAGGTTCATCCACTTCCTGCGTCACGGTCTCCGGTCTCGGTGTTTCCGATTCCATTTCAGGCTCCGACTGTTGAATCTCGATTGTCGGCGGTGGGGCTGTCGTCTCCAGTTTGCGACCGAGCTTCTCTGCTCGTCGCTGGATACCTTTGAGCGACACCATCCGTAGTTGACCGACCGGTGTTTCCTCCAGATAGGTGGACACGCTTTCGCGTCGCGCCCACTTGCGCAGTGTCGACACGGGAATACCGGTGAGGTCGGCTGCCTCACGCAGAGTGAGCCAGTCGGGGTTATCGCGATCGCGGCGCTCGGTCCGTTGCTCATGCCGCCCCTTGGCGGCCTTGGATGAGCGAAGCGCCTCGGTTTCCCAGAGAAAGGCGGTGTCGCTGTCAGCCATGGCCAGGATCATACGGGTAGCTCCCTAGGATGGCGGCCGAGGAGGCCCCTTCAGTAACTGATGACATCTTCGAGAGCCCAAGCCATGCCTTCGGAAGAGGATGTGCGCTCACTTGTCGAGCGGATTGTCGACGGTGTCATCCAGTCCGAGAGTCAACCGACACAAGATGATTCAGACAAGGAGATCGAACCCGACACGCCGGATTCAGATGGAAGGGGAACGATCGCCATTGGAGCCGATCATGGAGGCTATCCACTCAAGGAACGTCTCGTCTTCAAACTGAGGGAGACCGGTTGGGATGTGATCGACTGTGGCACCGATTCGCACGAATCAGTCGATTACCCGACTTATGCGAAAGCCGTGGCCAGGAAAGTCTCCGATCGAGATGCCCGATGGGGAATCATCGTCGACGGAGCCGGCATCGGATCTTCGATGGTCGCCAATAAGGTGCCCGGTGTTCGGGCGGCGCTTTGTTACGACATTTCCTCAGCTAGAAACAGCCGCGAGCACAATCACGCCAACGTTCTGACACTGGGGGCAGCTCTCATCGGGGACGGGCTGGCGTGGCAAATCGTGGAGGAGTGGTTGTCCACTGAGTGGGCAGGGGGCCGTCATGCCCGCCGAGTTGCCATGATCGACGCCGTCGATCAGCAATACTCCAGACCTGAATGACAGAAGCAGTCATGAATCGTGAGGCCCTTGTGGAGGCCATTACCCGTGAGGTCCTGTCTGCGCTGTCCACACGATTCGATATGGCCGACACTGGGGAAAAGGTTAGGAAGGTGGTGGCCAACGGCGCCGACCGGGTCGCCTTTCATGGGGAAGCCGCGGACGTCCCCCTTGATGTGGCCCAATACATCGACCACACCCTTCTGTCGGCTGATGCGACGGCGGACGACATCGACGAACTCTGCGCTGAAGCTGAGGAGTTCGGATTTGCATCGGTCTGCATCAACCCAACGTGGGTCAAGCGCGCCGCCGCCAACCTTCGCGGAACCAAGGTGCCGGTATGCACGGTCATCGGGTTTCCCCTGGGGGCGACCACAACGGAGATCAAGGCGACTGAGGCACGCAAGGCGCTCCGCGACGGAGCCCGTGAGATCGACATGGTCATCAACGTCGGGGCTCTCAAATCGGGTGACCATGAGCTTGTCTACAACGACATCGCCAAGGTCGTGGATGCGGCCCATGAGGTGGGGGCGCTGTGCAAAGTGATTCTCGAAACGGCCCTGTTGACCGACGAGGAAAAGGTGATTGCGTCGTCGCTGGCAAAAAGGGCCAGGGCCGATTTTGTGAAGACCTCAACGGGATTCGGTCCCGGTGGAGCCACTGTTTACGACGTTGCGCTGATGCGTGAGACAGTAGGGCCCGACATGGGGGTCAAAGCCTCGGGTGGCGTGCGCACCGCACACGATGCAGAAGACATGATTGCTGCCGGAGCCACCAGGATCGGAGCTTCGGCAGGTGTGCAAATTGTCGGTGGATCGGATGGAGGAGATAGTGACCAAAGGTATTGAACTCAGGTCTTACGCTTTCCTGGACAGCTTGCAACCTCAATATGCGGCGTTCCTGGGAACTGTCGCCCAAGGATTTCTCCCATTGGCGGGGGATTCGTCGCTGTGGGTCGAGGTCGCCCCCGGAATCGAGATAAACCGGCTTACCGACGTGGCGTTGAAAGCCACAAATGTCAAGCCGGGTCTTCAGATAATCGAGCGATACTTTGGCGTACTCGAGGTGCATTCAACCGATCAGGCAGAGACGAGGGCGGCAGGCGAGGCCATACTCGAAGCTATCGAGCACTCCGAGGGCGATCGAATGAAGCCACGCATACTGAGCAGCCAGATCATCCGACGGATCGACGACCATCACGCCCAACTGATCAACCGGACCAGGCACGGAGAGATGATCATTCCAGGCCAGACCCTGTACGTGCTCGAGTGTGAACCGGCTGCATATGCGTCACTGGCTGCCAACGAAGCTGAGAAGGCTGCCGAGATCAACGTGCTCGAGGTGCGAAGCTTTGGGTCGATGGGTCGTATCTACCTCGGTGGAGAGGAACAAGACATCGATGTGGGGTGGCAGGCGGCAGTCGCCGCACTGGAAGGCCTGACCGGACGGGAGTCTGACAAATAGACATGACAAATCCGATTGAAAACACAAGAAAGGAGGAGCTTCATGGCTGAAGCTCTGGGAATGATCGAAGCTCGCAGCTTTCCGGCAATGGTGGAAGCTGCCGATGCCATGGTCAAAGCGGCCAAGGTAGAGCTGGTGAGTATGGAGAAGACCGGTGGCGGTTACGTGACTGCGGTGGTCCGTGGCGACGTTGCAGCGGTGAAGGCGGCAGTTGACGCCGGCGTTCGCGGTGCCGAGAAGGTCGGCGAAGTCACAGCGACCCATGTCATCGCCCGTCCCCACGTCAATGTGGATCTGGCGATTCCGTTGGGCCGTCAGGATCAGGCTGAGGACGACCTCGGCTAGAGACAGGAGAGACCCATGCAACTAGGCAGGGTCGCTGGCACGCTGGTTGCCAGCCGCAAAGAGCCCCTCTTGTTGGGACTGACTTTCCTTGTCGTGAGACAGATAGACGACGCCAAAGAGGAGACCGGCTCATATGTTGTCGCAGTCGACGCAGTTGGTGCAGGACCGGGCGAGATAGTCCTCTATGCCTCGGGTAGTTCTGCACGTCAGACCGAGATCACGAAAGACCGTCCGTGCGACGCCGTGATCATGGCCATTGTGGATTCGTGGGACATCGGTGGCGACGTCCGCTATCACAAGGGTCAGGAGGAATCAGCTGGATAGGTCGAAACCAAGTGATGCGGAAGTCCGCTCGATAATCGATCGCGTAAAGGGCCGGGTGGCGGCTGCGGAATTTGCCGAGCGCTCCGGTCCAACCCTGCGGGCAAGTGACGAGCTTGCAATATCCGAGGTCGACCTCGGCGACGGAATCCACGCGACCATCAACGAGGCGGTCGGTTCGGCTCTTCGAGCCTTCAAGACCTATCGGGAGATGGGTCTCGAAGCAAGGAAGACCATTGTCGAATCAATGCGGGCAGCCATGCTCAAAGAAGGGGAGCGTCTTGCCTACATGGCGGCTGAGGAGACCGGGATCGGTCGAGCCGAGGACAAAGTCGTCAAGAACAGGCTTGTAACCACGAAGACCCCGGGTCCGGAGGATCTCGAGCCCCATGCGGTCACCGGTGATGCCGGGATGGTCGTCACCGAGTACGCCCCATACGGTGTGATCGGCTCGATAACACCCACGACGAATCCAACGTCGACCGTCATCAACAACTCGATCGCGATTGTTTCAGCAGGAAACGCCGTCGTTTTCAACGTCCATCCGAATGCGAGTCTCGTCTCAGTCGAAAACGTGAAGCTTCTGAATCGAGCGATCGTTGCCGCCGGGGGACCGACCGACCTGGTGACAGCAATCCCACACCCGACTCTCGAGTCTGCTCGCGAGGTCATGGATCACCCCGACATTCGGGTGCTCCTTGTCACCGGTGGGCCGGGCGTCGTCAAGGAGGCGCTGAAGACCACCAAGAAAGTGATCGCCGCCGGTCCGGGTAATCCGCCGACGGTTGTCGATCAGACAGCGGACGTTGGCGCCGCGGGACGTGACATCGTTCGCGGTGCCTCGTTCGACAACAACGTCATCTGCACTGATGAGAAGACGGCAATCGTTGTCGACAGTGTGGCGGATCGACTCATTCAGTCCATGGTTGCGAGCGGTTCCTACCGACTGAAGGATCATGAGCTCAAGCGTCTGGAGCGGGTGATCTTCAAGGAGATGGGGCCGCCCAATAAGCCGGGAATGATCAACCAGGCATTGATCGGAAAGAACGCGGCCGCCATTCTCTCCGAAATCGGCATCACCACCGATGGTGACATCCGGCTGGTCCTTGCTGAAGTGCCCCGGGAGCACAATCTCGTCTGGACCGAGCAGATGATGCCGGTGATGCCCGTCGTCAGGGTGCAGAATGTCGACGATGCCATCGACCTTGCCGTTCGCTCCGAACATGGCTTCCGTCACACTGCGTCAATCCACAGCACAAACGTCGACACCATCACCCGTATGGCCCGAGCAATGAACTGCAGCATTTTTGTGGCCAACGGCCCCAACTTCAGCGGACTCGGGGAAGGTGGGGAGGGGTTCACGTCCTTTTCCATTGCCAGCCCCACCGGAGAGGGGCTCACTCGACCCCGCCATTTCTCCCGGGTTCGCAGGATCACCGTCGTGGGGGCGCTCCGTATTGTCTGATCCAGCAATCGCCTTGCTCGAGTTCGACTCGATCAGCGCCGGCATCGTCGCCGGCGACGCCATGGTGAAGATGTCCCCTCTGGGCTCGATCTATGCGGGAACCGTCCACCCTGGGCGGTATCTGGTCCTGGTCAGTGGGGATACCGCCAGTGTTGAGATTGCTCTGACCACGGGGTCTGAGACGGCCGGCGACAGCCTCATCGACTCGGTGTTTCTCCCAGACATTCATCCGGACGTCAGGTCTGCCATCGTCGGTGGGACGAAGGGCGCAGCCCTGGCCGGTGACGAGGCCCTGGGAATCGTGGAAACGTCCTCCGTTGCGGCAGTGATAGATGCTGCTGATGGCGGGGTCAAAGCCGCACACGTTGCGGTGGCTGCGGTCCGGATGGCCGATGGTCTTGGAGGCAAGGGCTATGTCTTCTTCTCCGGTTCGGTATCCGAGGTGGAGTCGGCAGTCGATGCGGGTGTTCAGCGCACCGAGCCCCACGGAACTCTCATCAGAGCTGACGTGATCGCACAGTTGCATGAGGAGATGGCCCAGAACCTTGCCAGCCAACTCCGTTTTATGCGTCGCGTCGAGGACCGGGATTGACATGCAGCTGGCGCGCGTTCTGGGGAGTGTCGTAGCGACCGAGAAGGTTGAGGGTCTCGAGGGTGTTCGTTTCCTGGTGATACAGCCTCTGGACAAGGCTCTGGAACCGAGCGGAGAATCGGTTGTGGCTGCGGACGCCGTCGAAATGGCAGGGCCGGGGGAGTTGGTCTATTTCGTCAGCTCGCGAGAGGCTGCGGAGGCTCTGCCGGAGAGATTCGTCCCGGTCGACCACGCCATCGTCGGAATCGTCGACGATGTGCATATTGGAGAGAGCTCGTGAAAGTGGGCAGAGTTGTCGGAACAGTGGTTTCGACCGTGAACATCCCGGTCATCGATCGTCATCGATTGCTGATTTGCGACATTTTGGACGTGTCCGGGGATGCTTCGGGTTACACGATCGCGATCGACGTAGTTGATGCCGGGGTGGGCGAGACAGTTCTGATTCTCGACGAAGGCACCTCTGCCCGGCAGATTCTGGGTCTCGACTGGGGAGCTATCCGGGCTGTCGTGGTAGGTGTGATCGACGAGTTGATAATCGACGGCGAGCTACGCGAGGCGAGCTAGCCCTTGGGTGGGCTGTCCCAGTCTTGGACATCCTTGCCCTCCTCGAGGGCCAGGATGTCTAACGCGGCAACGGCTCCCGCTCCGGCGGAGATGATCGCCTGACTCCTTGTGGGCCGCACAGAGCGACCGACGACATAAACCCGTTCCACCGAAGACCGGTTGTCCTGGTCGACGGCGACTCGACCATCTTCATCGACGGCCACACCCAGCGATAACGCCAACTCGGGATTCTTGCCCTCGGTGAGGATCAGATACTCGGACTCATGAGCGCCGTTGTCGGCGGAGACGGTGAACACACCGTTGATGGCAACCGATGTGACCTCCTCATCGAGCAGCGTGGCGCCGACGGCGGAGGTTTGGGCGCGGGCCACCCGTTGGAACTCTGTGCCGACAATATCCGGCAGACCCAGATAGTTGTGCAGATGGGCGTAGTTCATGGCCGTCTTGTCGGTGCCAAACACTGTCACTTCTTGGTCGTTCTTCGCCAGGAAGAGAGCGGCCGAAAGGCCACCGGGGCCATCTCCAACGATGATTACGCGCGTCAAAAGAGTCCTCCTCTAGATGTTTCATGTCTAACACCCTTCCGAGCGATCATATGCCGCCGGTATCGACAAGGATGAGTGAATGGAAACCAGATCACTTCCGGTCGAAGGCCCCCTCGACCTGAGGCGAACACTGCAGCCTCTTCATGGACGATTTGCCGATGACGGGTGGTGGCTATCCGCCCGAACTCCAGACGGGCCCGGATCGCTGCGTGTCCGACGAACACGAAAGGATGTGATCGGGGAAGCTTGGGGTGGAGGTGCTGGCTGGCTATTGGCCAGGCTTGGTGCGATATCCGGTCTCGATGACAAGCTGTCCGAATTTAGGCCGAATGACCAGATCGTCTCCGAGCTTCACCGTCATCATCCCGGAGAGCGATTCAGCAGGACCGATATGGTGTTTGACTCTCTGGTCGTCGCCATTTGTGGTCAGAAGGTGACAGGCGGCGAGGCGGCTGCTGCGATGCGCGGCCTGCACCGGAAGTTCTCGGAGCCTGCTCCCGGCCCTTATGAGAGACTCAGGCTGCCACCCGACCCTGACCGTATGGCCGAGGCGCCCTATTGGGTGTACCACGAGCTACATCTGGAAAAACGCCGCGCCGATGTCCTGCGCAGGGTGGCCGCCAGCAGCGAGAGGATCGAGGCACTCGCTGTCGTTGAATCCGCTGAGGCCTCCAGGTTCCTCGGGTCCTTCGATGGCATCGGGGAGTGGAGTGTGGCCAAGACGCTGGAGGTCTCTCATGGTGACCCCGATCAAGTGGCGGTAGGGGACTTCCACTT
>Ga0255057_10000106_pt1 | contig 44530 bp, 36 predicted proteins | sample Cases_109_6_MG_FD_189022 | JGI IMG/M metagenome (GOLD analysis project Ga0255057, IMG submission 189022) | Seawater microbial communities from Amundsen Gulf, Northwest Territories, Canada - Cases_109_6 | ecosystem: Environmental > Aquatic > Marine > Gulf | place: Canada: Northwest Territories... | reverse complement strand
TGGCCATGGGCCGGCCCCAGGTGCGACGCATTGAGGTGACGGGAAAGCTGGCCTCGGGCGTCTACGCCAAGGACGTGATCCTCGCCATCATTCGCCACCTGGGCGTGAAGGGAGGCGTGGGATACGCCTACGAGTACGCCGGCTCGGTGATCGAGGCCATGAGCGTCGAAGAGCGCCTCACGGTCTGCAACATGTCGATCGAGGGTGGCGCCCGCTGCGGCTACGTGAATCCGGACGACACGGTGCTCGAGTACCTGCGCGGTCGCGAGTACTGCCCCAGCGGCGTCGCGTGGGATCGCGCCGTCGAGTGGTGGCGCAGCCTGCCCAGCGATCCGGGCGCCAGCTACGCGGACCGTGTGGAAATCGACGGCCAGCGCCTGGCGCCGTCGGTCACCTGGGGCATCAACCCGGGGCAGAGCGTGGCCGTCGACGAGCGACTGCCGCTGCTCACCTCGGTGAACGACGAGGACCGCCCCTCCCTGGCCGAGGCCTTCGACTTCATGGAGTTCCAGCCCGGCGAACCGCTGCTGGGTACGCCTATCGACGTGGCCTTCATCGGCTCCTGCACCAACGGCCGCATCTCGGATCTGCGCGAGGCCGCGCGCGTCGCCCAGACGGGCCAGGTCGCGACGGGCATCAAGGCGCTGGTGGTGCCGGGCTCCAAGTCCGTGGCGCGCGAGGCCGAGGAAGAGGGTCTGCCCGAAGTCTTCCGGGCCGCGGGCTTCGAGTGGCGCGACGCCGGCTGCTCCATGTGCCTGGCCATGAACCCGGACAAGCTGTCCGGGCGCCAGCTTTGCGCTTCCTCCAGCAACCGCAACTTCAAGGGACGTCAGGGGTCGCCCACGGGGCGCACGCTGCTGATGTCGCCCGCCATGGTCGCCGCCGCGGCCCTGCGCGGCGCGGTCGCGGACGTCCGGGAGATCCTGTGATGAGCGGAGAGCCCGTCGAGCGCGTCGAGGGCCCCGCCTGCGTCGTGCGCGGCCACGACATCGACACCGACCGCATCCTGCCCGCGCGCTTCCTGCGGCGGGTCAGCTTCGAAGGGCTGGAGGAGCACGCCTTCGCCGACGATCGAGTGCACGCCAAGGGCAACCACCCCTTCGACGACGATCGCTTCCTCAGCGCCGAGATCCTGGTGGTCGGACACAACTTCGGCAGCGGCTCCTCGCGCGAGCACGCGCCCCAGGCCCTGATGCGGCGCGGCTTCCGCGCTTTCGTGGGCGGCTCCTTCGCCGAGATCTTCGCCGGCAACTGCGTCGCGCTGGGGCTCGTCTGTGTCACGCTCTCCGACGCAGACCTGGCGCGGGTGATGGAAGCGGTGGAGCTCGACCCCGAGCACCGCGTGGTGATCGACCTGCACGCGCGCAGCGTCACCTCGCGCGCCGGCAGCGTCGATCTGGAGATCCACGAAGGCCACCGCCAGCAGCTGGTGAGCGGAACCTGGCACGCGACGGCCGTGCTGCTCCAGGCGGGCAACGCCATCGAGGCCACCGCGGCGCGCCTGCCCTACGTGACGGACTTCGCCGAGTAGCTCACTCCGGGTCGGGCAGCGGCCGCCGCGTGATCACGTAGTCCTCAACGGGCCTGCCCCCGATCAGGTGCTCCTGGATGATGCGCTCCAGTACCTCGGGCGTGCAGCCCCGATACCAGACGCCTTCCGGGTAGACCAGCGCCACCGGGCCCTGCATGCAGACCTGGAGGCAGTTGGCCTTGGTGCGGTAGACACCGCCCGCGCCCACCAGGCCGAGCTCCAGCAGGCGCCGCTTCAGGTAGTCCCAGGACTCGAGGCTCTCGTCCACCCGCGAGCACTTGGGCTTGCGCTGGTCGCAGCACAGGAAGATGTGGCGCTCGATCCTCTCGACACCCAGCTCGTCGAGGGTCTTGCGCAGGAGCTTCTCGGACACGCTTCGGCCGCCTCCGGCTCACCCGTAGCGCGTCCAGACGGGCGTGTCGTGGCTGCTTCGAACGCCGAATCGATCGAACGCGAGCCCCCCGGGTGAAAGTGGTAGCTTCTGGCTCCAGGTGCCCCTTCGCGTCCGGCGCTCGGTCCTCGCGGTCGTCCTCGTCGCCCTCGCCGTGCGGCTGGTTGCCCTCTGGGCGGCGTCCGACGCCCGGCTGGTGCTCGACGAGCAGGGCTACGCCCATCGCGCGGTAGCCCTGCTCCAAGGCGAAGGATTCCTGGGCTCCTATCAGAGCTGGGTACTGCACGACGACCCGGCCATCCGGCCGGTCGACTACCCGCAGTACCCCGGCGCCTGGCAGCCCCCGGGCCAGACCGCGTTCATGGCCGGCGTCATGGGCCTTTTCGGCGGCGGCCTGATGGCGGTAAAGGCGGTTCAGGCGCTCCTGGGGGCCCTCTCCGTCGCGCTCGTCTATGCCCTCGGCCGAGCCTGGTTCGGCTATCGGGAGGGGCTGGTGGCCGCCTGGATCTGCGCCCTGTACCCGAACCTCGTGGCCTTCAGCCACTACCTCTGGTCCGAGACGCTCTTCATCTTCCTGCTGCTGGGGGGACTCTTTGGCCTCACGCGACGCCCCGGGCCGCCGCGAGTGGCCGACGCAGTGGTGGCCGGCCTCGCACTCGGGCTGGCTGCGCTCACACGGGCGACGATCTTCTACTTCCTGCCGCTGTTGGTAGCGTGGCTGATCTGGGCGAATCGACCGCACTGGCGCCAGTCCATGCTGGCGGGAGCGGCGCTGCTGCTCAGCGCGACGCTGCTGATCGTGCCCTGGTCCGTGCGCAACACGCAGCTTCACGGCGGATTCGTCTGGATCGATACCAACGGCCCCTACAACCTCTGGCGCGGCAACGGGCCAGACAGTTTCGCGCAGCGCGACGACCCCGCGATTCCCCGCTACGGCTGGCCCTTCGAGTCCGTCCCACTCGCCCCGGTGGGAAATCGCCCGGCGGCCCGGCTCGTGCACGAAGTGAAGCAGGCGCTGGGAGAGGACCGGCCCAGCGATCTGGCGATTGTGGACTACGCTCGGAATTCGGCCTGGGAGGAAATCCGCTCACAGCCGGCCCGCTTCGTGGCTCGAATTCCAGCGCGACTCTTCGACATGTGGAACCCCAGCTCGTTCCTGGTCCGGCACCTCCAGATCGGCGCCTACGCCAGCACGCCTCCGGCTCTGGGCATGCTGCTGGTACTGGCCGCAGCCGGAGCCTACCTGCTCCTGGTCCCCTTCTCTGTGGCCGGCGCCTGGCTCGCGCGTCGCAGGCCTGAGACCTGGCTGGTGCTGCTCATGCTGGGCTTCTTCTCGGGGATCAGCGCGTTGAGCTTCGGCGTCACGCGCTTCCGGCTACCCCTGGTCCCGCTGCTCGCGATCCTGGCGGCGCCCGCTGCGCTCGGCCTGGCTCGACGCATCCGGCCACGGCGGGCCGAAGCCGCGGCCACGAGTCTGCTGGTCGCGACACTCGGGCTCGGCTGCGGTGGAGGCGAGAAGCTGCCACCTCCGCCCGAGGGACCCAACATCCTGTGGGTCGTGTGGGACACCGTGCGCGCCGACCGCATGAGCCTCTACGGCCACGAACGCCCGACCACGCCAAAGCTCGAGGCCTGGGCGGCGCAAGGCCGCGTCTTCGAGGACGCGCTCTCCACGGCGGGCTACACCCTGCCCTCCCACGCCTCGATGTTCACCGGCCTGCTACCCAGCGAGCACTGCACCCACAACGATCACCAACGCCTCGAGGACGCCTACGTCACCCTGGCCGAGCTGCTGCGAGGCGTCGGCTATCGGACCTTCCTCTTCTCCGCGAACCCGCAGCTCAGCGAGAACCCGAAACGAAACTTCGCCCAGGGCTTCGAGGTAGCCGAGCACCCGTGGAGCCCGCAATGGAGCGAGCGCGCACTCGCGATCGTGCGCGACAGGCTCGTGCCCGAAGACCAGAGCAGCGAGCTGGCCGAGAAGCTCGACAGCACGGCCCGCGGCGAAAGACCGCCCTCCGCCTGGCACATCAAGGCTGCAGGCGAGCTCGCCGAGGAGGCGCTGCTGGGCTGGCTGGAGGGCGTGGAGCCGGATCGCCCCTGGTTTGCCTTCGTGAACTACATGGAGGCACACCGGCCGCTGATTCCGCCGCGCCGCTATCGCGAGCTCTTCATGAGTCCGGAGCAGGTCGAGCGTTCCTACCAGGTGGATCGCCGCTGGCTCCCCACCTGGGAGTACACCTTCGGCCTGCGGGACTACGACCAGGAGGAGCTCGAGCTCACACGCGCCACCTACGACGCCGCGCTGCGCCAGCTCGACGACTTGTTCGCCTCGCTGCTGGCTGGCCTCGAGCAGGCGGGGCAGCTCGACGACACCGTCGTGCTGCTCACCTCGGACCACGGCGAGCACCTGGGCGAGCAGCACATGCTCGACCACCAGTACTCGATCCACCAGCCGCTGCTGCGCGTGCCCCTGGTGCTGCATGCGCCCGGGCGCATCGAGCCGGGGCGCGACGCTCGCCCGGCGGCAAACTTCGACGCGTTTCCGACGCTCCTCGAGCTGGCCGGGGTGGCGCCGCCGCCCGGGCACCGCTCGCGCGCTCGCAGCCTGCTGGCGTCGCCACAGCAGAGGTTGCGCTTCGCCGAGGAGCCCGCCTTCTCGAAGGTCGGAATCGGCCAGGTGAAGCAGGCCCATCCCGAATGGGATCCCTCCCGCTTCCAGCGGCGACTGCGCAGCCTGATCGACGCAGAGCGTAAGCTGCTCTGGGGCTCCGATGGGCGCGTGGCCCTCTACGACCTGGCCAGCGATCCACTCGAGCGCCGCGACCTGGCCAGCGCCGAGCCTGCCGCGACGGCCAGCATGCTGGCGCAGCTCGACGCCTACTACGCCGGACTCGCGCACTGCGACCCGAGCCTGCGCGCGCAGGTTCCCGAGGCCACGTCGCCCGAGGAGCGGCGCATGCTCGAGTCGCTGGGCTACCTGGGTGCCGAAGAGGAGCCCGACGGTGGCTGAGACCCGCCTCGCCGTCGACAGCCACCGCGCCGCGGGGCTGGCGATCTTGAGCGTCATGGTCCTGCTCGGCTGCGCGGACGCGCCGCCCGGGCTGACCAACCTGGTCGTCGTCACGCTCGACACCACGCGGGCCGACCACCTGGGCCTCTACGGCTATCCCCGCGATACCTCTCCCGAGCTCGACGCCTTCGCCAGCCAGGCGATCGTCTTCGAACGGGCGCTGGCTCCGATGGCCACGACGCTCCCCACCCACTTCTCCCTCTTCACGGCGACACACCCGCTCGAACACGGAGTGCTCGCCAACCGACACGACGACGGGTCGCGCTTCCAGGTCGCGACGAGTCTGCAGCTCTTCGCGGAGGTTGCCCGGAAGGCGGGCTACCGCACCGCCGCCTTCGTCAGCGCCGCGCCCCTGCGACGAGGAAGCGACATCGAACGAGGCTTCGAGATCTTTACCGAGCCAGCGGAGAAGCGGATCTACCGGCCCGGCCACCACGCCACCACAGAAGCGCTGGCGTGGCTGGCCGACATTTCGCACCCCTTCCTGCTCTGGGTGCACTACTTCGATGCACACTGGCCCTTCGCGCCACCGCCCGAAACCGCGGAGCTCTTCCAGACCGACGCGATGCTGGAGACGTGGATCGCGGAACGCAAGATCCCGGACCAGAGCGTGCGGATCGGCGTCGGCCCAGAAGAGTCCCGGTCGGTGCTGAACCGCTACGACGCGGAGCTGCGCTACCAGGACCGGCAGCTGGGCCTCTTGTTGGAAGCGCTCCAGGCCCGCCCCGACTGGCAGCAGACCGCCGTGCTCATCCTCGGAGATCACGGCGAAGGCCTCTCGCAGCACGGTCACTCGGCTCACGGCGGGACCTGGGACGAGCAGCTCCACGTGCCGCTGCTGATGCGCGTCCCGGGGCTGGAGCCGCGTCGGGAGGAGGCCCTGCTCTCGGTGATCGACGTCCTGCCAACCTTCCTGGGACTTCTCCAGGCTCCCGAGCTGGAGGCGATCCTGGCCCAGAGCAGCGGCCGCGACCGCCTCTCCGACACCAGCGAGGCTCAGGTGCTGAGCCAGGACTCGGGCCGTTTCCGCAAAGACGGGGGCTATCGCTACGCACTCACGACCCCGAACTGGAAGTACATCCGGCGGGAGACCGACACCGACACCAGCCAGGAGCTGCTCTTCGAGCTCGCAAGCGACCCCTTCGAGCTCGAAGACGTGGCGGCCGCCAGGCCCGGGGTGGTGGCCGAGCTGCGCGAGCGCATGGCGGCCGAGCTCGGGCAACGCCTCGAAAGCGGCCTCGCGCTGCGCCCCGAAGAGCTTCCCGACGCTCCACCGGATCCAGGCCTGCTCGAGCAGCTGCGCCAGCTGGGCTACGTGGGCCCCGGCGAAAGCGTCCCGGGCGCCTCACTCGCGCCACCCGAGGCCACCGCGCCCTAGGCGCTCAGGGCGCGGGCCCGCTGGAAGCTCCGCGCCCCGCTTGCAGCTCGTCGAGCAGCTGCGTCGTCCGCTCACGTACGTATTCGCTTGGGGTCGTCTCGCCCAGCAGTCGCCGCAGCGTCACTGCCGCGGCTTCGCGCTCACCGAGCTCGAGCTGCGCGCGCGCGATCTCGAACAGAGCCTCGCCGCGCTTCTCGCCCTCGTCGTAGCCCTGCCAGTCGAGGTCGAGGGCCTGGCGATAGGCCTCGATGGCAGCGCGGGGCTCGCCGGCTCGGAGCCGCATGGCGCCGATCTTGGCGTACACGAGGGCAAAGCCGCGCTCCCGGGGGAATTCCGCCAGCGGCCAGTTGACGAAGATCGCGAGCGCCGCCGCTGCCGCAGCCGAGAGTCCGAGCATGCGCCAGTCCGCCCGGCGCGCGGCTTCGAGCCAATGCACCAGCAGCCAGCTGGCGAACAGGATCAGGCAGGCCACGGCCACCAGCCGGTAGCGGGCCAGCACGAAGATGGCGACGAAAGAAAAGACCTGGGCCGCCAGCATCGCCTGTGCGAAGAGCGCCGGACTGCGCGGGCGGAAGCTCCACACCGCGCCCACGAGCCCCAGGGGTGCCAGCCACCCAAAGGCAAGTGGCAGCCTGAGCAGCGACGCGTAGTGCTGCGCGAAGTAGAACTGATCCCTCACGCCGAGCTCGACGGCGTTCCAGAACAAGACGAACTTCAGGAGCATGACCCGGGCGACGTCGCCCGGGTGCAGCCGCACGTGCTCCAGGGTCCGGGTCACGTACTCGCTCGCCTCCTCGGCCGCAGCCACCGGGTCCACTTTGCCGGCCAGGCGCCTGCCCAGGGCTCCCTGGCTGCGCTCTGCGTCTCCCAGCGGATGCGTGCCGTTGGCAATGGACCCGTTGCCCTTCCACAGGTTGCGGCCGCCGGAGGTCGTGATCAGGACGAAACGCTCCGACACGACCCAGTTGTGCAGCGTGGCGGGAGCCACACTGGCGAGAGCCACCGCCGAGAAGACGCCGCACCAGAGCGCCCGTTGCCGGAGGGCCTGGCTTCGCTGAAGCCAGAACCAGACGGCAACGAATAGCGGCAGCAGCACCAGGGCGTTCGACTTGGCCAGGATCGCCAGGCCCAGGACCCCTCCTGCCAGGGCTGCACCTGGGAGGGAGGGGGCTTCGGCCTGCCGCAACAGCAGCCACAGCAGCAGCAGATTGAGAAATACGACGAGGATCGTCGGTAGCAAGAGTCCCGTGTAGTAGAGGTGCAGCGGGTAAAAGGCGAGCAGGAGCCCGGACAGCAGCGCAACGCGCCGGTCGTAGAGGCGCTCGCCGACCCAGAAGAGCAGCAGACACGAGAACGCCCCGAGCAGGGCCTGGGCGCCGCGAACGATTTCCGGCGAGGGCTGGGTCAGCGCATAGAGGGCTGCCATGAAGTACGCGTAGAGCGGTCCCAGATAGAACGCCGACATGTGGAGGAAGTCGCCGCTCGCTACCTCCAGCGCGTGGCGGTGGTAGTAGAGCGAGTCGATCAGCGCGAAGACGAACTCGTGCAGCGGGTGGTCGCGGGCCTGCACGAGGTAGGCGACTCGAGCCAGGAGTGCGACACCGAAGACCGCAGCCGGCAGCCACCTGGCCTCGAGGACGCGCTGCATCGCGCGCGAAGCTAGTGCGGTGGGTGGCCGGGTCAAGCTTCACCTGGGTAGCTCCGCCAGGCCCAATTCAATGGAAGCCCGATGGAAGCGGTCGGGAATCTGCGGAATCATCGCCACATGACGGAGTCGGCGCCCGCGACACCGACCCGGCGCTGGGCCGTCTACGCCGGGATGGTCCTGATCACGGTCCTGGGCAGCTGGCCCTTCCTCGCAACCCTGGACTTCCCTCCCATGGGGCTCGATTCGGTGCTGTGGATGACCCGCGGCGCGCCCGACCAACCTGGCTGGATCGACTGGGTCTTCCGGACGCAACACTTCAGCGTCGGCTACCGCCCCGTGGCCGGAGTCTCCTTCACGCTCACACACGCCTTCGCGGGCACCAACCCCTTGCCCTACCGGGTCACGGATCTGCTCATCCACGTCGTCAACGGCTGGCTCGTCTTCGGCGTTGCCCGGCTGCTGGCGCCAGAGCTCTCGCGCTGGGCAGCGCTCTTGGCCGCAGCGGTCTTCTTCCTGCATCCAGCCGGCGAAGAGATCGTTCCCTGGATCGAGCGGCGCTCCTACTCGATCTGCACCGGCCTCTCCCTGCTCGGGCTCTGGGCAGCCCTCAAGGCGGCCCGGGCTCCCGCTGGCCCCCCCCCGCTGCTGACGGCGACCGCAGCACTCTGTTTCGGCCTGTCCCTGGTGTCGAACGAGATGGCTGTGCTCGCCATCGCAGCAGCGCCAGCGCTCGTCTTCGTCTCGATCCCGGAGGGGCGGGACCGGCTGCGCAACAGCGCGCGCATCGCGCTCCCCGTGCTGGGGACCGTCGCCGCGTTCTTCATCCTGCGGCTCTGGGTCATCGGCGAGGTCGGTGGCTACTCGCCACAGGGTCTCGAGGCAAGCCGGCCGGGCCTCGTGTTCGCAGCCTACTGGCGCCACCTGCTGGCTTTCTGCATCGAGTACCCGGTGAAGCCCGGCTCGCTGCACCCCGCGACTGCGCTCGCCCTGCTGGTCGGTTGCGCCTACCTGGCGTGGCGAGCCTTCCAGCCCCTCTCGCGTCGGCCGCTCGAGCCCGCGAGCCTGCTCCCAGCCGCACTCGCGACCTGGCTGCTCGGTGCGAGTTTCGTGCTGGCAGCCCAGAGGGTGTGGTTCCCTCGCGAGGTGTACCCGCTGTTGCCACCCCTTGGCCTGCTGATCGGCATCGTGGCTGGCGACAGCTTCCGCTCCCAGCTGCGACCGCGGGCACTCCACCTGACACCCCAGCTGCTGCTGCTGGTCGCCCTGCTCCACGACAGCCCCGCACTCCGGGGCCAGGACCCGGTGCGCATGCAGGACTGGAACGAGATGCGCCGCATGTTCGAGGATGTAGAGGCGCGAACGCCGGAGCTGGAGCCCCCCGCGCTGGTGCTGCTCGCCCTCCCCTACAACCAGGACGCGACGCGCCGCAACCCGCTGAGCGCCCGCCCCCTACGGCCGGGGCCGCCGCGCTCGACGCGTCTGGCCGCCACCTGGCTGAACGAACGCTTCGAGGGACGTGAGGTGGAGTTCATCCACGCGCTGTCCTACCCCGAGGGCTTCGAGTGGTCGAGCGGGGTCGCATTCCGTCGGCTCGACGAAGGCCCGGCTCTCGTCTTCCCCGCCGACAAGGACTTCTCGGTTCGTGCTGATTGGCGCAACTCCGTGGAGCTGCCGGGCGGAGAGACGGCGGTATGGCTCGACCCGTTTCCGCAGCCCGGGGGGCGACAGCGCTACCTGTACCTGCGCAGCGCTGGCCGGGACGAGCTGATCCGCCTGACCGGGACGAGCCCGTGAGCAGTGCGCTGCTCCGAGGACTCGCGCTGCTGCTCGGATGCGCACTGCTCGGCGCTTGCTCCGGACGGGGCGATGCGCCCAACGTATTGATCATCGTCGTGGACACGCTGCGGCGGGACCATCTCGGCGCCTACGGCTACGAGCGGCGGACCTCGCCCGAAATCGACCGCCTGGCGGCCGACGCGGTGCGCTACGACTCTGCCCAGAGCCAGGCGCCCTGGACCCTGCCCTCGGTGGCTGCGCTGCTGACGGGTCGGGACGTCGCAGCACTCGGCATCGGCAGCGACCAGGATCTGCTGGACGACGAGTTTCTCCTGCTCTCCGAGGTTCTTTCCGAGCAGGGCTTCGCTACCGGCGGGATCGTGAGCCACAAGTTCGTGTCGGCCCAGTGGGGCTTCGACCAGGGCTTCGACTCCTTCGACGACTCGCAGGCGCTCGGCCACATGGCGGTCACCTCGCCGGCCGTAACGGAACAGGCCCTGGCCTTCCTGGACGCCCACCAGGAGGGGAAGTTCTTCCTCTTCCTCCATTACTTCGACCCGCACTTCGCCTACGTCGAACACGAGGGGTTCCGCTTCGAGGCGACTGAGCCCTACGAGGGCTGGATCTCCAGCGGCACCCGCTTCAAGAAGTTGATGCGCGCGCAGGATCGCCTGAGCGCGGCCGATCTGGAGGAGATGCGGCGACTCTACGACTCGGAGATCGCCTTCACCGACCACCACATCGGCCGTGTGCTGGAGGGCCTCCAGGCCCTGGGCCTCTTCGACGAGACCCTGATCGTCGTCACCGCCGACCACGGCGAGGAGTTCTTCGAGCACGGCCAGATCGGTCACGGCAAGACGCTCTACGAGGAGCTCGTGGGCGTGCCGCTCATCGTGCGTTTCCCGCACGGCCAGCCCGGGGTGCTGGATCAGCCCGTCGCACTCGTCGACATCTTCCCGACGGTTCTCGAGCTGGTCGGGCTGGAGCCCGGCCCCGAACTCGCGGGCAAGAGCCTGCTGGCCGCGCCGGACCCCGAGCGCATCGTGTTCGCGTCGACGGAGCGCCGTGGTGGCTCACGCATGGCCCGCGGCCCGCGCCTCAAGCTGATCCGGCAGCTGGCAACCGGCCCCGAGCTCTACGACCTCGCGGCCGATCCCGCCGAGCGCGAGAACCTGCTGGACGGCGCCCACGCGGGGGCGCCGCCGGCCCCGGGCCTCGAGCGCCTGCGGGATGCGCTCGAGCCGTACGTCGCGGGCATCGCCCGGTCTCCGCAGCGAGCTTCCCGGGTGGAGCTGTCTCGTGAGCAACGGCAACAGCTCGAGGAGCTGGGCTACCTGAGCCCCGCGGCGGAGAGCGCGCCCTAGGGCTCCTGCTCTTCGATGTAGCCCAGGCGCTCGAGCCTCTCGATCAGCTCGGAGCTCGCTCGAACCGGATCGGCGCTCTCGTAGCGCGACGGGGAGCCCCATCGCGCCTGCTCCTCCAGCAACGCCCGCAGCTCCTCGACCTCGGCCGGGTGATGGGCGGCCAGGTTGTTCTGCTCGCGCGGATCGCTGCCCAGGTCGTAGAGCTCGGCCTGGCCCTCGGGCTCGCTGACGATGAGTTTGCGGTTGCCCCGCACCACCGCGCGTTTTTCGCGCTGGCTGCGAGCGCGAGAACGCATGGAGAAGAAGCTCCGCGCAGCGTCTCCGGGTGCGTCCGGGCCCAGGAGCGGCAGCCCGCGATCCTGGGATCCGGGCGGCGCTCCCAGCAATGCGCGCAGCGTCGGCAGCACATCGAGATTCGAAACGCCCGCGGCGACACGCCCGCTGGGGCCTTCGGGGTGCCGAACCAGCAGAGGGATCTGCGTCAGCTCCGAGTACAGCTGGAAGCCGTGGCCGAAATCTCCGTGCTCGCCGAACTCCTGCCCGTGGTCCGAGGTGACGATCAGCAGCGCGTCATCGAGCCGCAGATCCCGGTACAGCCGTCGGATCTCTTCGTCGACGAGGCGCACCTCACTGTCGTAGGCGACCCGGTCCGCGAGCCGCTTGGCAGGCGGAGGAGGAGCGGATTCGGGCACCCACTCCGCGTGCCGGTGGTAGGGCGCGTGGGGGTCCATGAAATGCAGATAGAGGAAGAAGGGCTCGGAGGCTTCGATCTCCGCGCGCCATTCCAGCAGCTGCGAGACGAGCCGGCGGCCGTCGCGATCGTCGCGATAGTCGACCATCTCGAAGCGATCGAAGCCCCGGGTGAATCCCATGGGGTCGCCGATGTTGGGGTTCCCGCTCACCCCGAAGGTGCGGTAGCCCTGGCTGCGCATGAAGGCGGGAATCGTCTCCATCTGCTGCGGAATGCGATTGAGCTGGATCGCCGGGGCGTCGCCCTTGTGGTGCCGATACACCCGCAGACCCATGACCACGCCGTGCTCGTTCGGATAGGTCGAGGTGAAGATCGACGCCGTGGCAGGCGCCGTCCACGATGAGGCCGACCAGGCCTGCTCGAAGACGAGGGCCTCCGGCGCCAGCGAGGCGAGAAAGGGCGCGTGGGCCTCGTCGCCCCCGTAGAGCGGGAGCCCGTCGACGCGCAGTGTGTCGATCACGATGAGCACGACGTTTCGGTCCCAGCTCGGCGCACAACCCAGCAGTGCGGAGATCAGGGCGACGCCGGCGAGCTGCCACGCCCGCCTCACTCGCGGCCCTCTACGTAGCCGAGCTCTTCCAGCAAGCGGGCCTCTTCTTCACTCGGAAGGTAGGCGTCTGCGGCCCCGTGGAGAGCCGGGTCGACGTCGCGAGCCTGGGCCGCGAGTGCAGCTCGAAGCTCGCGCACGCGGGCGGGCTCCTGCGCCGCGAGATCCACGCGCTCGCCCGGGTCCTCGCCCAGATCGTAGAGCTCGACTCGCTCGCCGGGCTCGGTGGTGATCAGCTTGAAGCCGTCCTTCAGCACCGCCCGCTTGTCCGCCCGCTGCTCGCCGTCGGGATCGGTGCGCATGAAGAAGAACTCGCGGCTAGCGCCCTCCCGCGATGGCGGGAGCAGGGACACGCCCACCTCACCCGGAGCGGGCGCTTCGCCCAGCAGGAAGCGCAGCGTCGGCAGGATGTCGAGGTTGCTGACGTCCCGCGGGACTCGCCCCGTCGGCGAGTCAGAGCCCGGCAGGTGCAGGAGCAGTGGGACGTGAGTCAGCTCCGAGTACACCTGAAAGCCGTGGCCCAGGCCCCCGTGCTCCTCGAACTCCTGGCCGTGGTCGGAGGTCACGAAGACAAGCGCGTCCATCAGCTCGAGCTCTTCGAAGAGCCGTCGCAGCGCCTCGTCGGAGAAGCGGACCTCGCTGGCATAGGCCGCCCGGTCCGCCAGCGAACGCTCCGGCAGCGGCGCGTCCGCCGGCATCCAGCGCGGGTGCCGCTCGTACGGAGGATGCGGATCCATCAGGTGCAGATAGAGAAAGCTAGGCGCCTCCAGCAGCGCGTCCTTCCACTCGAGCACGCGCGACACCAGGGCGTCGGCCCCGAAGCCCTGCTTGTAGCGCAGCAGCTCGAAGCGATCGAAGCCGCGGTCGAAGCCCAGCCGGGGCCCGACGTTCACGTTGGCACTGGCCCCGAAGGTGGCGTAGCCGCGGGAGCGCAGGAAGACGGGGATCGTCTCCATGGAATCCGGCAGCGGGCGGATGCCGACTGTTTCGAGCCCGGCATCGCCGTGACGCGCCCGCAGCCCCAGCTCGACACCGTGCTGGTTCGGATAGCGCGAGGTGAAGAGCGAGGCAGTCGACGGCGCCGTCCATGTGGATGCGGCCCAGGCACGCTCGAAGACCAGCGAGCGCTCCGCCAGCGCCGCCAGAAAGGGTGCGGCTTCGGGGTCGGCGCCGTGGAAGGGGAGTGCGTCAGCGCGCAGCGTGTCGATCACGATCAGGGCGATGCGATCCGGGCCGTCCGAGTCCGTCCGCTCGGGAGGCGAGCAGGCCGCCACCCCCAGCGGGAGGAATAGCGCGGCGAAGAGGCGACGCACGCAGGGCTCAGCGCGGCGCGCCCGCGCACGCGTGGTACGCCGGCTCCCGGGCGCAGAGGACGGAGAGCGTGGCGGAGTCGTGGGTCAGCTCCGGGCCCAGCACGATCGCGAAGTCTATCAGACGCAGGCTCGGAAACCGGCCGGCACCGGCGTGAGCGACACCGTGATATCCTCTTCGCCGCTCCGGGGATCGGGAGGGTGTCATGGAATCGGTATCGAGTATCGCTGTCTGGTCGAGGCGCGTCGCAATCGCGGGCCTCGTGCTCTTCGTGCTGGGGCCCGTGCTCAGCCAGGCCGGCGCGCCGCCGGAGCTGGGCTTCCGCATGTTCGGGCTCGGCGGTGTGCTGCTGGCCTTCGTGGCCGTGATCCTCGGCGCCATCGGTCTGTTCGTCACCCGGGCGTCGACGGGACGCGGCGGGCGAGGGCTGGCGCGCAGCGGTGCCCTGCTGGGCCTGGTGCTGCTCGGCGTAACGCTGACCACGGCGGCTGTGAGCTCGGTCTCCAAGGGCGGTGCCGCCGCGCTTCCACCCATCAACGACATCACCACGAGCCCCGGAGACCCGCCGGCCTTCGCCAAGATCGCGGCTCTGGGTGCCAACGCCGGGCGCGACATGGGCTACCCCGGCGCGGAGTTCGCGGAGCAGCAACGTGCGGCCTACCCGGACCTCGGCCCCATCTCGCTCAGCGTGCCCCCCGGCAAGGCCTTCCAGCAGTGCCGAGATACTGCCAGTGCGCTCGGCTGGGAGATCGTCGACCAGGATCCGATGAGCGGCCGCATCGAAGCCAGCGACTCGACCGCGATCTTCCGCTTCGTCGACGACGTGGTGATCCGCCTGAGACCCGGCCCGGGGGGTGGCACCATCGTCGACGTGCGGTCGAAGTCTCGCGACGGCCGCGGCGACCTCGGGGCCAACGCCGGCCGCATTCGCGCCTTCCGGGAAGCGCTTGGGAGCTGAGGCGCGCCGGGGCCTCCAGAGCCTCGGCGCAAGCCTCTGCGTCGTCTTCTGCGGCGCCTGTGGCGACCCAGAGCCTCCGGGTGCGGGCAACGTACTGTTGCTCATCGCCGACGACCTGGGCACCGACAAAGTGGCGGCCTACGGGGAGCACCCGCAGCCCCCGGCCACCCCGAACCTGGATGCGCTGGCGGCGCGTGGGGTGCTCTTCCGAAACGCCTACGCCCCACCGGCCTGCAGCCCCAGCCGGGCCGCCATGCTGACCGGCCGCATACCGCGGCGCTATGGCCTGGGCATCGCGCTCCGCAGCCGAAAGGACGACTTCGAGCTGCCCCTCGATGAGCTGACGCTGCCGGAGCTGCTCGCGACGAGCCCGCACGGCTACTCGAGCTCCGCGGTCGGCAAATGGCACCTGGCCGGGCTCGCGAGCCCCAATGGGACCCGCCACCCGCTGCGCTCGGGATTCGGGTGGTATGCCGGCGCCTTCGGAAACTTCCGCGACACCGAGGCTGCGGGCAATGAGACCTACTTCGACTGGGAGAAGAGCCACGACGGCGAGCTGGCGCGCGTCCACGACTACGCGACCAGCGACACGGTGGACGACGCGCTGGCCCGCATTCGAGCCATGTCCGAGCCGTGGTTCCTGTGGGTGGCCTTCAATGCACCGCACTATCCCCTGCACGAGCCCCCGCAGCAGCTGCGCTCCGGGCCCCCTGCCGAAACCATCCCCGAGGCCTTCGCGGCGGTGGTCGGTGCCCTCGACAGCGAGATCGGACGCCTGCTGGCTGGCATCGCCCCGGCCGTGCTGGCCCGGACCAGCGTCGTCTTCGTGGGCGACAACGGTACGCCGAAGGCCGTGGTGACCCCACCGCGCAAGGCCGAGCACGGCAAGCTCACCCTCTACGAGGGAGGCGTGAACGTGCCGCTCATCATCGCCGGACCGGAAGTGGCCCGGCCCGGCTCCGAGAGCCCGGCGCTGGTGCACGTGGCCGACATCTTTCCGACCGTCGCACAGATCGCCGGCGTGGATCCGGCCAACCAGAGCGGCGCCGATGGACGCCCGCTGCGTCTCGACGGGCGCAGCCTGCTGGCGCAGCTGCGCAACCCGAACGCTCCCGGCCACGAGTTCATCTACCAGGACCTCTTTGCGCCCAACGGACCCGGGCCCTACCGCCGCGACCAGCGCATGCTCCGCGATGCGCGCTGGAAGCTGATCTCGGACCACAACGGCAACGAGCAGCTCTTCGATCTGAAGGGCCGCAACGACGACGGAGCCGACCGGATCGAGGAGCCGGGCCCGGAGGGGAGCGCGGCCCTGGCAAGGCTGCGCGCCGAGATGCAGCGCCGCGTGGCGGAGCTCGATGCGGATCGCTCGGGCTGAGCGGTGTCAGCCTTCGGCGGGGGCGGCGCCCGCGTCGAGCCCGGCCGTCGCGGCATCCCGGGCCCAGCGGTAGTCCGCCTTGCCGCTCGGGGCGCGCACCAGCTCGTCCACGTAGACGAAGGCCTTGGGCAGCTTGTAGGCGGCCAGGTGCTTGCGGGCGGCGTCGCGCAGCTCGTCGTCGCCCGGCTGCTGACCCTCGCGCAGCTTCACCACCGCCGTTACCTGCTGGCCCCAACGATCGTGCGGGGTACCCACCACCACGGCGTCCCACACCGCGGGGTGGTGCTTCAAGGCCTGCTCCACCTCCTCGGCGAAGACCTTCTCGCCGCCGGTGTTGATCGTGACCGAGTCGCGCCCGTGCAGGCGCAGCGTTCCGTCCGCCGCGACGCTGGCCCGATCTCCCGGCACCGAGTAGCGCACGCCGTCGACGCTGGGGAAGGTCCGCGCCGTCTTCTCCGGGTCGCCGTAGTAGCCGAGCGGGACGCGGCCGGAGCGCGCCAGCCAGCCCTTCTCGTCCGACCCCGGCTCGACCAGGCCCGAGAGGTCCTCGCGCAGCACGACGCTCTCCGGGTTGATATCGAAGTCGCCGCTGGTCGCGGGGCTCGCGCGCGTCGAGAGCTGCGCCGCCTGCTGGCCGCTCTCGGAGGAGCCGAGCGCGTCCAGGACCTTGGCGCCCGGCAGGGCGTCGAGCAGCTCCTGCTTGGTGGCCGCGGTCAGGATCGCGCCGCCCGAGGTCACCAGGCGCAGGCTCGAAACGTCGTAGTCGCCCCGCTGCAGCTCTTCCAGCAACGGACGCGCAAAGGCGTCGCCTACCAGGGTGAGAGCCGTCGCCCGCTCACGCTCGACCGTACGCCAGACATCTGCAGGATCCAGGCGCTCGGGGTGGGACTGCACCAGCACGGTGCCGCCCACGTACCACATGTTGAAGGCAACCCAGTGGGCCGCTCCATGCATGAAGGGCGGCGCCGGCAGCGCGCGCGGGCCACCGCGCTTCGCGCGCGCCACGATCGCCTCCAACCCGCGCTGCTTGCCCGTGTAGAGCGCCGCGTAGAAGACGTCCTCCTGACGCCACAGCACGCCCTTCGGCATGCCCGTGGTTCCACCGGTGTAGAGGATGTAGAGATCGTCGGGTGAGAGCCCCGTCGGCGCGGTGGGCTCGGCCTGCGCCAGCGCGGTCTCGTAGTCGAGGGCACCGGGCAGCAGCGGCTCGCCAGAGCCGTCTTCTACCTGGAGCCACAAGCGCACCTCGGGCAACTGCTCGCGAATGCGCGCCAGGGTGGGCGCGAAGCCCGCGTGATACACGACGGCCCGGGCGTCCGCATCGCGGAAGAGATACTCCAGCTCCTCGTCCACGTAGCGGTAGTTCACGTTGAAAGGAACTGCGCGCGCCTTGAACGCGCCGAGCATGCCCTCCAGATACTCGTTGCCGTTGGTGAGATAGAGGCCCACGTGGTCCTGGCCCGACTCCCAGTTGGCGAGCCCGGCGCGCTCGCGTTGGCAGCCCAGGCCGTGGCTGCGGAGCACCGAGGCCAGGCGCCGGCTGCGATCGGTGACGTCGGCCCAGCGCAAGCGACGATCGCGGAATACCAGGCACTCGCGCTCGGGGATGGCGGCGGCGATGGCCTCGTGAACGGCGGCGAGATTGGGCACGGCTTCCTCCGTCGGGAAGAGGAGCCTACCCGGGCAGCCGCAGCAGCGCGACGAGGGCGTCCCAGGTTGCCTGGAGTGGCGACGCGTCGCCCGCCCCGATGCTGAAGCTGCCGTCGCCGGCCTGGCTGGCTACGAGTTCCGGCAGCACCTGTGCCGCCGAGACCTTGCCTCCCGGCAACGAGGGCGTGTCGCACCACAGCAGCAGGCGGCCCACGGCTACCGGCTCGAAGCGACGAGCCAGCACGCCGCGCTCGAGCTCCCGCCCGCACCACTGCAGGATCGCGTCGCTCTCGTCGTGCGACAGGTTCGCAAACGTCGCGGCGTAGGCGGCCAGGGGCCGCCAACGGAACTTCAGGCGCTCGGGCTCGAAGCCCGCAGCCAGCCAATCCGCGGCGGCGTAGAGCATGCGCTCCGGGGCGTAGCGGCCACGAGCCAGGATACCGGTGAGCAGCCCCGTCTCGAAGAGCGCCGGCTCGTCGCCCCGGCCCCAGTAGCCCTCGGACGATTGGCTGCGCTCGAGCCAGCGGCACGCGCTCTCCAGCACCGGTCCGGAGCGAGAGCCCGCGTCGTCGAGCAGCGCGATCACCCGGCGCGTGGCGGAGAGATCGCCGAAGCTGCCGTCGCGGCGCTGGCGCTTCACCACCATCTCTGCGGCCGCCTGCCCCGATTCCCGGCCGAGCAGCACGGGTCCCCAGGCCGCCAGCAGCTCGTCGTCGCTGCGGCACAGAAAGCTCACGGCGCGCTCTGCGGCGCCGCGTCGATCAGCAGCCGCGGGCGCGCTCACGCTTCGAGCAGCAGCCCGCTCAGGTAGGCACCCTCGGGGTGGTCAAGCGAGACCGGGTGGTCGACAGGGGGTCCCACTGAGCGCAGCACGCGCACCGGCCGTCCCGCGTCGAGCGACGCCCCGAACACGATCTTGCGGAAGAGGTCCGGCCCCACGTGGTGCGAGCAGGCGAAAACCAGCAGGCGCGCGCCCGGAGCTGCGCGGCGCAGGGCGTGGAGCACCAGATCCTTGTAGGCGCGCGAAGCGCGCGTGACGTCGTTGCGGGCTCGGGCCAGCGGCGGCGGGTCGATCACCAGCAGATCGTAGGACTCGCTGTGGGAGCGCAGGTAGCGAAAGGCGTCGGCCTTCTCGAGGCGGGCAGGGACCGCGGGTGCCGTCTCGGCCAGGCTCTCCGCCGCCAGCTCGAGGGCTGCCGCGGAGGAGTCCACGGCGGTGATGCTGGCGGCCCCACCCGCGGCGGCGGCAACGGAGAAGCCGCCGGTGTAGGCGAAGAGATCGAGCACCCGGCAGCCGCGGGCTGCGGCCTGGATCAGGTCGCGGGAGTCCCGCTGGTCGAGGTAGAAGCCGGTCTTCTGGCCTGCCAGCAGGTCGACGCGGTAACGGCGACTGCGCTCGCGAATCCACACGGGCGCGTCGGGCGGGCTGCCCCACAACGGGCCCTGCACCGCCGGCAGGCCCTCCCGCCGCGCCGAGACGGGATCCGCACGTTCGATGCCCGCCGCCAGGCCGGTGGCATGCTCGAGTGCGGCGGCCACGCTCTCGCGCCGCGCGGCCATCCCCGCGGAGGTGAGCTTCACGACCACCGTGTCCCCGTAGCGATCCGCAATGAGCCCGGGCAGGCCATCGCCCTCGGCGTTCACCAGGCGCAGCGCCTCGGTCTCACCGAGCAGAGGATCCGCAGCGCGCCGGGCCACGGAGGCGGCAATGCGCTCCTCCAGCCAGCCCTCGGGCGGAGGCTCCTTGCCGAAGCACACCAGCCGAACCCGCAGCACCGAATGCGGCGACAGGTGACCGTGGCCCACGACCTCCCCTTCCGCCGAGACGACCCGCACCTCCGCCCCGGGCAGAGCCTCCCCCTCAGCGGCCTCCAGGCGGGACACGGCGCTGGCGAAGAGCCAGGGGTGGCGGCGGCGCACCGAACGGTCGCGACCGCGTTCGAGGATCAGGGTCAACACGCAAGCGACTCCAGCGCGGGGGCTAGAAGTCAGCCTTGCCCCGCGCGAACGCGGTCAGGCTACCCCGCGAACGGGGTAACGTAGCCCAGGAACCCCGAACCCCGGAGCCACCGTGTCCGAGACCCGCGCCGAGCCTCCCAGCAACCGTCTCGCCGGAGAGACCAGCGCCTACCTGCGCCAGCACATGAGAAACCCCGTGGACTGGTACCCGTGGGGCCCTGAGGCGCTGGAGCGGGCGCGGGCCGAGGACAAGCCCCTGCTGGTCTCGATCGGCTACAGCGCCTGTCATTGGTGCCACGTGATGGAGCACGAGTCCTTCGAGGACACGGAGACTGCCGCGCTAATGAACCGCCTCTTCGTCAACGTGAAGGTGGACCGCGAAGAGCGCCCCGACCTGGACCAGATCTACATGGACACCGTCACGGGCCTGCTGGGACACGGCGGCTGGCCGCTCACGGTGTTCTGCGCACCCGACGGCACGCCCTACTACGGCGGCACCTACTACCCGCCGGAGCCACGTCACGGCATGCCCGCCTTCCGGCAGGTGCTGGAGGCGGCCGAAGACACCTACCGCAACCGCCGCGACGAGGTCGAGCGGGCCGGGGAGCAGATTCTCGCGGCCCTGGGACGGCGCCCCGACGGCGTGGCGGCGACAGCCCCGGGCGCGGGCAGTGCGGAACAAGCCGCGCTGCGCCTGTTGCAGCGGGCCGACCCCGACCACGGTGGCTTCGGCAACGCACCCAAGTTCCCCACCCCGCCGTATCTCTTCCTGCTGCTGGCAGCCAGCGACGTGCTGCCGCAGCGCAAGGCCCGGGAGGCACTCGACCACGTCGTGCTGACCTGTCGCGAGATGGCGCGGGGTGGCGTCTACGACCACTTGGGCGGCGGCTTCCACCGCTACAGCGTGGACGCCCACTGGGGCGTGCCGCACTTCGAGAAGATGCTCTACGACCAGGGACAGCTGCTCTCGGTCTACACAGAGGCCTGGCGCCGCACCGGCGGCAGCGACGACAGCCTGCTCTGGCCCGTGCGGGAGACGGTGGAGTTCCTGCGCCGCGAGCTCACGGGAGCCGAGGGCGGCTTCCTCGCCAGCCTCGATGCGGACAGCGAGGGCGAGGAGGGGACCTTCTACGTCTGGACACCGGCCCAGCTCGAGGGCGTACTCGGCAGCGAACGCGCGCAGGCCTTCGCCGGAGCCTACGGGGTGAACGAGCGCGGGAACTTCGAACGCGGCACCACGGTGCTCCACGAGCTCGCGGGCGAGTCGCGCGACAGCTACGCGGCCGAGCGCAAAGCCCTGCTCGCGGCGCGGGCACAGCGCCCGGCGCCGGGCACCGACCGCAAGCGCGTCGCGTCGTGGAACGCGCTAGCCATCTCCGGGCTGGCGCGGGCGGGGAGCTTGCTGGGCGACCCGAGCCTGGTAGAAGACGCCGAGCGCGCCGCGAACTTCGTGCTCGAGAAGATGGTCGACGCGGACGGTCGGCTGCTGCGTGTCTGGGGTGAGGGCACGGCCAAGGTGCAGGCCTTCCTCGACGACCACGCCGCGTTGCTGGAGGCGCTCCTCGACCTGCAGCGAGCCGGCGCCGGGGAGCGCTACCTGAGCGCCGCCCTGCGCCTGGCCGACGACATCGTGGCCCGCTTCTACGACGCGGAGCAGAGCGATCTCTTCCTGACCCCGGTCGACGCAGAGACGCTGGTGCACCGTCCGCGCAGCGATCACGACGGCGCCATGCCCCACTCCACCGGGCTGGCTGTGCTGGGCCTGGAGCGCGCCGCGAGTCTCGCCGGGCGCGAAGACCTGGCGCGCGTCGCCCAGCAGGTGCTGGGCAGTCACGCCTTCATGCTGGAGCGGGCCCCGGAGGCCCTTCCCACCCTGGCCCGGGCTGCGCTGGTGGCCGAGCGAGGCCTCTGCGTAGCCGTCATCGTGGGCGAGCCAGCCGCTGCGGAAACACGAGCCCTGGCCCAGCGGGCCCGCTTCGTGCTCGCCCCGGAGGACGCAGTCGTGGTGGCTGCACCCGGCACGACGCCGGAGAGTGTCGAGCCCAGCTGGCTCGAGGGCCGCGCTCCCGTCGACGGGCGCCCGACCGCCTATGTGTGTCGCGGCGTCACCTGCTCGTTGCCCGCGACCGACCCCGAGACCCTCGCGCCGCTCGCCGCCGCTGAAGGCGCCTGACCCGCCAACCGCCCTCGCTCGCTCAACGGATTGCCCTTTTTTCCCCACAGGTGGTAGGGTGAATCCTCGGCGAGACGGCACGGTTGCGCGGAGGAGTGGCGGTGCGTACGGGCGGGCCCCCGGGCATGAGATCGGGCGCGACGGCACTGGCTGCGGCGGCGGCTTGGCTGCTGCTGGCCGGCCTGTCGACGCCCGCCATCGCCGGTGGAATCCCCATCGTCTACCAGGTGAACCGCGTGATCGGAGCGGGTTCGGTCACCGGCTTCATCGAGACCGACGGCACCCAGGGCCTGCTGACCAACGCCAACATCCTCGACTGGATCTTGACGCTCGACGACGGCCTCACCTCGCGGACCACGCTCGGAGCGGGCAGTGGCGGCAGCGGCTTCGCCTTTCTCATCGATGGCCTCATCGCCACGCCAACGGACCTCCTCTTCGATTTCGACGCGCCGGGCAACGTGATCATCCTGGACTCACAGGATGTCACCATCCTGTGGTGCCTGGACGGCACTGCGGTGTTCTGCAACGGGGCCGGCCTGGAGACCGTGCTCGTTACCACGATCCAGCAGGTGCAGCGCTCCGGTCTGCAATCCATCGCGAACATCAGCGGAGGCCTCGCCGTTACCATCGACGTCCGGCCCAACGGTCCGAACAACATGGTCAACGTCAACGAGGCCGGGAAGATCCCGGTGGCGATCTACGGCTCCGACGACTTCGACATCGTCGCCGACGGCTACGCCGCGCTGGGCTTCGGCCCGAGCCAGGGCCCGGTCTTCGACTGGGCCGGCAGCGTGGTGAGCGACCTCAACAGGGACGGGATCGACGACCTCACCCTCTACTTCCGCATCGAGGAGAGCGGCCTCGACCTGGGCGACACCCAGGGCTGCGTCGTCGGCACCACGAACCTCGGCCAGTTCTTCAGCGGCTGCGACAGCATCAACACCATCGCCTGCGGCCTCGGCTTCGAGCTGGCGCTGCTGCTGCCGCCGCTGGTCTGGCTACGCAAACGCCGCACGAGGCGCAGCTGACTTTGGCCAGCCACCAGAGCCAACGCTTGGCGGCGGCCTCCCGGATCCTGATCGTCGCCGCCGCTTGGCTGCTGGCCGGCCTGCCCGCGGCGGCGCTGGCCGGAACGAACCCCATCGTCTACCAGGTGAACCGCGTCATCGGAGCGGGCTCGGTCGTCGGCTTCGTCGAGACCGACGGAACACTGGGGACGCTGGTGCCCGCCAACCTCCTCGACTGGAACCTGCTGGTCGACGACGGGCTGAATAGCGTGACCGTGATGGAGCGCGGGAACCCGGGTGATGAGTTCGTGGAAGGCCCGACCCTGACAGCGACTCCAACGGATCTTCTGTTCGATTTCGACGGTTCCGGCATCTTTGCGCTCATCAACGACGGACAGGGCTGGTGCGTCGACGGGGCGGCCAGCTCGGCCACGAGTCTCTGCATCGGCGTCCCTGGGGTCGAGGCGCTCAACGTACTCCAGGTCCTGAACGTGCCTCAGGCCGGAGTGCAGTCGATCGCCAACATCGGCGGAATCATCGACGTCGGCGTCGATATCCTGCCGGGCCACGATCCCAACTTCATCAACCCTGCAGAGGCGGGGAAGCTCCCGGTGGCGATCTTCGGCTCCGAGGACTTCGACATCGTCGCGGACGGCTACGACACGCTGGCCTTTGGACCGGACCTGGCAGGCGTCTTCGCCTGGGCGGGCAGCGAGGTGAGCGACCTGGACAACGACGGCATCCTCGATCTCACGCTCTGGTTCCGCACCGAGGAGAGCGGCATCGCCTTCGGAGACGTCGAGGCCTGTGTGGTGGGCACGACGAGCATCGGCCAGGTCTTCCGCGGCTGCGATGCCATCACGCCGGTGGCCTGCGGCCTCGGCTTCGAGCTGGCGCTGCTGCTGCCGCCCCTGGTGTGGCTGCGCAAACGCCGCGCCAGGCGGGCGGCGTAGGAACGGGAACCGAGGCAAGCCGCAGGCTGGCCGTGCCGGCAGGGCGGCGTCAGCCGGCCGATAACCGGCCAAGAACTGGCGGCGAAGCCGGCCGATAACCGGCCAAGCCAGCTACGTGCTGTGGCTCCAGTCGTCGGCGGCGTCTTTCGCGCTGCTGGCCGCCAGCGAGTGCACCCGCTCGGCTTCCAGGCTCTGGCGCGTGAAGCACACGGGGCAAAGGCCCGAAGGAGCCTTCACGAACATGCGTGCGCCGCAGTGTCCGCAGCTGTGTACTCGCCCGCTGCTTGCAAGGGCGCGGACCAGCCAGGCCCCGCTGATGTTGGTCGAACGTTGAATAGCCATCCCTATCGTCCTCACCCCGTGAGTACCCCTCACCGCTGCGCGGGTGACGCCCGGCCGGCAGTTGCGTATCGGAAGCCCGCGAACCCGCGCTTAGTGGGCGTCGCCCAAAGATCGCCCGAGGGCTATCTGGGCCAGCCGGCGCAGGCTCTCATCGGGGTGCGCGGCCGAGATCTCGGCCAGGGCCGTCCGGGCCTCCGGCGCGGGAGAGAGCCCCAGCGCCACCACGGCCGCCGAGGCAGCTTCGGGGTCGTTTCCCTCCACTACCTGGAGCAGGCGCGGCACAGCGGGCTCTCCAAGGCCCGCCAGCCAGCGAGCCGAGGCTCCGCGGACCGAAGGCTCGGGATCCGCCAGCCCGCGCAGCAGAGGCTCGAGGGCGCTCTGCCCGCCCAGCTCGGCCAGGCGCCCGGCGGCGGCCGCCCGCACCTCGGGGGCCGGGTCGGCAACCAGCAGACGGGCCAGTGTGTCCTCCGCCCCCGCACCCCGGGCATGGCGAGCCAGCACCAGGCGCTCCTCTGGGGGCGCCTGCTCGAGCCGCTCGGCCAGGCCGGCGCCTGATGCGCCCCCATCCAGCAGCACCAGAGCCTCCAGTGCCTCCACGGGCGGCGAGGGCTGCGCCGCCAGCAGCGCCTCCAGCCCAGGCCGGGCGGATTCCAGCGAACGGCCCCCGATCAGCTGCGCCAGGCCGGCGCGGAAGGCCGAGTCCGCTTCATCGCGCCGGAAGGCAGCCACGAGTCTCTCGGCCGAGGCCTGGCCCAGCAGCTCGTCCAACGCAGGAAAGGAGCCGAGGCGCTGGAGGGCCGACCGGGCAAGAGGCAGCTCGGCAGCGGCAACCAGATCTACCAGATAGCCGGCGCCTGGCTCTGCCTGTCGGGCCTCGGCCCCAAGCGCCAGGTAGTGCTGCAGTGTGTTCAGGCTGCCGAGCCTCGGCTGGCGCAGGAAGGCGTTGCCCTCCATTGCAACCGCGAGCACGCCGGCGCGTTCGCGGCCGTCCGGGAAGCGCTGCTGCCAGATCGACGCGCCCGGCAGCGCCGTCAGGCTCACGAGGATCCGCTCGCCGTGCTTGAATCGGGTGTCGCGCGAGGCCGCCAGCTCCTCCCAGGCCACAGTCACCCGAGTCCCCGTCTCGAGCTTTCCCCGCAGCGGCGTCTCGACGATCAAGGTCGCCTTGTAGGCGTGGGGACCGAGTCGCGAGGGCTCGATCACCTTCGCCACCAGTGTGGCCGGCGCCTGGTCCATGGCATCGAGCAGGCGCACGCCGCCGGCCGCGCGCGGGGCGGCTGCGATCGCAGGCAGCGGCGCGAGCAGCAGCCCCGCTGCCAGCGCCAGCAATGCCAGCCGGACCCGAAGCCAACCCACCCAGACCCTCCACACGCCCGGCAGCGGGCGGCCCGAGGCTCGGCTCAAGGCTGGAAGAAGAGCGGGTTGGTCGCCCCCAGTGCCAGCGTGCCGGACTCTCCCCGGTTGCCATCGACCAGGTCTGCCAGGCTGGCGTTGCTGCCCTGGGACAAGCTGTCCGGGTAGACGGGGAACATCGGCTCGCAGAAGCCGTCGCTTCCCTTCACCACCACCACGAACCAGGTCTCCTCGGCGAGGGGCCCGAAGTCGACCTCAACCGAGGTGCTCCAACGGTCGGCCCCGGCCACCCCGCCCACGTCCGACGTCACGTCGATGTCGAACTCCCCACCGGGGGTGCTGGGATCGCAGTCGCCCTCGCTGAGCTCGAGGGTCGGCGTGGCGCCGTAGGCGTAGGGCGCGGCGGGGTCGACCACGGTGGTGGCGGCGTTGGCGTAGATCTGGATCGTGTCCCACTGCGCCCAGGAGGGAGACTGCACGTCGATCTCGAGGCGGACTTCGCCGCTGGCGTCCGTCATGCCGGTGTCGCCGCCCCAGCCGAGATCCGCCGTGTCCCCGGAACCGTCCTTGGCCACGAGTCGCGTGGTCACGAAGATCCCCTGACCCCCGACCGCCCGGCCGGAGCTCACCGATGCCGCCACGTCGTGCGGATCGATCTGCGCGGGCATATCGCTGGGAGAGGCGGTCCAGGTGCGGGCCCCGGCCGAGTTGAGGTTGGTGAAGCGGTGCGAGTCCGTGTCGGCAATGAAGGTGGTGCGGTAGCCCTGGTTGAGGTGGTTCATCCAGACGCCGATCCGCTCCTCCAGGAAATTCTGCTGGGAACCGCGGTTGTCGCCGTTCCAGAGCTCGAGTGCCGGGAAGGGGAAGAAGAGGTTCGGCTCGGTCGCGCGGTCGGGCAGGCGGCGCTCGGCCCGGTCCGAGTCGCTCATCGCGTCGGCCGGCGGCACCAGCGCGGTATCGATCTTGAGCGGCCCGAAATGGCTGTCGATGTGGTTGATCTGGATCGTGCTCACGCCGGGAATCGACAGCGCCCCGGCCGTTGCCAGCGAGTGGATCGTCTCCGGGGTGGCGTTCAGCGCTCCGTAGATCGGGAACTCCCGGCCCGGAGGCGCCGCCTGGGCCCAGTCGGTCGAGCCGCCGCCGGTCAGTGTGCCGTCGGGCGCGAAGGTCGCGGCGGGCGAGTCAGCGTCGAGAAGCAGCGGATAGGCGTTGAAGTGGCCGTAGTCGAAGCTGGTGATCTCTTCGCCGATGGTCGCCGTGACGAAGGGCTGCATGCCGAGCTCCGCGATGCGGGGCCGCAGGTCGGTGTGGCGGTGGTGGTCCGTCATCACCACGTTCTCGACGCCTTCCGCCGTGTACGCCTCCACTCGGTGGGTATCCGATACACGCGAGTCCGCCGAGCGGATGCCGTGCACGTGGAAGTCGCTGGATACGAAGCCCGGCGTGTCGACGACCTTTGCCAGCTGGGCGGAGAGCTCCGTCGTGTTGCCTGCCGTGATGGAGATCGGCGCGGGGGAGCGGTACGCCGAGTACTCAGTGCCCCGGGAGACGTAGACGTGGTACAAGTCGACTCCGGGCTCGAGGTCGAATTCGGTGATGCCGTCGGCGCTTGCGTAGCCCACGGCGGTGATGCCGAAGGGCAGGCTGTCGTTCACATCTTCGAACAGGCCCAGCTCATCCCCACCGAAGCCGGGCAGACTCGGCCCAGGCCGAACCAGCTCAGGGCTCGGGTCGAAACCCACCACCGTCACGCGGCCGGGCATCGGAGCCCCGCCCGCGTCGCTGACCTGGACGCGCAAACGGCCCGTCGCGGGCAGATCGAAGTCGAGCGGGGTGGTGGCGCCCGACGCGATGATCAGGTTCGAGACCGGCGGCGAGGACGCCCCGCCCTGGTAGAGGTGGCCTTTGAGGGCCGCCGCGGCTTCGTAGCCTCCGGGCCGGACCGTGCCGGAGTAGTTGGGGCAGGGCCCCGGGCTCGTCGTGAAGTGCGAGGAGATCTTGGTGCTCTCGTTGTCGTTCGCACCGAGCTGCGAGAGCAGACGCTGCCCGACGGTCACGCGGGCGCCCGGCACGGGGTTGCCGGCAACCGTCACACAACCCTCGACGCGACCGGTGGCGACCGATTTGACCTCGTTCTCGAGGTCGAAGGCGTTCGAGCCCGAGCCATCGCCCACGCCGAAGAAGCGCGTGAAGACGGCGCTGCCGCCGGCGGGCACCAGGAAGCGGGCCGGGTCGGCACCGATCAGCGAAAGCAGCGCGTTCTGACTGTGCAACACCACCAGCACGCCGCTGATGAAGACACTGCTGCCCACTGCGTTCTGGCCCTCGAGAGGCACCTGGGTGAAGGCGTAGTCGACGCCCGCCGCCTCGTCGAAGCCGTAGAAGCCGAGGGTGCCGAGCGAGCTCGTCACCGGCGGACCCACCCCGTTGGCGGCGGGGAAGAAGGGGTTCGGAGCTGCGCCGGGGCGCTCGATCGTATCGAGTTCGCCGGCCGGGTTGAGCCAGTCCCCCACCACCAGAGGCAGCGGGTCCGGGATTTCGGGCGGGACGGCGCCCTCCGGGTAGTTGTTGAAGACCTCGGTGTCGATGCGCAGATGCCGCTTGCCGGGCTCGAGGATGTACTCGTTGCAGGCCTCGATCTCGAGATCGTTGTCGTCGGCGAAGGGCGGGAACACGATGCCCGGGATGCCCACGTCCGCCACCTGGCTGGAGGGGTTCACGAAGTCGAGCAGGTCGTCCGGCCCGCAGGTGCGGATGATGGCCGCGGTGCCGTCCGCACCGTTGTTCACGATCTCGACGCTCTGGGCGTTGACCACCGTCTCGATGTTCAGGCTCGGCTGCAGCTCGAGGAAGTTGTCGAGGCCCGGACGCCCGACCAGCTCGGCGTCGATCACGTTGCCGCCGTACTGGCCCACGCTGTAGAGGTCTCGTTGTCCGACGTCCTGGATCGCGAAGCGGGCCTCACCGTTCTTGAGCAGCCAGTCGCCGACGCGGCTGTGGCCCAAGGGGCCGCGAATCCGGTCGTGTTTCCTGGAGATGCGCTTGGCGCGCGCCTTTCCCGGCGGCTCGTAGAAGAAGAGACTCACGCGCTTGATCGTCTTGCCGGTTTCCAGCTCGGTGCCGCGAACCACCAGGACGTTGAGGTCGCGCAGCGGGGGCCCGGGATCGATGATCCCCGTGTAGAGGGGGCCGCCGCTCATGCGGTCGAGAATCGAATCGCCGTTGAGCTCGGCGACCAGGGAGCCCGGAATGATGGATCCGGTGACCTCGAATGCGACCTCGAAGCTGAATTCGTCCACCCACACCCAGGGCGCGTGGATCTCGATCCCCATCGGTCCCTTGCAGAGCACACCAAGCTGAGTAGTGGCCACGACGAGCAGTGCGACGAGCAGCGGCCTTTTGTGCATGAGAGGCTCCTCGGGGGAAAGAAGCCCCATTCTACGCCGCCGCGGAGCCCCCCAGCAACGCAAGCTGGGCCGGCGTGGCGGCGCCGCCCGTCGAGGAAGTTCGGCTCCCGCAGTACCTGGCGGAGGCTCCCCCGGCCGGCAGCCCCGGGGGTGCAGCCAGGGCAGGCCCGGCGAGGTTACAGGAGCGGGCTCTCGGCTTGATCAGGAAGGGGTTCACTCGGCCGGGGGAAGACCGATAATCCCTAGGGAGTCCCCATGTTCGCTCGCTGGCCGATGATCCCGATCTGCGTAACGGCCCTGGCCGCCGCCGTGGGCTGCGCAACCTCGCAGCCGGCGACCGACCCGGGGGCGGTCGCGTCGGCCTACGCGGCTGCCGGCCGCTGGGACGAGGCGGGCCGGGAGATCGAGGTCGCGGTGCGTTCCCATCCCCGGGACGTGGGGCTGCGGCGACGAGCCGCGGAGATCCAGGCCCGGGCCCGCAATCCCGACCGCGCCGTCAGCCACCTCGAGAAGGCCATCGAGCTGGCCCCCGGGCAGCACTCCACCTGGCTCCAGCTGGCCGAGCTGGAGAAGTCGAGAGACAACTTCCCGGACGCCTATGTCGCCTACCGGCGCGCCACGGAGCTCGCGCCGGACGACATCCGGGCTGTCTCCGGCCTCGCGCTCACTGCCGAGGTGCTGCACTTCGACGAAGAAGCCAGGGAGGCCTACGCGCGCTGGGCCGAGCTCGAGCGGAGCCGCGATGTCGGAAGGCCACCCCGGGAGACCAGCGGTCCGCCCAACTGAGGCGATCGCGCAGCGCGGCTGCAGCTGGCCGGGTTCCGGGCTTCGGCGCCACACGGGCCCGGGGACTCAGGGGCGGACGGCCGACGGGTCCCGGCTCAGATCCTTCACCAGGTTCTTGTGGTGCGCCTCGAGGGTGCCGCCCCCGATCTCGATCAGCTTGGCGTCCCGCCACAGGCGCTCCACCGCGTTCTCGCCCATATAGCCGTAGCCGCCCAGCACCTGGATGGCCGAATCGGCGGCGCGCTTCGCGGCCTGGGCCGCGAAGAGCTTGGCAGCGTCGGCCTCGATGCGCTGGCCGGTGGAGTTCAGGTCGAAGCGCCGTGCCGTGTCGTAGACCAGGCTCGCGGCCGCCCGGTACTCGGCAAAGCTCTCGGCGATGTAGCGCTGCACCTGGCCGTGCTCCCGAAGCGGGACACCGAAGGAGAAGCGCTGGTTGGCCCACTCGAGCATCGCACTCACGCAGCGTCGCGCGATCCCCACCGAGATTGCGGCCAGGGTGAGCCGCTCGATCTCCAGGTTGCGCATCATCGCGAGGGTGCCCTCCCCTTCCTCGCCCAGGCGGTTGGCGATCGGCACGGGCACCGAGTCGAAGACCAGCTCGGCCGTGAACGAGGCTCGCATGCCCAGCTTGTCACGCCACTTCTGCCCCAGCGAGAAGCCCGCCATCCCCTTCTCGACGAGGAAGGCGGTGAGGCTGCGCTCTCCGGTGGCGGCGTACACGACGAAGGCATCGCCGAGGGTGTGTTCGTCGATCCCGGCGTTCGTGATGAAGGTCTTGCGCCCGTCCAACAGGTAGACGTCGCCCTCGCGCCGAGCCTTGGTCTTCATCGCGAGAACATCCGTACCGGCCCCGGGCTCCGTCATGCACATTCCGCCGATCTTCTGACCCGAAACCGCGTCCGGCAGGATGCGCTTCTTCTGCAGCTCGTTGCCGTTCACGCACAGGTTCTGGGCGAACAGGACGGAGTGGGCCAGGACGGCCAGCGCGAAGCCCGGATCCGAGCCGGAGAGGCCGTCGAAGAGGAGTACCGCCGCGCTGGCATCGAGTCCCGCCCCACCGTAGGTGTCGGGAATCGTCACCCCGAGTAGCCCGAGCTCCCCAGCCTCGCGGAAGAGCCGGTGGTTGAAGGTCTCGGAGCGGTCGTGCTCGGCGGCCTGGGGCTCGACCTCGCCAGCCACGAAGGCGTCGAGGCTGTCGCGAAAGAGCGCGTGCTCGGGCGTGGGAGCGAAAAGATCGATCCGGCGCCAGGCCTCCTCACCCATGGCTGGAAGGGTACCGCTAGGGCGTCCCCAGCGCCTCGCGGACGAAGCTGGCCAACACCTCCCGCTCGCGGCTGGTGGACCCGTTGAAGACCACCCCGAGGTCCGGCAGCAGCTGGTAGGCGACGTCGCCCGCCAGCTGGAGGTCCCCGTGCCGGGGCAGCTGCAGCCGAAGTCGCAGGCGGCTGCCCAGCGGCATGGCCTGCGCGGAGCGCAACAGGCAGCCGTTCTCGGAGAGGCAGAGAACGGTGGCTCCCCACTCCCGCTCCGCCTGCTCGCAGCGGCTGCGCAAGTGGGTCGAGACCCGCGGCGAGCTGCGCGGCTGATCCTCCAGCAACTGCTGGAGGATGCGAAACAGGGCGTGAAGACCCGCCGGGCGCCGCAGAGCGGCCACGATGCGCGGGTCGGCACCGGTCACTCCCTCACGCCCGGTCAGCGCCACGATGGGGATTACGGGGTCGTCGTGGTCCACTTCGCCCAGGTGGCGCTCGTCCACCAGGCGCAGGTCCGGACGCGCGTACTCGTCCTTCTCCAGCTCGAGGGCGAACTCCTCGGCGTCCAGGATCCGGTAGCCCAGCTTGGCGAGGATCGGGCGCGTCATGGGCGCAAAAGCGGTGGGAGCCGCGTGGCTGACGAGCACGCGACGCGGGGAGGCGAGTTGGGCCATGGGACAGGGATCGGCAGGCGGAGGCTCTGGATTGAACGCGTCGATGCAAGGCCGGGGAGTCGGTAGAATCCGGCCGTGACCAGGAACCCGCAGCTGGCCGCCTGGCTCGTGTCCCGGCGCGCGGAGATCGAGCGCTCGCTGGCCGGGCGCTTGGGGCCCGCTGCACCCCGCGCGGGTGCAGACGAGGCCGAGGTGCTGCGCCGCTTCCGATCCTACGCCTCGCTCTCGCTGCAGCGTGGTGCGGCCACGCAACCCTCACTGGATGGTCTGCGTGCGAACGAGCGGCGAGTGAGCGCGCTGCTGTCCGCCTGGTCCGAGGCCGCAACCGAGGTGGCAGGCTCCCAGGGCGAAGGCCTCAAGCAGGCATTGGCTCCGCTGCTCGCGAGCTTCCACGCCGCGCTCAAGACCACGGGCAGCGGGCGGCGCAAGCGCGGCGCTCCGCGCACACGTCGCGCCGTGGCCGCGGCCATCGATCGCGTCGCGGATGCCTTCCTGGCAGTCGACGCCGAGAGCGGCGACGTGGTCGACGCGAACCCGGCGGCCGGAGCCCTGCTGGGGGTCGCCCGCGACGCGCTACTGGGGGTCGACGCGGCGTCCTTCATCTCCGAGTCGGAGCGGGCCGCCTGGTGGACCGAGCTCGACGCCGTGACCGAGGCCTGCGAGCCGCGCCGCTTCCGCGCTTCGCTACGCGATGCCCGGGGTGGCAGCGTCGCGGTGGACTGCACCATTACCCGCTTTGCAACCCGCCAGCGGACCCTCGCCCTGATCGTCGCCCGGCCCGACTGATTCCTGAGCGACCGATTCCGGAGGCCTCCCGACCCGCCTCAGGGAATCCGCTCCTGCAAGAAGGCGAGGCTGCGCGCCCAGGCCTCTTCGGCTTCCTCGGCCCGGTAGGCGTCGGAGCGTGTGTCGTTCATGAACGCATGGCCGGCGTTCGGGTAGACCACCACCTCGCTCTCCTTGTCGCCTGCCGCCAGCCTCTCGCGCAGCAGGTCGACGTCGGAGAGCGGCACGTACTCGTCCTGGGCTCCGAAGAAGCAGAGCAAGGGACAGCTGAGATCCGCCAGCGCGGCGAGCGGCTCGCGGGGCTTGCGCGTCGGGTCGCTACCGGCGGGATCATGGAGCAGGCCGTGTTCGTGAGAGAGCAGCCCGTAGAAGGGAACCGCAGCCGAGAGCCCGCGGCAGCCGCACGCGGCCAACAGGGCGTAGGTCCCGCCCATGCAGAAGCCCGTGACACCCACGCCGTGTCCTCCCGTGGACGGGTGCGCCGCCAGGAATTCGGCGGCCGCCTGGATGTCCTCGAGCACCTGGACGTCGGAGAGCGCACGCATCCAGGCGCCGGGATCTTCGATCTTGACCTCGGCCTCTCGCCGATACAGATCGATGGCCAGCACCGCGAAGTCTTCCGCCGCCATGCGGCGAGCGAGGTCGCGCGTGTGGTCCGAAAGACCCCACACGTCGTGGATCATCACCACACCGCGGTTGGGTCCGGCGCCGGTGTGGGCCAGGTAGCCGAGCTCGCAATCTTCCGTGGGCATGCGCGCAGTATACTCGCCGGGCGTTTCGATCTACTCGTCGGGCGAGGCAGTATACTCGCGCCGCGTGGGCTACGAAGCAGAGCTCGAGGTGGCACGCGCCGCCGCGTCCGAGGCGGCAGCGATCATTCGACGCCACTACGAGGCGGGCAGCCCGGCCTGGGAGAAGAGCGAGGGCAATCCCGTCACCGCCGCGGACCTGGAGGCGGACCGACGCATCGCGGCGCGGCTCTCGGAGAGCTTTCCGGATGACGCGATCCTCTCCGAGGAGAGCGTCGCCAGCCCGGATCGAACCCAGCGCCCACGCGTCTGGATCGTCGACCCGCTGGACGGCACCAAGGAATTCACACGACGCGTACCCGAGTTCGGAGTGTCGATCGCACTCTGCGAGAACGGCGAGCCCGTCGTGGCTGTGGTGGAGAACCCTCCGCAGCATGTGAGCGTGTGGGCGGCTCGCGGCGCCGGCTGCTGGCGCGACGGCGAGCGCGTGCGCGTTTCGGATTGCACACGGCTCGAGGAGGCCGTGCTGGTAGCAAGCCGCAGCGAGACCTCCCGCGACCTGCTCGCCCCTTACGAGGGCTGGTTCGCGGCGCTCCGGCCGATCGGGTCGATCGCCTGGAAGCTCGCCTGCATCGCCAGCGGCGACGGCGACCTCAACGTGTCGCTGGCTCCCAAGAACGAATGGGATGTCTGCGCCGGAGACCTGCTGGTGCGCGAAGCCGGCGGTATCTACGCCGGGGCCGACGGCTCCCGGCGCGTCTACAACCAGGCCGACACCGAGGTCGCCGCCTGGATGGCAGCTGGACCGGCGGGACTGCTGCGGCTCTTCTTCGAGCGGCTGCGACGTGAGGGGCTGCCGGGATAGACGAGGGCAGCCCGGATCCGGGCAGGCCCCGAGTACAGCACCCAACGCTAGATTGCTTCAGCGTACCCGCGAGACGCTGTAGCCCCGCCGAGCCAGCAACGCGGGGATGCCCTGGTCGCCCAGCATGTGGCCGGCGCCGACCACGACGAAACGGGTCCTGCCGTCCCCGGACAGCTCGGCCAGCCGCGATGCCATGTTCGCGTTGCGTTGGAAGAAGACCAGGTCGTAGAAGAGCCCGAGCTCGGGCATCTCCTCGAGAGGCGCGAAGACCAGTGCTTCGAGCTCGCGGTCGTCGCCGCGGCCCCATGCGGCCAACAGCTGGGCGGTCTCCCCGGGAAACTCGTCCACCCGCGCCAGCGCGTCTTGCAACATCAGCTCCTGGAGAGAGGCCGGCAGCCGGTCCATCAGCTCGAGCTGGGAGTCGACCGTCTCCAGGCCCACCACGGACTTGCGGCCCCGCGCCGCCTGGATGAAGTAACGGTCCACTCCGTGGGCCGGGTCGTAGCCCGCGAGCTGCAGCTCGACCTGGACGACAGTCAACGAGGCGAACCACGGCTTGTACTGCGCGATCGCCTCGGCCGGCAATCCGCGCAACGCCAGCCATGCCTCGAGCTGTCCCCGGGTCTCCCCCGAGATCAGGTCCCACAGGCGCAGCGGTGGTGAGAGCTTGCCGTGGCGCAGCGTGAGCGAGCTGAGCTCCTGATCCGAAACGCGATCGAGGTCGATCTCGACCACCAGCTCGTCCGCGCTCTGCCAGGCCTCCTCGACTCCCGGACCCAGCTCGAGGTCGGCGCGGGTACCCATGTGCACCGAACCCAGCAGGTAGAGTGTCCCTGCCTCAGGCGCTTCGGCGCGCCACAAGGCGGGCGCCGCCGGCTCGAGGGCCGGAGCCGTAGGCCGGGCGCAGGCCAGCAGGCCCAGCAGCCCGGCGGCAAGAGCGGCGCCAGCCACGCGCCAGCGCGGCGAGATCACGCGGGAGAGACGCCCGCTCCGGGGCGTTCCGGCCTCATGCCGTGGCTTCGAACGGTCGATCTCAAGAACGCTTTCGGGAGGGTTTCGCATGGGCAAGGTGGTCGGTCTGCTGGTCACACTGGTCTGCCTCTGGGCAGGCCTCGAGGTGTACAACGAGGGCGTGCACGGGGCTTTCGGGGGAGCGCTGGCTTCCTTCAGCGACGCCCCCGCCGCGACAGCGGGCGAAACCCGCTCGACGCCCAAGCGCGCCGGCGCCGCCGTCGAGAACGCTCACGCGGCCGCGGACGCCCGCCGCGACAAGCTGATGCGCGAGTAGCACGGCCCCGGCCGGGGCCGTCGGGCTCAAGCCAGCTCGCGCACGGCTTCGACCAGGGACAGCACGGTGCCCTTGGCATCGCCGAAGATCATCATCGTGTTGTCGTTGAAGAAAAGCGGGTTCTGAACGCCGGCGAAGCCCGGGTTCATGCTGCGCTTGATGACGAAGACGTGACGGGCGCGGTCCACGTCGAGGATGGGCATTCCGTAGATCGGGCTGCCCTTGTCGGTGCGAGCGTCGGGATTGACGACGTCGTTGGCACCGATCACAAGCGCCACGTCGGTCTCGGGGAACTCCGAGTTGATGTCGTCCATCGCCACCAGGTTCTCGTAAGGAACGTCAGCCTCGGCGAGCAGCACGTTCATGTGGCCGGGCATGCGCCCCGCCACCGGGTGGATCGCGAACTTCACGCTGATGCCCTTCTCCTGGAGCGTGTCGGAGAGCTCGCGCACGGCGTGCTGGGCCTGGGCCACGGCCATGCCGTAGCCGGGCACCACGATGCAGGAGCGCGAGTTCGAGAAGATGACGGCGGCGTCCTCGGGCGTGTAGCCCTTCGCCGTACCCTGGGGGCCAGCGCCGGCCGCGACCTGCTGCACCGATCCGAAGGCGCTGAAGAGCACGTTCGTGAGCGACCGGTTCATCGCGTCGCACATGATCTTGGTGAGGATGAGCCCGGAGGCGCCTACCAGAGAGCCGCCGATCACGAGGCCGCTGTTGCCGAGCACGAAGCCCGTGGCGCAGGCGGCCAGGCCCGAGTAGGAGTTGAGCAGCGAGATCACCACCGGCATGTCCGCGCCGCCGATGGGGATCACCAGCAGCACGCCCAGCGCCAGGGAGCCCGCGGCCAGTGCCCAGAAGGCGTCGATCTCGAGCGGCTGCGCCGCCAGGTAGACCCCCACCGCGACGATGCCGGCGCCGATCAGTGCATTGCTCGCGCGCTGGAGCGGATAGGTGATGGGCGCTCCGCGCATCAGCTCCTGGAGCTTGGCGAAGGCGACGACGCTGCCGGTCAGGGTCACGCCACCGATCAGCACGCCCAGCACGATGGCGGCGGGTACGATGCCCGTCGGCTCTTCGCCGGCTCGCATGTACGAAAAGAGCTCTGCAGAGGCCACCAGCGCCGAGGCCGCGCCGCCGAATCCGTTGAGCAGCGCCACCATCTGCGGCATGGCGGTCATCTGGATGCGCAGCGCCAGCACGGCTCCCAGCCCGGAGCCCACGACGATGCCGGCCAGGATCACGCGGAAGTCGACGACCTCCTGCTTGAGCAGCGTCGCCACCACCGCGACCAGCATGCCGATCGAAGCGATGCGGTTCCCGCGCGGCGCCGTCTTGGGAGACCCGAGCTGGCGCAGCCCCAGGATCAGCAGGACGGCCGCCGCCAGGTAGGCGAACTGGATCAGCTGGTCACTCACGCGTCGGGCTTCCGCGGCCGGAACATGGCGAGCATGCGGTTGGTCACCAGGAAGCCGCCCACCACATTGATGGTCGCCAGCACGATGGCGATGAAGCCCAGCACCGTGCCCAGGGGGGTGCGATCCGCCGCGCCGGCCACCAGCAATGCACCCACGATGGTGATGCCGGAGATCGCGTTCGAGCCGGACATCAGGGGCGTGTGCAGCAGCGGCGGCACCTTGGAGATCACCTCGAAGCCCACGAAGAGTGCGAGCACGAGGATCGTCAGGGCAACCGCGGGGTCGTCGAGCATCAGGCGCCTCCGGTCTCGGCGAGGGCGGCCACGCGCTCGTTGGTGACGCGGCCCTCGTGGGTGAGCATGGCCCCCGAGGTGATCTCATCCGAGAGATCCAGCTGCAGCTGGCCGTCGGCGACCAGGTGCTTCAGGAAGGTGACCAGGTTCTTGGCGTACATCTGGCTGGCATTGGTGGGAATCTCGGCCGGAAGATTGGTCGAGCCGATGACGGTGACGCCGTGCGCCACGATCGTCTCGTCGGCCTTGGAGACGGCGCAGTTGCCGCCCTTCTCGGCCGCCAGATCGACGATCACCGAGCCGGCTGCCATGGCCTTCACCGCCGCCTCGTCGATCAATAGCGGCGCCGTCTGCCCGGGCACCAACGCCGTGGTGATCACGACGTCGGACTTGGCCACCGTCTTGCCCAGCTCGGCACGCTGCCGCTGATAGAACTCCTCGGTCTGGGCCTTGGCGTAGCCACCTGCATCCTCGGCGTCGCCGGTGTCGAGGTCGAGCTCCACGAAGCGTCCGCCGAGACTCTCGACCTGCTCCTTGACCGCCGGCCTCGTGTCGTAGGCCTCCACCACCGCGCCCAGGCGCCGCGCGGTGGCGATGGCCTGGAGCCCGGCCACGCCGGCACCGATTACCAGCACTCGGGCCGGCGAGATGGTGCCGGCCGCGGTCACCAGCATGGGATAGATCTTGGGCAGCGCTACTGCGGCCCGCAGCACGGCGCGGTAGCCGGCGATGGTCGCCTGCGAGGACAACGCATCCATGGACTGCGCGCGCGTGATGCGCGGCATCAGCTCCATGGAGAAGCTCGTGACGCCGGCCGCGGCCAGGCGCGAAGCCAGGTCGGGGCGGTCCAGGGGCTTGAGGAATCCGACCAGTGCGCCCCCCGAGCGCAGCCAGTCCAGCTCGTCGGCCCCGTCGCAGGGGCCCGGCGGCTGCACCTTCACCAGCACGTCCGCGCTGGAGAAGAGGGCCTTGGCGTCGGACTCGATGGCCGCGCCCGCGGCCTCGTAGTCCGCGTCGGAAAAGCCCGCGGCAGCGCCCGCCCCCGCTTCGACGCGTAGCTCCAGACCTTCGCCCACCAGGGTCTTGACGGCGTCGGGCACCAGAGCGACGCGGCGCTCGCCCGGCTGGGTCTCCTTGGGGACACCGATGATCACGGGGGGGTGGATCTCCTCTCGGGCCGGGCAGGATAGCGGGTTCCGCCGCCTCCGGAGCCTCGGAGAATCCGGAGCCTCAGGGAATCAGCTGCTGGACGCTCTCGGGCATGGGATCTGCGATTCGCACGATCGGGATGCCCGACTGCAGGTTCTGGTGCATCTCCTCGAAGCAGCGCGGCAGATCCTCGAAGGCGTAGACCTCCCGATGCACGGTGGGTTTGAAGACGCGCCCGTAGAGCTCCGTCGCCGCCTCCACCCCTTCCAGGGTCTCGTAGTGGGTGTGATCGATGGTGATCTGACGCACCGAGCAGTTGGCCGAGTTGTAGTCGACCTGCGAGGAGAGCTGCCAGCCGGCCGAGACGTTCACGCCCTGGCGCGCCAGCACCGCGAGACCCGCCGCGAAGAGCGGCCCGCGCATCATGTCGCAGACGACGTGCACACCCTCGCCCGCCGTCAGGCTCTTGATGTGCTTGTTGAAGGCCTTCACATCGTCCCGGCCGGCGAAGCGGTTGTACTCCTTCTGGTCGACGGACTCGATGCCGAGCTTCTCGAGGTGCGCGCGTCGGTCGGGACTGCCGGAGCAGAAGATGGCGCGATGTCCTTCGTGGGCCGCGATCATCAGGAAGAGCTCCGAGACACCCCCGCCGAAGCCCAGCACGTTGATGCGGGCGCGCCGCTCGCGCGACACCTTCACGCGAAAGATGCCGATGGCGCGACGCCACAGGTGGTAGGCGGTGGGAGCGCGCAGCGGCAGCGCGGCGATCTCCCACAGGTTGAGTCCACAGTCGAGCGGCGCATTCACGATCTGCCAGTCGCCGACGACCGCCTCCTTGGCGTACCAGCCCACCGAATCCGGCTGGTCGTAGGCCCAGATGCGCAGCGGGTAGCCGTAGGCATCGGGCTCGCCGTTGCAGTGGGTCAGCACGACGTCTCCGGGAGCGAACTTCGCAACCTCAGGCCCCACGGCGACGACCTCGCCCACGGCGCTGTTGCCGGGATAGATCTTCCCGCCCCGCGCATCGGCGATGTTCATGGTGTCGGCCAGGGCGGCGTGATCGACGTTGTGCTCGGCCGAGACGGCGAGGATCTTCAGGTGGACGTCGCGGGGACCGAGATCGGGAAGCTTCAGCTCGTCGAGGGCGATGATGCGCGAGACATCGACCTTCTCCAGGTCGTCGTTCACGCGCTTGCGCTCGGCGGCGATGGCCTCGGCCGTGATCGCGTAGGCTTGGGGCATGGCTTCCTCCACAGCATTCGGGCACGATTGCGGCCCGCGGGAACCGAAAGAACGCTTGTAGCACGCGGGCTTCGACCCGCGCAATCGAATCTGCGACGAGAAGCACGAATCAAATCCGCGACGGAAAGCGCGAGGTGGCAGCAACGGCCTTCGACATGCCGCGCCTGGTCTCCCTGCTGGCGCCGCACCCGGCGACCGAGCTCCAGCTGGATCTGGAGACGACGCCGGGGCGCGCGGACTGGTGGTCCGTAGCGATCGTCCTCGCTGGGGCGGGGCCCGAGCCGCGTGGGCTCCAGGCCTCTCGGCGCCTGCTGGAGCAGGAGTTCTCCAGCCCCGCCTCACTGGCTCGCGCCGACCCGGCCAACGTGGCCGCCGCCCTCGAGGCGTTGGGCGAAGCGCGCGCGCTCCCCGTGGCGGCCCGGCTGGTGCAGTCGCAGCGCAACCTGCAAGAGCGCTGGGGCGGCTCCCTCGAGGCTCTGGGCACGGACTGCGACGAGCTCGAGGAGCTGGGCAGCCGGCTGGCGAGCCTCTGCCCGGGCATCGGCGCCTCGACGGTGCTGCGCTTCCTGCGACCCCTGCGCGCGGTCTTCGGGGCGGCGGAAGCCACACCGCTGCTCGCCGCGGCCGGCGCTGCGGCTCGACACCTGGGCTGGGGAGAAGCGGACGATGCGGGCGCACCCGACGCATTGCTGCACCACTGGCGGCAAGCCGGCGAGCCGGTTGCGTTCCGCGACCTGGAGGCAGCCCTCGAGCGGCTCGGTTCACGCGCCTGCCTGCGCGAACGCCCCCAGCGTTGCCCCCTCGAAGCCGCCTGCCCGCTGCGGCCTGCAGCCGGCGCCTAGTCCGGCCGGTTATCGGCCGGCTATCGCCGCCCTGCCGGCACGGCAAGCCTCCGGCTTGCCTTGACGGTTATCGGCCGGTTATCGGCCGGCTATCGCCGCCCTGCCGGCACGGCAAGCCTCCGGCTTGCCTTGACGGTTATCGGCCGGTTATCGGCCGGCTATCGCCGCCCTTGGCTGGTCGCATCTAGGGTCACGCCCCTAGCCGCAGTTGGCCGCGCCACAGTCGCCGGCCTCTTCGGCGTCTACTTCCACGCCGTCGGCGCCGCGCACGAGCACCGCGCTGCCCTTGCAGCCCTCCCGGAAAACCGTCACGCCCTTGAGACCGCGGCGCCAGGCGGAGACGTAGATCTCGCGTATGTCGGCCGCCGTCGCGGTGGCGGGCAGATTGATCGTCTTCGAAACCGCGTTGTCGACGTGGGCCTGGAAGGCCTCCTGGATCCCCAAGTGCACCTCCGGAGCCAGGTCCATGGCGGTGGGGAAGAGGCGCCGTACGGACTCGGGCACAGCGTCCAGCCCGCGCACCGAGCCCGTCTTGCGCACCTCGGCGACCAGGTCCGGGCTCCAGGCGCCGGCCTCACGCAGCGCCGCCTCGAAACGAGGATTGGTTTCGGGAAGCCGCTCCCCGTCGAGCACGTGCCGGGTGAAGGCCAGGGCGAAGTACGGCTCGATGCCCCCCGAACAGTCTGCCAGGATCGAGAGCGTTCCCGTCGGGGCTACCGAAGTCAGTGTTGCGTTGCGCAGGCGGCGCCCGCGGGCCTGCGCGGCCGAGCCCGCGAAGTTCGGGAAGACGCCGCGCTCCTCGGCCAGGCACTCGGAGGCCCGCTCCGCCCGCGCGCGAATCCGTGCCATCAGCCTCTGGGCCACGCCTACGGCCTCCGGCGCGTCGTAGGGAATGTTCAGGTCGACCAGCAGATCGGCGAAACCCATCACACCCAGACCGATCTTGCGGTTGCCGCGGGTGGTCTCGGCGATATCCGGGAAGGGAAAGCGGCTGGCATCGACGACATCGTCCAGGAAGCGCACCGCCAGGTCGACGGCGCCATCGAGGGCCTCGAAATCGATCTGACCTTCCCGCACGAAGGCGTCCAGCCGGAGCGAGCCCAGGTTGCAGCTCTCGTTGGGCAGCAACGGCAGCTCGCCACACGGGTTGGTGGCCTCGAGGGGCCCCTGCGCGGGCGTCGGGTTCGCGCGCTCGACGGCGTCCAGAAAGATCACGCCCGGGTCGCCGCTGGCCCAGGCCTGGTGCGCGATCTCGTCCAGCAGCTCGGAAGCGACGACGCTGCGCACGGCCTTGCCGTCGCGCGGGTTCACCAGGTCGTAGGCACCCCCCGAAAGCGCCGCCTGCCAGAAGGCGTCGGGGGCGCCCACGGACAGGTTGAAGTTGGTGATGGCGTCCGGACGCGCCTTGGCTGCAACGAACTCCAGCACGTCCGGGTGGTCGACGCGCAGCACGCCCATGTTGGCGCCGCGCCGACGGCCACCCTGCTTCACGACGGAGGTGGCGGCGTCGAAGACGCGCAGGAAGGAAACCGGCCCCGAGGCCACGCCGTGGCTGCGCCGCACCTCGTCCCCCGCCGGCCGCAACGCGGAGAACGAGAAGCCCGTGCCACCGCCAGACTGGTGGATCACGGCCATGCGTTTGGCCGTCTCGAAGATGCGCTCGAGCGAGTCTTCCAGCGGCAGCACGAAGCAGGCCGAGAGCTGGCCCAGCTCCGTGCCCGCGTTCATCAGCGTGGGGCTGTTGGGCAGGAACTCGCGCCGGCGCAGCGCCCCGGCGAAGGCCTCGGCGCGGGCGCCGCTGTCGCCCCCGTACTCCCGCTCCACGGAGGCGACGGCGCCTGCCACGCGGGCGCACAGGCCGTCCCAGTCCTCCACGGGCTGCCCGGCCCCGTCCCGGGCCAGGTAGCGCACCTCGAGCACGCGGCGGGCGTTGACCGAGAGATCGCCCATGCCGCAAGGATAGCCCGCAGCGAGACCGGGCAGTCGACCCGGCAGCCCGACTTCCACTAACTTTTCTCGATGCCCGACTCCCCGCGTGTGATCCGCAAGCTCACCGGCAACTTCCTGGAGGACTTCCGGCCCGGCCAGGTCTTCCGTCACAAGGGTGGGAAGACCCTGACCGAGGGGCTCTTCACCACCTTCACCGAGTTCAGCATGAGCTCGAACCCGCTGGCGAAGAACGCCCGCTACGCGCGCGCCTACGGCTTCGAGGGCCTGGTGGCACCCCCGGGCCTCGCCATGCTCGTGGCCTTCAGCCAGACCGTGGAGGATGTCTCCGAGAACGCCCGGGCCAACCTCGAGTACATCGACATGCGCTTCGGCGCACCGCTCTACGTGGGCGACACCATCGAGGTTCAGACGAAGGTGCTGAACGTGCGGCCCTCCTCGAGCCGCCCCAACCTGGGCATCGTGCACGTGCAATCCACGGCGCGAAAGAACATCGGCGCCCGCAGCGAGGCCGTGGTGATGACCTGGCAGCGCAAGGTGCAGGTCTACAAGCGCGACATGGAGGCCGAGCTGCACCCGGGCGAAGCCGAGCCCGACGAGATCGAGTGCGAGCTCTGGCTGCCGGCGCACGAGCACGCGCGGGACTACAAGGCGATGTCGCACCTCTCCAGCCCCGACTCCTACTTCGAGGACTTCGAGCCCAACACGCTGCTGGCGCACTCCCGCGGCCGCACCGTCACGGACGAGCACATCCACCTCACCGCCGTGCTCGACAACACCAGCCAGGTGCACTGCAACCAGTTCATGATCGACCTCGACCCCAAACAGTACGTAGGCGGCAAGCTGATCATCTTCGGCGGCATCCCCTTCACCCTCTGCCTCGGGCTCTCCTCCCCGGATGTCGGCGACAACGCCTTGGGCGACATCCGCTACGGCACCGGTCGCCACACCGCGCCCCTCTTCGCCGGCGACACCGTCTTCGCCGAGAGCCTGGTGCGCGGAAAGCGCGACTACCCCGGCCGCCCGGACCTCGGCATCCTCGAGACCACCCTCTACGGCCACAAATTCGAGCACGAGGACGGTGCGGCGCACGACGACGCCCCTGAAGGCTGGAAAAAGACGCAGATCTTCGAGCTGGAGCGTGAGATCGCGGTGAAGCGCCGTTCCCACTACGCCTAGCTATCCTTCGGCCGTGGCTGACATCAGCGTCCGCAAGCTCCGCTTCTCCTTCGACCAGCCCATCGACTTCGACGTCTCCGACGAGATGCTGGGCTCGATGCTGCCGGTGCTGGGACTCTCGATGACGATGCCCTACCTGGAGCCCTACCTGATCCGCAGCATGCAGCTGGCCATCAGGGAGATCCGCGACGAGGGGCTCGTCGAGGACGCGCGGCGCTTCTCGCAGCAGGAGGGGCACCACTACCGCAACCACGCGCGTTTCAACGAACGCATCCGCGAGCACTTCGACGCCACGTCGGAGCAGGTTGGCCGCGAGCTGCGCGCCGTGGAGGCGGCGCTCGACGCGGACTACCAGCGCTTCAGTCGCGAGAAGTCGCTGCGCTTCAACCTGGCCTACGCCGAGGGCTTCGAGGCGATGACCTGCTCCTCGGCGCTGGCCATGGCCGAGGAGGGTGCCTTCGACGACGGGCAGCTGGCCGGCGGTGAGATCTGGCCCTGGCACATGGCCGAGGAGATCGAGCACCGCACGGTGGCCTTTCAGGTCTACGACACCCTGGTGGGCAGCTACCCCTATCGCATCGTGTTCGGCACCTGGGCGCAGTGGCACTATGTCTCGTACGTCGCGCGCTTTGCGCGAACGATGGCCCGCGGGCTCGGCCGCCGACCGGGCCGACCGCAGCGGAGCCTGGGCCGCAACTTCCTGCGCCGTTACCTGCGCACCTGGAGCCCCTTCTACGATCCCTCCAAGATCGAGCTGCCGCCGGGAGTGGACGCGCTGCTCCAGCGTTACTCGGAGCTGGCTGCGAAGGGCAGCGCCGAGATTCCCGCGAGCTAGCTCGGCCGGTTATCGGCCGGCTGCGCCGCCCTGCCGGCACGGCAAGCCTGCGGCTTGCCTCGGCGGCCGGGTATCGGCCGGCTGCGCCGTCCTGCCGGCACGGCAAGCCTGCGGCTTGCCTCGGCGGCCGCGTATCGGCCGGCTTCGCCGCCCTGCCGGCACGGCAAGCCTGCGGCTTGCCTCGGGCATCTTGGGTCACGCTGCTAGCCCGCTGTGGCGGGCGGCGGCCAGGCCGGGCCGCACGCTTGAAGAATCCCCGAAAACGCATTAGCGTACG
>Ga0255057_10000105_pt1 | contig 44534 bp, 43 predicted proteins | sample Cases_109_6_MG_FD_189022 | JGI IMG/M metagenome (GOLD analysis project Ga0255057, IMG submission 189022) | Seawater microbial communities from Amundsen Gulf, Northwest Territories, Canada - Cases_109_6 | ecosystem: Environmental > Aquatic > Marine > Gulf | place: Canada: Northwest Territories... | reverse complement strand
CGCGCCCGATGAACATCACCACGTCAATCGGAAATTTCTCGGGTCGCAGATTTACGTTGAAAAAGTGAATGGTGAAGATGATCCCGGTCGCCAACAAGGCCTCAATCCCGTGCACTATCATCGCCACGTTGAACGTCCAACCGGGCAGAATCTGTGAGAAGAAAACTGGAAACCAGAGGACCAGGCCTGAACCTCCGATGACGGCGACGCCCCAGAACTCACCCCAGTAATCGAGCTTGTCCATGTAGTTGAACCGGTCGAACTGGGGCCGATCACCGCGCCCGAGAAACCACTTGAACATTTGCCTGAGATCACGAAAGTCCTTCGGCTGAACCACCATCGAATCCGGTCCCCAGAAGAACCCTTTCTTGTCAGAGCTGCGGATCAAGCGATAGGTGAGATTCCCGATGTAGATAAAGAAATACGCAAAGGTGATGACCGCACAGACACGATGGATCAGACCCGCTGCTTGGAACCCCCCAACCAAACGGATCATCGCTCTAGCCCAAGGCATGTGTGAGTAGAGAAGCGGAGTGCCGGTGATCACAAGCCCAAAGAACGACACGATTACCATGGCGTGAAGAACTCGCTCGAGCGGCGAGAACCGCCAGATGTACGGCCCAGCCCCCCGATCAGAGGATGCCAGCCTACGTGTCATGTCCCTCGCCCCGTCGTCGCACGCGTTCGATCGTCAATCGGGTCAGCCAGAGAGCCGAGTGCAAACCGAAGAACGACCACACACTCACCAGGAGCGTCGTCATCAGAAGCCAGCTCCAGAAGAGAATCGGGTACCGCTCCCGGTCGCTTACGTCACCATGGGTGTAATACCGAACGAAGTTCTGGTTTGCCCGTGGATGACACTTCGCGCAGGTGGTGACCAGGTTCAATGGATGAACGGTCGACTCGAGATCGGTGGCCGGGCGCATGTTGTGCGGGGTGTGGCAGTCGCTGCACTTCGCGGTCAACTCGAAACCGAGCTGCGTCACTTGCCCGTGGTAGGTGCTGAAGTAGGTCTCATAGACTTGCTGGTGACACTTACCGCACTCCTCTACGACCCCCAGGAACCACTTCGGCTCGTCCGCCTCCACGATGCTATGCGCCGAGTGACAGTCGACGCAGGTCGGGGCCAGGTGACCCTCCGGGCTCCGTGTGCCGGTACGGTACGCCTGGCCGTGGGCCGACCCTTCTTCGTACGTCTCCAACACTCCCACATGACACGTACCGCAGGTCTTCACCACGTTCGCGTGATTCACCGAGGAATCCGGCGATTCCGCTGGAAGCACCTTGTGAGATTCGTGGCAATCGTTACAGGTGGCGGAGATGACGAGGCCGGCGCTCTCGAGCGCTACACCGTGGACGGTTTCATGGTACTGCTCGACCGCGACCCTAGCCTGCGCTTCCCCTTCGGTGTTGAAGTACGTGTTGATAATGCTTGGATCGGCGTGACAACGAGCGCACAGCGTAGCCACGTTGAGCGGGTAGGTCGGCGAGCGACGATCGTCTGACGCGTACACCGTATGTGCTCCGTGACAACTCGCGCAGGTCGGTGCGTCGCCGCTATCGATCACGTTGAGTGCGTGCACCGACGCGTCCCAGTCACGTCCCTCCGACTCGTGACACGTTTGACATCGCGACGAGATGACAGCCTCGTGCGGGTAGCCCGCGGCGGGACCGGGATGGCAGCCCGCACAGTCGAGATCGCGGTGCACGGTATCCATCAGAATGGAGTCCGACACATACAGCGCGGCCTCCTGTCCGGGAGTCCCCTTACCGACAAGAAAGTCGCGGTTCCCATGACAACTCTCGCAGGTCACAGTCGGCAGTTCCGAGCTCCCGGCCTGAGCGGCGCTAGCCAACGCATTGCCGTTGAGCCCTAGCCAGAGCAGCAGCACGACGGGCAGCGGGCTTCGCGGTATTCTTGCCGATCCTCGTTTGCGCTCACGCATGGATCACCCTTCAGCGGAATGCTTTTAACCTCCAGTCAACCCGTCGTTGCGGCCCCGACCATGGCTGGAATCTGGTGGCACTGAGTGCAGTTCACCGGTGCGTTATGCTCGATCCGATCGGTGTGACAAACGGTACAAACTTTCCGACTCCACTCGGTGATACCGGCGATCTTCGCTCCGTGACAGACCGCACACTGCCCATGCATCGCCGGTGTGTGCTTCTCGATCGTGCCCTGCTGATGACAACCGAGACAGGTCACTTCGGGTCGATGGTGCTGTTCGTGACACGTCGCACAATCGAGCCCCTCAGCGCCCATCGCGGGCGGGGTGTGGCACGTGGCGCAGGCGAGTCCCGCACCGCGATGAACGTCATGAGGGAAGTTGCCGGTTCGATGCGCGATCACCGCCGACGGAGCGCCCCCGGGACCGGAGTGACAACGAGCGCAGTTCATCGGCCGAATCTGCGAGTGGTGACACGCGTCGCACGCCTCGCGTGAGGTGATCTTCGTTCCACCATGTTCATCCAAGGGGGTATGGCAGTCGGCGCATTCCAAGCCCGCCGTCGTGACGTGGGGTCGGTGATCGAACCGCGCACCCTGGAACTCCACCTGCAGGTCTTCCGCTCCCAGGTGACAGCGTAGACAGATGTTCTTCCTGATCCGTGTACCGAGATCGACGTCGTCGACCGAGTACGGTAGCCCACCCGACTCGATCGCCTCGCGTACCAACTCGACGGCCGCGGCAAGCAATTCGTCGGCGTAGGCGATGTTATGCGCTCCCTTGCCGACCCGTACGAATTCGACGTTCTCGCTCGCCAGGCTGATCAGGCTGTCGACGGTGGAACGGCTTGCGACAGGAGCCGACCCGATCCTGCTCCGAGCGCCAGCGACCGCCTCTCCGACACGACGGACCCTTTGTTCCATCTCCCGTTGCCAAGATGGGAGGATGTTGGCATAGCGAATGCCGTGGCACGACAGGCACGCCGCCTCGCCGGCTCGCTGTACTTGATCGTGACCCTCCGTCTCGCTCGGAAGACCATGGCACCCACGACAGGAGACGCGCGCCAGGTACATGAAGCTCGGCATGCTCTCCGTCGCGTGCCCACCCGTGCCCGCGTACATCCGTCGTTGCAGATCATGAACGCCTTGATGACAGCTCGCGCAGTCGAGCTCGAACGTGGATGCGAGCGAGGTGACTCGATGTTCGATCGGCGTGTGGCACTGGGCACACTCGATGTTGTGATCGGCGAGATGGACCCTGTGCACCAGATCGATGTTCTCGTATTGATCGATCCTCTCGGGATCGTTGTGGCAGGTAAAGCAGCGCGCCTCGTCGGCCCCACCCGAACCCCTGGTCACCTCTTCATGACAGCCGATGCACGAGGTGAGCTCGTCGACGTACCGCGGGTGGTCGACCACAAAGCCCGCGTCGGAGACCACCCGCGGGGGATCGAGGTGGCAGCCCGTACACCCGGCCACGGGTTCTCCCGGCGGCTGATCCTTGAAGTGGCAGAGGAAACACGTGTCCGCCGTGACCGCGACGTGATCACCCTGGACGATCTGGGAATGGCAAGCCGTGCAGCGGAGCTGCTTGCCACGACGCAGTTCCCCAAGGTGCTCTGCGTGGTTGAAACGTACTCCACGATAGTCGATCTCTGACTCGAGCTTGCGCTCCAAGTGACACCCGGAGCGTAGACAAGATGCGTCTTCGATCTCTGCCCAGGGCTTCATGCCGTACGTGCCCGTGACGTATTTCACGACCTGATTGGCGGCCTGGAACTTCCCCATCGCTTCGGCTTTGACACCCGGCGCGTAGTGACACTCGATGCACGCCACATCGTTGTGGGAGGACGTGGCCCACGACTCGTAGTATGGCTCCATGACATGGCAGTTGAGACAAAAGCTCGGTTGGGCACTGTATTCGATAAACCCGACCGCCCCGACGGCAATGACAATTACCGCCAGAATGGAAACCTGAATGGCGATCCTAAGCGGCCGTGAGAAACGCGCGAGCAGGTCGTGGAGAGTCCGCATTGGACTGCTACTCCTTCAAACTGCGGAGCTTGAACCATCCCAGCACGATCGCCGATAGTGTGAGGAACCACACCGGCACCAACAACAGCTTGTGCTCCCATCGCTGCTCCGCACTGACCTCCGCCGTCGCCCGAATGTCCCGCGAGATCGACCCCACCCGTCGGCCCAGGTCTTCGAGCTGCTCTACATCGAGGCTGTGCTGGAATTCGGCGATTTGCAGATAGTCGGTGAGGGCAGTCTGATACCGGAACTGGAGGTCGCCCACCTGCCAGCCGGCAACCACCAACTCCTCGATCGCCTCGTCGGCGGCCTGTAAATCGTTCTGGGCGGCAACGATCAACTCTTCAGCTTCCACGCCAAGCTGTGCCGCGCGGCTTTCCGCATCGTGGCACTCGACACAAGTCTCGGCGATCGTGTCCGGTGGAACGCGCTCTGTCTCGTGGTTGCTATGGCACGCTGTGCACCCGGGCAGATTGCCGGCTCGATCTGCCGCGCCGTGAGGGCCGGCGTCGAACGCCCGCCGCACGAGCACATGACACTGGCCACAGACGTTTGCGATCTCGCTCACCTGGGGCGGCATCGCAGCGTGGGACCCGTGACAACCCACGCAGCTCGGCGCCGCAAAGTTCTGCCTTTCGAACAACCCCACACCATGTGCGCTCGCCCGGTACAGCTCGAACTGATCGGTCGACAAGCCGTACTTCGCCATCAGGCTCTCGTCCTGGTGGCAACCGGCACACGTGCCAGGGATGTTGGTCGGGTGAACATTGCTCCGGGCGTTGTCCGGGGTGAGGATCGTGTGCGCGTCGTGGCAGTTGGTGCAAGTAGGCGCGTCGGTGTTGCGCTCCCCGAGCAGCAGCTGTCCGTGTCGACTGGTGCGGAACTCAGCGACTTGACCCACCTGGAGGCCGTACTGCCGCATCCGGTCGGGATCCGAGTGACACGAACCACAGAGCTCGACGGTGGCGAGCTTGTCCGGCGTGCCGATGTACGTGCCAGAATGGGCGGTAACTGCCTCCAAACTAGCGGGATCGCCACCATGGCAATCGTGACACCCGATGCCGCGCTCGGAGTGAATGCCTTCGATGAACGCCCTGCGCTTATCGGCATGACAGAGGACGCATCCGTAGACGGAGTCGGCCGCGGCCACCTGTGACTGAGCGTCCTGGACGGTGATCGACAAAGCCCCGGGCGACTCACCGAACACGGCCACTGTCGCCACCGCGACCGCGATCCAGCCCAGCTTCATGGAAGCCCCGATTGCGCCGGCTCAGCGATCTCGGTTGCGGTTGGGGCACCAACGTCGGGGCCGGCGAACCGGAGTTGATGCCCCACCAGCCAGAGGATCGCGAACCCAACGAAAAAGACGACACCGACCGCCGTGACCGGCCGGTGGCGTCGTTCCGGGTGCCGATCGAAGAGCGGGATGAACGCCATGCTCAACCCCAGCAGCGTGAAGAGAGCGAAACCCCACGGGCCGAAGAACCGAATCAGGGCGAGCGATACATCCACCACGACCCACGTCGAGACGAGTTCACCCGGTGGCTCGACTGGCGACGCGGGCGCGGCAAGCGGGCGCGGGAAGAGCGTAGCCAAGCTGATGACGATTGCGAGCACCACGACCGACACCAAGAACGATCGCAACAAATGATGGGGGAAGAAGGAGTGGCCCTCGGTCTCGCTCTTGGCCTTCCCTCGCGGCGGCGCGACTCCTTGCGTACGAATCATCCGGAAATGAAAGATGAGTAAGGCAAATGCGATCCACGGCAAGATGATCACGTGGAGCGCAAAAAAGCGGCTCAACGTAGCGCCGGACACAAACGCGTCACCGGTCAGCGCGGTGACGATCACACCACCGAGCAGCGGAAGCACCGCTATTGTGTTGAGGACCTCGGTCACCGTCCAGTACGCCCACTGATCCCAGGGCAGTAGGTAGCCCGTCGCACCAAACGCTAGCACCACAAACAACAACATCAGACCGATCAGCCAACTCGTCTCGCGCGGTGGCTTGTATGCACCATCGAAGAAGACCCGCGCCATGTGAGCGAGGACGACGATCACGATCAGCGTGGCGGACCAAACGTGGACGTCGCGAACGAGCCAACCGAAGGTCACACCTGTGACGATATGCTGGATGCTGCCGTAAGCCTCCTCGGATGAAGGGCGATAATGCAACGACAGCAGCACGCCAGTGACGACCATGACCATGAACAGCAGGTAAGCGACGCCGCCAAGTGCGTGTCGCCATCCCACGTGTGCGGGCAATCGGTACGCAAGCGCCTTGCGCAGTGCTTGGTCGATTGGTAGCGAGCGGTCGATCGGACCATAGAGCAAACCGAAAAACCGTGGCATGGTCAGGAAGCTGGCATCGGTGCTCGCCTTGAGATCGTCCCGAAAGCGCCGCCGCCAGCGGGAGAGCACGTCTCGCGTACGATTGATCAGACTAGCCACGGGTCAGATACACGACGCCGTCTCGAACAAAAACCGAGTAGCGTTGTAACGACTCGGTAGTCAGGCCGGCAACGACGTTTCCGCTCAGGTTGTACACGATGTAATTGCAAGGCGAGATCACGCGTTGGGATTCGGCGTCCCAGCGCAGGATGCAGCCATCGGTGGGCGATGTTCCCTGTAACGCGTAGTACTCGTGCTCAGTGCGGCGCACGACGAGGATGATGCGCTCCCCCCAGTTCTGCACGCGACTCGTTCCCACCTGGAAGGTGTCCTCGCTGACCACCGGCACCGCTGGCTGGGCCTCGGGAATCGTCAACGGCTTGGTCGAAAACACGAACAGCACGATACCCAAGACCCAACCGGCAACGATCAGAACACCGATCCCGATGAGCAGTAGCTCCTCGAAGCCGAGCCGCGGCTCACTCCTCGGTTGTTGGGTCGCTGTGGGGTCAGCCTCGATCGCGGTCATGGCCCTCTGCGCCGCTGCTGCCTCCCAAAGAGAGGCGCCGCCGAGCGCGGTTATCGTGGTCAGCGGCGCCTGTGTTCCGCTCCGACCCAATTAGCCAGAGCCTAAATTTCGTCGCTTCCGAACTCGGTCGCTACCTCCCCACCCTACTCTTGATCGCTTGTAGGCGGGCGTCCCAATCGACCACTCCCAGACTGTTCATGACGCCGTACTCCTCCTCGACGGCATCCATGCTCGCGACGAGCAGCGCCTCAGTCAGGAATGGGTTGTGAATCGGCGAGCTTCGGATGTCGCCGAGGCCGGCGTTGAAATTCGCTCCCTCTGCAACCGTGAAGATGTTGTCGTCATTGTCGAACTCGCTGGCCGGGACCTGCTCCAGAAGGCTATCGAGCTCTTCGACGAGCCTTGCGATCCGATCCTTGGCGAGGGTATAGGCCGAACGAGCCGCATCTTCTGTCCCGTGGCAGCCGGCTGCCGTGCACGCATCGAAGGACCGTTCCTCGACCTCGCACTCGTCTGCATTGGTGGGGACTCCGGCCGGGTCGAGGCACGGAATCGGTTCGAACAGGTGGCCGGAGCCGGTGATCTGGAGCCCGGTCGCGGGATCGGTGAACTCGAGTTGGTGTACGTGGCACGTGGCGCAAAGCTTCGGGTTGCGCTCGGTCCCGTGCGTTGCCACGATGCTGCCTTCGTCGTACTCGAGGTTGGGCGGTATCCAGCCCACGTTCTCGCCGAGCAGCAGCGGGCCCTGTGGCGAGTGCGGTCCTCTCTGCGGGTTGTCCTCGTCAGGTACCGCTCTCCTCTGGTGACACTTCATGCACAGGTTTGTGTCGACATCGCGGGCGTCGAGCGCAAACCGGGTCTGTTTACTGTAGGTACCGTCGTGGGGATCGTGGCACACCGCGCAGACGATGCCGATTTCTTCGCCCGTGTCCTTTTCGATGAAAACGTCATTGACGCCCCACGCCAGGAGCGCCCCCTGGGCCCCGTGGCAGTTCCGGCACGTCTCACGCTGCCTGTACTGTGGACGATGCGCGCCTTCCCCGTGCTGGGATTGGGACCACTCTTCCACGAACGGTTTGTGGTCGCCGCTGCTGGCCCGGTGGCACTCCCCGCACCCAGTGGTCAGGTCAGTACCCACCTTGATCGACGCCAGCGGACCGGTGTCGTCAGGAAAATTGACGTGCGTTTCCCCGGGCCCGTGGCAACTCTCGCATTGGACATCGTGGTAGCGCGCGTCCCCCGTCGCGACAAAACCGCCCGTATCCATCAGATTGCCGTTGGGTCCCGTGGAGTGACAGACCTCGCACGACTCCTGGGCGATCCCGCTGTTTTGCATGTCGTTCCACGCCCCCGCGTGGGCGGTTTCTTCCCACTCCGCCTGCTGTCCCACGTGGCAATTGCCACAAGTGGTCAGATTCACCACTTCCTCATCGTAGCCCAAGAAACCGGCCGCCATGGCCGGTGGGTCGTCGAAGAACGGTCGTTCGACCTCCACGATCGTCTCGTCCTCGCAGACCGACCCCAGCATGGAGCCGAGCAGGACGAGCGCCGCGGGGAGAACGAGGAATCGTCTTATGTCTATTCTTATCATCGCTGCCTCGCCTGCAAAGCGTTATCGCCTGGTGCCCTTAGGATAATCCATTGGTATTATGGCTGGTAGCTACAAGTGTGTCTGTAGGGAAAACTCCGTAGTCTCCCGTAGGGGGCTCCCGAGCCCGCACCTCGGCCCAACTACCTTTGGAGTGTCAGCATGGTCCGTCAGCATTGGCTGTTCAAATCCGAGCCCCGAGCCTACTCGATCCACGATCTCGAGCGCGACGGCTCGACCGAGTGGGACGGCGTGCGCAACTACCGCGTGCGCAACTTCATGCGCGACAAGATGAAGCTCGGGGACGGGGTCCTCTACTACCATTCGAACACCGACGTGCTCGGGGTGTATGGCACAGCCGAGGTGAGCGCTCTAGCACACCCAGACTCATCGCAGTTCGAGGCGGGGAACAAGTACCACGATGCCAAGTCCGACCCTGACGATCCGCGGTGGTGGTGCGTCGACGTCAGCCACCGGAAGACGTTCAGCCGGCCGGTCACCCGCGAGTCGATGAAGGAGACCCCGGGCCTCGAGGAGATGTGGGTGCTGAAGCGCGGCATGCGGCTCTCGATCACGCCCGTCACCGAGCGGGAGTTCGACATCATCAAGCGGTTGGGCCGGTGAGTTCTTGCCCCTGCCCGGAGCGCGACCGTACACTCGGGGCGTTCTCGGCGCCGGTCACCCAATCAGATCGCCGTTCGAATCGGAGGTTCCACCATGAAAGCGTTGCGCTGGTCTATCTTCGTCGCTCTCCTGCTCGCCATTCCGTCGGTCTCTACCGCTCAACAGGCCGCCCGCGTCATCGAGTCCGAGTCGATTCAGCTGACCACCCAGGCCGACGTTGATCAAGCCAACCGCGAAACTTTGAGCACGTTCCTGAACCGTGACGAAGTCCATCGCGCGGCCAAGATCGCCCGTGTCGACATGGGTCAAACGATGGCCGCGGTCAGCGCCATGGACAGCGATCGCCTCGCCAACGCGGCTCAGCAAGCGCGGGTGATCGAGGAGCAGTTCGCGCTCGATGACGTGATCTCGATCCGCGCCACTACACTGATCATTGTTCTGTTGCTGCTCATCATCATCATAGTCGCCACCTAGACCCGATCCCGAGAGACGTGACCATGCCCCTCCACACCTCCTTGAAGCTCGCCCTTATCGGCCTGGCGTTGGCAGCACCCGCCATGGGCCAGACACCTCAGGATCGGTCCGACCCTGTCGCGCATGCGCGCGCGTTGATGTCCGAGACGCCGCTGATCGACGGCCACAACGACCTGCCGTGGCAGGTGCGTGAGCACGCGGGCGGAGATTTCTCCCAGATCGACATCGCCGAATACCAGGAAAAGCTGCACACCGACATCCCGCGGCTGAGGAACGGATTGATGGGCGGCGCGTTCTTTGTCGCCTACGTGCCCGTTGATCTGATCGCGAACGGCGCAACGCGGTTTGGCCTCATGCAGATCGACCTGATCCATCGCATGGCCGACCGCTATCCCGACACGTTCGCCCTCGCCACCACTGCCGATGAAGTTATGGCCGCGTTCGACAGCGGTCGGATCGCCGTCTTGATCGGGCTCGAGGGCGGTCATGCGATCGAGGGTTCGCTCGACGTGTTGCGCACCTTCCACGACCTCGGCGTCCGGTACATGACGCTGACCCACTGGAAGAGCCACGCCTGGGCGGATGCGGCTACCGACGAACCGCGTTACCAGGGGCTCTCCGAGTTCGGAGAATCGGTGGTGCGTGAGATGAACCGGTTGGGAATACTGATCGACCTGAGCCACGTTTCGGATGAAACGATGATGGACGCGCTTCGAATATCCGAGACACCGGTGATCTTCTCGCACTCGTCCGCCCGCGCGTTGACCGATCATGTACGCAACGTGCCCGACTCGATACTGAGACAGCTGGCCGACAACGGCGGGATCGTGATGGTCAATTACGCGCCCTCGTACGTGAGCGATGAAGTGCGCCTGTACGAAGAAACAGAGAGCGACGCTTCCCCGGCGCCACGCGCGACGCTGGCGCAGGTCGCCGACCACTTCGATCACTTGATCAGCGTGGCCGGGATCGACCACGTCGGCTTCGGATCCGACTTCGACGGCATCGACAACACCCCGACCGGGCTCGAGGACGTATCAACGTTCCCGGCGATCGTCGCCGAGCTGATCCGTCGCGGCTACAGTGACCAGGAAATAAAGAAGCTGCTCGGTTTGAACCTGCTCAGAGTCCTGCACGACGCCGAGGCGACGGCGAGCCGTCTACAGGCCGAGACCGATCCCACCGTGGCCACGATCTCGCCCGAGATCGACGAACCCGAACAGCCGTGACCGCCGACCGCTTCGGCGATCTCGACCGCCTGTCCGTGAACACGCTCAGGACGCTGTCGATCGATCAGCCGCAGCGGGCGAACTCGGGCCACCCCGGGCTGCCGTTGGGCGCGGCCCCGATGGCATACGTTCTGTGGCAGCAACACCTGACGTTCGATCCGCGTGAGCCCGAGTGGCCAAACCGGGACCGTTTCGTGCTGTCGGCCGGCCATGGCTCGGCGCTGATCTACTCGCTGCTGCATCTATACGGTTACGATCTGCCGCTCACCGAGCTCGAACGATTCCGCCAGTGGGAGAGCAAGACACCTGGCCACCCTGAGTATCACGTGACACCCGGCGTCGAGGCCACGACCGGCCCGCTCGGGCAGGGGTGCGCAAACGCGGTCGGGATGGCGATCGCCGAGCGGTGGCTCGCCAACCACTTCAACCGTCCCGACTTCCCGATCGTCGATCACCGAACGTTCGCGCTGGTGTCCGACGGCGATATCATGGAGGGCGTCGCCCACGAGGCGTGCTCGCTCGCCGGTTTTTTGAAGCTCGGCCGACTGATCCTGCTGTACGACGACAACAAGATCACGCTGGACGGTCCGCTGTCGCAGTCGATGGACGAGGATGTCGCCAAGCGGTACGAGGCGTACGGGTGGCAGGTGCTGACCGTCGACGACGGTGACAACGATCTGTCGGCGATCGACGCCGCGATCGACGCGGCCGTTGCCGACACCGAGCGACCGTCGATCATCCTGGTGCGGACGACGATCGGTTTCGGGTCTCCCAGTCGGGCCGGCACGCACAAGGCGCACGGTGAACCGCTCGGCGACGAGGAAGTCGTGCGCACGAAAGAAGCGCTTGCGTGGCCCGCGCCAGATCAGACGTTCCATGTCCCCGAAGAGGCCCGCGCCCACATGGCCGATGCCGCCGCGCGAGGGAACACGACGCGGCGAGATTGGCTGGAAATGGTTGATGCCTACGCCGAGCGACACCCGAAGCTGGCGGAGGGGTGGTGGCTCGCGCGGTCGGGATCACTGCCAAACAGCTGGGACCGTGACCTTCCGGTCTGGGAAGCGGGTGAGCCGGTCGCCACCCGTGTTGCCGCCGGAATGGCGCTCAACGCGATCGCCCAACGGGTGCCGTGGCTGATCGGGGGCGACGCCGACCTGGCCGGGTCGACAAAGACGACGATCACCGGCGCCGATGATTTCGACGGTCAGACCGGGAGCGGGCGCAATTTCCACTACGGTGTCCGCGAGCACGCCATGGGGGCGATCTCGAACGGCATGGCCTATCACGGCGGTGTGCGACCGTTCGCGGCCACGTTCTTCGTGTTCTCGGATTACATGCGCCCGGCGGTGCGGTTGGCCGCTCTCAACGGGCTGCCGGTCATCTTCGTCTGGACCCACGATTCGATCGCGATCGGTGAGGATGGACCGACCCACCAGCCGGTCGAGCACCTGATGTCGCTCCGAGCGATGCCCAACCTGACCGTCATTCGGCCGGCCGACGCCAACGAAGCGGCAGCGGCGTGGCGCTGGACGATGACTCACCCCGACGGGCCGGTGGCGCTTGTCCTGACGCGCCAGAAGTTGGCCACCATCGATCGGGCCGACCGAGCCGGGGCCGATGAGCTGGTGCGCGGGGCGTATGTGCTTTCGGACGCACCGAACGGAGTTCCCGACGCGATCGTGATCGCTACCGGCTCCGAGGTCGCGCTGGCGCTCAAAGCGCAGTCGGCGCTCGCCGCGGAGGGGATCGGCGCCCGGGTCGTCTCGATGCCGAGCTGGGAGATGTTCGCCGATCAGGACGTGGCGTACCGCGATCGGGTCCTGTCGCCCCGCGTCACCGCCCGCGTTTCGGTCGAGGCCGGCGCGACGCTCGGTTGGGAACGATGGATCGGTGATCGCGGCACCGCGATCGGCGTCGACCGTTTTGGGGCTTCGGCGCCCGGCGCGACCAACCTCGAGCGCTACGGCATCACCGCCGATCGGGTCGCTGCCGCCGCCCGGGCGCTGGTCGGTCAACCCGCATCCGCGTGATGCGAACGCGCCACGGCCGTTCGGCGATCGCACAATGATCGTCGCCATCGGCGCGGACCACGCCGGTTATCCGCTCAAACCACGCATCATGGCCGCCATCGTTGATGCCGGCCACGAGATCTTTGACGTCGGCGCGCACGAGCTCGAACCCGATGATGACTACCCCGACTACGCCCGCCTGGTGGGGACCGCGATCGCCCACGGGAATGCCGACCGTGGCGTGCTCGTATGCGGTAGCGGTGTCGGTGCTGCAGTCGCGGCGTGCAAGATCCCCGGAGTGCGCGCCTCGGTGGCCCACGATACCTTTTCCGCCCGGCAAGGCGTCGAGGACGATGACCTCAACGTGCTCGCGCTCGGCGCACGCGCGATCGGTCCGGAGTTGGCGGCCGAGGTCACGACCGCGTTTCTGGCCGCGCGCTTCTCAGACGCCGAGCGGCACACTCGTCGCCTAGCCAAGGTGATCGAGATCGAGCACGACGCGCTGACCGGCGAGTTCGACCGGTAGGACCCTAAGGAGGATCCGGTGGCCAACCCGCTCAACCAACTTCGCGAGCTCGGTCAGAGCATCTGGCTCGATTACATCCGCCGCGATCTGTTCGACGGCGAACTGGCCCGATTGATCGACGAGGACGACCTGGCGGGGATGACGTCGAATCCGACGATTTTCGACGGTGCAATCAGCGACAGCGATCTATATGACGACGACATCCGACGCGCCGGCAGCGACGTCGAGCCGGATGTGGTTTTCGAACGATTGGCGGTGGCCGACGTTCAGCGTGCGGCCGATCACTTCCGACCGCTGTACGACAGCACCGAAGGCAAAGACGGGTTCGTCTCGATCGAGGTGCGCCCGAGCCTGGCATACGACGCCGATGGCACGGTCGAGGAAGTGCGCCGCTTGTGGGCCGCTTCCGACCGACCCAACGTAATGGTCAAGATTCCCGGCACGTACGAGGGATTGCCGGCGATCAGCGAGTGTCTGGTGGAGGGTATCAACATCAACATCACCTTGCTGTTCTCGGTCAATCGATACCACGGGGTGATGGACGCTTGGTTCTCTGCACTCGAGGAGCGCGTCGATCGTCACCTGCCCGTCGATCGTCTGGCATCGGTGGCGAGTTTCTTCGTCAGCCGTGTCGACTCGATGGTCGACAAGCGGCTGGACCAGGTGATCGAAGCCGAGACCGGCGACAAGCGAGACCTGGCTGGGCGCCTCAAGGGGCAGATCGCGATCGCCAATGCGCGGCTCGCGTACCAGGCGTTCGAGGAGCGCGTCCAGGCGCCACGGTTCGCGGCGCTGGCCGCCGCCGGGGCTCGGGTCCAGCGCCCACTTTGGGCTTCGACATCGGCCAAGAACCCCGAGTACTCCGACGTTTACTACGTCGATTCGTTGATCGGACCTGAGACCGTGAACACGCTGCCTCCCAAGACGCTCGATGCGTTTCGCGATCACGGCGACCCCTTGGTGCGGATCTACGAGGACCGCAAGGAGTGTCACGAGATGATCCATGAGCTGGGTCACGTGGGAATCGACTTCGATGACGTCACGCAGGAGCTCGAGAAGGAAGGCGTGAGCAAGTTTGGGGCCTCGTACGACCAACTGCTCGAAACGATCCGCCGCGAACAGCGTCTCGTTCAAACCGCCTGACCAGAGCTAGGCGAGGGCGTTACCGTGGATCTCGTCACGCTGAGCCGGGCGTTCGGATTCTCCTTCACCGCCGGCATCAATCTGTACGCTACCGTCGCGATTATCGGCTTGGCGGAGCGGTACGGTTGGGTCGACCTGCCAGCGCAATTCCAAGTCTTCGACAACGACATCGTCATTTACGGCGCGCTGGCGATGTACGCGATCGAGTTCTTGGCCGACAAGATTCCATGGATCGATACCGTTTGGGACGCCGTTCATACCCTCGTGCGACCGTTGGGCGGCGCGCTGATCGCGGTCGCGGCGATGGGCGAGGCCACGCCGCTCTTGCAAGGAGTGGTGGCGCTAATGGGGGCCACGGTAGCGGCCAGCACGCACGTGACCAAGGCCGGCTCGCGAGCGGCGATCAATACGTCACCCGAACCATTCTCGAACTCGGGCATGAGCCTGGCCGAGGACGGACTCGTGATCACGATGGGCTTCTTAACGTTGATGGTCCCGATCGTCGCACTGATTGTCGGTGTCGCGCTGCTGCTTCTCATCTTCGTGTTCTCGCGACGATTGTACTTGGGCGCAAAGCGCCGGTTTTCGTCTAGAGCGTGAGCCCACCCGCGCAATTCGGTCTGATCGGCCTCGGCACGATGGGCTCCAACCTGGCGCTCAACATCGAGGAACGTGGCTTCCCGGTAGCGGTGTGGAATCTCGAGGCAGATCGCACCGCGGCGTTCGTCTCCGAGCACGCGGAACGAGCATTCACCCGCGCCGACACGTTCGAAGAGCTGGTGGCAGCGATCACGCCGCCGCGCCGAATCTTGATGATGATCCCGGCCGGCAAGCCGGTCGATCAGACGCTCGCCAGTCTGACACCACTGCTTGATCCAGGAGATATCGTGATCGATGGCGGCAACTCTAACTTCAACCACACCGAGCGCCGCAGCGGTGAGCTCGCCGATCATGGTTTGGCGTTTTTCGGGGTCGGCGTTTCGGGCGGCGCAGAGGGCGCGCGCCACGGGCCATCGCTCATGCCGGGCGGTCCACGCGAAGCGTACGACGCCATTCAGCCGGTGTTGGAAGCGATCGCGGCGGAGACCGATTTCGGCCCCTGCGTCGGGTACTTGGGATCGGGTGGCGCCGGGCACTTCGTCAAGATGGTCCACAACGGGATCGAGTACGCCGACATGCAATCGATCGCCGAGGCGTACGACGTGCTCGGGAAGGGGGTCGGGATCGACGCCGATTCGTTGGCCGAACTGTTCGGTACGTGGAACGAGGGTCCGCTGGCGTCGTATCTGATCGAGATCACCGCCGACGTCTTTCGCGTTCGCGATGAATCCACCCAGCAACCGTTAGTCGAGCAGATCGTGGACGAAGCGTCCCAGAAGGGCACCGGCCGCTGGACGGCGGTGACCGCGTTCGAGCTCGGCGTGCCGGTGCCGTCGATCGTCGCCGCTGTCGACGCGCGCGTCATCTCGAGCCGACGTGACGAGCGCGAGCTGGCTGGGCGCCTCTTACAGGGTCCCGAGCGGTCGATCGCCGACATCGATCGGGAACAGTTGGCAGGCGATGCTCGGGACGCCGTCTACGGATCGCGGATCGCCGCGTTCGCGCAGGGGATGGATCTGATCGCACAGGGCTCGGAACAGCACGGCTGGTCGATCCCACTCGCCGAGGTGGCGCGCGTTTGGATGGGCGGCTGCATCATCAGAGCGAAGCTCTTGGAACCGATTCGATCGGCGTTCGATCGCCAGCCCGAGCTCGTCAACCTGCTACTGGATGGCGATATCGCCAAGCGCGCGAATGGCGCTCAGTCCGGCTGGCGACGGGCGGTTGCAGCTGCCGCCCGGCTCGGCATCCCGGTTCCTTGCTGGAGCGCGTCGCTGGCCTACTTCGACGGCTACCGGAGTGCACGGTTGCCGCACAACTTGACCCAGGCCCAGCGTGACTACTTCGGTTCGCACACCTACCGGCGGCTCGACGATCCACAGGGCGATCCGGTGCACACCGAGTGGCAAGCCCGGGCTCGAGAGGTGACCAAGTGAGCGAACCGGTCGTCCGAGCTCAAACCAAAACCAATGTCGGCCAGATCAAGCTGCGCAAGGCCGGGAATTGTGCGCTGGTGATCTTCGGCGGCACGGGAGACCTGTCGAAGCGCAAGCTCCTACCCGCCCTTTACCGGCTGCATCGCGACGGTTACCTGGACGAGTGCTTCACGATCATCGGCGTCGGTCGCGGTAAGATATCAGTCGATGCGTTTCGCGACCTGATGCGAAATGCGGTTGCGCAACGCGTGAGCGACTTCGACACGTCGGGCTGGAACGGGTTCGCTCGCAAGCTCGACTACATGCAGGCCGATCTGCTCCAGGCCGACGCCTATCGTGAGCTCGCAACACGGCTAGAGTCACACGGTGCCGGCTCACCCACCGACGGCAACCAGCTGTTCTACTTGTCGGTGTCCCCATCGCTCGCGCCCACGATCATCGAGGGTTTGGCGACAACCGGTTTTTGCGTCGAGGGCGATGGCTGGACGCGCATCGTGGTCGAGAAACCGTTCGGGCACGACTCCGACTCGGCGCGTGAGCTCAACCAAGCGATCGCTCGCTCGTTCAACGAGTCGCAGGTGTTTCGCATCGATCACTATCTGGGCAAGGAGACAGTCCAGAACATCCTGGCATTTCGGTTCGGGAACACGTTGTTCGAACCGATCTGGAACCGGAACTACGTCGAGCAGGTTCAGATCACCGCCGCGGAGACGCTCGGCGTCGGCCATCGCGCCGGCTTCTACGATGGTACGGGCGCACTGCGCGACATGATCGCCAACCACCTCATGCAGCTGCTGACTTTGACCGCGATGGAGCCACCGGTGGCGTACGATGCCGATTCGGTGCGCGAGCAGAAGGTCCAGGTGCTGCGCTCGATGCCTCCGATGAGCGCCCACGAGGTCATCCACCGGACGGCTCGCGGGCAATACGGTCCGGGCACGATCGACGGCGAGCAGGTGCCAGGCTATCGGGAGGCTGAGCGGGTGGCCGACGACTCCGTTACCGAGACGTTTGCCGCGGTCGAGTTTCGAATCGAGAACTGGCGCTGGGCCGGCGTTCCGTTCTACGTCCGGGCAGGCAAGCGGCTGAGCCGCGACGTGACCGAGATCGCGGTGCAATTCAAGTCCACACCGCACACGCTTTTCACTCGCACCGACGCGCGCGTGCCCCCGAACTCGATCGCGATCCGACTCAAACCCGACGAGGAGATCGACATCACGTTCGCGGTCAAGGTCCCCGGTGAGGGGATGCGGACGTCACGGGTGCGAATGGAGTTCGACTACCAGCAGACGTTTGGTGTGGAACTCCCGGATGCCTATCGGACGCTGCTGCTCGACGCGATCGAGGGCGACGCCACGCTCTTCACCCGCGGCGACGAAGCAGAAGCCCAGTGGGCGTTGATCACTCCGATCCTGGAGACTTGGGCACTGGCCGCGCCGCCCGAGTTCCCGAGCTATGATGCCGGCAGCGGGGGGCCGCCCGACGCGGCAAGGATCCTGGCCGGCAACGGCCACGTGTGGCGCGGGCTCAAGGAAGCGACCGGCGGCTAGGCTTGAGCCGGCGGGCGATAGTCACCCACCCCTCTCGAGAAACGCTGTTCGACGATGCAGCGGCACAGATCGCGACCGCCATAGACACCGCCTGCCGAGCCCGTGATCGGGCGCTCGTCATCCTGACCGGCGGCTCGACGATCCCACCGGTGTACGAGCGACTGGCCCGATCGGCGGTCGTCGATTGGAACCGCGTCGAGCTCTTCTGGAGTGACGAGCGGTGCGTGCCGCCGGACCATCCCGACAGCAACTACGGCATGGCGCGGGACGTATTGTTGGAACCGGCGGGAGTCCCGCAAGCCAACGTTCACCGGTTCAAGGGCGAAGACTCGGATAGTGACCGCGCCGCCGCGATCTATGCAGCCGAGATCGAGGCAACGCTCGCCAACGACGCTCCGCGATTCGACCTGACCGTGCTGGGGATGGGTGCAGACGCGCACGTAGCCTCGCTCTTTCCGGGCCACCCGTTGATCGAAGAGACTGAACGCTGGGCCGGCGCGGTCTCAGCCGATGACTTTGACGTGCCGGAGCCGGCGATCGATCGACTGACTCTGACACCGCGCGCGTTCCACGCCACTCGTGAGGTGCTGCTCGTCGTAACCGGCGCCAACAAGGCGCCCGCTGTTCGCGCTGTACTGGGTACGGTTCGGGATCCTGCTCGATGGCCGGCACAGCTCGTCGACGGACCGGACTCCAGGGTCTCGTGGCTGCTGGACGGGGACGCCGCGGCCGAGATCGACAGCGAGCCCTAGCCGCTTCTTCGCGCACCTCCACCCCGCCACAAAACCAGCCCCACTAGGAAGATCACGATCAGGGGGATAATCGGCTGGCTGGGTTGGAGCGGGAACACCTCGGGAGCGTCGACGACGAGGTGGACGTAGGTCGCCACGACCATTATGGCGACAATGACCAAGCTGGCGATCCGAGTGTAGATGCCGGCGAGCATCGCGCCACCGACGGCGACCTCCACGATCGGAACCGCGACTTCGCTCAACGTACGCAGCGGTAAACCCGCCTGTTCCAGTTGAGCGGAGAAAGCGTCACCAAGCACCGGCACCAACAACTTCATCAGACCGCTGCCGACGAACACGACGCCGAGCAGGATACGCACGATCTTCACGCCGGCGGTCCCCCCCAGTCGTCATCGTGGGCTACGACGCGGTCGATCCAGCCCGCGACGCGGGCGTCGTCCTCCAATCGGAAATGGTCCGCGAAGAACCGCCAGATCGGGCTCTGCTCGGCGAATCGCTCGGGTGGTCGGGTCGGCAACAGGTTGCACGCCAGGACGATGTCGTAAATCGACATCGCATCACCGACCAGCCAGGATCGATCGGCGAGCCGGCGCTCCAACTGCTTTAGCGCGGCCTGCATCGCCTCCCGCGCTTCGGCGATTGCCGACTCTTCGCGATCGGCCTCCGGTTTCTGGAACTGAGGCGACAAACCCCACTGGATCCTCAGGATCTCGGGGCTCAGGTTGGCGAGCAGTGCCTCCGCCGTCTGGATCTCGTCCCTCGATTCCGGCGTCAAGCTCGGCCCGTCGCGATAGTTGGCCTCCAGGTAGTGGAGGATCGCCAGCGAGTCGCGCATCACCACGTCACCATCGATCAGGATCGGGATCATCGGCCAACCGGCGGCCTCGAGCATCGGCTGCCGGTTGGCAGCCATCATCTCGTCGGTCTCGTACTCAAGACCCTTGTAGTTGAGTCCTACGCGGACCTTTACAGCGTTGGGGGAGCGGTGGAACTCGAGCAGCTTGCGCATGGCGGGCAAAGGTAGTCAGGCCGCGTTTCGGTGGCCCCCAGAGCCCCCAGCGCGTAAAATCACGGCCCCGGAACCGCCGTTCCTGCATGGACTTCAGCCGGCGACGCGATGACCGAACACCGCCTCACCCTGACCCAACACCTGCTGCGGGAAGTTCAATCCGGAGCCACTGTGGGTGATGTCGATGCGATCATCGCCGAGATCGCGACCGCCTGCAAGGAAGCCCGCGCCCAGCTGGCCCAGGTCGGGTTGGGGCCGCTGGCCGGTATGCAGGGCGCCATCAACGTCCAGGGTGAAGCCGTTCACAAGCTCGATTGGTTCGCCAACAACCTCTTTGTCGAGCATTTCCAGGGGTCGGGTCTGCTCTGCTCGCTGATCAGCGAAGAGCTCGAGGAAGTCCATCACTTCGACGACGACTGTCCGAGTGCCGGCTACACGCTGTGCATCGACCCGATGGACGGGTCGTCCAATCTCGATGTCGATGGCGCAGTCGGAACGATCTTCGCGATCCGTCGAAAAGCTCTCGATGACCATCACGACAAGGCAAGCCAGGTGTTCCATCCAGGCACCGAACAGTTGGCCGCCGGCTACGTGCTCTACGGGCCACAGACGATGCTCGTGTACGCCGCCGGCGGCAGCGTTCACGGTTTCACTCTCGACACCGCGGTGGGCGAGTTCTTTCTCTCCCACCCTGATATCCGCATCCCCGACCGCGGCAGTGAGTTCTCCGGAAACCTGTCGCGATTGGCGGCGTGGGACCCCGCGTTTCGCACGTTCGTCGAGCATCACAGCCACGGTGGCGACGGCGAATCGTATTCGCTGCGCTACATCGGCGCGCTGGTTGGGGATTTCCACCGCATCCTGCTCCGGGGCGGGGTGTTCTTTTATCCCGGCGACGCCAAGAACCCGGATGGCAAGCTGCGGCTGCTTTACGAAGCCGCACCGCTGGCCCATTTGGCCGAGGCGGCCGGCGGAGCGGCCACCGATGGCGCTCAGCGCATACTCGAGGTCGTACCCAGCGCGCTGCATCAACGCACGCCGCTGGTCATCGGAAGTCGTGACGAAGTGAACGCCATTCAATCGCTGCTGGTCGATTCCGCGCCGGCAGCCACCGCATCGAAAGGAGCCGGCTGATGAACCCCAAGACAGCCACCATGACGCTCGCTCAGGCCACTGACAAAACCGCTGCGCCCGGTGGGCGTGTGGAAGAGATCCTGTCATACTACCCGAGCGACAACGCCGGCACCCGGGCCAATATCCGGCGCTTGCTGAACCACGGCCGATTGGGTGGGGTCGGGCGCCTCGTGATCTTGCCGGTCGACCAGGGATTCGAGCACGGCCCGCACCGGTCGTTCGCCGTCAACCCGCCGGCCTACGATCCCGAGTACCACCCCCGGTTCGCCCTCGCTGCTGGGATGTCGGGGTACGCAGCGCCGCTCGGATTCATCGAAGCGGTCGCCGGCAACTACTCCGGTCATTTGCCGCTCATCTTGAAGCTCAACAACCACGACCTGCTGTTCTCCGAAAACGACCGCATCCCGGCAGTCACGAGCTCGGTCGAGGCCGCGGTGCGTCTCGGGTGCGTGGCGATCGGGTACACGATCTACCCTGGATCGGCATACCGGAACGAGATGTACGAGAAGCTCCAGTACCTCGCCGAGGACGCGAAGAGCGCCGGTCTCGCCGTGGTCGTGTGGTCTTATCCGCGTGGGTCGGGCGTTACAAAGGACGGCGAAACGGCGCTCGACGTGATCGCCTACGCCGCCCACCTGGCCTGTCAGATGGGGGCCCACATCATCAAGGTCAAGCTCCCGAACAGCCACCTCGAGCAAGAAAAGGCCAAGGAGGCCTACGTCGAAGCCGGGGTCGCGACCGAGTCGGTCATCGATCGCGTGCGGGTGATCACCCAGGCGGCGTTCGCCGGCAAACGCATCATCATCTTCTCCGGCGGCTCCAAGCGCGGCGATGAACCGTTCTTCGATGACATCCGCGGCATTCGCGACGGCGGCGGTTTTGGTTCGATCATCGGCCGCAACACGTTCCAGCGCCCATGGGACGACTCGCTCGAGTTCATCGGCAACGTGATCGACATCTACCGGGGAGAAGCGTAGAGCTTCTGGCTCGACGCAACGACAGCCGAGGAGAGGTCGTCTAATCTTCCAGGTGAAGAAGTCTCTTTTCACAATCACCGGTTGGGCGATCGCCACGGTGGCCGCGTGCGGCGGCGCCACGGACAGCGCACCCGAGGGGCTGGAATCGGTCGTCGTCGAACGGCGCGACCTGGCTTCCAGCGTGGCCGCCACCGGAACGGTCGAGCCGATCCGAGTCATCGACGTCAAGTCTCAGGCCTCCGGTGAGATCCTCGAGGTCAGGGTCGAAATCGGTGATCGGGTGGAGCAAGGCGATCTCCTCGTTCGGATCGATCCTCGCGATGTGCAGAACGCCTTCGACCAAGCTCAAGCCGACCTCGGTGTCGCCCGCGCGCGGCTTCAGGTCGCCGAGAGCCAACTCGAACGCATGCGGTATCTCCACGAGTCGGCGGCAGCCGCTGACGAAGAGCTCGAGAACGCGGTACTCGAGCACGCCGACGCAAACGCCATACTGGTCAAGGCGGAAACAAACCTGCAGCTCGCTGGCGATCGACTGAACGACGTCACCGTGCTCGCCCCGATCGCTGGCACGATCGTCGAGAAAAACATCGAGGATGGCCAGATCGTGACCTCTACGCGCGAGGTCACCGGTGGAACGACACTCGTCCGAATGGCCGATCTGACCGATGTCCAGGTGCGGACACTCGTCGACGAAACCGACATCGGTCCGATTCGACCCGGACTACCGGCAACGATCCGAGTCGAGGCGTATCCCGACCGCGAGTTCCGCGGCGACGTTCTCAAAGTCGAGCCACAGGCGGTCGTCGAACAGAACGTGACGATGTTCGCCGTGCTGATTCGAATTGAGAACGAGGAGGATCTGCTGCGACCGGGCATGAACTCCGACGTCGAGATCGTGACCGGTCGGCGCGAGAGCGTGCTCGCCTTAACCAGCGGAGCGGTCAAGACGCCTGACGAGGCACGCCAGTTGGCGGAAGTGCTGGGCCTCGAGGTGCCAGAGCACGAACCGGAACGAGCGGTCGAGAGCGAAGTCGAAATCACGCAAGAGCCCGGACCGCAGCTTCGCAACATGAGCCGCGAGGAGCGCCGTCGGTACTTCGAGACTTTGAGCCCTGCCGAACGGCAACGGCTCATGCAGCAGATGCGCGCTGCGCGCGAGGCTCAAACGGAAGCTGATCGGCGCAACCCAGGGCAGCCACGCCCAGCTTACGTCTTCCAGTACGGCGACCAAGGCCAACTCGAGCTCGAACCGATTCGAATCGGTCTCGGCACGTGGGAGTACACCGAAGTAGTCAGTGGACTCGAAGACGGAGAAGAGGTCGTCCTCGTCCCACAGGCGCTCATCCAACAACGCGGGCTGTTGGAGCGGATACGCAGCCGAAGCGGAGTCCCAGGCATCCGCCGGGAGTAGGAACCTGAACGATGCTACTGTTCGAGATCATCCGGGTTGCGTTGGATTCGTTGCGGGCCAACAAACTGCGCTCACTGCTGACGATGTTGGGAATCATCATCGGCGTAGCCGCTGTGATCACCATGTTGGCGTTGGGCTCCGGGGCCCGACGGGCGGTCGAGGAGGAGATTGCGCTTCTGGGTACCGACGTGCTTACGGTGCGACCAGGTCAAGCCTGGTTCCGGGGCGCGCGGTCGACCGAAGCCGAGCTCACCCTGGACGATGTCGAAGCTGTCCGCCGTGAAGCCCCGCTCGCTGGTGAGGTCGCCCCGGAGATGACTACCAACTCTCAGGTCGAGTACAGCAACACCAACGCCAATCTCAGAATCGTGGGCACGACGGCGAACTACGATCGCGTCAACCGATTCGAGATCGCGCTCGGGCGTTTTTTCACACCTCAGGAGAATGAAGGACGACGTCGGGTGGCAGTGCTCGGCGGCTCGGTGCCCGAGGTTCTCGGAGTCGAGTCGATCGACCTGGTCGGCCGTGCGATTCGGATCGGAAATGTGCCATTTGAGATCGTCGGCGTGTTCGAGGAGAAAGGTGGCGGGGGATGGTTCAATCGCGACGAGGTCGTCCTGGTACCGGTTGAGACCGCGCGTTTCCGCCTCATCGGGCAAGATCACGTCGACCAGCTCAACGTAGCGGTGTCCGATCCTAGCATGATGTCTGCTGGCATGGCCCAGATCGAGCAAGTTCTGCGGCGGCGCCATCGATTGCGGGTCGGCGACGAAAACGATTTCTGGATCCAGGATCGCACCGAACTGCTCGGTACACGAGAAGAAACAACCCGCACTTTCACGTTCCTGTTGGCCAGCATCGCTGCGGTCAGCCTGATCGTAGGCGGAATCGGGATCATGAACATCATGCTCGTCTCGGTGACCGAACGCACGAGCGAGATCGGTGTTCGGAAAGCACTGGGCGCGACCCGCCGAGCGATCTTGTTCCAGTTCTTGCTCGAGGCGCTGGTGCTGTGTGGAGTAGGAGGCTTCATCGGGATCGCGGTTGGGATCAGCGCTTCGGCTGTGCTCGCCCAGGCGGCCAACTGGAACACCGAGGTCTCAGCGGCGGCGATCGCGCTCGCGATACTGTTCTCGTTCGCGATCGGTCTTTTCTTTGGGCTTTGGCCCGCGAACCGGGCTGCCCGCCTCGACCCGATCGCCGCCCTTCGCTACGAGTAGGCTACCACTGCGGAGACCATTTGACGCTCGCCTTCCAGGATAAGATCCCCGACAACCTGTGCTTCGGGTGCGGGCCGGGGAACGCTGACGGTCTCCAGATCAAGAGTGTCTGGGCTGGAGCCGGCGAGTCGGTGTGCACCTACCAGCCCCAACCGCATCACGCGGCCGGTCCGCCCCAGTTCGTGAACGGCGGCGTCCTCGCCACGCTGATCGATTGTCACGCGGTGTGCACGGCGATCGCCTTCGCCTACGAATCGGAAGGGCGCGAGATCGGCTCGGACCCGCCGATCTGGTACGCAACCGCGTCGCTCGAGGTGCGTTACCTGCAACCGACGCCGATCGAGGTCCCAGTCGAAGTCCGAGCCCGGATCGTCGACTCTGATGATCACAAAACACGACTCACCTGTTCGGTCTCGTCGCGTGGGAACACGTGCGCCGCGGGCGAGGTCGTCGCCGTGCGGGTGCCGGACGAGTGGCGGGAAACCAACTAGGGTGGCCAGGGCGCTCGGCATCGGCGGCGCGTTCTTCAAGAGCCCGGACCCGAGAGCGCTCGCGGCCTGGTACTCGACGTGGCTTAGGATTCCCGTAGACGAGCAAACGCAATCGGTCGCCTTCGCGCCCGACCAGCTCCCGGACGGGGCATTTTCGGTGTGGGGACCCTTCGACGCTGCGACCGAGTACTTCGCCCCATCCGCGAAACCGTTTATGGTCAACTTGATCGTCGATGACCTCGACGGCGCGCTATCACAGGTCGCCGAAGGCGGGGCGGAGATCGTAGGCGAAATCGAAGAGTACGACTTCGGCCGTTTCGGTTGGTTTATCGATCCCGACGGCAACAAGGTCGAACTTTGGGAGCCGACGCCAGCCTCGTCATAGCAGAGATCGCGGCTGTGAATCAGAGCAGGTGGAGCGCCACCTGACCGAGCAGCCAAGCACAAGCCAGTCCGCCGTAGATCCCCAACACATAACCTGACACACCCATCAGCAATCCGATAGGCGCCATCGCTGGGTGGTAGACGCCGGCTACGACCGGGGCACTAAGAGCGCCGCCCACGTTGGCCATCGATCCGGTCGCCACAAAGAACAACGGTGCTCGGATAGCGCGCGCGACCAGCAACAGAAGTCCGACGTGGATCGCGATCCAGAGCGCACCCACCGCCAAGAACAGCGGCGCGTCGACGATCGCCCGTAGATCGCCCTTGGCGCCAATCGCAGTCACCAACAAGTAGAGGGCGACGAACCCGACGCTGGATGCTCCCGGACCCTCGAGATCGTTAATCCGCGTAAACGAGAGCGTCAGCCCAAGCGTGGTGACGAGCACCACGGCCCAGGTCGTATGGCTGATGATCCTCGGGTCGCCGAGCTCCGGCATCAGATCGCCAAGCAACACGCACGCGTAGGCAGCCACAAACCCGACGCCGACGATCATCGCCAAATCGCGGATCGTGATCGGCCGCCGGATCGCCTCGTGCTTGGCGGCAAGCGCGGCGTTTGTCTCCTCGATCAGCGATGTATCGGCGTTGTTCCAGCGATCGAAGCGCAATTGGTAGGCCGACAAAAAGAGCAGCACGCCCATCCAGCCGTAACCGACCACCGTGTCGACGACGATGATCGGCCCGAGCATGCCGTCGGGTGTTCCGATCGACTCGGCGACCGCCACCAGGTTTGCCGTCCCGCCGATCCATGAACCTGACAACGCGCCAAATCCCTTCCAAGCGTCGGCCGGCAACCATGTGCCAAACACAGCCAGCGCGATCGGCCCGCCGATGATGATACCAACGGTGCCGGTGAGCATCATGATCGTCGCTGGTCGGCCGAGCTTTAGCAGCGCAGGTACGTCGACGGTGACCATAAGCAGAAACAGCGACACCGGTAGCAGGTGCCGTACCATCCAGTCATAGGCGGGAGAATCCGCAGGGGTGATGCCGAGCGTGGTCGACACCATCGGCACGAAGTACGCCCACAAGATCGCCGGCGCGATCTCGAACACTCGGGCCAGCGGCTTGAGCCCGGAGAGCCAATACACCGCGCCAAGCACACCTGCCAAGTAGACAAAGACAGCAGTCGGATCGCTGATCACGGGATAGCCATTCAGCCCGGGTAGTGCGGTGAACCTGCGCCTGCTCCACCGGGGCCGTAACAGAGGATTTGGAACAACGCGTAGCCCAGCAGCGCAAACACGCACAGACCGGCCAGCGCCATCAATGTCCCACAGTTGAGGTAACGAGACACGTCAGGCGAGTCGCGCCGCTGTTATCACTTCGTCGCGTGTCGAATCGTAGTCGCGCCCGGTTTGCGCCGCCGTTTGCCAGTCAAGACGTAGTCGACGTCGAGACCGGTGCGTTCGGAGAGGCCAGCCAAATACCAGTACGATCGCGGGATACGACCGTTCTCGTAACGGCTGATCATCTGTTGGGTATAATCCGTCAACGCGGCCAACTGTGCTTGGGTCAAGTCACCCCGCGCGGAGCGAAGCCGGGCGGCGACACCCTCGCGGAACTCCTCGAACGATGCTTCCATGACCACTCCTTCCACCCATCGGGTGCTTCGTTTCCAACGGGCCTAGCTAGATGTTACGCCTGTTCAAGGGTACGTGACCACCATAGATTGGCGCACTCATGACAAGCCCCAAAGCCCTGATCGAAGACCTCGTCAGTGGGTTGAAACCGCTGGCGACAGCGGTCAGCCGCGCGTGGTGGGATGCCGCTGTCAGCGGCGACCCCGACGCGTACGCTCGACTGACCGAACACCGCGACGCCCTGGATCGGTTCTGGGCAAACGACCGACGGTTCGACAGAATTGAAGCGCTGCACAAGATGCCCCCGGACGACCCGCTGTTAGCCCGATCGATCGAGCTTCTTTATTTGGAGGCCTTGCCGCGCCAGGTGGAGCCCGAGCTCAACCAGCGGATCAACGCGCTGTCGTCCGACGTCGAGCGCGTCTTTTCGACCTACCAACCGCTGTACCAAGGCGAACCTCGGTTATTTGGTTACATGGAGGAGACGCTCAAGCACGAGCGCGATCCAGCCAAGCTCGAGGAGGCGTACGAGGCGACCAAGGCGGTAGGTCCCGCGCTTGTGTTTCAGCTCCAGGAGTTGGTCGAGGTCCGAAACGAAGCTGCCCGCGGGTTGGGCTTCCCCGATTTCTACCACATGCGTCTCAAGCTCGAAGAGCAAGACCCGGACGATGTGGCGCGGTTCCTGGAACGCGTCGAGACCGACACGGCGCGGCCGTTCGCGGAGGCAAAGTCGGAGATCGACGCCCGCTTGTCGGAGCGCTTCGTTATCAAGCCGATCGAGCTCATGCCGTGGCATTACCAGGACCCATTCTTTCAGGACTCACCGGACGTCTTTGACACCGATCTCGATCGGGTCTATGGACCGGCTGATTTGATCGCCGTCGCAGAGCGCTTTTTCACGGGGATCGGTTTGTCTGTCGACCGAATCCTCGAGCGTTCCAGTCTCCACGAGGCGGTCGGCAAGGATCCGCACGCGTTCGCCACCGACATCGACCGCGAGGGCGACGTCCGGATTCTCTTGAATCTGCGTCCCAACGAGCGGTGGATGGGAACCACGCTCCACGAGCTGGGGCACGCCGTGTACGACAACGGCGTTGCACGCGATCTGCCGTGGGAGTTGCGCCACCCGGCGCACACACTCACCACCGAGGCAATCGCCATGCTGTTCGGACGACTGTCGCGCAGCACGCAGTGGATGTGTGACATGGGTTTGATCGATCAAGCCATGGCCGCTCGATTCGCTGGCCCGACCGAGGAAGAACTTCGGAGCGCGATGCTTCTCTCGGCCCGATGGATCCAGGTCATGGCTCACTTCGAGCGTGGTCTATACGGCGATCCGAGCCAGGATCTGAATGCGCTTTGGTGGCGGCTAGTCGAGCGATTCCAGGGGCTCACGCCACCGCCGAGACCGCCAGGTGCCGCGGACTACGCCGCCAAGATCCACGTCGTCGCGGCCCCGGTCTACTACCACAATTACCTGTACGGGGAGTGCTTCGCGTCGCAGATCGACGCCCAGCTACATGCGGAAGTTCTAAACGGAGAGCCGACATACGTCGGCAACAAGGACGTCGGCGCGTGGCTGACCGAGCACATCTTTCGGCCCGGCGCCCGCTTTCATTTCGACGAACTGGCCCGAGCCGCTACCGGCGAGGCGGTCGGGTCCGCGGCGTTCGCCGAACAGTTCCTGGTCGAGCGAGCGGCTTAGTCTCTGCGCGCTCAGCGGCAGCACGCGTTGCGCCGCGCCCAACCTCGCGTTCATTTTCCCCCTCCGACGGAGCAGATTGGCCGCCCCGCTTCGTCGACGACGCCCAGGACATCCCCGGGCACGGGTCGGCGGCCTTAGGGGAGTCCTCATGCCTCGTTCCGTGTTACTACTGTTGATCGCGATCCTTCTGCTGCCCGCTGGAGCTCACGCCCAAGCGATTCAGGCGTCCGGGTACGTGGCCGTCGTGCCGGTCGCGACCGAGACAATCGATCTCGCGAACGGCGGCAGCGTCCTGCGTCAGACATTCGCCGGCGTAACGATCGCTGACGATCACGACAGCGTGTTTCATCTCACAAACCAGAACTGCATGTTCACGACCGTCCTGGCGGCCGACGGCACGATGACGGTGTCGAACGGCTTCTGCGATGCGGTCGATTCAGACGGGGATGTCTTCGGCGCATGGGGCCATGCCGATGCGCAAGGCGGGAATTGGCGGATCATCCCCGGCACTGGGAAGTTCGGCGACATCGCGGGCGGGGGGACCTACGGCACGGCAGTGTCTTGGCCCGACGGCCGATCCGCGATCCGCTGGGATTTCTCGTCGGAGTAGCGCTTTCGACGCCTTACGTACCAGTTGACTAAGGGGTGGCCCCACCGGGGTCGCCCCTTTTGTTTATTCCCTACACGCCCGAAAACTCCCTACGGGACCATCGCCCGCGCGACGGTATTCGTATCGGTCCCGAACCACAGCGCGCGCGTAGCTGCGTGGAACACAATGTGGCGCACGACATGCCCTCCGCTCGGGATCTTGGCGGCGGCGATAAACTGTTCGCTGTGGGGATCAAACCCGATCAATCGGTTCGGGATGGCACCCGTCTCGACGAACCACAGCCGATCACGATCGTCGGATGCCATCGCGTACGGCCGCGCGTTCCGACCACCGGGAATGGCCCACTCGAGAAACGAGTTGGTGTCGGGCTCGAAACGTCCCAGAAATCCCTCGGCGTAATCCACGTACCACACCGCCCCGTCTGAGGTAAGCGCCAGCCGTCGAGGGCGCGCGCCTTGGCGCGGCAGCTCGAACTCGCGCAGCGTCAGACCCGACGGATCGATGGTCGCCAGCTTGTTGCTGCCGAACTCGGCCACCCATGGTCGCCCACCGGGATCGACGACGATACCGTACGGTCTCGCTCCTGGCGTCGGTACGGGCACGATGTCGACGTCACCGGTACCGATCGCCAACCGGCCGATGGCGTTGCCGTGTTGCACGGTGAACCAGATGTCCCCCACCGGATCGAACATCAACGTATGCGGGTCACCGGCCCCGTCGGGCATCGCGATCTTCACGATCTCGCCGGTGGATGGATCGAGGCGGCCGATATGGCCGGCTTTGTTGCCGGCGTACCATATGGTCCCATCCGCGGCGACGATGACGTTGTGCGGACCGGCACCGTCATCCAGAGGAAATCGCTGAAAGACCCCAAGCGATGGCTCCAACGCGGCCACGTAGTCCCCGGTCTGGCCCACGAACCAAACCCGTCCGTCCGGGCCGACGAACGGATCCCTGGGCCGCGTGCTCTCCCACGGCACTGGCCACTCCTCGATCGCGACCGTGTCCCGATCGGTGACAGCCACCATCTCGATAGCCGGTAGTGATTCCGCGCTTTCATCCGCCAGCGCCGGCGACGGTCTTGACGCACTGCTTTCGCACCCCATCGCGACAAGGGCAACAGCCAGCAATCCTGACACCCCCTTGACTACGTCAGTATTAGTTAACAAGAAGTCCTCCCTCTATCGGCTCCAGCTTGGCGGTGAAGTGCCTCAACGTTGGTGGCGCCTCGACGATCTTTAGCCCGCGTATTCGGGTCCGCAGCTCGTTGACATGCACCAGAACTTCGGCCAGGTAGTCCACGTGACTCTGCGTGTACACACGGCGCGGGAACGCGAGTCGAACGAGCTCCATCGGTGCCGGCTTTTCCGATCCGTCGGGTTGACGCCCAAACATCACCGAGCCGATTTCGACCGAACGCACGCCACCCTCTGCGTACAAGACGATCGACAGCGCCCACGCCGGAAACTCGAGCGGCTGGATATGCGGAAGCATCGCCTTGGCATCGATGTAGATGGCGTGCCCTCCGGGTGGCCGCACGATCGGAATCCCAGCCGCCATCAGCTTTTCACCGAAGTACGCGACCGAGCGGACTCGGTACCGGAGGTACTCCTCGTCTAGCGCTTCGAACAGACCGATCGCCACTGCCTCCAGATCGTGCCCGGCGAGTCCGCCGTAGGTCGGGAATCCTTCGGTCAGGATCAACTGGTCACGACACCGATGGGCGAGCTCGTCGTCGTTGAGCGCGAGAAAACCGCCGATGTTCGTCAGTCCGTCTTTCTTGGCGCTCATCGTGCACCCATCGGCGTACGAGAACATCTCCTTCGCGATCTCGAGTGGAGTCTTTGCCGCATAGCCATCTTCGCGGGTCTTGATAAACCAACTGTTCTCGGCAAAGCGACAGGCATCGAGGAACAACGGGATGTCGTGCTTGCGGCAGAGCTCGCTCACGGCGCGGATGTTCGCCATGCTCACCGGTTGACCCCCACCCGAGTTGTTGGTCACGGTCACAAACACCACCGGCACGTTCCCCTGTTCCTTGTCCAGCGTATCGGCCAGCGCTGCGACGTCCAGGTTGCCCTTGAACGGGTGCTCGACTTCGGGATGAAGCGCCTCGGCGATCGGCAAGTCACGGGCCTCCGCGGACTGCGCCTCGACGTTGGCGCGCGTGGTGTCGAAGTGGGTGTTGTTTGGTACGACCTGACCCGCGGTCACGGTCGAGCCGAACAGAATGTGCTCGGCAGCTCGTCCCTGATGAGTCGGAAGCACGTGTTTGAAACCAGTGATCTCACGCACGGCGTCCCGGAATCGATAGAACGAACGCGCACCGGCGTACGATTCGTCGGCGCGCATGACCCCCGCCCACTGTTCTGACGACATCGCGCCGGTCCCTGAATCGGTGAGCAAATCGATCAGTACGTCCTCGGCCTTGACCCGAAAGAGGTTGTAATCGGCCGCGCGGAGCGCCGCGATACGCTCCTCACGGCTGAGCTGGCGGATTGGCTCGACGGTCTTGATTCGAAAGGGCTCGATGATCGTTCGAAACTCTCTGGTCACAGCTCGTCAGTCCGTCGAAGAAACCGAGTCGAGAGAAGCCAGCCGCTCAAACTCGCGGACAAGGTCGCCGCGATGGGCTTGCTCGAGTGCGGGGAAGAGAACCTGAACGGGGAGCGTCACCTGGCGCGAGTCCCCACCTGGCGGCTCGGGGTTGAAGAGCACGAGGCCAATCACGAGCCGGCCGCCTTCGCCCCAGCGCGAAAGTCCACCGTCACGGAGCGCAACTGTCGAAACGGCCGGTACGACCCACGCGTCATCAGCCGCGATATTCGCGACTCCGTCACCACCTACCGTCAGACCATGATGACCCGGGATCACCGTCTGTAGCGCGTCGGCAACCGCTTTCGCATATGGACCTGCCAGCGGATCGTCGGCGACGGCCCGGTTGCGATCCGGACGGTACCATTGATCGCGCGACACCCGGTCGACCGTCTCGCCGGTCAACACCCGCACCGCTTCGCGGCGATTGGCGTCGTACTCTCGATTAGCACTAAACGTCGGCCCTTCGCCCTTTCGAAGGAGAACGAGAACCGTCACCATCCCGGCCAGCAAGAGGGCCGAGACGACCAGCGCGACGAGGCCGAGGGTCGGGCCCACCTGCCCGCGCTATCCCGTCCCGATGGGCTTGCAAACCCATCGATCCCGCATTACCGTCGGTTGATGGCTCGGGAAGCGATGCAAAAACTGCTGACGCGCTTCATCCGCGTGCGCCCATGGGCTGCGCTGCTGTTTCTACTGATTGGGGTGGCGATCACGATCCCAGCCTTCAAGAACCATAACCTCTGGTTGGCGATCGCCGGCGCGCCGTTTCTGGGCGGAGCGCTCGGCATCCTTCTCATCCCGCTCCCGTACCCGCGCTAATCCACAACTGACAGAGAAAGCCCTAGGACGCTTCGTCGTGATCGTGCATCGGCGGTTGTGGCGTGGACGTGCCGGGCAGACCTTCGCTGTACTTCTCCTCGACCAGCGCTCGAATCTCCGCTAGCGGCATCCCGGCTTCGTACTGTTGCTTCGCCTCCCGGGCGATATCGAGGCAGGTCGTTCAACCAAACCCCATCAAGTCGAGCTCGACACGCGGCACCGGTCCACTTCGATTGATCTCGTCGACAAAGCAGTCGTAGGCGGAGATGTGGGGCGGCGTCTCGTTCTCGCAGCCGCAGTAGCACGGCATGTACTCGAGCACATCGGGGTGCTTTGCGGCGAACACATATATCTCTACGATATCCGGCGGCGCTTGGGCCAGGATCGTGGGGAACTCGACGCCGTCGATCGTAACCCACTCAGCCGAAGTGTTGGCGTCGGATGAACCGCCGCAGCCGGCCACTACAATCATGGCGGCAATCGCGACTCCAAAGCTGTGCCTGATCCGTTGCATGAAAGCGAATATACACACCGGGACGGCGCAGGGTCGTGACAAAGCTGTGCTCACGCGCGTCTGCCGAGAAAGAACCACAGCTCAAGTGCGATCGCAATCACGCCTCCGGCTATGACGGCCCAATTGGTGGCATTCACGCCGCACCCTCCAGCCGAGCGCCACGCAGGCGCAGCGAGTTTGACACCACGCTGACTGAGCTGAACGCCATCGCCGCACCGGCCACCCACGGCTCGAGCAAGACCCCGGTGAACGGGTATAGTGCGCCGGCAGCGATCGGGATTCCGATCACGTTGTAGAAGAATGCCCAAAAGAGATTCTGACGTATCGTCCGCATCGTGCGCCGGGACAGCGCAATGGCCCGTACGACACCGCGCAGGTCGGCCCCGATCAGCGTGACATCGCTGGCCTCGATCGCCACGTCGGCGCCGGTGCCGATCGCGATCCCGACATCGGCTTGAGCCAGTGCCGGGGCGTCGTTGATTCCATCGCCGACCATCGCCACGGTCCTTCCTTCTGCCTGTAGCTTGCGCACGCGGGCCGCCTTCTCATCCGGCAGCACCTCCGAGACGACACGGTCGATCCCGACTTGACGGCCGATGGCGACCGCGGTCCGTGGATTGTCACCGGTGACCATGACGACCTCGAGGCCCTGTTCGTGGAGCGCCTCCACCGCCTCGCGCGACCCGGCCTGAACCGTATCGGCGATCGCGACGACACCTCGCACCCGTCCATCGACGGCCACGAACACCGGCGTCTTGCCCTCACTCGCGAGACGGGCCGCAAGCGTCGTCGGTTCAGTGCTCTCGGTTTCTCCCGCAGCGAGGTCGATTCCTCGGTCGCGCATGAGGCTCGCGTTCCCGATCAATACCGAACGACCCTCCACATTCGCCTCGGCTCCTTGGCCCACCGTCGCCTCGAAGTCGGTCGCTGACAAGAGCGGGGTCCCACGTTCACGCGCTTCCCGGACGATCGCTTCGCCAAGCGGATGCTCGGAGCCGACCTCGACCGCCGCGGCCAGCGCGAGGATTTGATCCTCGGTTTCGCCGCCGACCGCATTTACATCGGTCACCGTCGGTTCTCCACGGGTGATTGTTCCGGTCTTGTCGAGGATGACGGTGTCGACCTTGTGGGCACGCTCGAGGCTCGCCGCGTCCTTGATCAGGATCCCCATCTCCGCGCCGCGCCCCGTCCCGACCATGATCGCCGTCGGCGTCGCGAGGCCGAGCGCGCAAGGACAGGCGATGATCAGAACCGCCACCAACGTGACGATCGCGTACGTCAGGCTCGGCTCTGGGCCAAGAACAAACCAGATGACGAAAGTGGCGATCGCTATGGCGATCACTGCCGGCACGAAGTAGGCGGCGATGACGTCGGCTAGTCGCTGGATCGGCGCCTTGGAGCCTTGTGCCTCCCGCACCAGCCGGACGATCTGTGCGAGCGCGGTCTCGGAACCGACCTTGGTGGCGCGAAAGACAAACGAGCCGGTCTTATTGATCGTTGCCCCGAACACCGGTTCGCCGACGCCCTTCTCGACCGGGATCGACTCGCCGGTCAGCATCGATTCATCGACCGCCGAATGTCCCTCGAGGACCTCTCCATCAACCGGGATCTTCTCGCCCGGTCGAACGAGAACCTCATCCCCGGGGACAACGTCCTCGACCGCGATCTCCATCTCGCTCCCGTCTCGTCGCACGCGGGCGGTACGCGGCTGCAGGTCGAGCAGTCGCCGGATCGCCTCCCCGGTTCGTCCTTTTGCACGTGCCTCGAGCCAGCGACCGAAGAGGATCAGCGTGATGATGACCGCCGCCGACTCGTAGTAAACGGCGGGCTCGATTCCGGCGGCACGAAAAACGCTCGGTGCGACGGTCGCCACCAGGCTGTACGAAAACGCGGCCCCGGTGCCGACGGCGATCAGCGTGTTCATGTCGGCCGCGCGGTGACGGATCCCGTTCCAAGCGCCGCGATAAAACGGCCAACCGCTGAACGCCACGATCGGCGTCGCTAGGCCCAGCTGGATCCATGGGCTCAGCATCGGCAAGCCGAGGTCGAGCCCGATGCGGCCCAGGAGATGAGGGACCATCTCGAAAACGATCAGCGGAAGCGACAGCACAGCCGCGACCCAGAAGCGACGCTTGAGCGACGCGACCTCGGCATCCCGCGCGGCGGCGCGAGCTTCGTCCTCGCGAGTGCCGGCCGAGATCACCTCGGCACCGTAGCCGGCCCGGCGGACGGCCTCCATCAGCGTCTCCGGCCGGACCGTGCCACCTACGACCCGCACGCGGGCGGTCTCGTCGGCGAGGTTGACCGCTGCATCGACGACGCCGGGAACGGCCGCCAGCTCGGCCTCGACCGAGCCCACACATGACGCGCAGTGCATCCCGGCGACGCTCAGCTCGATCGACGTTTCACGGACGCCATAACCGGCGCGCTCGACCGCCGTCACCAGATCACTCACAGTAACCGCGTCTTTTTCTAGCGCGACCGTCGCCTCCTCGACGGCGAAGTTGACGGTGGCGGTTTCGACGCCCTCAACTCCACCTAGCGCGCGCTCGACGTTGGCGGCACACCCGGCGCAGTGCATCCCCTCGATCGTGAGCCGAAACCGCTGCGAGCGGGTCGATGCCGACTCGGCTGTGCTTGGTTTAGTTGCCTGTTTCATCGCCCTTTCCGGAAATTCTTCAACAACGCCACGACTTCATCGACCTTCTTGCGGCGTTCGCCGACATCACGATCCTCGAGGGCATCCGCCACGCAGTGACTGATGTGAGACTCAAGGATCTGGTCTTGTACTCGCGCCAGCGCTGCCTTGGTGGCTTCGATTTGTGTCAAAATGTCGACGCAGTACCGACCCTCGTCGATCATCTTCTCTAGACCCCGAACCTGCCCTTCGATCCGGCGGAGTCGATTACGAAGGGCTACCTCCCGTCCACTCCGCTGGTAGCCGTGGTCCACGGTTGTCACAGACGCTCTCCCGCAAAAGAGTGAAGGTTGCTCGCTCTATTATACCCCCAAGGGGTATATTTCTTCAACCGCCCTCGCAGCCGCGTCTTCTGCTTCGTCGCTCGCAGGACCACGGACAACCGACCGCTCTTTCCACAGCGAGTAGACAACCGGGATGACGAGCAGGATCAGGATCGTCGCCGATACCATCCCACCAACCATCGGGGCCGCTATGCGCTTCATGACGCTCGCCCCTGTGCCGTGGCCCCAGAGGATCGGGAGTAAGCCCCCGATCACCGCGGTGGCGGTCATGATGACCGGGCGCAGCCGCTGGCCCGCCCCCTCGCGTACCGCGGCCAGTACGTGTTCGAGGTTCTGCAGTTGGCCAATCCGGCTACGCCGCTCGAAGGCATGGCCCAGATAGACGAGCATAACGACACCGATCTCTGCCGCGACACCGGCCAGCGCGACAAACCCGATCGCCGTTGCGACCGACCAGTTGTAGCCCAGCAACCACATGATCAGGACGCCGCCGACCAGCGCAAACGGGAGCGACAACATGACGATCAGCGTCTCACCGATGCTCTTGAAGTTGAGATAGAGCAGCAGCAGGATGATCAGCAGCGTCGCCGGGACTACGAGCCGCAGTTTCTCCTTGGCGCGTTGCATGTACTCGTACTGTCCTGACCACTGGAGCGTGTATCCGACGGGCAGATCGACCATTTCTGCGACCATGTTCTTGGCATCCGTCACATAGCTTCCGATGTCGCGTCCAGCCACGTCGACAAAAACCCAAGCAGTGGGAAAGGCACCCTCGGTCTTGATCGCCATCGGCCCACTGACTTCTCGGATCGTGGCCACCTGACCGAGTGGGACCTGGGCGCCACTCGCCTCGCCTCGGCCGGCGGCCAGGGGAATCAAGACCTCGGCTAGCTTTTCCGGTCGGTCGCGCAACTCGTGTGGGTAGCGGAGCCGAACGCCGTACCGTTCGCGCCCTTCGACCGTCTCGGTAATCGTTCGCCCGCCGATCGCCGAGCTCACCACGGCCTGAATGTCTTCGACGTTGAGGCCGTACCGTGCCGCCGCGGCGCGGTCGATGTCGATATCCAGGTAGTAGCCCGACGCTGCTCGCTCGGCGAACACCGAGCGTGTCCCGGGGACGGTTTGCACCGCCGACTCGATTTGCCTGCCAATTCGTTCCAGCGTCGCCAGGTCAGGACCAAAGATCTTTATCCCCACCGGGGTGCGAATTCCGGTCGCCAACATGTCGATCCGCCCTTTGATCGGCATCGTCCAGGAGTTCGTGATCCCTGGGAATCGGACGGTGGCATCCATCTCGTCGATCAACCGCTCCATCGTCATCCCTTCTCGCCAGTCCTCTTCCGGCTTGAGCGTGATCGTCGTCTCGAACATGTCGAGACCGGCGGGATCCGTTGCTGTGCTGGCACGCCCGGCTTTGCCGAAGACGCTTTCGACCTCGGGTATCGCGGCCAAGAGACTGTCCTGTCGCTGGAGGGCAGCGCTCGCACGAGCCACGCTGATGCCCGGCAACGTGGTCGGCATGTAGAGCACAGAGCCCTCGTTCAAGGGCGGCATAAACTCAGACCCGATCCGCTGGAAGGGGATCCACGTCAGGATCAGGATCGCCACCGCCCCGGCTACCACCGGCCAACGATTGCGAAGCACAAAATCCAAAACCGGCTCATAGAGCCGTCTCAGGCCTCGCGAGATCGGGTTCTTCTCCTCGGGGCGAATCCTGCCGCGCACGAACAACCCCATGGCCACCGGCACAACGGTGATGGAGAGCAGGCTCGCCGCCGCCATGGAGAGCGTCTTTGTCCACGCCAGCGGCTTGAAAAGACGTCCCTCCTGAGCTTCGAGGGTAAAGACGGGCAGAAACGAGACCGTAATAATGAGGAGCGAGACGAAGAGCGCCGGTCCGACCTCTTTCGAGGAGCGGACGACGATTTCCCAGCGTTCTGCCGGTGTAAGGGTGTACGCGCCATCTCCTTTGCCCACAATCGCTCTCTCGAGGTGCTTGTGCATGTTCTCGATCATGACGATGGCTGCGTCGATCATCGCCCCGATCGCGATCGCGATTCCACCCAAGCTCATGATGTCGGCGCCCAACCCCAGGCCGCGCATGGTGATAAACGCCATCAGGATCCCGAGCGGAAGCGTGAGGATGGCGACCAGCGCGCTTCGGGCATGAAACAGGAACACCAGACAGACCAGTGCGACGACGATCGACTCTTCCAGGAGCTTCTCCTTCAAGGTGTCGATCGCCCGGTGGATCAGGTCGGAACGGTCGTACACGGGATGGATGACCACTCCCAGCGGGAGCCCCTTTTCGATCTCGGCGATCTTGTCCTTGACGCGCTCGATCGTCGTCAGCGCGTTCTCGCCAAAACGCATGATCACGATGCCGCCCACGACATCTCCGCGGCCGTTGTAGTCCGCTACGCCGCGGCGCACCGCGGGAGCTGGTTGAACCGTGGCGATATCAGCGACCCGGATCGGTGTGCCGCTCATTGTCGATCCGACGACGACGTTCTCGATGTCGCCGGTACCTTCGAGGTAGCCCAAGCTGCGGACCATATACTCGCGTTCCGACAGCTCCATCATGGTGGCTCCGACGTCCTCGTTGGAAGCCCGAATGGCGTCTATCACCGTCAGAACCGGGACACCGTACCCACGCAGCTTGAGCGGGTCGATCGTCACCTCGTACATCCGCTCGAACCCGCCCACCGAAGCGACCTCGCTGACCCCCGGCACGGCCGTCAACTGGTATCGGAGGTACCAGTCCTGGAGAGACCGGAGATCGGCCAACGATTTCGTCCCGGTGGTGTCCTCGAGCACATACTGGAACACCCAACCGAGACCCGTGGCATCTGGCCCCAACTGAAGTTCAGCATCCGACGGCAACTTGCCGCTAATGGCGGAGAGGTATTCCAAGACCCGGCTTCGCGCCCAATAGAGGTCGACCCCATCCTCGAAAATCACATACACGAACGAAACGCCGAAGAATGAGTAGCCGCGCACCGTCTGTGCACCCGGGACCTTGAGCATCTCGGAGGCCACCGGGTAGGTAACCTGGTCTTCGACGATTTGAGGAGCTTGACCGGGATAATCGGTTTGGACGATGACCTGTACGTCCGACAGGTCGGGCAACGCTTCGAGCGGGATGCGCCGCATCACTATCACGCCACCGACGACGACCGCTGCGGCAAACACGAGCACCACGAACCTGTTCTCGACCGACCATTCGATTACGCGGGGAAGCATCTTTACTCCGCCCCCTTCCGCGCTGCCGGCTGTTCCATCTCCATCCCTGGCATCGCCTGAATCGCCGAACCCATGCTCGATTCAGCATCAATCAAGAAATTGGCTGACGACACGACTTGTTCGCCCTCTTCGACGCCGTTCAGGATCTCGATCTCCTGTCCGGACGCGAGCCCAGTCGTGACCTCCCGAGCCGAAAGAACGTCGTCTGCCCCACGAACGAAGACGTACGCGTGTTCTCCGGTGGCGTGTACTGCGCTTCGTGGCACGACCAAAGCTTCTTCTCTCACTGGGGACTCGAGACCGATGTTGGCATACATGCCGGGCCTGAGCTTGAGGTCGGGGTTCGCGAGCTCGACCCGTATTCGACCGGTCCTCGATTCCAGCGATACGGTTGGGTAGACGTAGGTGACGACGCCCATGAACACCTCGCCCGGATAGGCATCAATCATGACGCTGGCGACCTGACCTTCCCTGACGAGTGACAAGTCCTTCTCGAACACCTCACCCTCAATCCAAATCCGGGACAGGTCGGCAATCATGTAGAGATCCATCCCGGGAACAACTCGCGTGCCGTCAACCACGTTCTTTTCGATTACGATTCCACTCGCTGGCGCTTTGAGCGTCAGCGTTTTTTGCGGCGTCCCGCTGCGCTCGATCCGTTCGATCTGGTCGGCGGGGATGTCCCAGTACTCGAGTCGGCGGCGGGCTGAAGCCAGCAGATTCCTCGCCCGTTCTGCGGCTCGGCTGTCGGGCTCGGCAATTGTGTCGTCCACCAACCGGCGGGCGAGGATCAGCTCCTCCTGAGCCGACACGAGGAGCGGGCTGTAGAGATCCAGCAGCGGCTGGCCACGGCGAACCGGAGCGCCGGTGAAATCGACGTGCAGCCGTTCGACCCACCCCTCGATCTTGGGGTTCACCTTCGTCAGTCGCGTCTCGTCGTAGTTGACGGTGGCAACGGTGCGAATCGTCAGGACGAGCGGCTTTCTTTCGACCATCGTGTACGCAACGCCGATGCGAGCGGCGCTTTCTGCGCTCAGCTGGACCGGCGACAGCTCATCGCTCGCCGCGCCCGTCATCGCAGCGTGGTCATGACCTTCGGATGCTTTGCCCTGATCTCCGTCGGTGCGACTCGCATAGACGATCACGACGACCGTGGCCACCACGACCAGGCCGATCGATAGAGCTCGTTGATTCTTCCTGTTCATGGGACCTCCGCCAGCAGCGCTGGGGCCATCGGCAACTCGCGTCCTACCGTCATCTCCAACTGGGCGACGTCGGTACCATATTGGGCGAGCAGTTGGTAGTACTCCTGTTCGAAACGATTCCTCGTCGTCTGTGCGTCGACCAGCGTGAGGAAGTCAACGTCTCCGATGCGATACAGTGAGAACGCCGACTCCACATTGGCCCCGGCCTCAGGCAAGATCTCTTTTCGGTATAGGTTGATGAGGGTCCGACCCTGATCCAAATCCGCAAGGAGTTGCTCGATCCTCGCGTCTACCCACGCGCGGGTCTCGTCCAGCGTCGCCTCGGCCACACGTTCGAGTGCCACCGCTTCATCGCGCATGCGCAACTGGCGACTGCCGGCAAACACCGGGAGGTTGAAGCCCACCAGGAAGCTCGCCATACGCCGGGTGTCGTCGTCCACGTCTCGCTGACCGTAGTGAACGCCGATCGCCAGATCGGGCCACACCTGCTTCCGCGCCAGGTCATAACGACTCCTGGCTCGCTCGACTTCCGTTCGCGCTCCGTGGATGAGAGGTCGCGATGTCTCGGCCCAATCACGCAGGGTGTCGCGGTCGGGCACCTCTTGTGGCAGGTGGGGCAACTGCGGCGAGGGCACCGGGGTCGCCGCCCGTAGATCGAGCAGGGCGTTGAGTCGCGCCGCCGCGCCGATCCTCATCGCCTCCATGCGAGCGATCTCGGTATCCATTCGTGACACCTCGACGTTGGCCCGCAAAACGTCGCTCTGTCGCCCCGCGCCGGTCCCATACATCGCTCGGGCGACCGCCTCGAAATCGTGCAATAAACGGAGCGTTACTCGCATGACTTCCAGTTGGCGGTCAGCGCCGTAGACCTCGAAGAACGCCGCCGCGACGGCGGTCCGAACCTCCCACCACGTTTCGTCGGCATCTGCGCTCGAGATCGAAGTCGATTGACGGGCGATCCTCTTGCCCAGCGACAGTTTCCCAGGGAAGGGAAACGTCTGAACGATTTGGAGCGATGGCGCCATCGAGTTTGGCATGTCCGCTGTCAGATCGGGCAAACGGAGGTTTCTGGCGCCAATCTGGAACATCGGGTCGGGCGGCAAACCGGCCGACGGTTCCAACTGCTTTTTCGCATCGACCACCGCTTCGGCCGACGCGAGCCGCTGGTTCCGTTCTCGCGCCAGCGTGATCACGGCGTCGAGCGTCAGCTCTTCACCGACGCTTGTGTCATTTTGACCGTGTGCGCTCCGGGCCGTAAACGACACCACGATCAGCAGCGTGATCGCAAAACTTCGACTGTAATGAGAGTTCACTGAACACCTCTTCGAGCGTTGTTAACAATAGGACGAGCTCCGCGCATGACCTTCAGTCGTCGCGCGGCGCAAGACTCGAAAAGGCGTTGCTAGATGCGGAGTACCGTGAAGAGGTTGAGGCGTGTACCCGAGGAGACCGACGATCCTGGCAAGCCGATGCGAAGCCGGTCGCCGATGTCATCGACCGCGGTCGAGACGGAAACCGTCGGTCCGATGTCCGCGTTCGACCGTTCTGTCGTCAGCGAACTCTTTGCCATGATCGCTGAGGTGGTGGCCGGGCACTCGCTCCGGTGAGCTCCGTGATGCGTTGCAGTACACGGCGTTATCGCGCCTACCGCGGAATTAGTTTCGACATCGCCGGCGACCCCAACCGAGGGACAGGTCAAACACGGGTTGGCGATCTGAACAGCGAGTGCGATTGTGAGGAGCGTCTTCATCGTCGGCCCATGATACCCCCATGGGGTATACGTGTCAATAGGGGAACCCCCGCAGGGCGTGTAGGGTTTTGCACGACGGTGCTACCTTCTGGGCCGGAGATATATGCGGAAATGACCCCCCCCCCCCCCTTGCCTCGTCCGATGGCCCAACGATTCGCGGCTAGCATCGCGGCAGCCGCTCTGCTGCTCCAAGTCCTGGCCCCGGCGGCAGCCATCGCAATCGAGGCGCGCCACGACGCCACCTCGGCGGCACATTCGTCTCACCATCCGGGCTGTCCATTCGACGGCAAGGAGAATTGCCCTCACCACAGGGCTGCCGCCGGTGAACCGTCGTTCGCCCAGTGCAGCGATGCCCATGCGGTACTGAGCGGACCGGCGAGTGCCACGCTTCGCCTCTTGGTGGTCAGTCCCGTCCGACTCTTCTCGCTCCCCGACGCGACCACGACTCCCGCGACGACGATCCTGCCGATGCTCGCTTGGCACACGATGGCACCGGAGACTCCACCGCCCCGCGTTCCAGCCTCGCTCTAGTTCAATCACAACTCACGTAGCCGTGACCCATGCGGCCCACCGTCGCGTGCCACGCTGCTGCTCGTTACCGTCATTCAAGTACGGAGTTGAGAGTGGTTCGCATACTCGTAATTGCGTTCGTAGCGCTGGGAGTGATGCTCCTCCCGAAGACTCTTCATGCCCAGGACGAAGACCACGACCACGGCGACGACCAACACGGGGCCGCCGATGGCCACCACGGCGGCTTTCCGGAGTTCGTCGACGTTTTCTTTACCCACCACGCGTACCTCGAGCGGAAGCTCCATCTCCGTTTTGATGCGACCGTTGAGAACGAGGTCAACGAATTCGAGGAGTCAGCCGAGATGGCGTGGCAATTCAACCGCTGGCTCGGTGCCGAGATCGAGGTGCCGCTGATCCAAACCGACCCCGACGAGGGCGACGGCAACAGTGGGATCGGCGACATCGAGGTCGCACCGATCGTGTCGTTCTACCAGAACCCGGAGTCGATGACGATTCTGTCGGTGCGTTCGGGTTTTGTGCTGCCCACCGGGGACGAAGAAGAAGGTCTCGGCGTCAACGGCTGGATTTGGGAGCCGGGCTTCCTGCTTTGGCAAGGGTACGGCGAAAGTCGCCGCGGGGCGATCCAGGCCGAGCTGACCTATGAGCGTTTTTACGCCAGCGAGGAAGAAGACGAAGAGGAGTTGGTCTACAACATCGCCTGGTCACACTGGTTGCGAGGCAACTGGATCCCGATTGCCGAGCTCAATGGGGTCACCCTGCTTGGAGAAGAACACGAGGAAGACGATACTTTGATCTCGGCGACGCTCGGGTTTCGGTACGCGTTCGGCAACGGACAGCAGTGGGGCGCGGGCGTGCAGTTCCCGATCTCCGATTCCGAGGCCTACGATTACCGATTGGTGATCGGCGGGATCATCCACTTCAACTAGGGTGGGGCACAAACGCGACCCACGTGGATTAACTTTACTGTAATGATGGTCGGTCCAAACGACATGCGACGCTGCTTGATCACCGTGACCGCGCTAGCGGCGGCCTTCGCCATCGGTTGCTCGATCTCAGACGATGTGACCGGACCGGTGGCCGCCGGCGCATGGGGCGGGGTCGGCATCTCGCTGGTCGCTACCGAGCAGAGCGCCCAGCTCGAGTTCGACTGCGCACTGGGCGAGATCTCGGAGCCGCTAGTGCTGGACGCGGAGGGAGGCTTCACGCTCGACGGAACGTTCACCCCCGAACACGGCGGGCCGATCCGCGAGGACGAGGTGCTGGAGAGCGAGCCAGCTACGTACGCGGGCGTCATCGACGGCGGTCAAATGACGCTTACCATTCATCTGCTTGAGCGAGGCACGATCAGCGGACCGTTTGCGCTGGAGCGCGACGGTTCGGCCCTTCTGCGGAAGTGTCTATAGCGCTCTAGCGACGCGCAAAGTCTCGACGTTCAACGGTGATGGCTCGGTTCGCCACGGCCCGCGATGAATCGGCGA
>Ga0255057_10000104_pt1 | contig 44810 bp, 39 predicted proteins | sample Cases_109_6_MG_FD_189022 | JGI IMG/M metagenome (GOLD analysis project Ga0255057, IMG submission 189022) | Seawater microbial communities from Amundsen Gulf, Northwest Territories, Canada - Cases_109_6 | ecosystem: Environmental > Aquatic > Marine > Gulf | place: Canada: Northwest Territories... | reverse complement strand
CGCCGTTCCGCCTAGTGGAACGGCATCCACAGGGCAAAAGAGTTGATGATGGAGGGCAGATGACTGGCAAGCACTGGCCAAGATTGGCCGTACTCATGATCGCGTTGGCGCTGGTGGCGGCGGCCTGCGGCGATTCCGACGACACCACCACCACCACCGCAGCTGAAGCAGCAGCAACCACCACGACCGAGGCGGTTGCCGAGGTGCCGGGTCTCGTCGAGGAGGGCAAGCTGATCGTGGTGACGACCGGGAACTTCCCGCCGTTCACGCTGATCAACGTGGACACCGGCGACAACGAGGGCTATTCGATCGACCTCGCTCAAGAGGTGGCGGACAGATTGGGTCTCGAGGCGGTGTTCCCGACGGTCGACTTCGTTGCCGAGATGGAAGGCCTGTCGCAGGGTCTGTACGACATCGCCGACTCGGGGATCTGGCCCAACCAGGCTCGTCAGGATGACGGCTTCGTCTTCTCCCGACCGATGACATCGACCGGCATCATCGCCCAGGTCCTCGCCGAGATGGAGAGTTCGGAGGGGTTCGGCGACGTGACCGGAAAGAAGATCGGTGGCATCCAGGGCAGCAGCCAGGAGAAGCTGGTTCTCGACGGTGAGGCCGAGATGGGTTACGAGGAGTATCTGGGCTTCGCCGGTGCCGCTGAGGCGCTGACCGGGCTCGAACAGGGTCGTGTCGACCTGCTGGTCTTCGACACCCTGGTTGCGGGGTATACGGCGGTGGGCGACGTCACCTTCAGTGTCGCCGGACCGACGATCTTCCCGCACCCATTGTCGTTCACCTATCAGACGGGCAACGAAGCCAAGCGGGACGCCATCGACGTGGTCATCAATGAGATCATCGCCGATGGCACGATCGCCGAGATCCAGAAGAAGTGGTTTGGGCGTTGTATCGCCATTCCCGATGACATCAACCAGGCGGAGCCATACGAGACCCTGGCGCCCGGCTGCTGAGCGCCAAACACTCAGACTGAAGGGGAGGGGTCTCTGTTTGGGGACTCCTCCCCTCGGTCGGGTACGGTGCCACCAAGTGAGGTGCTAACCGATGGAATTGGACTGGGGCGTGGTCGGCAGGGCTTTCGACCTGCTCCTGAAGGGCACCTGGCTCACGCTGATCCTGTTCTTCTTCTCGATGCTGCTGGGGTCGGTGCTCGGCCTGATCCTGGCGTTGATGCGGATGTCGCGTTATCGAGTGGCACGCTGGTTTTCCCTTGCGTACATCTGGCTATTTCGCGGTATTCCCGTGCTGGTGATCCTCTTCTTCGCCTTCTGGGTCGTCGGCCTACAACTGGGGCTGACCCCCGTTCAATCCGGGATCCTCGGGCTCGGCTTCAGCGCCGCCGCCTACATTGCGGAGATCATCCGGGCGGGGATCATCTCGGTCGACCCCGGCCAATACGAGGCGTCGGAGAGTCTCGGGATGACCAAACGCCATTACATGCGCAGGATCATCATCCCGCAGAGCATCCGGGTGATCATCCCAACCTATATGTCCAACTCGATCTTGGTGTTCAAGGTCACTTCGGTTGCCGTAGCCATCGGCATCGTCGAGTTGACCGGCATCACCCGCCAGCTGGCGAACTCGACGAGACAGCCGATTGAGCTGTTGACCGCCGCCGCCGGGATCTACGTGATCCTGACCACGTTGATCATCGTGGCTCAGGAGCTGCTGGAGCGGCGTTTTGCGCTCAAGACCTGAGAGGAGGTGAGCAAATGGACTGGGGAACTGTGTGGGATTCGGTGCCTCTGATCTGGAAGGGAGCCGGCGCCACGCTCAAGATGTTCGCGTGGGCATTGGTGATCGGGACCGCGGGAGCGTTCGCCCTGTCCCTGATGCGGTTGTCGGCCTCGAAGCCGCTGCAGTGGTTTGCCATCGGGTTTGGCTGGCTCTTCCGAGGGATCCCGCTGCTCATACTCCTGTTCTTCGCCTTCTTCGCCCTGCCGGAGCTCGGGATCCTGTTCAGTCCGGTGGTCGCCGCCATCGTCGGGTTCAGCCTGTGGACGGCGGCCTATCAGGCCGAGGTGATTCGGTCGGGGATCATCGCCGTCCCTCCCGGCCAATCCGAGGCAGCAGAGGCGCTCGGGATGACGAGGGCGCACTACATGCGCCGCATCGTCATACCCCAGGGGGTGCGGATCATGATGCCGCCATATACGGGCAACGCCATCACGTTGCTCAAGCAGACGTCGCTCGCAACGTTGGTCACCGTCCCCGAGATGGCCCTGCTCACCCAAAGGATCTTCAGCAACAACTTCCAGTTCATCGAGCCGATCTTCGTCCTCGGAATGATCTACCTCGGCATGACGACCGTGCTTCTGATCCTTTCGGCGGGCGTTGAGCACGCCTTCCGTCTCAGGGTGTGACGATGGATGCCCTGGTCACCGTCAGCGGTTTGCACAAGTCATACGGTGACCTCGAGGTGCTCAAGGGCATCGACTTCGAGGTGGCGCGGGGCGAGGTCGTCGCCATCATCGGTCCCTCAGGATCCGGCAAGACGACGATGTTGCGCTGCATCAACCTGCTGGAGGAGCCAACCGGTGGTCGGATCGTGGTCGATGGGAGGATTGTCTGCGACCAGGCCGAAGACGGGTCCATGCACTTTGCCGACAAGGGCGAAGTGCGTGAGATCCGCGAGGAAATCGGCATGGTCTTCCAGCGGTTCAACCTCTTCCCGCATATGACGGCGCTGGCCAACATCACCGAGGCGCCTCGCTCGGTGAAGGGCATGAGCAAGTCCGACGCCAACGACCTTGGCATGGAGTTGCTCGACTCGGTTGGTCTCGCCAACAAGGCCGATGCCTACCCGCTTCAGCTCTCGGGTGGCCAGCAGCAGCGGGTCGCCATCGCCCGTGCCCTGGCGATGGAGCCTGCGTTGATGCTGTTCGACGAGGTGACCTCGGCGGTGGATCCCGAGCTTGCCGGGGAGATCCTGCTGGTGATGAAGCGGCTGGCCCAACAGGGAATGACGATGCTGGTCGTCACCCACGAGATGAGCTTCGCCGCCGACGTTGCCGACCGCGTGTTGTTCATGGACCACGGCGTCATCGTCGAGCAAGGTCCCGCTCGTGACTTGCTGACCAACCCGCAGAATCCGCGCACACGAGCCTTCCTCCACGCCGTCCTCGACCGGGCGCCCATGACCGAAGACGACGATTCCATCACAGCCGAGGAAGTCGGCTTCGGCGGCGCGGACCTTTTCAGCGAACAAGCGCCTGTTGAGCCTGAATCTGGGGCGGATGATGGCTGAGTCCCCCGACGTCACCGCGCTGTGGAGCGACGTGCTCACCGATCAGGATCGCCGGGTGATCACGAATGCGGGGTACGGGAAGGCCCGCGGACTAGGGAGCTCGCCGCTCCTGGTGGTCATCGACTGCCAGTACAACTACATCGGGGCCGATGAGCCGGTCGACGAGCAGCAGGATCGGTGGCCGGCGGGGGGTGGCGAAGGAGCCTGGGCCGCCATCCGCACCATTGCCGGGTTGCTCGATGTGGCAAGGGGAGCGGATGTGCCGGTCCTCTATACCCGCAACGTCCAGAAACGGACGGTGCGCTTCGACTCGTTCGCCGGCAAGTCGACCTGGGACAAGGATGCGACGCTCGATGGAGCACAGGGGACCCAGATCGTCGACGAGATCGCCCCGATCGACGATGATCTGATTCTTGACAAGAGCTATGCGAGCGCCTTCTACGGTACCCCGCTGCTCACCTACCTCACCGGTCTCGGCGTCGACACCCTGATCGTCACCGGGGTGTCGACGAGCGGGTGTGTTCGGGCCACCGCCGTCGACGCCGTCACCCGCGGCTACAAGGTGGCGGTGGTCGCCGATGCCGTTGGCGACCGAATCGCGGCCTCCCATCAGGTGACGCTGCTCGATCTCTGGATGAAATACACCGACGTCATCGACGCGTCGTCGGCCGCCGACTACCTCAGCACATCGTCCAATGGTTGATCTCGCCATCGTCAATGGCACCGTCGTCGTTCCGGGTGAGGAGCCCCGCCTCGGCGAGGTGGCGATTGATGACGGCAAGGTCAGCGCCATCCACCCCGCCGGCACCGAGATCGCTGCCGACGACCATATCGACGCCACCGACCTCCACATCCTGCCTGGTGCGATTGATCCGCACATCCACCTTGGGGGCTATCAGCCCCTCGCCATCGACACCGAGCCCGGCACCGGTCTCGCCGCCCTCGGCGGTGTCACCACGCTGATCAACTATTTCAAGGCGACCGGGTCGTACCTCGACCTCGTTCCCGGGTACATCGAGACTTACGAGGACGGCGCTTACATCGACTCCGCCTTCCACCTGCAGTTGCTCACCGAGCCGCACCTCACCGAACTGGCCGAGACCACGAGTCGATTCGGAATCACCTCGTACAAGATCAACCTGGCCTGGAAGGGCAGGGAGAAGCAGGTCTTCGATAGCGACCGGCCCATCGACAACGGTTGGGTGTGGTCGGTGATGGAAGCGATGCGGGAGATCGATTCCGAGCACATGGTGCTCAACGTGCATTGCGAGAACCAGGAGCTGAAGAACGAGGCACGCCGTCGCATCGAGCACGAGATGGAGCCCACGCTGGCCTTCTACGAGCGGCTCGCCCCCGACCTCAGCGAGACCGACAGCGTGCTCTCCATGATGCTCCTCTCCAAGACGACCGGGGTCGCCACGTACCTCGTTCACCTGAGCGCCGCGCTCACCATGGATGCACTGGCCCTCCCTTGGGGGGACAACGATCGCGTGTTTGGGGAAACCTGCCCGCACTACCTGATGCATACGATCGACTCGGAGGCCGGGCTGCGGGCCACGGTGAGCCCCCCGGTTCGTGCGAAAGCGGATCAGGATGCGCTGTGGGAAGCGCTGGCCGACGGACGTCTCGACACGGTGGGCAGCGACTCCAACCCAATTTTGCGCCAAGCGAAGATGGGCGACGGGGACTTCTGGTCGGTCAAGCCAGGATTCGACGGTGTCGGCTTCATCGTCCCCTCCCTCCTCGACGGCGGCTACTACCGCCGCGGGCTGCCGCTTGGGCGAATCGCCCAGATCATGGCGGAGAGCCCGGCGAAGATCTTCGGCCTGTACCCGGAGAAGGGCACCATCGCCGAGGGCTCCGATGCCGATCTCGTCATCGTCGATCTCGATGCCGAGCACACCGTCGGCGACGATGCGACTGCGGCGCACTCGGACTTCTCCATCTTTGACGGGATGACCTTTCGCGGCTGGCCGGTCATGACCATTTCCCGCGGCGAGGTCGTTGCCGAAGGCGGCAAACTGGTGGGCGAGCCCGGGCGGGGCCGGTACCTGCGCCGCCGAGCGGCGGGATCGGGTGGGGGTTGAGCGATGGGCCACACCGTTGCCGAGAAGATCATCGCCAGGGCCGCAGATCGAGATGCGGTGGAGCCGGACGAGGTGCTGTGGGTCGACGTCGACCTCGCCATGATCCACGACTCTGGTGGCCCGCGCCGCATCTGGCCGATGCTGAACGACCTGGGTCTGGGGGTGCTCGATCCCGAGCGGTTGGTGCTGGTCTCCGACCACTACGTGCCCGCCCAGAACGTCGGCGCCGCCCAGATCCTGGAGACCACCCGGGATTTTGCCGCCGAATTCGGCATCGAACGCTTCCACGAGGCCCAGGGGATCGCCCACACCCTGATGGTCGAGAAGGCGTACCTGCGGCCCGGGATGCTGTACGTCGGCGGTGACTCCCACACCTGCACCGGTGGCGTGCTCGGCTGTCTGGCGCTGGGAATGGGCAGCACCGATCTGCTCGGCGTCGTGGCCACCGGCCGCACCTGGCTCCGGGTACCCCACACCATCCGGGTCGAGGTCGATGGTGCCCTCGGGCCGGGCGTCACCGCCAAGGACCTGATTCTGACCATCATCGGTGACCGGGGAATGGCCGGCGCTCTGTATCGCGTCCTCGAGTTCGGCGGCCCCGGCATCGAGGCCATGGGGGTCGAAGAGCGCAGCGTCCTCACCAACATGTGCGCCGAGATCGGAGCCAAGACCGGGATCGTTCCCGCCGACGCGGTCACGGTCGCCTACCTCGCCGAGCGCGGGGTCGAAGTCGGTACCGGGCCGGTCTCGGACGGCGACGCCGACTACATCGACACCTGGCACTACGACGCGTCCAGCGTGGAACCAGTGATCGCCCGACCGCATCGTCACGACGACGTCGTGTCAGCGGGCGCCATTGACGGTGCAAGCATCGGCCGCGCCTATATCGGTGCATGCACCGGGGCCAAGCACGCCGATCTGGTGATGGCGGCCGAGGTGCTGCGGGGCCGCACGGTCGCTCCCGGAGTGCTGCTACAGGTCGCGCCTGCGTCGCGAGCGGCGATGGCGGAGGCGGTAGGCGATGGCACCATGGCCACGCTCATCGAAGCCGGCGCTCACATCCTCTCCACCGGCTGCGGCGCCTGCCCCGGCATCGGGAGCGGTGTGCTGGCACCGGGCGAGGTGTGCATCTCGACGACGAGCCGCAACGCCCGGGGCCGGATGGGGAGCCCCGACTCGCAGGTGTACCTCGGCTCGGCGTATTCGGTAGCTGCGGCAGCGGTCGCCGGGGAGATCGTCGATCCCCGGGAACTGATCGGCGTCCCGGCATGAGCGAGATCGAGGGAAGGGTCTGGAAGTTCGGTGACGATGTCGACACCGACGCCATCGTTCCCGGCAAATACCTGATTCTTCTGGATCCAGCCGAGGTCGCAGGACATGTCATGGAGGGCATTCGTCCCGGGTTCGCCGACCTGGTCGAGCCCGGCGACATCATCGTGGGCGGCGCCAACTTCGGCACCGGCTCCAGCAGAGACCCTGCGGTCAAAGGACTCCAGTCCGCAGGCATCCAGGCGATCATCGCCGAGTCCTTCGCCAGGATCTTTTTCAGGAACTGCATCAACGCCGGGCTGGCCCCGGTGGAGTGCACCGAGGCCGGCAAGATCGAAGAGGGCCAGCAAGTCCAAATCGACGTCCTCGAGGGAAAGGTGACCGTCGTCGACACCGGAGCGGTGCTCGAGGCAGTGCCATTGCCCGCAGAGATCGCATCGATCCTCGACGCCGGGGGCCTCGTCGAGTTCGTCAGAGGCCAGCTCGAGACGGAGCAGTCATGAGTGGGACACCGGCCAAGCTGCGATCGCTGCTCGAAGGCGACCAGCCCGTCGTCGCTCCGGGCGCCTTCAATGCCTTGTTCGCTCGTTTGATCGAGGAGGCGGGGTTCGGCGCGGTTTATCTGTCGGGGGCGGGGGTCGCCAATGCCTTTCTGGGCCAGCCCGATCTGGGCCTGGTGACGATGAGTGAGATGGTCATGGTTGCTGAGCGGATCTGCGAGGTGGTCGACGTCCCCGTGATCGCCGACGCCGACACCGGGTACGGCGGGGTGCACAACGTTGCACGCACCGTGGCGGCGTATGAGCGTGCAGGGGTCGCCGGCATCCAGATCGAGGACCAGCGCTTCCCGAAGCGATGCGGGCATTTCGACGGCAAGGAGGTCGTCCACCGAGACGAGATGGTGGAGCGGGTGGTGGCTGCCCGCCAGGGTCGATCGGGCGACGACGGGATCGTCATCATTGCGCGTACCGACGCCGCCGCGATCGAAGGCATCGATGGGGCCATTGCCAGGGGAAGGATGTACGGCGAAGCCGGCGCCGATGTGTTGTTCATCGAAGCGCCGGCTACCCGAGAGGAACTGGCGAAGGTCGCAAATGAGCTCGGCGACTGGCCGCTTGTGGCAAACATGGTCGAATACGGCAAGACGCCGCTCCTTTCAGCCGACGAGCTCGGAGAGCTTGGCTTTTCGCTCGTGCTGTTCCCCGGCAGCGTGACCCGCACCGTGACCAAGGCGGCACAGGACACACTCGATGAGTTGCAGCGCACCGGCACCACCTCCGGGAGGCTTGACACCATGGCCACCTTCGACGAGGTGAACCGGGTGGTTGGCCTGACCGAGGCCGACGATTGGGAGCGCAGAATCCAAGACGCGGCGACAGAAGAGCCCTGATTCGATGCGGCTATTCGGCCGGGAACGGGTCGCGGTCAGTGCCGTTGTTGTTGCGGCGGCGCTGCTGACCGCATGCGGATCGGGTGTCACCGCAACCACCACGTTCCGGGGATTCGACGGCTGTTCGGCGGGGGCCGGCTCGGCCATCACGTTCCTCCAGCGGGCCCTCGATACTGCCGCAGACGCCGAAACCGAGGGGCTCGCCGAGGCGCTCCCCGACTTCGATCGCAACGTGCGATGGATGGCGCTGCGAGCCCAAGAAGTACGTTGCACCGAGGAAGGCTTCAACGCCGCCATCATCGTCCGGGTCGATGAGTTGGTTGCCGGCGGGCCCGGCGGAGAGCTGCTCATCACGATCGTCAGGGAGCGCGGCCTTGGTTCGCTCGACGAGAGCAATGGCGGTCTGATCCATCTCCCCTCCGCCTGAGGAAGCGAACCTCAATCGGACGTTCGAGTTGCCTCACGAGCGTCACACAGCATGTAGAAGTGGAAAGTGGATCGCCCCTGGGGGCTTCGCTCCACCGGGATCGGGTGCTCCTCGAACCAGCGCAAGTAGTCGTCGTACGCCTCGTGATCGGCGAAGTGCAGTTCTGCGATGCGCTCGAAAGGGGCGGTGTCACCAGCGGCGGCAGTCCCGGCGCTCGTGGTGGTCACCGGGCGCACGACCGTGTTCAACACGACCCGATCCAGGTACGGATTGGTCAGCAGATCGGGATAGTGGACGTCCCACAACCACCGGTCGTAGTCCTCAACCGACAATCCCTCCACGATGTCGTATCCAAGGATTGCCTTGACCCCCGGTGTTCCCATCTTTGATGCTCCTCGGTCGTTGCCGGTTGCTCAGCGTAGTGAGTTCCACTGAGCGGAACGGCGTTGCGTAAACTGTCAGCGAGGTGCCATGGCAGCAGAGTCAAAACCCCAAACGATCGGCGCCGTGGAGCGGGCCGCCGACGTGCTCAACGCCTTTACCGAGCTCGACGGCGCAACGGCCGGCGTCACCGAGCTTTCGGAACGGCTCGGGCTGTCAAAAGCCGTCGTGCACCGCATCCTTGCCTCCCTGCGTGATCGGGGCTTCGTTGCTGTGGATGAAGAGACCAGGCGGTATTCGCTCGGGCCGGCATCACTTGCGCTCGGACTGACCTATCTGCAGCAGATCGACGTGCGAGATGCGGCGAGATCGGTGCTCCGCGAGCTGTGCGACCTGACCAACGAGACCGCCACGCTGTCGATCCGCCGCGGCGACGTGCGCATGTATGTGGATCAGGTCACACCGCCTCGCGAGGTGAAGATGACCGTGCAACTCGGGCACCCGTATCCGCTCCACGCCGGTGGGTCGTCCAAGGCGTTCCTCGCCCATCTCCCCGAGGGACGAGTCGACGAGTACCTCGATCGGCCGCTCGAGTCGCTCGGCAGGAATACGATCACCGATCCGGTGCAGCTGCGCAACGATCTCGCCGTCATCCGCAAACAGGGCTACGCCGCCTCTTTCGGGGAGCGCATGGACGGGGCGGGATCGATCGCGGCTCCGGTCTTCGACCACGAGAACGGTGCGGTCGCAGTGATCAGCGTCTGCGGGCCGGTGGAACGGTTCCGCGGCGAGGTCGGCGAGATCGCCCCGGTGTTGCTGAAGGCGACCAGAGAGCTTTCACGCAGACTCGGCTGGGAGGGCTGATCGGTGCTCAGCGGTACGGCCGGGACAGGTACCGCCCGCGCGCCGATCCAACGACCGCACCGTCGTCGAGGATCTGTGATCCTCGCAGGAAGGCGTGTCTTACCTTGCCGATGAGCTCGGTGCCTTCCATCGGCGAATAGCCCTGGGTCGACTCTGAGTCGGCGGCGTGAACCACCCACTCCTGGTTGGGATCGAGGAGGGCAATGTCGGCGTCGAAACCTGGGCCGATGTCGCCCTTGGCGAGCAGCCCGTACCGTCGTGACGGGTTCCAGGAAACGAGCTCGGCGATCCGATGCGGGGCGAGACCGCGTTTCGTACCCTCGCTGAATACTCCGCCGAGCAGGTACTCGGTACCCCCGAACCCGGATTTTGCCTGCCAGACGTCGTCGGGATCCGAACCAAGCTTGATCTCGGGCGGGCAGCACGCATGATCGGAGACCACCCAATCGATCTCGCCGGCAACCACGGCATCCCAGAGTGCCTCGACGTCCTCCCTTGGCCGAAGCGGTGGGTTGACCTTGCCGTATAGGCCGTTGGCCGAGTCGTGATCGGTGAGCAGATGACCGATCGTCACCTCTCGCCTGAAGTCGATGTGTGGATAGGTCTGTGCCATCAGTCGTGCCGACTCCACAGCCATTTGCGAGGACAGATGGAGCAGGTTGACATTGCTCAGCCCGGTTGCATGCGCCAGGTAGGCGGCGATGGCAATGGCGAGGCCTTCAGAGTGTGGTGGCCTCGCCGCCGAGTATGCGGCAAGACCCTCGAGATCGGGGTCCGCCTCGATCATCTCGGTGTAGGCGGTCATGATCTCCGCGGTCTCGCAGTGCATGCTCAGCGAGATGTAGTCGGCGATCTCGGGGAACTTCTCCCGTGCCGCCTGGATGCCCCGCATCACGAACTCGAAGTGGGCGTAGTCGTACCGCTCTCCCGGGGGCGTCATGAGAAACGCCGCCTGGTCGTCCGACTTGCCGTGAAGCCCGTGCCCCCCGTAGAACATATACACCTTGAACGAGGTCACCCCGAAGTCCTCGATGAGCAGGGGGATCTCGTCGATGTGGCCGCGCTGCATCGGGGCAAGGTGAAAGGCATAGTCGACATGGGCCTTGCCATCGGCGGTTTCGAGAACCTCGGGGAAGAAGTCCTGGTAGGGACCACCCTTGTTCAGGTAGTACTGGCCGGTGCGGGTGTAGGTGATGGCGGTGGTGATACCGCCCTGTGCGGCGGCCCGGCTCTCGGTGACCGCGTCCTCGGCGAGCGGGTTGTAGATACCCCAATGACAATGCGAGTCGACCGCACCCGGGAATGCGAGCAGCCCGGTGGCGTCGAAGACCTCATCGGCGTCGCCAGGGTCGAGATCTGTCTCAAGCGCGGCGACCTTGCCGTCGGCGATCCCAATGTCGACTCGATCGACCGCCGTGACGTTTGGTCGTACGATCTCGCCGCCCTTGATGATGAGATCGAACGTGGCCATGTCGCTCCTTTTCGCCCACCCGATGCTACCCAGTCGCCTTGGGTGGAACGTCGCTCCGATTTGTCGGTCGGTCGGTCGTCGAGCGCAAGGGGTCGGTAGTAGGTTGTGGTGCGGCGCAGCGCGCCGCACCAGGAGGACTCGTGGCCGAAGACCTGAAGCCGTACATTTCCGACGAGCAGACCGTGGTCATCGACCTGAGCATCCTCGCATGACGACCGGCCGGGGCACGCTCGTAGACATCGGTCAGCTGCCTCCCGTCGGTGAGGTACCCGACCGGATGCACGCCCAGGTTGTCCGCAGTGAGCGATTTGGAGATCCGCGGAGCGCCTTTCAGCCAGAGGTCGTCGATGTCCCCGAGCTCGGTCCGAACGACGTTCTCATCGCAGTCATGGCAGCGGGCATCAACTTCAACAACGTGTGGGCGGCTCGCGGTATCCCGATCGACGTGATTGCGGTTCGTCAAAAGGCCGGGGAGCCCTACGACTTTCACATCGGAGGAAGTGACGCCTCCGGAGTCGTGTACGCCGTCGGAGACGCCGTCGCAGACATCGCTGTGGGCGACGAGGTGGTCACCCACCACGGCTGGTGGGATCCAGCCGACCCCTGGATTGCCGCCGGCAAGGACCCGATGATCGCCCCATCAGCCACAATCTGGGGCTACAACACCAACTTCGGCTCTTTTGGCCAGTTCTGTGTCGCCCAATCTCACCAGGTGATGCCAAAAGCCCCGCGACTGACGTGGGAGGAGGCCGCCGCCTCAACCCTGGTCGGCACGACGGCCTACCGGATGCTGTTCGGATGGGAGGGCAACACGGTCAAGGAGGGCGATGTCGTTCTTGTCTGGGGTGGTTCCGGCGGCCTCGGCACACAGGCGATTCAGCTGGCAACCGCACACGGCGCGCGGGCCGTCGCCGTCGTCTCGAGCGACGAGCGAGGCGAATACACCAAGGAGCTCGGAGCCGTCGGCTACATCAACCGCAATGACTTCGACCATTGGGGTGTGCCACCACACTGGACGGACGGCGAGGGACAGCGTGAGTGGACCGCCGGGTGCCGGGCGTTCGGCAAAGCGCTTTGGGAGCAGCTTGGCGAGCGTCGCAATCCCGATATCGTCTTCGAGCACCCCGGAGAGGCCACGGTCCCAACCAGTATCTTCGTGTGCGAGGCTGGTGGAATGGTCGTCATCTGTGCAGGAACGACGGGCTACACCGCGGTGGTGGACCTTCGGTACCACTGGGTGCGCCAGAAGCGCCTCCAGGGTTCTCACGGCACAAACGACGAGCAAGCCCTGGCATATAACCGGCTCGTGACCGACGGCACGATCGACCCCAGCGTCGGTGACGTGTTCGCGTTCGAGGACATCGGCGAGGCCCATTACCAAATGGAGGCGGGTCTCGGTGCCTTTGGGAATCGGGTAGCGCTGGTTGGAGCACCAACACCCGGGCTCGGGAGCAGCTGACCGCATCGCGACTTCAACGGAGCGCAACCGAGGCACTCCTGGACGGCGGCGCTCTTTTTTCGATCAGACGGTGCCCAAGATCTCCCGGGCCGCCACCAGATCCGCAGTGTCGAATCCTTCGGTGAAGGTGGCGTACACCGTCTGCAAGACCTCGCTCGCCTCCGCCTCTCCCGGAGTTCCCTTGGCCAGCTGCGCCAGCCGCGTCGCGGACCGGAGCTCGGGCATACGTGCCCCGAAATCGGCGGCCGCCTGCATGGCTTGCGCATACATTTCGGCTGCCCCGGCCGCGTCGGAGCGACCGAGCAGCAGATCGCCGCGCAAGATGACGGTGTCGAAGGAGAGGGCTTCGTCCGGCTGGAAGAAACCGAGCGCTTCATCAACGAGCCCAAGGCCCTCCTCGAAACGCCCCGCCATCGCATATCCGGTGGCCTGCAGGGTCAGCAGCAGGGGCCAGAATATCGGAGGGGTGGTCTCACCCTGGTACAGCTCCATGCCGTGCTCCAACTGGGCGACGCCCTCGTCCGATTCGCCAGCGGCGATGCGAACCAGGCTCTGCATCATGAGGGCCAGCGCTCGCCAGATCGGGTAGTCGTTGGCATTTGCCACCTGGAGCAGCTCGGCGGAGCGCTCGGAGACGAGGTCGATCCGCTGTTCGAACAGATAGAGCAGCGACACGTGATGGAGCGCATACGCCCTGGTCGCCGGGTGATCGAGCTCAGCGCTCACTTGCTCGGCAAGGGCCGCCCGCTCCATGGCGCGCTGGGGAAATCCGAGCATCCACAGCAGCAGCGCCGATGTCGTGAGCGATTGCACCCCGGGGCTGGGGCCGAGGCGAAACCGTTCGGATCGCGCCGTCTTGGGATCGAAGAGCTCAACCGCCTTGTCCAGGTGCTCCATGCCGGCGTCGGCATCGTCGAAGACCGTGTTGACACCGACGACGAAGTGGGCCTCCGCCTGGAGCCCGGCATCACCCTGCTCGTCGGCCATCGCCAGCAGCTCCCGGCCGACCTCCAGGGCCTTCTCCGGCTCGTTGCGGAGGACGTACAGGCTGGCGAGGCTGCGTAGCACCGGGAAGCGCTCCGGAAGGTGCCCGGTATCCGCGGAGAGTTGCAGCGCTCTGCTGAACGCATCCTCGACCTCTGCGGAGTAGCCGCGAAGCGTCATCAGAGCACGCGCCACGCTGGTCTGAAGAGCGATCTCCTCGCGCACCCGCTCCGGCGTCTCGGGTCCCATGGCGAGAACGCCAAGCAGGTCGTTGGCCAGGTCGATGACGCCGCGGTACCAACCCTTGGCGTCATGGAGGACCCACAGCGTGTCGAGGAGATCGTTGAGCCGTTCGAGGTCTTCTTCCGCCACAAAGTAGCGCCACGCCGTTCTCAGGTTTTCCCGCTCGCGTGCAAGCTCGTCGAGCGTTTGCTGGCGTGTAGCACCGATGAGCATTGGCCGCAGGCCGCGTGCGAGTTCGACGTAGTGCTCGGCATGGGCCTGTGCTACAGCCCTGGCGAGCTCGGGATCTTCGGCAAGCCGCTCCCCGGCGTATTCGCGGATGGTCTCGAGCATGGAAAACCAGGGCCCATCGTCCTCGAGCCGGCGTACCAGGCTCTTGTCCACGAGCGATTCGAGGCCGTCGATGACATCGACGTCGGAGAGCGCGTCGATTCGGCCGGCGAGGCCTTCGACGGCATCAAACCGCGCTCCCGAGAAGACACCGAACAGCTGGAAGAGGCGACATTCCTTTTCGCTGAGCAGCTCGTAGCTCCATTCGATGGTGTTGCGCAGCGTCTGCTGCCGATCGGGCATGTCCCTCGCTCCGCCGCGCAGTAAGTCGAGCCGGCTCTTCAGGCGATCGCTCAGATCTTCGGGAGAGAACAGCCGGAGCCGCGCTACGGCGAGCTCGAGGGCAAGGGGCAGGCCATCGACGTGGATGCAGATGGCGGCGATGGCAGCGACATTGTCCTCGGTCACTGCGAAGTCGGGCCTCAGCTCGACGGCGCGCTCGACGAACAGGCGAACCGCCTCCGACTCCATCACCAGGCCGATCGGTGGAGTGCTCCCATTGCCCGACGGCGGCAAGGACAGTGGCGCTACCGGGTAAAGGCGCTCCCCGCGCACCCTGAGCGCCTCACGGCTCGTGACGACGGCGGTGATGCCCGCACAATGCTGTAGCAACTCAGCGAGGCCGGCGGCGGCATCGGTGACCTGTTCGAAATTGTCCAACAACAACAGCATGTGGCGCTCGGCAAGGCCGCTCTTGAGTGCTTCGAGCGGCTGGGCGTCGGCGGCACCCTCGACGGCGAGGGTGCGCACGATTGCGGAGAAGGCGCCTTGTGCATCTCGCTCCGGGGCGAGATCCACGAAGAACAACCCGTCCTCGAAACGGTCGAGCTGATCCACAGCGGCCTGCAAGGCGAGGCGGGTCTTTCCGGTTCCTCCCGGGCCGGTCAACGTCAGCAATCGGGTGTTCGTGCCGTCGAGCAGGGTGCGAAGCTCGCTCAGCTCCGCTTCCCGGCCGAGGAACACCGAGGTCTGGGTGGGAAGGTTGTTGGGCCGCAGGTCGAGCGTCGACAGCGCCGGGAACGCTTCGGGCAGACCCGGGACGACGAGTTGATAGAGACGTTCGGGCCCGGCGAGATCTTTGAGTCGATGCTCGCCGAGGTCACGCACGCTGATCTGTGGCGGCAGTGAACGGCTCACCTGGTCGGCGATCGCTTCCGAAATCAAGATCTGCCCACCATGTGCCGCCGACATCACCCGAGCCGCCCGGTTCACGGCTGGCCCGTAGTAATCGCCCGCTCTCGGCTGGGCCTCACCCATGTGGATGCCGATCCGGACGAGCAGGGGCCCGGTTTCTTCCCACGCCTCTCCTTCCAATGCCTGCTGGGCGTTGACCCCGGCGGCCACGGCATCGGCAGGCTCATCGAAGACCGCCATCAGCCCGTCGCCTGTGGTCTTGACGACGCTTCCGCTCGCATCTTCCACGGCACCACGGAGGATGGCGTCGTGCCGGGCGAGCGCCGCGTGCATCGCGTCGGGATGCTCCTCCCACAGTCGCGTGCTGGCCTCGAGATCGCTGAACCAGTACGCCAGGGTTGTCGTCGACTCAATGGTCACGCTGACACCGCGACGCGCTCATATCAATAGGGAAACTTTGCGAATCGACGACCCGACATGATCGACCTGTTCACGATGACTCCGGAGGATGCGACGTTCCCCGAAGTGACCCCGTTGGCAAGGGTGATCAGGACAGGGGTCTTGCCCGATCGAATTGTCATGATTTCGTCCTGACGCGGTTGGGCGAACGGGTGCAGGAACGATCCTGGCATGTGGTACCGCCTCTCTGACTGAATCACTGCCCATCAAACGATCAACCGATCGCGTCGATCTCAGGGCTCCGGAATGCGCTCCAGGGCAGTCTCGTCGAGACGACCGCCGACCTGGCTGATCACGGCGGTGGCGCAACGCGAGGCAAACACGGCGCACTCTTTCAGCGATCCGCCGGCTGCCCATTGATAGAGAAACGCCGCGGTGTGGGCGTCGCCGGCCCCGGTGGCGTCGGTCACCACGTCGACCGGATAGGCATCCTGCACAATGGTCTCGGCGCCGTCGACGACGACACAGCCTTTCTCGGTGCGCGTCAGCACGAAAAGCGCGTCAAACTCAGACGTCTTCTCTACCGCCTCGTTGAAGCTGTCCGCACCGAACAGGCTGATGATCTCGCTCTCGTTGGCAAACACCATCCCGGCATGGCGGGCCGCGGCATCGAGAAACGCATCTCGATGGCGATCGACACACAACGCGTCCGACAACGACAGCGCCACGATCGAGTCGCTGTGCTCGGCGACCTTCATCGCTTGGAGGGCTAGCTCCGGGCCCTGGTCGATGTCCCAGGCGTACCCCTCGAGGAGCACGACCTCGGGGTAGCCGATCGTGTCCTCGTTGATGTCATCCACCCCAAGCTCGGCGCAGGCACCGAGGTACGTCTGCATCGTTCGCTGACCATCGGGCGTGATGAGGATGTGGCTGCGCGCCGTCGACGCCCCGCCGCTGAACGGCCGCAGCCGGACATCGACGCCGAGCGATGACAGATCGTGGGTGAAGATGCGGCCCAGCTGATCATCGGCGACCCGGCCGATGAATGCGGCGCTGCCCCCCAGGATCGCCAGACCGGCGATGGTGTTGGCCACCGAACCGCCGGACATCTCGACGCCCGGGCCCATCGAGTCGTAGACCTCGACGGCTCGCTCCTCGTCGATGAGCGTCATCGATCGCTTCTCGGCACCGATGTCGTTCAGAAATGAGTCGTCGACGCGGGCGAGCACGTCCACGATCGCGTTGCCGATCCCTACCACGCTGACCCGCGATGTCATCGTCTGTCCTGCCATCTGCTTGGTTCAGGTCCCTGCGGCCCCACCCACCATATCAGTGCGTCGCGGCCGGTCTCTCCGGGCGATGCCATCCATGATCGACCTCGTTGGTGAGCGCGCTCACCAACGGAGGGAGGATACCGTTGACCGGGCACAGGGTTCGATGGTGGCCATTGCCCACCACTACGCTCCCACTGTGACGGAGCAACCCCCCGCCGAGAGCGAGCAACGCCGCCGATTCGGCGGCCTTCGCCACCGGACCTCGGTCTCGACACGACTGGCGACCTCGGCGCTGATCGTCACCATCGGATCCATCGTCGTCGCCGGTCTGGTTGCCACCAGCGGTGCCGGCGATGCAGCTATCGACCTCACCAGGGGCCGTCTCAATACCATTGCCGGGGGGAAAGCAGCGGAACTCGAGAGCTACTTCACCACCACCAGGGGCCGGGTCGCGTCCCTGGCGGCGAGCCAGATGACCACCGACGCCATCACGGAGTTCGATGCGGCATACCGAGACTTGGCCAGGGTGGATCCGGAAAGTATCGCCGCCGAGGAGGAAGCCCAAACCGCGTACTACCTGGACGAATTCATCCCACTCCTCGAGGACATCCGCGGTGCTCCCGTTGATCCGACCGAGTTCTCAACGGGCAACACTGCCGCCACCTACCTGCAAGCCAAGTACATCGCCGACAACATTGGCGAGGAAGGGGAACGGCACATCGTCACCGATGCCGGCGACGGCAGCGAGTGGACCGATGTCCACGAACGCTTTCATCCGACGCTGCGCGATGCGGCCCAGCGGTTCGGATTCACCGACCTGTATCTGATCGAGCCCGAGGCGGACGTCGTCGTGTACTCGACGAGCAAGGACATCGCCTTTGCCACCAGCCTCGACAGCGGACCCCACAGCGGCACCGCGCTGGCACGCCTGGTGGATCGGGTGACCGCCACCGGCCAACCCGGGATCGTTGGGCTCGCCGACTACGCCGTCTACACCCCGGAGTTCGATCAGCCGGTCGTGTTCCTGGCTGCTGCGGTCTTCGACGACGGCGACCAGGTGGGTGTCATTGCCGTGCGGCTTGGCCGCGATGCGATCGCCGGCATCCTCGAGTCAGACTGGAGACAGGGGCTGTTCGGCGAGACCGGCGACGTATACCTGCTCGGCGCCGATCAGCGGATGCGCTCCGATGCCAGGCTCTTCACCGAAGACCCCACCGAGTACTTCACCCGGATCGACGAACGGGCGTTGACCGAACAGGACGATCGCGATCGCATGGAGTCACTCGACACCACGATTCTCTTCCAGGAGGTCGACACCGAGGCGTCCCGGGCCGCTTCGAGCACCGAGTCGGGCAGGTCCACCGACCTCAGCTACCAGGGCCGCGAGGTCGTGACCGCCTACCAGCCGCTCGCCATACCCGGCGCCGGCTGGTCGCTGCTGGCCGAGCAGGAGACTGCGGAGGCCGACGCTGCGGTCAACAGCTACCGCCGAGAGTCAACGATCGTCCTGGTGGTCTTCGTGGTTGGCCTCACCTTTTTGATGGTGGCGTGGGCCAACTCGTTCGTGAACCCGATTCGTGCCATGAGCGCCGCGCTGTTGTGGACCAAGGAGAAGCGGATCGCAGCAGAGGTGCCGGCCGGTGGAGTTCGCGAGTTCCGCGAGCTGGCCGATGGCCTCACCCAGATGGTCGCCGATCTGGCCGGTCGGAGGCGTCTGGTGGCAAACGCGCTGTCGCGCAAACTCCAGGTGCTCCAGACGATCCTGCCGCCCGCCGCCGCCGAGCGAGTCGGCACCGGCGACCGCAAACTGCTCGACCGCACACCGCAGGCCACCGTCGCCATCCTCACCATCGAAGGGATCGACGAGATGGCGAACCAAGGGTCCGTTCACGATCATCAGAATCTGGCAAGACAGCTCATCGACACCCTGGACGCCCTTGCCGAGGCGAACGGATTGGAGCGTGTCCGGGTGATGGGAGGAAGCTACGAGGCCGTCTGCGGCCTCGGCGCCCCGTACCTGGACCACGCACCACGGGCCCTGGCCTTCTGCCGCCAAGCCCAGTTGGCGGTCCGCGCCATCGACCGGTCCGGGGATGCACTTTTGGAGGTTTCGGCTGGATTGAGCAGTGGCGCGGTCACCGTCGGCCTGGTGGGTGACGCCCGGCTGATCTATGACATCTGGGGCGAGACGGTGACGACGGCCAACTTGTTGGCGAGCCGGGCGGCAGGGAGTGAGATCCTGATCTCGGAGTCGACCAAGGAGCGGCTCCCCGCCGACGAGATCTTGAGAGAGGCCACGAGTGACGCCGATGATCTCTCGGCCTGGATCGCTGTAGCCACGGTGGAACACGAAGGGGTGCGCCGGTGAGCGACGGCTTCACCCAGGGCTCACTGGCCGTGTGGGCCGCGGTGCTGGTGGTGGCGCTGCCCGCGGTCATCATCGCCGCCGGTGAATTGCAAGAGCGCCTCCGCCAACGCGGCTCGCCGCTCGTCGAGGCGGTTTCCACCGTGCGCAGCTGGGTGCTGCCGCTAGCGGCCTTGTACGCACTCGTCGTCTTCCTTTTCCGTGCGAGCCCGGACAGCTTGGGCGTCCAGGTCATCGCCACCGCACTGCTCATTTCGGTGGCCGCCGCCGCGCTGCAGACGTTTGCCTATCTGACCGAACGGGTCAAGAAGCGATCCAAGGTGCCGGGTACCCGAAGCGTGCCTGCCCTGGTGCTCATGCTCCCTCGCCTCCTGATCCTGCTCGCGGCGGGTTGGATCCTGTTCACCGCCGTGTGGAATATTGACGTGAGCGGGCTCTTTGCCGCCCTCGGTGTCACCTCGATCGTGGTGTCGGTGGCGCTCCAGGACACGCTCAGCGGCCTGGCCTCCGGATTCCTCCTCATCTCGGATCGCCCGTTCAGTCCCGGGGACTGGATCAAAGCGGACGACGTCGAGGGGCGCGTGCTCGATATGAATTGGCGATCGTCGCGGATCCGCGACCGCAACGGCGACCTCATCGTCATGCCAAACAGCGTCCTCGCCGGCGGCACCATCGTCAACTTCTCGCAACCGGCGCGGCTGCACCGGGTCACCGTCGATCTCCAGGTGGCGTATTCGAATCCGCCGACCCGCGCCAAAGAGATGCTGCTGGCTGCGGCCCGAGCCACCGAGGGGGTGCTCGATGATCCTGCGCCGACCATCAAGGTGAAACAGATCGACGACCCGCTCATGGGCTACCAGGCCCAGCTGTGGATCGACGACTACACGATCGCCCCCAAGGTGGCCAGCGACTTCGGTTCCCTGGTCTGGTACATGTCGCACCGGATGGAGGTTCCGCTGCCGAGCCCCGCCTACGACCTGTTCCACCACGATCCCATCCAGGAAGCCAAGGACGCCGAGCTCACAAACGAGGACCTCGCCGAGCGGATCCGGCGGGCACCGCTGCTGTTCGACCTCAACGAGACGGACATCGAGCAGCTCGCCGCCACGGCGCGCGGGGTCCGCTTCAGCAAAGGCGAGACCATCCTCAGTGGGGGCCAAGCCAGCCCCGATCGCTACGTGCTATGGGAGGGCCGGGCCCGCATCATCGGCGGCGATCCGCTCGGCGGGTATGTCGACATCAGCGATGGCGACATCTTTGGCGCGACCGCCCAGGCCAGCCGAAACGAAGAGCCACCCCGGGTGATCGCGTTGACCGATTGCGAGGTGGTCGTCCTCGGCGCCGAGGGCATCGGTGCGGTCACCAGCCGGAACCCGCAGCTGACCCAGGCCCTGAACCGGCTGGCGGCGGCGCGGCGTCAGCGCCTGGCGACGCCGACCGAGATCGTCGTCGATGGGATATCGGTGGGAGCCACCGAACCGGAGGCAGCGCTGCCTTCGGGTGACGGGGATTCCGCCGAGGGCGGGTCGGGGCCATGACCATCGTGGACACCGACTCACCGGCCGACCGGCCACCGGACCCGGGCGCAGTTGGTGAGGCGACGCCGAAGGCGAAGCGACGCGGCCGCACCGCCAGAGCGGAGGTGGCGTTCTTCTTCATCGGCATCTCATTGCTCTCGGTACTGGTGCTCAGCGTGTTCAACTTCCTTTCCGCACGTCAGCTCATCAACGGCATGGTCGAAACCGGCCTCATCGACATCGGTTCGACGCGGGCCCACATCATCGAGAGCAACGTTGCCGGTATCAAGGAGTCCACGGCGATGTTGGCGGCGGATCTGGGGGTGATTGGTGCATTGGGCGATCTCTCCTCCGGGTACGCGGCACTCGACGAGCAGCTCACTCCGGCCCAACAAGACGAGCTCGTCGACTTCTACGAGCGTGGGGTTGCCACGTCGGCGATTCCCGGAGTGACGCCGGCCACCGCCGAGGCATTGCTGCCGGTCTCGGAGCGCGGCCGGTATCTCCAGTACCACTACCTCGTCCAGAACCCGAACGCCCTCGGTGAGAGAGCGCAACTCGATGATCCCGGGGACGGGTCCGGGTACTCGACGGCCCATGCCCTCCACCACCGAGCCCTCCGGGGTATGCGCGACGCGCTGGGGTTCGGTGATCTGCTGCTGATCGACGCATCGAGCGGCAGCGTGGTGTACACGGTCGACAAGCGGGGCGAATTCGGCACCGACCTGGATTCCGGTCCGCATCGCGACAGCGGCCTCGCCACCGTGATTCTCGAGGGCCTCACCGAAGCGGCCGCAGGCGAAACGGTGTTGATCGACTTCACGCCCTATGCGCCTGCGGGTGGCGCCCCGACGTTGTTTGCCGCATCGGCGATGCGCGACGGCGGTGTGCTGGTCGGTGTCGTGGCCGTCGAGGTCCCCCACTCGATGCTGACCCAGATCACGACCGCCGGAGGGAACTGGCGCGGCACCGGCCTCGGCGACACCGGCGAGGTGTTCGTCGTCGGAACCGACTCGCTGATGCGAACCGACTCCAGGCTCTGGATCGAGCAACCGGAGGAATACCTGGTCGCCGTCGCCGATGCCGGCTACCCACCCCAGGTCGCAACCGCGGTGGACGTCTTCGGGACCACCGTGCTCATCCAGCCGGTCGACACCGAAGCCGTTGCGGCGGCGTTGGCCGGCGATCTCTTCATCGACCGGTCGGTCAACTATCTGGGCGAAGGGACCTTCACGACTGCCGGTCCCCTCGACGTCGGCTCGCTCGGCTGGGTCATTGTTGCCGAAGCACAGGAGAGCGAGGTGTATGCGCCGTTAGGCAGCCTCCTGCGACGGACACTGATCCTTGGCGTGATCCTGGTGCCGGTTCTCGCCGTCGTCGGCTTCGTCCTTGCCACCAGGGTGCTGCGGCCGGTGGCGCCGATCCTCGATGCCACCCGGGAGGTCAGTGCCGGCGATCTCGAGGTCGAGCTCCCGGTCGACAGCCGCGACGAGTTCGGCGACCTGTCGGAGAACTTCAACGGCCTCGTCGAGGCTATGCGCCAGGAGGACGCGGCACTGGTCCAGGCCGAGGCCGAAACCAACGAGCTGCTCAGCTCCGTGCTGCCGAGTCGCCTGGTCGCCCAGGTCCAGATGGGCGACGACGTCGCCCAGGCCGAGCGGGACATCACGGTGATCGTGGTTGCTCTCGACGTGGTCGAGATCGACGATCCGCTCACCCAGCAACTACTCCTTGACCACGGCGTCGAGCTGGCGGGGGCGATGACGCGCCTTGCCGGGGAGCACGGCGTGGAAGCCCTCAGGTCGTCGGCGGCGCAGCTGGTGTATGCCAGCGGCCTGGAGGTGGACGACGCCGAGACCGACCGCGCTCTCGGATTCGTCGTTGCCGCCCGCGATCTGATCCGGGCGATGGGGGAGCGAGACGAGATCGACACGGTCTTTCGCGCCGGGCTGGCCGCCGGGGACGTCGTGACCGGAATCGTGGGCGCCGAGCGGATGTACTTCGACGTGTGGGGCGAGCCAAGGCGAAAGGCCGCCGCCCTTGCGGACACCGCCGAGCCCGGCCAGATCCTTGTCGATGCCACGGTGGCAGAGACGATCGCCGAGGACCAGATCGGCGATGCGGTCAGCGGCATCGTCGACCTGACGGGGAGCCCGATACAGGCGTGGGCGGTGACGGTTTCCGCCGGAGACGGGGCACCCAAGGGCTGACCCTGAGCTATTTGATCTGAGCTATTCGATCTGAGCTATTCGATCTGAGCTACTCGATCTGAGGAGGCTTGTTGTGAGCAATATGGTCAGCTACGAACAGACGCGGGCGACGTTTGCACTCGAGGTTCCCGAGCGCTTCAACTACACCGTGGACGTGATCGATCGGTGGGCGGCAGACGCGCCGGACAAGCTGGCGCTCATCGCCGTGGAACCCGATGGCCTCACCGCGGCCCGCTACACCTTCGGCGAGATCGCCGAAGGCGCCGCCCGCGCCGCCAACTACCTCCGGTCATTGGGGATCGCCAAGGGCGACCGCGTGTTCGTCCAGTTGCCACGGGTGGTCGACTGGTATTCGGTCCTTCTCGGCTGCTTCACGATCGGCGCGGTGCCGATGCCCGCCACCACCCTGCTGACGCCGCGTGACATCGCCTACCGGGTGAATGCGGCCGAGGCCGTCGCCGCCGTCACCGACTCCGACGGGGCGCGCCGGGTCGACGAAGCGTTGCCCGACTGTCCGACGTTGACGACTCGCATCGTGGTCGGTTCGGGCCCGGATGGCTGGGCATCGCTCGCCGACGGGATGGCCGCCGCCGATCCGGTGGCGGTGGGAGTGGGCACGGCGAGCAGCGACCCGCTGCTGATCTACTTCACCTCCGGCACCACCGCCTACCCGAAGATGGTGCTCCACTCCCATGCCTCCTACGGGATCGGCCACGAGATCACGGCGCGGTTTTGGCACGACCTGGGCCCCGACGACGTCCACTGGACGGTCTCCGACACCGGCTGGGCCAAGGCTGCGTGGGGCAAGCTGTTTGGCCAGTGGCGCATCGGCGCCGCCATCCTCATGTGGAACGTCGCGGGCAAGCCGGACTTCGATCGCCTACTGCGGATCATCGGCGAGCAGGGCGTGACTGGCTTCTGCGCACCGCCCACCATTTTCCGGGTGTTTGCCCAGATGGACCTCGACCAATACGACTTCTCCACCCTTCGTCACACGACCTCGGCCGGTGAGCCCCTCAACCCCGAAGTGATGTCGGTGTGGAAGGCTGCCACCGGACTCGACATCTATGACGGGTACGGCCAGACCGAAACGGTCAACCTGGTTGCCAACTACCCGTGCCTGGCGGTGAAGCCGGGGTCGATGGGCAAACCGGCACCCGGGTTCGACGTGCAGATTGTCGATGATGACGGCACGGTTGTCCCGGTGGGCGAAGAAGGCCACATCGCGGTGCGGACCGACCCGCGCCCGGTCGGGTTGTTCGTGGAGTACTGGCGCGACGATCAGGAGAATGCCGAGGCGTTTCGCCATGGCTGGTACTACACCGGTGATCGGGCATGGATGGATGACGACGGCTACATCTGGTTCGTCGGACGCGCCGACGACGTGATCCTGTCGGCTGCCTACCGCATCGGGCCCTTCGAGGTGGAGTCGATACTCCTCGAACATGCCGCGGTGGCCGAGGCGGCCGTGGTCGGCAAACCCGACGAGGAGCGCGGCCAGATCGTCAAGGCCTACATCATCCTGGCCCCCGGCTACGAGGGATCCGACGAGCTCGCCATCGACATCCAGGACCACGTCAAGCGGATCACCGCTCCGTACAAGTACCCGCGCGACATCGAGTTCGTTGCGGAGTTGCCCAAGACGATCAGCGGCAAGATCCGCAGAGTGGAGTTGCGCGAGCAGGCGTAGATTCAAGGCGGCCAACGACCCGTGATGCTCAGAGATTCTCGGCGTGGAGCTGAGCGGATTCGCTCCTCACCGGGTGACAGAAAGGAGAACAACATGGACATTGGCATGGTCGGCCTCGGCAAGATGGGAGCCAACATGGCCGAACGGCTCGTCAGGGGAGGCCACCGCGTCGTCGGTTTCGACCTCGACCCCGAAGCGGTTCAAGGCGTCGTCGATCGGGGTACGGAGGGTGCCGGTTCGCTCGAGGAACTTGTGGAGAAGCTCCCCTCCCGGCGAGTCATGTGGATCATGGTCCCGGCAGGCCGGCCGGTCGACGCCACCCTCGAGGCCCTCCTGCCGCTGCTCGGCAACGGGGACGTCCTCATCGACGGCGGGAACTCGAACTACAAAGACACGCTGCGTCGTGCCGAGGCCTGCCGCGCCGCCGGCGGCAACTTCGTCGACGTGGGCACCAGCGGCGGGGTTTGGGGCCTCACCGAGGGGTATTCGATGATGGTGGGGGGCGAGGCCGAAATCGTGGAGAGCCTGCGTCCCATCTTCGAGACGTTGGCGCCGGCTCCGGATCGGGGTTGGGGCCGCACCGGAGAATCCGGTGCCGGCCATTACGTGAAGATGGTGCACAACGGGATCGAGTACGGCCTCATGCAGGCGTATGCGGAGGGGTTCGCGCTTCTGGATGCCAAGAAGGATTTCGGCTTCGATCTCGCGCAGATCGCCGAGATCTGGGAACACGGCAGCGTGGTGCGCTCCTGGCTCCTCGAGCTCATCATGGATGCCATTGCGGAGAACCCGACGCTGGACGGGATCGCGCCGTGGGTACCCGACTCCGGTGAAGGTCGCTGGACCGTGTTTGAGGCGATCGAGCTCAATGTCGCCGCACCGGTCATCTCGCTATCGCTCATGCGTCGGATCGGATCGCGTGACGAGGTGGACTACGCCGACCGTCTGCTCTCGGCGACGCGCAACCAGTTCGGTGGTCACGAGATCAAACGGAAGGCGTGACCGTACCCCGTCGTCGACCGTCACGTCTCCGTCATCTTCGGCGGGACCGCCGACCTGGCACGTCACAAGCTGATCCCTTCGCTGTACCGGCTGATCACCGAGAATGACATGATCGAGCGGTCGATCAGGGCGCGGCGGCCTGGGTGGCGACGCACGGATGGGGCACAGAAAACCAAGCGACCGGTCGGCCGGGCACCGGCTCGACGACGTTCAGCGATGTTCTGTGGGATCCATCGGCAGATGTGCTCCCGTGGTGGGCTCAGGCCACCGCGGGCGACACCGTGCGGGGTGATGGCGGTTCGATGGCACCGATCTCCGCACCGGCCCGGCGCCACTTCGGAACGGCTGTGAACACGGAGGCGATCTCATCGGCGTCAAGGGTTTCGTGCTCGAGAAGCGCTGCCGCCATGGCGTCGAGGGCTGCTCGGTGTGCTGCCAGGATGGTTTGCGCCTCGTTCTGGGCCGCACCGATGATGTCCTTGACCTCCTCGTCGATGGCCGTCGAGGTCTCGTCGGAGCGGGCGCTGGGATATCCCACGCCCGGGCCGAGAAAGGCAGGACCGGGTTGGGCGAGGCCGACGAAACCGAGCCGATCGCTCATGCCGTAGCGCTCGATCATCTGCCGGGTGATTTCGGTCGCCTTCTCCAGGTCGTTGGCGGCTCCGGTCGTCGGGTCGCCGAACACGAGCTCCTCGGCGGCTCGACCGCCCGCCAACATGGCCAGCTGATTCCAGAGCTGGCTGCGGTGCATGAGATGGCGATCTTCAGTCGGCAGCGCCTGGGTGAACCCGAGGGCCTGGCCCCGAGGGATGATCGTCACCTTGTGGATCGGGTCGGCGCCGGGAAGCGCCCACCCGACCAGGGCGTGGCCCGCCTCGTGATAGGCAATCACCCGCTGCTCCTCGTCGCTGAGAACCGCGCTGCGACGCTCCGGGCCGGCAATCACTTTGTCGACGGCCTCCTCCAGGTCGCGCCTGGTGATGGCGGAGCTGTCCCGCCTTGCGGCAAGCAACGCCCCCTCGTTGAGCAGGTTGGCGAGATCCGCCCCGGTGAATCCCGTGGTGCGCCTGGCCACGACTTCGAGGTCGACTTCGAGAGCAAGGGGCTTGCCTTCGGCGTGCACCCGCAGGATCCTGGCCCTGCTGTCCAGGCCCGGCAGGCCCACCATCACCTGGCGGTCGAAGCGTCCCGGCCGGAGCAGGGCGGGGTCCAGGACATCCGGTCGGTTGGTGGCTGCGATCACGACGACGCCGGTCTCGCTGTCGAAACCATCCATCTCGACGAGCAACTGGTTGAGGGTCTGCTCCCGTTCGTCGTTGCCCCCGCCGAGGCCGACGCCTCGGTGGCGCCCGACGGCGTCGATCTCGTCGATGAACACGATGGCGGGACCGGCGGCGCTGGCCTGGGTGAAGAGATCGCGCACCCTGCTGGCGCCGACACCGACGAACATCTCGACGAATTCGGAGCCGGAGATCGAGAAGAAGGGCACGTCCGCTTCACCGGCGACAGCGCGGGCCAGCAGGGTCTTGCCCGTCCCGGGTGGTCCGGCGAGGAGCACCCCCTTGGGGACCTTCGCTCCCATCGCGGTGTACTTGCCGGGTGACGCCAGGAAGTCCTTGATCTCGGCCAGCTCCTCGACGGCCTCGTCGAGCCCGGCGACATCGTCGAAGGTGACCCTGGGCGAATCGGCGGAGAACCGTTTCGCCTTGGCCTTCCCCACCCCGAGGATTCCACCGCTCGAGCGCGACATGCGGGTGATGAAGAAGATCGCCACCCCGGCGATGAGCAGGATCGGGAGGAATCCGATCAGGATGCTGAGAAGGGGCGTGCCGCTGCGTTCGACGGTGGTGGTCGCCGACGATTCGAGGAGGAGCGCCGTCAGCTCTCCTTCGAACCCGTCCGGATACGGCGTCTCGAAGGGCACCGGTTCGCCGGCGGCCGTGTCCGCAGCGAAGGTTCCCACGACGACGTCGGCATCGACCCGGATCTCGGCCTCGACAAGCCGGTCCTCGGCAACGAGCACCTCGAGCACGTCAAGGGTCACTGCAGCCGTCTCTTCGTTGGCGTCGCCGGCGCTGAAGAAGACACTGGCGAGGAGCATTGCACCGAGGGTGATTAAGAGGGCGCTGAGAAGGTGTCGTCGGGTTCGTAGGGAAGGCATGGGGTTTTCCATTGGCTGGCTGGTTATGCGGTAAACGCCGTGCAGCGCGCATCAGGTCGTTGATTGTCTCGACGGCGTCATTCACAGAAACACCGCACCGACGGGGCGCGTTGCCGGTCATGTGAGACACAACGCCACCGATAGATCGCAGGAAAGCCAGTGATTGAAGCACCACTCGCCCTCGCCTTTGGGGCCGGCCTGGTCGCCACGCTGAACCCGTGTGGCTTCGCCATGCTGCCCGCTTACCTCTCCTACTTCATGGGAACCAACCAGGAAGAGGACCGGTCACGCGCCGCGTCGCTGCGGCGCGCCCTCGTCGTCGGCGGCGTGATGTCGGCGGCTTTCCTCCTCGTGTTCGGTATCACCGGTCTCGCTATCACGTTGGGGTTCCGCGCCGTCATCGACTGGATCCCCTGGATCGCCCTCGGCGTCGGCGCCCTCATTGCGGTCCTCGGTGTCGCCATGCTGTTCGGGTACGAGCTCACCGTCGGGCTGCCCAAGGCAGGGAGGGCCAGTAAGGACAAGGGACTCCGCTCGGTGTTCGGATTCGGCATCTCGTACGGCCTGGCCTCGCTGTCATGCACCCTGCCCGTCTTCCTCTCGGTCGTTGCCACCCAGCTGACCGCCTCCAGCCTGGTTTCGGGCGTCTCCACCTTCATCGTGTACGGGGTCGGGATGTCGATGATGCTGGTCGGTATCACCGTGGTGATGGCGCTGGGCAAGCAGACCATCGTGACCAGGCTCCGCGGCTCGGCCCGCTACATCAACCGGATTTCGGGTGCGGTGCTCGTCCTCGCCGGCGCCTACATCGTGTGGTTCTGGGGTACCGCCCTGACCTCGGGAGCCGGCGCGCTCAACAATTCGGGAGCGTTCCGGTTCTTCGAGACCCTGTCGCAGCGGGCGACCGAGCTCTTTGGTGAGAACGCCCTGCTGTGGGGCGTTGTCTTGGGCGGCCTCATCGCCGCCACCGCCACATACGCCTTCCTCAGGGACCGCTTCTCGGCGGGAGGAGGATCCGACTCGGATTCGGGCTCCGGCGGGTCATCCCCGAGATCGCCCCGCCGCCTGGTGCGCGGGGTTGCGGTTTCAGCCGTACTGGCGCTGACAGCAGGCGTATTCCTTCTCAACTCCGGATCGTCCGATGGCGGCTCGACGGCGATGGCCATGCCGGCCGACGAGCCGATCTCGGGGATCAGCGCCGCACCGGCCGGCGACCCGGCACCGACGACCTCCTTCCTGCGGTTCGATGGAACCACAACCAGCTTTGCCGATTACCGGGGAACCCCGCTGGTCGTCAACTTCTGGGCCTCATGGTGCCCGTCGTGCGTTGCCGAGCTGTCGGCGGCGATCCGCCCCGTCCAGGACCGCTTCGGCGGCGAGGTCGGCTTCATCGGTGTCAACCTCCAGGACGATCGGGACTCCGCCCTCGAGCTGATCGAGGAGACCGGAGTCGAGTTCGATCTCATCGAGGACCCGGACGGCACCCTGTACATCCAGTTCGACGCCATCGGGATGCCGTTCACGGCACTGATCGCCGCAGACGGATCCATCGTCGACACTCACAATGGCCCGCTGACCGAGGATCAGCTTGCCGCCAAGATCACCGAGTTCCTGCTCCCCGACGCCCCCGGAGGCGACGAGCCACCCGTCGCCTCGGCCGCGGGTCCCGACGTCATCGTCGAGGTCGATCCCGACCTGCCCCCGACGCTGGCTCGGCTGGAGTGGGATACGGACTTCGGACGGCGCACAATCGACCTCGACGAGCTGATCGCGGGAATCGGGGGATCTGATCCTCGCGACGTGATCCCACCGATCGATGCACCCGAGTATGAGACGGTGGACGAAGCCTCCGAGTGGCTGGAAGGGCGGGAGCCCGGCGTGCTGCTCGAGATCGGAGACGACGTCCGTTTCTTCCCGTTACGGATCATGACCTTCCACGAGATCGTCAACGCCACCGTCGGCGGCCGCCCCGTGGCGGTCACCTTCTGCCCGCTGTGCAACACCGCCGTCGTCTTCGACCCGACCGTCGGGGGCGATACGCTCCGCTTCGGGGTGTCCGGTCTGCTGCGCTTCAGCGATCTGGTGATGTGGGACTCCGCCACCGAGACGCTGTGGCAGCAGATCACCGGCGAGGCGATTGTTGGTGAGCTGGCGGGGACACAGCTCGAGCTGCTGCCGTCGGCAATCGTCGGATGGGATGAGTTTCGGACCTCGTTCCCCGATGGCCAGGTTCTCAGTCGCCAGACCGGGCATCGACGCAGCTACGGCAACAACCCGTATGTCGGGTATTCGTCGAGCAGCCGGCCCTTCCTCTTCGACGGCGAGATCGATGATCGCTTCCCGGCCCTGGAGCGGGTCGTTGGGGTCACCGTCGGCGACGCCGACAAGGCCTTCCCCTTCAGCATCATCGCCGGTCCCCGGGTCGTCAACGACGAAGTCGGCGGCGTTCCGGTGGCGATCTTCTGGGGCGGCGACACCGCCGATGCGCTGGATTCGGCGAGCATCGCAGAGGGTCGAGCGATCGGAACCGGCATCGCCTTCGACCGCAGGGTCGGGGACGACGTGCTGACCTTCACCGCCAACGGTGACGACACCTTCACGGATGCCGAGACCGGCTCGACATGGGATCTGCTCGGGCGGGCCATCGACGGGCAGCTCTCCGGGGAGGAGCTGGACACAGTCGTGCACCGAAACGACTTCTGGTTTGCCTGGGCGGCGTTCAACACCGGCGACCCGGTATTCGGCGCCTGATCACCCGGCGTGAATCGACCGAGCCACCCGACGGTAGCCGTCGGCGAGGTCCCGGATGTCGCCGGGAAAAACGATCCTCGTCCCGGCGCACCGTTCTCCGCTCCGTCGGGCCGTCGTCGGCTCGATAGCCGTCTGCCATGGCGAAACCCGAACACCCGGTGACGCCGGCGCCCGCATGACACCGCTGGCCGCCCTCGTCCTCACATCATGATCGAGTCATCAGCGACCGTCCGGCTCACGAGTGGCGTTTCGCCAGCCAGTTCAACAGTCTCGAGCGCAGATCCTCGTCGATCGGCAGCGCTTGAACCCGCTGCGCAAGGATGCCGGTATCGATCAGACCCTCGGCGATCAATGCCCGGACAAGGCAAAGGTCCTCGTCCCGGAACGCCACCAACTTGGATGCGACCATGTCATGTGGCTCCAAACACACTGCCCGACCCGGCCTGGTCATCGGCGTGTCGAAGAGCACAGCGCCTGGCTCGTAGCGGCACGAGCCAACGCTCCACAAGGATTCGATCCAGGCTCGCCATTTTCAATCGATACGAGGAGACCCTGGATCGAGTCGCCGATTGAGGCCGCCGGTCGAGGCCCAATCTGGTAAACACATACCAGCAAACCCGACATCACCACAGGAGGTCGAGATGAGTGCTCCCGACGCTGCCTTCGCCCCATCGACGCTGGCGGACATTATTCCTCGCACCTGGGTTCGGGACGTCGTTCTTGTGGTTGGCTTCGCGTTGCTTACGGCCGGAGCAGCCCAGATCGTCATCCCTCTCGGCTTCACTCCGGTGCCGATCACCGGGCAAACGTTCGCCGTACTCCTTGCCGGTGGCGTCCTTGGCGCCTTTCGCGGGGCAGCGTCACAGATCCTCTACGTTGCCCTGGGGGCGATTGGGCTCCCTTTCTATGCCGGGGGAACCGGCGGCTGGGGGGTAGTTACCGGGGCTACTGCGGGTTACCTCGTCGGGTTCGTTGTCGCCGCATTCGTCATCGGGGCGCTCGCCGAGCGCCGCCAAGACCGCAAGGTTTGGACGGCCATTCCAGCTTTCATCGCCGGGAGCCTGATCATCTACCTCTTCGGGGCGTTGTGGCTGGCTTACCGGCTCGGCATCCCCCTAACGGGCCCCCCTGGCGAGACCACTGCAGTGGCTCTTGGTGTAGCCCCTTTCCTGGTCGGAGACGTCCTGAAGGCGGTGCTTGCTGGGCTGCTCCTGCCTCTGGGATGGAGGTTCGCTCGCCGCGACCTTGGCTAGCGGGAATCGCGCGCTCAGCTGCGCCAGCCTCTGGTCGCCGAATCCCCCCAAGCACTGGCCGTCGAGGACGAACCACCGGCAGCTCCCGACAGATCGCAAGGTGCCGATCGGTATGAGGGCTATCCGCTCCTGGCCTTTGTCGTCCCCTAGCCCCAGAAAATGTAGGTGGGGTCCCGGTCGACCTCGGCCAGGAGGTGGGAAACGTACCGGGTTGGTTCGACGAGGTCGTACTCGTGGAACTCCGAGTTGCGGTCGCTCCAATACAGCGCCCACTCGTTTCTGATCTTCGTGTACCGCAGCCTCGCCGTCGGGAGGCGACTCCAGTCGGGTCCCATGTCATCGCGCCAAGGCGGGTGGCATTCGAAAATGGTGAGAGCCCGGCTGCCGACGTCCAACTCGATACGGATCCGATCGCGCACCTGCTCGGGTATCCGATCGTTACGCGCCTTCACCCATCGCTGCACGCGGGCGAGATCGGCGTCGGGTATCACGGGCAGGTCCTCCACAAGAGCGACCATCCAAGGCTAACTGTCAAACCTCGCGAGCGGTCGCTTCGTGATCTCACCGGTTGAGGATGGTCTGGGAAAAGACGGAGCGATCGCACCAGCCTGAACAGGCGGCCACACGTCCTCCTGAGCCGCCGGTCGCGAGTCCGCATTCAGCGGATGATTCGCACCGTCACATCCGCAAGGTCGCTCCACGATTGATCTGCGGAATAGGCGGGCAGCCCTCGCTCCTGCGCAAGCGCCAAGCACGCTCGATCACCAAGCGAGAGTCCCAAATGACGCGTCGTGGGCCGGAGCCGCGCCGCGCGCTCGGCGTGGCTCAGCTCGAACGGCTCGACCGTGAGCCCGAGCCGGCTGATTAGATCCTCGGCGACGGCGGGGGGCATCCCAATGTCGCTCAGCTTTGACAGCACCTCTGCGATGTTGACCGTGCTCATCCTTGCGGCCTCGAGCACCGGGAGAACCGCACCCGTGCCCTTCTCCCTGTTGATCAGCGCAAGCAACGCCGACGCATCCAGGACGGCGGTCATTCGCCGGCGGCCTCCTCCCGGCGTTCCGCAATCAGTTCATCGGCGAGCGACCGATCGCCGGCGTACTGGCCTACCACGGCCTGGATCTCGGCAACAGCGGCCGCGAGCCGCTGGATGTGAAGGGAGTCGTCCTGCACGCGCAGCACGAGCTCAGCGCCCGGCTCGAACCCGAGGGCTCGACGGATCGCCGCCGGGATCACGATCCTCCCTTGGTCGTTCATCTGGACACGTTCTACAGTCATTGGCATATCCTATCAGACCTGACACATCTTGTGTGTTGTGTCACATCGCAAAGATCGTCCAGGATCCGCCTCGCTGACGACCCTGGCCGTCGGCGGCGGGTGGCCGCTGCTCAATCAAAGCGACCACGGCCGATTCCCATCGTCTCGATGACATCCTCGTCCTTTGGATCACGATCGAATCAACAGTAAGCGTCATCCGACTGGGCGAGTGGGACCTCCCGATCGGGGAGGTCCCAACTTGCCAGCTAGGCCTTCGTAGCGGCGTCCCATGCGGCTTTGTATTGGTTGATTGCCTCGTTGTACTGACCGGCCGCCGTCAGAGTTGCCGCTCTCGCCATCGCTGCCTGAGCATTAGCGATCTTCGAAGCCTCACCGCCACGATCGATCGCCGCGATCAGCTCGATCTGGGCCAGCTGCCTGTCGGCGTTAACAAGCACATCGAGCGCGGCCTGCGCGGCAGCAGCCTCCGCGCCTCCACCAGCCACGATCAACTCGAGCTGGACCACGGCCTGACGTTGGTCGTCAAACACCTTCTTGTTCGTGATCGTCTGATCACTGGTCCACCAGCCCGGGTTGAGGCTGTCCTCGATGGAATCGATTGCCTTGTTCAACCGATTGTCTGTTTGCGAGTCTCCCGTCGGCAACTGCGCGGCCAGGTCGTCGGCCACGTCTTCCCTGTCGCCCATCGGGTTCGCCAGGTCGAGGCCAACGATCACCGGATCATGGTCGCTTGACCGGAACGCGTTCGGCTCATACAGCGCATCCTGGGCCGGCTTCTTGAATGACGTGTCGTAATCCAAGATGTCCGGCTCGTCGGAGTTGATGTGCCAGATCGTGGTCCCGGTCACGCTGCCCAGCAGCGACTCATTCGCCATCGCATAGTCGAGATAACCCCACTGCGCCGAGAAGACGAAGGAGTAGGCAGCCTCGCCCTGGAACTGAAGAACGAGATCCGAATAGTCGTCGCCGCTTCCCAGCGTGTCGTCGGCTCCGGCCTTCAGGGCATCGATCGGATCTTCCTTGTCGTAGGCGTTCAAGTCGCCGATGACCAGGATGTCCGGGTCGCCGCTCGCGGTCGGGTCGCCCGCCAGCCAATCGGCGAGCACTTGAGCCGCCAGCGTTCGGGTCAGGTTGCAGCTGCCCGTCTCGGGATCATCGTCGCCCGTCCCGCACGGGGATCCCTTGGACTTGAAGTGGTTCACCACAGCGGTGAACGATTCTCCGGTGGCGTTCTCGGTGAAGGTCTGCGCAAGGGCCGCCCGGTTGCGGACCGTGCCCGTGGTGTTCGGGTCGAGGAACCCCATGTCGTCGAGCACAGCATGAGAGCCGTTGAGCGACACCGTCGCAGGCTTGTAGATCAGCCCGACCTTGATTACGTCGGGGCCAACGAAACCCGCATCCACGTAGTCGTACGTGCCGGCGCCGAGCACACCATTCAGGCCGTTCACCAGGTCGATCAGCGAGGCGTCTTCGTTGTTCTCGATCTCGATCAGACCAACGACGTCTGCATCGATTGCAGCGATCGCTGAGATGATCTTGGTGCGCTGCCGGGTGAACTCGGTGGCGTTATCGGCGCCCCTGCATCCCTGATCCGCAGCCGGGCCACAGATCGGCCCACTGCCATCCGGCGTCGTGAAGTAGTTGAGCACGTTGAAGCTCGCCACCGTCACGTCGCCGCCGACGTCATCGGGAGCCGTTGGCCTGGGATTTGTTGCCGTATACGTGGCGCCGGCCGTTGGGTGGATGCGATAGCCGAAGCTGTCGTGCATCACTCCGACCACGTTTGCGACCAGGTCTCCACCGCGGAACAGGTTCGTCAGGTCGAACACGGCGCCGTCGGGATGGCGCGCCGGATCTGGATTCTGCCCGGTTCGCCCGTCGTCCAGTGTGATCCGGGACCTGACGTTCAGGTCTGCCAAAGCAGCCGCCGCCGCGGAGCCCGGTTCGAAGATGGAGGTGGGCTGTTGCAGCCGCCCGGTCGCCAGCACAATCTCGCCGAAACGGTCGAAGTTGAAGTACTCGCTGATGACCATCGTCTGCGGGATAGCGACGCTCATCCCCTCGATCGTCTCGAAGTCATTCGTCGCCGACACGGGGAAGGACAACGTGACCGGCGTAACGGTCGCTCCGCTTGCCGTCACCGCAACCGAGGTCACGTTGGTGATCTCAGTGACGTCGAAGAACTCGATGGCGGTCCCGGTGACCTTGACGGTGTCGCCCATGGCCACGATCACCGCTGAAGCGCCCTCGAAGACGAAGATGCCCTCGGACGTGGCCGGGTCGGCATCGGCGTCGGCGTCTTCCTCTTGCAGGTAGAAGCCGCTGAGGTCGGTGTCCTGGAAATCGCCAACCACCACGCCCTCCACGGTGACGATCGCACTGGGGAACGGCGTAGTAGCGCCGCTGCCCTGCACCTCGTGGATGAACAGCTCCATAGGTGGCGCTGCGCACACGTTCTCGGCGCCGGGCGTTGGTAGCCACTGCTGGTAGGTGTCGGTGTTGCGAGCCCCACCGGCGCCGTTGGGGCACCGCTGGTTGGAGTGAGTGTCCTTGCTGCCGCTGCCACCCTCGTTGACCTGCGGCTGACCGCCATTGAGCAACACCAACAAGGCAGCATCATCGGCGTCGTTGGTGTCATACACGATGGCATCGACCAAACCATCGGTCGTCACCGGCGTGTCGTTGGGGAAATCGGAAGCGTCACCGACATACAACGCCACCGCATCCGCACCGTTCTGCAGCCCGTTGCCCGAGAAGACCAAGTCGACGCCGCTGACACCAGTGTTGCCGGCCACGAAATAGCCATCCGCGTCGGTCGAGAACCCGTCGAGATCGAACGAGTCGTACGAAGCGTCATCCGAGCCGTTGTAGAACACCAGAGCAAGTCCCGACAGATCCGTGTTACCGGACCCACCGTCAAACAGCTCGACGAACTCAGCGGCATCGGTGCCCGGCGTATCCGCATCCACCTCATTGATCACCACGCCGCTCGGCGGAGGGCCACCGCACTCGTTTGCGGCCCCCGATGTTGGGGCGAACTGGTCGTAGGTGTCGGTGTTGCGGGCCCCGCCGGTGCCGTTGGGACACCGTTGGTTGGAGTGAGTGTCCTTGTCGCCGTTGCCGTCCTCGTTCACCTGCGGCTGACCGCCATTGAGCAACACCAACAAGGCAGCATCATCGGCGTCGTTGGTGTCATAGACAATCGCATCCACCAAACCAGTCGTCGTCACCGAAGTGTCATTGGGGAAATCCGTGGCGTCACCCACATGGAGCGCCACCGCGTCGGCACCTTGCTGGATCAAGTTCGTGTTCGGAGACACGTCCAGATCACAGTTCGCCACATTTGCGGCATCACCACACAACACGAAATAGCCGCTGCCATTCGTCGACTGCCCATCAAGATCAAACGCCCGATACGAGGCGTCGTCGCTGCCGTTGTAGAACACCAACACCAGACCATCCAGCGCCGTGTTCCCCACCCCACCATCAAACAGCTCAACGAACTCGGCGGAATCAGTCGACGTCTGATCCGCATCCACCTCATTGATCACCACAGCTGGCGGACCGGAAGTGCCGGTGTAGGTCCCGATCGGGAACGGCGTCGTGGCGGTGGCGTTGGTGGTCTCGCCGTCGAGTGCGTTCGGGCCGCTGTAGGTCCAGTTGCCGAGTTCGAACGTGGAGCCGTCGACGCCGGTGTCGCTCGCACGGGAGGCCCATCCGTCCAGGTAGTCCCAGGGTTGAAGGCTCCCGTCGACATTGATGTCGCCGAAGATGTCGGCCACCGCGCCGTTCTTGAACAATTCGATGGCGTCGTCACCATTGATGCTGGCCGCGCTCGATGTGTAGTCCGGCGCAAAGCCGAAGAAACTGGTGAAGCCAGGGGTTTCGGATGCGACATAGATGAAGTCGCCGGCCGTCGCGGAGCCTGCCGGAAAGGGGAACTCTTCGCCGTCGCTGCCACCGCCGTTGTTCGCGGAGCCGACGCCGTAGATGGTGAGATCAGCGATGTTGTTGACGGCGTACAGCTCGATTGCCTTGGGTATCCCACCGCTCAGCGGTCCGTCGACGACACCGGAGATCACCAAGTCCCCGGTCGTTGCAGCCGCCGGGGCACCCAACAACGGGACCATCGCGGCAATCAGGCTCAAAGCGAGCAGTAGACGAAGACGCAGACGTGTCACGGCATCCTCCAATGTGTGCGAGAGGTACCCGGCACAGCGCAAGGACCGCAGGGCATAGAACCGCCATTGCCAGCCACTCGAACGGGGACCCTCTCCTCCCGAACTCGACGTGGGCGACCATAGCCGTCAGGCCTGCTCGTCGTCCAAAAGCGGACAACCCGTGGAAACGAACCACCAATCGCTTTCCTGGGAAGTCTTGGTGTGCACGGGCTTCCTTTGGATCAAACGGGCGCGGGATCTGAACCCCGACCTTCGGGCTGTGGGCCCGACGATTGGTTCTGAAGACGCTTTGTCAAGGAGGCGGCTCCGGCATCGATCAGATCCGATGGTGACCGGGACCAAGACGAGAGTCTTGAAACCTGCTGAAGGGTGATGTAGCTCTGTAGCGTGAACGTGGTCCGGAAGATTCGCATGCAGGCTGGACTCACCCAGGCGCTCCTCGCCCAGGTCTCAGGAGTTTCTGTGGCGTCTATCGGGCGCTACGAATCCGGACGAGTGAGCCCGACACTCGATGTGCTCGAACAGCTGGCGTCCTCGACCGGTCTCGCAGTTGAAATCAACCTCGCTCTGGATCGGACTCACCGTGACTCGGAGGACGGCATCAAAGACGATGATGAGGCGAGGACAACGTTGGAGCGTCCGGGACCAGAGCCAGTCGAGGGAATCTGGACGTTCTGACCGGGATCACTGGCCAGCTACGTTGTCGACCTCGGCCGATCTACTGGCTCGTGGTCACCATGCAACACCTCCGGTGCCAGATCGGCACCGTTCGGCCAGACGATGGTCCCCCTATCGGCGTCGACCCGAAGCGCGTTGAACATGTCGTCATCGGCGGCGATCTCCTCGAAAACGGGGCCCCACAGAAGCGGGGACAAGTCCATCACTCGCTCCGCACCGTCGGAGAAGGAGAGGCGGACCGTTCGATGCTCGATCACTTCGACTGCTGTTACTTCAACCATCAATGTCCTCATGACAGTGGCTCAATAGTACCGAGAGGTTCGCCGCTGGCAGCACGGTCCCAGCATTCGGCAAGCTCACGCTGGTTGATACGCGCCCACTCGAGTACGAGACGCTGCGCTCGTCGGGGTAGCTGGCCAGCGAGCAGAGAGCCGTCAACGCCAAACTTCGCTTCGTGCCCTGAATAGCGGGCATGGAAGTGTGGGGGATTGTGGTCGTGGAAGTACATCAGGATGCTGATGCCGTAAAAGGCACTGATGCGAGGCATACGACAACCGTATGCCCTAGGTGTGACGAATCCCGAGACACTTCCTTGGGGTCGGGTCGTGACGGCTTGGTCGGCCGGCCAAACCCAAAGCCACGACACGGGTCTTGAACTTGTGAGGAAACTCATGTACAGCTGCGAGCGTGAACGTGGTTCGTCAGCTTCGCCTCAAAGCCGGGCTCACCCAATCCCTCCTCGCCGGACTGGCTGGGACCGACGGGGCAACGATTTCTCGATATGAGAATGGACACCGAAGCCCAACGCTGGCAATGCTGGATCGCTTGGCGGGGTCCGTCGGTCTCAAGGTCGTCGTGTCGTTCGAGCCCGACGTGCGTGATGAAGCAGGCGAAAGGACGGAAGCCCGGCCGCCGCAACCGAGCGTTCCGCCGAGCCGCTCACGGAAGCTGCGCCAGAACCTGTGGACTCTGTGACGACTCCGTGCTCTGGACCATGTGACCGGATGACGACAAATGCACTCCTGAGCGGCCGACCCGAATGACCAAAGTGGCAGATTTCACCGATTCCGGAGATACGGCATACACACACGCCCAAAGCCTTCATGACGCGCATGAGCGCGCTGGTGGATAGTCTGGAACCCCCTTCTAGCGCGTTCATGCGCGTATCATGGGGGCCGATGCGAGAGACACCCCTCCCCAGAGAGCTGGCGGCGCGCAAGCTCCGTGTGGTCCGGCCCCGCGACGCTATTGATCTCTATCGCGACCCGGCCCGCGAGTTCAAACGACTCGCCGATGCTGGGCTGCTGCGCTCGATCGCCCGCGGCTACTACGTGATCCCGCCAATGGATGCCTTAGACGACCCACAGTGGCAGCCGAGCGCCGAGTCCCTGGCGCTGGCGATCGCTCAGGCCGACCACGGCAGAGACGCCTCCGCGTTGACCGCAGTCAGCGCCGCCCGACTTCTTGGTGCGGTCCCTCGCGGTCTGGCCACGGCTGTCGTCGCGATCCCTGCTCGGCGAAGACCGCTGATCACGTCGGTAGCACCCATTCACTTCTGGGAACGGCGGGCCCAGGAGTTGGATCTCCAGCGGGTTGACACAGAGCTGGCCGAAGGCTGGGTTACCACGGCCGAGCAGACCATCCTCGATCTCGCCGACCGTCCGCGGCTCGGAGGCATCGGCGCTGGCACGGCTTCAGAAGCGATCTGGGATCTGGCATCGCGGTCGGATTGGCAGCTCGTGCGCGAGCTCAGCCTGCGCCAGGGTCGAGAGGCATCCTATGCCAGGGCGGCGTGGGCGAGCGCCGGGATCGCACCCTCGGACGTCGAAATGCTCAAGCCGCGGCGCCTCGTTGCCAGAAGGGGCCTCGACTCGCTTTCTGGCGCTCCGGCAGCGGATTACGGGGTCCTCGATGATCGACGGTGAGGAGGTCCGCTCATTTGCCCGGAACTGGGGCGTATCGCGGTCGCAGGTCTTCAGGGATCACCTGATCTCGCACCTGCTCCACGCCCTGGAGGGCACGCCGGGCGTGGTCTTCTTCGGGGGCACCGCCCTCAGCCGGAGTCACCTAGAGGGTCGGCGCCTCTCCGAGGATGTCGATCTTTACCTCGACCCGACGAGCCCGGCGGATCGTGGCGAGCTCGTGGCCACACTCCAGCAGGGGACACGGCGCGACTTTCCCGGCCTTCGCGTCGAACAAGTGGCCCGGCTGAGCGACGTGACCACATACGACGTCAGCTACGGCGACGTCTCGGTGAAGCTGCAGATCGTGGCTGCCCGTCCCGAACACCGAGCGTACCCGGTGGCCGAAACCGCAGTCGTGCTGCACTACTCGGATCTGGCGCCGACCGCGCAGCTGACCGTTCCCACGATCCCCGCGTTCGGCGCTATGAAACTCGGCGCCTACGAGGACCGCCATGCCGCCCGCGACCTGTTCGACCTGGCCGGACTTGTCGCCATCGACGGCGTGACGCTGGAGAGCCTGGTCATCTTGCGGCGGGTCCGGGGCGTCGGTGCGATCAAGCACCAGTACGAAGACGGGTTTCGTCCCACGGATGGAGAGTGGCAGGCCGAGCTGGGCCACCAGACCAAGGCCTTGGGAGATCCAGGGGACGCTCTCGAGATCGTATGGTCGACGCTGGTCGAGATTGGCGCCTGGTAGTTCTGGGATCGTCCACGTTTGCCGCCAAGCGCCGAAAGACGACGATGTCGAAGAGCTTTTGTCTCACCCTCTTCAGCGCTCCGTTCGAGTCCGCGTATCACGGCGACCACGCCCGCTTTCCAATCGCCTCGATAACTTCCTTGGGTGCGATGTGAGCCAGGTACGTGTTCGTCGTCGCTAGCGAGACGTGCCCGAGCTGGTTCTGAATGATGCCCATCGGCACGCCCTCCATCATCAGTTCATAGGCGTGGGTGTGGCGGAGGCCGTGTGGGTGGACTCGTTTGGCGATGCCGGCGCGCCTGGCGAGCCGGGGCAACATCGTGCGTACGAGCGATGGCATCATCGGCGCTCCCCGCAGGGTGCAGAACAGCGGCGCAGACTCGGCGATCCCGATGAGCCGGCGCCGTTCGATCCACGCTTCAACGACACGAACCGCCCCAGGATCGATCCCGACCGTCCGTCGCCGATCCCCCTTGCCGTGGAGCACAGTGACAGACCCTGTCGGTAGATCGGCATCCTTCAACTCGAGCGCCAGCGCCTCCCCGAGCCGCAACCCCGTGCGGTAGAGCAGGGTTATGAGCGCCTTGTGACGAATCCCATAGCTTGAGGTCTCTGAGCACTCGGCAAGCATGGCTCGCACCTCTCCGGGGGTGAGCACCTCGGCCGGGAAGGTCTTGCCCTTGTTGGCGGGTGGCTGCCCCTTGCGGTAGCCGGGCTTGAGAATCGGCGATGACATCGCGACAACGTACGGCGTTGGTGTGACGGATGGAACGGCTCTTCGAAGCAGAACTGTCACATTTCGACCGTGCGTTGGACGCATGAGACCGCGCAAGTTGCTCCAGCGCCTGCGAGACGGTCACCTACAGGACGTCAGGTTCAAAGACGTGCTCCGACTCGCCGAAGCCATGGGTTTCGAGCTGACTCGAGTGAGCGGGAGCCACTACCTCCTCACGCATCCACAGCACGAAGCTCAGCTCAACCTGCAAGACGCCAGGGGCGAGGCGAAGCCCTATCAGATGCGCCAGCTCCTTGCACTCGCTGACGAATATGATCTGAAACTGGAGTAAACAATGCCCGCATACCACATCAATGTCTTCTACAGCCAGGAGGACGACGGCTGGATCGCCGACGTTCCCGACCTTCGATATTGCTCGGCGTTCGCCAAAACCCCCGAAGAGGCTGTTGCTGAGGTCCAGAAGGCAATCGAGGCGTGGCTCGAGGCAGCCAAATCAGAAGGACGGCCCATCCCGGCCGCGAACTATCGATCTGCGCCCGCCTGATAGGCCACGTACAGACGCTTTCTTGGGAAAAGCGCCTGCCGAGGCCAGCGCTAGGCGCGTCCGGCGAGCAAGCCGACGATCTCAGATTCGACGTCAACGCCGGAGGCTGCCTTGACCAGCAGATCGGCCAGCTCCCAGTCGTCAGGCGGAAGGAACCGCGCCCCATCGATCCCGTTTCGGTCGAGCAGCCAACGAGCCAGCAGGAGGCCCGTCCGCTTGTTTCCCTCGGCAAAGCCCTGGGCCCGGGTAACTCGATACGCCAGCGTTGCCGCTGCCTCCACAGGCTCGTCCATGTCGTCAATCGCCGCCAGCGCCAACTCGACCCTTTCCAGATCGTCGGGATCATCGAACCATTCGTCTGTCTCACGTGCTGCGCGGTTGATGTCGATCGCTAGCTGTAGCGAGGGCCGGTTCAGTGATCGCGCAGGTATGCGAGAAGCTCCCGATATTCGATCAGCCGCGCGTTGAGCCAGCGGCGATCATCCGGATCGAGCTCGATCGATTGTGCGACTACGTCTTGCGGCTCGGGCATGACCTCAGGATACCCGATCGGATAAGGACAGCGGACTCTCCGTGGTCAGTGGAATTCAATACCCAAAGCCCTTGATTCACACCGTCGGCGGTGGATCGACTCAGTCGGCATCCACCACTTCCTCAATTCGTGCGACAACGGCGGAGGTCTCACCATCACATACAGCCGACGTTTCGATCTTCCGTTGGGTGCCAACGGCCCGCGGCGTGGTCAGTCGTGAGTGTGTCATGGTGGCAGCACAGGGTAGAAGACTGGGTTGTAGTGGCGGGTCCCGGATTCGGCGACCCGGTCGACGGCTACTCGTCCTCGGCGGACGTTGCCGGTCACCTCCTCGGCATGATCAAGGACCGCCAGACGGTGCTTCACCAGTCGCTGCTGTTCTCTCTCAGTAATGGGGCGCTCTCGTCGCTCACCGGAACGTCACACTACACAAAAGGGCCGTAGCTAATCGTTAGTCGTGAGCTCATAGGTGGTCCTTGGTATCCAGTTGACCTTGACATCGATTGACTCCCCGAGATCTTTTTCGGCCAATGATGCCAATTCCTCGATGGGAGGCGGTTCCTCTGGACCCGTAACGATGACCACCAGCTCCGATGTATCAACGGTTACCGCCACGGCAGTCATGTCCGATCCATCCAGCCAGGTGGCTACGGCTTGCTTTGCAGAATTGGTGCCGGCGATCTGGACGTAGAACGCTTCGGTGTTGGTGCCGAGCACCGCGACCACTGCAACGGCGAGGATCGAGGCCATGCCAAGACTGAGCTGCACCCGTTTCTTATTCTGGGTGAGCTGAAACATCGGGACCACCCCCGTCATGACGAAGACCAGCGCTCCCACGAGAAGGATCGCCACCAGGTTGGTGGTGAAAAGCAGCATCGCTCCCATCGCCGCGGACCAATCGTTCTGAGAGATCATCAGGCCTACGACGGCCAGCGGGGGAACCAGGGCAATGGCAACGGCGACACCGGGCAACGAGTCGGACACGTCGGGTCGCGACATGGCGAAGGCGCCGGCCCCTCCGGCCGCGATAGCGATCATGAGATCGACAAGGGTCGGCTGGATCCGCGAGGCGACCTGTGTGTTGGTTTCAGGTGAGATCTCGACTCCGAGGGCCCAGCCGAAGAGGATGCTCAACCCGATCACCAGGGCGATTCCTGAGAGAGCAACCAATCCTGTGATCGTTACCCGTCGGGGCCAGCCCATCACCATTGCCAGAGACGTTCCCATGAGGGGGACCATCAAAGGAGCAACGAGCATCGCTCCTATAACGACGGCGGTGGAGTCCGCAACTATGCCAAAGAAGGCGATTGCGCTAGCGAAGGACATCAGGGCGAAGAAGCGGGAGAGACGTCTTGGCCCTTCGGATCCTTCGTAGAAGATCTTAGAGTAGAGTTGCTGACGATCTTCGACGGTATTTGGTCGTAATGCGACCCACTTAAGAAATGACCGCCAGGTCTCTGTGGGTCGTATCTCTTCGTCATCCGCGCGTACGTTTGTGACCACTGTGAGTACACCGGCAATGAACCAGTAGACGGCGAGACCGAGCAGGGCGAACCTGATCAGAGTCGCCGGCGAGATCACCAAGGAGACGCCGAGAGCGACGTACAGAAGCCCTCCAATGCCCGATTCGACTATCGAGCGCCCATTTCGATCCCGATAGGCCTTGTACAAACTGGCGCCCCCAGCGACGATCAGCGCGACCCCCACCAGCCGCCCCAGAGCCGCGACGGTGATCCTGGGCCACACCACCACCGTTATGGCGATGCCCACGGCGAGGATCACCCGCATCGTCGAAAAGAAGGTGCGCTCACCGCCTTTGGCGAGATCAATAGTGCCCCCGATGCTCCAGGCAACCAGGACAACGGCTACGACGAGCGCTAGAAGTTTTGGTGACGCGCCGGGCGCGGAGATGAGGACGAGCGCGACGCCGGTGGCGGCCAGTCCGCGCAGGGAGGCCGGTGACCAGAGACGACTGAGGTCATAGCCGGTGGCATCCGGGAAGACGGCGCCTTCGTAGTCTTGGAACTCGGGGCTATTCAGGTCGATCTCGGCTGAAACATCAATAGAGGGATCCGTCGTTCTCTGATCGCTCACTTCGCCTCCCTTGCTTCTGGCTCGCCGCCCGAAGAAACCTACCTGGTCCTGGCGTTCGGGGCAGTGTTCCGGACCCGCTTGACAACTGAAGATTGATGACGACGCAGGCGCGCATATCGAAGCCTCTTTGTGTCAAGTGGGTGGTTTTGGGCGTGTGGGGGCGGGCCGGGTGTACCGGCCCTCGTA